>Ga0307432_1000441_pt1 | contig 31939 bp, 29 predicted proteins | sample SalMarWE160150MG_FD_202158 | JGI IMG/M metagenome (GOLD analysis project Ga0307432, IMG submission 202158) | Salt marsh sediment microbial communities from the Plum Island Ecosystem LTER, Massachusetts, United States - WE1603-150 | ecosystem: Environmental > Aquatic > Marine > Intertidal zone >...
TGGATGCTTATAGTGAAGATATTGAAAAATTATCAAGCTATTTGGATATAGATTTAAGTCATTGGTCAAGATGAAGGAGAAAAAATGAAGAAGCCAAATTTATTGATTGTCGGAGCACAAAAATCAGGGACTACCTCGCTGCACAACTATTTATCTCATCATCCGGATGTACATATGAGCAAAATAAAGGAACTAGCTTACTTCAGCAGAGAGCATAGGCCTTTTTCAGTTCCAAATAAAGAAGATCATATTGGTTACTTATGGTATTCAAAGAGATTGCAAATAAATTGTGAGGAGGAATATCTTGAACATTTCAGTAAACATAAAAACGAGAAAATTGTTGGAGAAAGTTCCGCAGAATACTTATACTATTTTAATACTGCCCAAAACATATATCGATTCAATCCTCATATGAAGATTGTAATAGTACTAAGAAATCCAGCAAATCGAGCGTTTTCTGCATACTCTGATCTAAAATTCAAATTGCCTGATATTGGGAGTTTTAGTGAAGAGTTGGAACTAGAAAATGAAAGAATTTCTCAATCGTATCATTACAAATGGCATTTTAAAGCTGTTGGAATGTATTATCAGCAAGTGAAAGCCTATTTAGAATATTTTCCAAAAGATCAGATCAAAATTATTCTTTTTGAAGATTTTATTGCTGATACTTCGACAGTTATGAAAGAAGTTTGTAAGTTTTTGGGGATTAGCCATTCATTTTACGAAGGCTATAACTTTAAAAAGCATAATTTTTCAGGTGTTCCTAAAAATAGAGTGCTTTCTGACTGGATAAATCGAAAACATCCTATAAAAAATCTGTTTAAGAAATTAACACCTAATTCTATGCTACAGAGAATCAAAAGAACGATTAATAACATGAATTTAGCCAAAGAAAATATGGATGCTGAGATTCAGATTAGGCTTCGTCAATTTTATAAAAATGATATTGAACAGTTAGAAGATATGATAAAAATTGATTTATCACAATGGAAAGGAGATTGATTAGATGGCAATAACACCGATCTTTATTTTAGGCTCACCACGAAATGGGACAACATGGCTTTCCAATATAGTAGGAGATTACCAGTCGATTTCATCTGTTAGACATTTTTTACATTGGGGAAATCATGAAAGTAATATCTATAAAAAGGTGAAGTACTATGGAGATATCACTCAACTAAATAATTATATTCACTTTGTAGAATTGTTTTCTATCAGCGATCTGTTTAAATTGGCAAATGGAAATAAGGAAAAATTAAAGAATGCTCAATACTCCAGTTTTTATGATGCTTATTTTGATTTGATGGACGATTTGGCGGAGAGGGAAAACAATAAATTTTGGATAACTAAACTTGACCCACAATTTTTTAAAGATCCTGATGAATTTCAACTATTTAAAAAACATCTGATGAAAAGATATCCAGATGTAAAATTTTTGTTTATTAAACGAGAACTGAAAAGTGTCATTCACTCATATATAAACTTCGTTTCTCATAAAAAAGAATTGAAAAAGACTAAAATTCTATTTATCGCTTTAAAACAAATAGCAATTAAGATTACATATGAAGATTTTTTCTTAGAAATAATTAGTGAATTCAATGGAATTAGAGTTCGCTACGAAGAACTGTTAAATGACTATGATCATAATATTAAAAGACTCGAGAATTATATTGGAATTGAAGAATTCGGATTAAGAGAGAGGAATTATCTGAAAAACACGAGTTATTATAGAAAGAAAATTGTCAAATTGCCTGAATCAACCATCTGGATATTGACAAAAATTATTTATCCAACGATGCAGCTACTAAAACCTTTGACAAAGAAAGTTGTGATAATGCAAAAGAAAACCCATGTAGATAAAATTGCGTTTTATCGAATAATCAAACATGCATACTACAAAGAAAAATGGATAGAAGAAACTAAAAAGAATAATCTTGACCGAATTTTGTATTTGATAGACCAGTATGATAAAAAGGAGAAAATTAATTGACATGAAAATCGTTCATTATTTCAAGTCTAATATAATGGCTGGAGCGGAACGTGTTGTTTATGACATTGTCAGTGCGCTGAAAAAGAATAAAAATTATGAAGTGACTGTTATCTGTGGTGGTAATCGCGTTAAAGAGTATTTTGATGAACTCGGGGTTAAGACTTATGTTCATGGTAATAGGAATATCCTTGCTATTAAAAGAATATTTAATGAAATAAAACCGGATGTAATTCATGCTCATGATAATCAAGCATCATATCTTGCGTTATTGGCAGGGCGTGGCATTCCAATTATTTCTCATATTCATAACTATTATCGTTATTTTGAGACTAAAGATATCAACTATATGATTAATCGAATACTTCGAAATCGATTCAGATACAACATTTACTGTAGTGATACCTTAAAAGCAAAAATTGTCAATCAATTACCACATCTTGACAATGATAAGGCTATCGTGTTAAATAATCCGATACATATTGAGCGTATTATTAAAGCGTCATCTATCGAGAAAAGGTGGTCGAAATCTGATGATAAAAAAATTGTTGGATTTATCGGTCGTTTAGTTCAGCAAAAAGGATTAATTCCATTTATTAATGTTTTATCGCAATATAAAAATGAACTGATTAAAAACAATATTATAATTATTATTGTGGGAGAAGGACCTGATGAAGAAAAAATTATGAATCTAATTGATAATAATCAACTTAAGGATATCGTTCAAATAATACCTTACGAAAAAAATCCTTACCCACTAATAAAAAGTCTAGATCTTATGATTTTACCATCGCTTTGGGAAGGGCTTCCCATAACAATTTTAGAAGCAGCAGTATTGAAGACACCTGTTTTAGCTATGGATGTTGGAGGAGTATCACAGTTTATCCACGATAATCAAACTGGTTATTTATGTGAAAAAAATAATCACAAGAAATTTATTGAAAAAATGATTTGCTTACTTGGACAATCACATGATGAAGTAATCAATCAAGCGTTTAATAGTATCAAGCAGGAGTACAGCATAGCAAATTACATGGAAAGACTAATGCAATATTATGAAGCATGTCTATTGGGGTGATTATTTATATGAATAAAGAGGATGGTACATGAAGAATTACCTGAAAGTAAAGAATGTTTTAGATCAAATACTGGCACTGATTTTATTGATTGTTCTTTTCCCGCTTATGTTGATTATTGGGATTATCATAAAGATGGAGTCGAAAGGACCGGTGATTTTTATTCAAGACAGATTAGGTTATAGGGGAGAGCCTTTTAAATTTTATAAATTTCGTTCTATGGTTAAAGAAGCTAAGAACCTGGGTTCAGGGGTATATTCTTTTAAAGGGGATCCTCGAATCACGCGATTTGGAAGAATCATCAGGGTTACAAGTCTTGACGAGTTACCTCAACTAGGGAATATTATAAAAGGTGAGATGAGTTTTATCGGTCCAAGACCGACACTAATCAATCATCCCTGGCCCTTAGAAGAGTATACTGATTTTCAAAAGGAGCGATTTACCCTAAGACCCGGTGTGACAGGTTTAGCTCAGATTAATGGCAGAAGAGAAATCTTGTGGAAAGAAAGAATTGAGTGGGATGTAAAATATATTCACATGATGAGTTTTAAAATGGATTTATATATTTTGTATAAAACGATTGGGATAGTTTTTGGTAATAAAAAGAATCATAACATCAAAAAAACAGATGAAAAGTAAAAGGAGAAAAGTTTTGAAAAAGGTAATATTTCAGCCTCAAAAATTAAAAGAAATAATAGTAAAGCTATTACTGGGATATGGAATTCATCGGTCACATGCTGAAATTGTTTCAGATGTTCTGATTGAGGCTGAATTATGCGGCCTGAATTCCCATGGTATACGAACACTTACCGGTCATCTTAAGCATTTAGAAGCAGGGGGTTACAATTTAAAGCCACAGTTTGGCATCATAAACTCTGGTGGAGCATTTTCAGTATTTGATGGCGATAACGCTATGGGTTTTGTTTCAGCCTATCATGGTATGGAATTAGCTATTAAAGGTGCTAAAGAAAAAGGGATTTTTTCAATTTTTTCGAGAAATAACAATACATTTGGACCTGGATTTTATTACAGTTCTTTAGCAGCAAAGAAAGGGTTTATTGGAATTGCCATGAGTAATTCACCGGCAGCTATGGCACCTTGGAAAGGCAAAGATAAACTTTTAGGAACAAATCCAATATCGATAGCTATTCCAGTCAGTGATGATGTGCCGATAGTACTTGATATGGCATCAAGCCATGTTGCCAAATCGAGAATAAATGAATTCTTTTTGAAAGGCGAGCCATTACCTCAAGGTTGGGCAATGGATAGTCAAGGTCATCAAACAACAGATCCGGAAAAAGCAATCAATGGGTTAATGATGCCCATGGCAGAGCATAAGGGATATGGTATTGCAATGATGATTGATATTCTAGCGGGCGTCTTATCGGGTTCAGCGTACTTAAATCAGGTAGGAAAATTTTACAAGGAAGTGAGTAATGGAATGAAGGTTGGATTTTTATTTGTTGCTATTGACCCAAAACAGGTATTTGGTAAAGAATTTTATGATACAATGAAGCAATATCGTGAAATTATCAAAAAAAGTACTCCGTTAGATTTTAATAATCCTGTTCGTTTACCAGGTGATATGAAGGAAGATAATCGAAGAAAAAATACTGAGAACGGACTTATTATTGACCAAACTATAATTGATGCAATTAATGAGTATCTGATTATGAATGGCAAAGAGATTAGATTAGAAGGATAAGAATATGTCGATAAAGCTAATGTATATTACTAATGATAAAGATATTGCCTATCTTGCAGAATCTGCAGGAATTGAAAGGATTTTTGTGGATTTAGAATATCTGGGGAAGGCTGAAAGACAAAAGAATTTCAGATCGTTTATATCGAATCATAAGATGGAAGATGTGTCAATTGTAAGAAAGGCAATTAGTCTGTCCAAACTATTAGTAAGGGTAAATCCAATAAATCCGGAATCAAAAGAGGAAATTGACAAAGTTATAAATAGTGGTGCTGATATTGTTATGCTTCCAATGTTTTCAACCGCAGATGAAGCAAAAGATTTTATTCGTTTTGTAAACCGTAGAGCAAAAGTTTCATTGTTATTAGAAACAGCGAAAGCAGTAGAAAATCTTAATGAGATTCTATCTCTAAAGGGAATTGATGAGATTCATCTCGGTCTTAATGATTTGCATATAACCATGAGATTAACATTTATTTTTGAATCATTGAGTAATGGAATTGTCGACTATATTGCAAAGAAAATAAACTCCAAAGGAATTGATTTTGGTTTTGGAGGAATCGGACGCATGGGGGAAGGCGAATTGCCAGCCAGGATGATCCTGGCGGAACACTACCGCCTTGGTTCAAAAATGGTAATACTGTCGCGTACATTTAAGGGAAACAGGGATTATAAAGAGCTAGCTGAGAGCAATTGGCTTAAACAGGAAATAATGAAAATTAGAGATGAAGAAAGACGATTAATTTGCTGGAAAGAGGAACAATTTGAAGAAAACAGAAAAAAAGTTATTAAATCAGTTAATAGAATTATTGAGGTAATAAATGAAAAAAATCTTATTCACCGCGACACTTAGGAGTCATATCGGGCAGTTTCATCAACCATACTTGAAGTTCTTTAAAAATGTTGGTTATGAGGTACATATCGCAGCAAAAGATAACTCTAATCAAAAAAAAATAAAAATCGGACATTATGACCAATTTCATCCTATCTGTTATGAAAGATTACCATTAAAAAGAGAAAACATTAAAGCATATTTTCAAATGAAAAATTTGCTGAAACAACATCAGTACGATATTATTCACTGTCATACGCCTGTAGCAGCAGCGATAACAAGGCTTGTATCACGACCATATCGTAAAAAAGGATTGAAGGTTATTTATACTGCTCATGGATTTCATTTTTTCCAAGGAGCACCTCGGAAGAATTGGTTAGTATATTATAGTATTGAGAAATTTTTATCACATTTTACAGATTGTCTTATAACAATAAATCAAGAAGACTATCGATGTGCATTAAACAACGGTTTTTCAGCGAAGTCGATTAATTTTATCAATGGTGTCGGTGTTGACTTAAAAGAGTTTGATTTGCGGACCGAAGAAAAGAAAAAAGCTTTGAGAAAACAATATCAGTATGATAATGACGAATTTATATTGTTATATGCGGCAAATCTATCATATCGGAAGCATCAAGATTTGATTATTAAAGCAGCTGCCAGAGCAAGAAATCAAGTTTCAAACCTTAAAATAATTTTGGCTGGCACAGGTGATCGTGAAGAAGAATATCGTTCAATGATTAAAGACTTTAAATTAGAAAATACAGTCGAAATGATTGGATATGTAAGAGAAATTCCGAAATATATGGGATTAGCTGATGGTGTTGTTTCAACTGCGCGGCAAGAAGGACTCCCAATTAATATTGTTGAAGCCATGGCAACCGGACTACCAATAATTGCGACAGACTGTCGTGGAAATAGAAGTTTAGTGAAAGATAATATCAACGGTTTTATCGTTGGGATAGACGATATAGAGGGAATGACTCAAGCAATAATAAAACTGTCAAAATCTGAAGGCTTACGTAGACGGTTTGGCGAGGAAAGTATAAACCTTGTAGAAAAATACAGCTTGAGAAGTGTACAAAAAGAGATGGCAAAAATATATTATCGTTACATTTAAGGAATAAAAAATAATAAAAGTTTCCTAAAAGTGCCTGGCACCTTTGGGAAACATTTTTAAGGAGTGAGATTATGTTTTATGAAACATCAGCGTGACTTCATTAACCCGAAAGGCAGAATACCACGGGTTTACCCGTAGATGAATGGAAATTGGAATGGGGTTTAGACCCGAAGTAATTGTTTCCTCTATCATAATTTATATAAATCCTAAATATTTGCATTGATTCACGTTAATATAAAATATGATAGCAGAATAAACCTAATTTAAGAATAAAAAAACAAGGAGAAAAAAATGAGCCAGAAATTTATTATTCCCCACAATGGTATTATAAAAGAGAAGGATAGATGTAAATTAAATAATCAAAAATCTACAATTTTGTGGTTTACCGGGCTTTCTTGTTCCGGTAAATCTACACTTGCCTACAAAGTAGAAGAGTGGCTTTTTTTAAGAGGGCTGCATACCTATGTGCTGGATGGAGATAACATCCGCGCCGGTTTAAATAATAACCTGGGTTTTTCTGCTGAGGATAGACAGGAGAATATCAGAAGAATTGGAGAGGTAGCCAAATTATTTGTGGATGCAGGTGTAATAGTAATGGCAGCTTTTATTTCTCCTTATGAAAAAGATAGAGAAAAAGTAAGGGGTATTGTCAAAGAGAAAGAATTTGTAGAAGTTTATGTACGTTGTCCTTTAGCAGTATGTGAAAATAGAGATACCAAGGGGCTGTATAAAAAAGCACGAGAGGGAATAATCAAGCAATTTACCGGGATAGATGCTCCTTACGAAGAGCCGGAAAATCCCGAAATAATCATTGACACTGATGAACTTACCATTAAAGAAAGTGTTGATAAGATAATCTACTACTTGGAGGAGAATGGCTATATAAAACCAAAGAAATCTCTCCAACAACAAAAAACAGAAAAAATCACAATTTAGAAGATTAGGAGTATACATTAATATAAGTTTTAGTATTTATCTAACAAATACTTATTTAAAAAGGAGAGAAACAAAATGCTCAAACCTCACGGAGGTACTTTAATTAATCGAATAGCTAAAGGCAAAGAAAAAGAGGAACTAATCAAACAAGCACGGGAGTACTATAAAATAAATATTCAAGACCGATTTATATCTGATTGCGAAATGATTGCTATAGGCGGATTTAGCCCGTTAACCGGTTTTATGGATAAGAATATGGCAATATCGGTTATAGAAAAAATGAAACTACCAGGAGGAACAATCTGGTCTATTCCGATTCTTCTCCCGATTTCTAAATCTGATAAATCAAAAATAGAAAACGGAGATAAAGTCATCTTACAGGATAAATATGACAGAATTATTGCAATTATAGAGGTAAGCGAAAAATTTACTCTGGATTTGGAAAATTATTGCCAGAAAGTATTTAAAACAACAGAAATTGCCCACCCCGGAGTAAAAGCGGTAAAAGAAGCTGGAAATGATTTTATAGCTGGTGATATAAAATTAATCAATAGACCGTTAAGGGAAAAGATTGATAAAAATTATTTTAAGGACCCACTTCAAACCAGAAAAGAATTTAAGGAAAAAGGATGGAATAGTATCGTCGCTTTTCAAACTCGAAATCCCATTCATCGAGCTCACGAATATTTGATAAAATGTGCTCTTGAGATTACCGATGGAGCCCTTATTCATCCTCTTGTGGGAGAAACCAAACCGGATGATATCCCCGCAAATGTAAGAATGCAATGTTACGAAACGATTATTGAAAATTATTTTAATCAAGAGAAGACTATGTTAACTGTTTTACCTACCACAATGAGATATGCTGGTCCCAAAGAAGCCATACATCATATGATTATGAGAAAAAATTATGGTTGTACTCATATGATAATAGGCAGAGATCATGCCGGTGTAGGAGATTATTATGGTACTTATGAAGCCCAGGCATTAGTTGATAAAGTATCCGAACAGTTAGGAATAGTAGCATTGAAATTTGAACATTCTTTTTATTGCAAAAAATGCGAAAATATGGCTACAAAAAAGACCTGCCCACATTCAGCTGATGCTCATGTATTTTTAAGTGGTACAAAAGTAAGAAAAATGTTAAAAGAGGGAGAAAAGCCACCCAAAGAATTTTCCCGAACGGAAGTAGCAGAAGTACTTCTAAAATGGGCAAATAAAATAAATTAAATAGAATAGGGAAATATATGCTAAATAAAATTGATATTCAAAAAATAAATAATATTGCCAAAAAAGCAGGCAATGAAATTATGAAGATTTATCAGCAGGATTTTAAGGTAGATTATAAGGCTGATAATTCTCCTTTGACCAAAGCAGATATTAAATCAAATGATATGATAGCTGAAAGTTTAAAAGATTTATATCCGGAAATACCTATTCTTTCTGAGGAAAACAAAGAAGTACCCCACAATATAAGAAAAAATTGGGAATACTTCTGGCTTATTGACCCCCTTGACGGAACTAAAGAATTTGTTAAAAAAAACGGTGAATTTACCGTTAATATCGCTCTGATTTATAAAAATATGCCAGTTTTGGGAGTGATATATGCCCCTGCATTAGATTTGCTCTACTATGCCCAAAAAGACCAAGGGGCATTTAAGCAGGATAAAAATAAAAAACCTCAAAGATTACCAATTTATAACCACCCCAATGACGATACTCTTAAAGTTATTGTTTCCAAATCACATTATAATCAAGAAACTAAATATTTCGTCGATAATTTAAAAAATAAATACAAAAAGACTATTGAGTTTATCCGTATCGGAAGTTCTTTGAAGTTATGCCTTATCGCAGAAGGAAAAGCAGATATTTATCCTCGATTAGCTCCCACTATGGAGTGGGATATTGCAGCAGGACAAACCATAGTAGAGGAATCAAAAGGCAGAATAACAAAATATAAAACCAAAGAATCCATAAAGTACAATAAACAAAATTTGTTAAATCCTTATTTTATTGCTATAGAAAAAGAATAGAAATCTAATTTCTATAAAAAATTAAAGGTACATATTAGATTATTTCATATGCAAAAAAATGATTATGATTATTCACAAGAGATAGAAAAACATTTAGGTACTATAGCCAAGCAGTCAGGTATTGTTTTTACCGGAAAATTTGTTGGTTATATTTTAGGTCTCGTCTCTAATTTCGTTTTAGCTCGATTTTATGGTCCAAAAATATTAGGACAATATACTTTAATATTAGCAATAGTGAATATAATAAGTATATTTACTATTTTTGGTTTTAACAATGGTTTAGTAAAATATATTTCCAGATATAGAGTTACTAAACAAACCGAAAGATTAAACGAAATAATAAAAATTGCCTTTACTTATTGCGTGTTATTTTCTGCTATTGGTGCGATATTATTATTTTTATTAAAAGATATAGTTGCTAATAATGTATTTAAAGATAGTGGTTTAGTTAATTGTCTCATTTACGGTTCTTGGCTAATAATTCCTTTAAGTATAATTAGCATATTTAATGGATTATATAGGGGATTTAAACAATTACAATATCCTGTGATTTCTAACGAAATAATCAGAAGAATTGTTTTTTCAACTATTATAATAATATTTGCTTTATTGAATTTTAAAAATACACCAATAGTAATAGCTTCTTTATTATTTGCTCAAATATTAGTTATTTTTTATCTTATAGGAAAAGTTTCCACTCTAAAGATAGATTTTAAAAATATCTTATTAATACCAATTGACAATACATTAAAAGAAAAAAAAGTTAAAAAAGAATTTTTAATCTATTCATCAACCTTAATATTTATTTCTTTTATGAATATTATACTTTATAGAATTGATAAGATAATGCTCGGTATATATATGACTTCTGAAGTAGTGGGAATATATAATATTGCTGCTACAGTGGCAGGATTAATAACTTTTTTACTTGCTTCGTCAAATATGATATTTTCATCAGTTATTTCTGAATTATATTCTGTTAATAAAATAAAAATGCTTGGAGATCTATATTCAACGATCACCAAATGGTTGGTAATTTTAACCCTCCCCGTAGTTGTTACTATACTATTTTTCCCGGATACTATTATGAAATTTTTTGGCCAGGCTTATACAATTGGTTCAACTTCCTTAGTTATTTTAGCTTTAGGGCAAATGATAAATGTCTTTGTAGGAGCAAATGGTTACATTTTAAATATGTGTGGGCACGAAAGACTGCTTTTAATAAACAATATTTTGATGGCGATTATTAATGTTATTTTAAATGTGATTTTAATCCCTAAAATTGGTATTTTAGGTGCAGCTATTTCAACAGGGATGTCAATAGCGATTATAAATACTGTTAAAGTGTTTGAAGTGAAATTTTTACTTGGCATAATTCCCTATAATAAAGAATATTTTTTTATTTTACTTAATTTATTAGTTATCTGTTTATCTTCTTTTATAACAAAGCTTTATTGGAATAATATAGTCTCAGTAATTATAATTACTATTATAAATATGGGAATATCTATATTTGTTTCTTATAAATTTAAAAGAGAACTAGATAAAATTATCATCAATAAAATCGTCACAGAAGCAAGAACAATATTAGCGAAATGATGTTAAATTAATATAAAGCAATATATTTAAATAAATAAAAGATAATTCATTATATATACATTTACGAAGAGATAATCGAGAAAATATATCCTTTAAAAAAACTTATTTACTTCCTAGATGGTTAATAGAGAGGCAATTAATGATATTGGTTTTTTGATGAAAATATTTTTTATGCTCCGGAGGATGTTGATTAAGGATTAAAAATCGGTAAATATCAAATAAGTTTAGATAGTTTTAAATCAGGAGGGTTATTTTTTTGCAATTAATATATTTAATGTTAGTATTTGTTATATCTTATACTGTAACTTTTTTTAGTTTTCCAATAATTATCCCTCGCTTGAAAGAGGCGGGAATAGTAGGAAAAAATATGAATAGCAAAGCACAAGAGGAAGTTCCTGAAATGGGTGGGTTAATAATGACGATTGGCTTTGCTGCAGGAATAATTATGACTATTGTCTTAAGAACTTTTTTTGACCTGTTTTTAACAGTAGATTTAACTTCCATTTTAGCAGCCTTAGCGACCATATTAATAGTTACGTTGATTGGTATTTTTGATGACTTGGTATCTGTCAGCCAGGGGGTTAAGGCATTTATGCCAGTATTTGCAGCCTTACCTTTAATGGCGATTAAAGAAGGACAGTGTTTGATGAAAATTCCTTTGAATGGAGTAATAAATTTTGATATTTATTATTCTTTGATTTTAGTTCCATTAGGGATTACCGGTGCAGTGAATGCGGTAAACATGTTAGCAGGATTTAACGGTTTAGAAGCAGGAATGGGGTTGGTGGCTGTTGGTTCTTTGGCTATTATTGCATATTTACTTCAAGAAGTTACCGCATTTATAATTTTGGTTGCTACTTTGGGTGCACTTTCTGCAACAATTTATTATAATTGGTATCCTGCGAAAATATTAATTGGTGATGTGGGAACATTAAGTATTGGGGCAATTGTGGCTACAGCGGCAATTATTGGTAATTTTGAGATGGCAGGCATTATTATCATAATCCCATATGTTGTAGATTTTATTATTAAGGCAAAAAACCACTTTCCCAGTGAAGGTTGGTGGGGAATTTACCGTAGCGGAAAATTATATTGCCCTGACAGTGGTCCGGTTGGATTGTGCCAGTTGATTATGAAGGTATGTGGCGGTATCAGTGAGAGGAATCTGGTGCTAGTGCTGATGGGAGTGGAAACGATTTTTGGAGTTGTAGCGATATTGGTTTATGTTTATTAGCGTATAGGAAAAAGTTGCAAGTTACGAGTTTCAAGTTAAGGAAAATACAAAGAATAAATTCAAGATATAGAATGAAAGTGGATAATTATAACGTGGGGAACAAGTGCTGGAAAAAGAAAAGATACAAATGCAAAAGATGCAAGATATAAGTTAAGAGTAAAAATAGCATAGATAGAACGCGAAGAGGGGGAGACAATATGAAAATCTGTATTATTGGGACCGGTTATGTCGGTCTGGTAACCGGAACATGTCTTTCTGATTTTGGATTAGAAGTTACCTGTGTAGATAAAGATAGTGGAAAAATTAAAGGTCTTAATTCTGGTAAAGTACCCATTTATGAACCGAATTTAGAAGCTTTGATCAAGAAGAACGTATTGGCTAGCCGCCTTACCTTTACCACTGACATTAAAAAAGCAGTTAAACAATCCAAAGCAATATTTATTGCTGTTGGTACTCCTCCCAATAATGATGGCTCAGCTAATCTAAAGCAGATTGAAAAGGTGGCCCAGCAAATTTCCGCCTCTATAAATGAATACAAAGTAATTGTTAATAAAAGCACAGTGCCTATCGGCACTGCTGCAAAAATCAAAGAAATAATTAGTAAAAATCAGGATGTCATTGCAAGGGAGCATAGCGACCGAAGCAATCCCAATCTCAACCGTAGGACAGACGTCTCGCCTGTCTATCCTATTCCCTTTGACATCGTCTCCAATCCCGAATTCCTCCGGGAGGGCTCAGCCGTATATGACTTCAGCCATCCGGACAAAATCGTAATTGGGACAACCAGTAAAAAAGCCTTAAAGATAATGCAGGAAATCTACCGTCCCCTCTACTTAATTGATACACCCTTTGTTATTACCAATCCGGAAACTGCGGAGTTAATCAAATATGCCTGTAATTCTTTTTTAGCTACCAAGATTACTTTTATTAATGAAATTGCCAATCTTTGCGAAAAGGTAGGAGCAGATGTGCATCAGATAGCCAAAGCGATGGGATTAGATGGAAGAATAAGTCCCAAATTCCTCCATCCCGGTCCTGGCTATGGCGGTTCCTGTTTTCCCAAAGATACTGAAGCCCTTTGCAGTATTGCCGCCTCCTATGGTTATGAATTTAAAACTTTGGAAGCAGTAGTTAAAGCTAATAAGCGACAAAGAGAACTAATGGTAGAAAAAATTAAACATCACCTCGGTAACCTCAAAGGAAAGACCATTGCCATTTTAGGCCTGGCTTTCAAACAAAATACTGATGATATTCGTAAATCCTCCTCTATTGATATTATCCAACTCTTATTAAAAGAAGGAACAAATATCAGATGCTTTGACCCCTTGGCAATGGATAATACTAAAAAAATTCTTCCCAACTTAATATATTGTCAGGATGAATACGAAACTTCTGCAGATAGTGATGCCCTGGTAATAGCTACTGAATGGAATCAATTTCGAAACCTTGATCTACTTAAAATAAAGAAACTTCTTAAAACTCCCATCTTGATTGATCTTAGAAATTTATACGAACCGGAAAAAGTGAAATCCCTGGGCTTTATCTATGAGGGAGTGGGGAGAAAATAAAGGAGCACAATATGAAAGGCATAATTTTAGCCGGAGGCTCAGGAAGCAGGCTCAATCCCTTAACTAAAGTAATAAGTAAACAATTGATTCCGGTTTATGATAAACCGATGATTTATTATCCTTTGTCTATTTTGATGTTAGCGGGAATTAAAGATATTTTGATTATTTCTACTCCTCAGGATTTACCAAAGTTTGAGCTTCTTTTTGGTGAAGGAAGAGAGATTGGGCTTGATATCTCCTATAAAGAACAACTTAGGTCTGAGGGGATTGCCCAGGCTTTTATAATCGGAGAAGGATTCATCGGTGAAGATTCGGTCTCTCTGATATTAGGAGACAATATATTTTATGGTCATAGTCTCTCGATGACCTTGCAGAAAATGGCTAATCTTAAAAATGGAGCCTATATCTTCGGCTATTTGGTCTCTGACCCGCAAAGATATGGGATAGTAACATTTAATGACGAAAATGTAGTTATCGGTATAGAGGAAAAACCGAAGATTCCTAAATCCAATTATGCCGTTCCCGGTTTATATTTTTATGATAATGAAGTTATTGATATTGCCAAGAATCTGAAACCTTCTGCCAGAGGGGAATTAGAAATTACCGATGTGAATTTAGCTTATTTAAGAAAAGGGCAATTAAAGGTGGAGATTCTGGGCAGAGGTTATGCCTGGCTGGATACCGGGACCCCGGATAGTCTAATTGATGCTGCCAATTATATTGCAACGATTGAACGGAGACAGGGATTAAAGATTGGATGCATTGAAGAAATTGCTTATAGGATGGGTTATATAGATAACTCGCAATTAAAGGAGACAATTAACAAATTACCTAAAAATAGTTATAGAAAATATTTAGAAGGATTTTTAAGAGACAGTAAAAGGCGATAAAGCAAAGGGGATATAGATGCAATTTAAAAGAGGAAAAATTGAAGGAGTAATAATTGAAGAATTAGCTAAGTTTTCCGACGATAGAGGTTATTTAGTAGAGACTTTTAGAATTGATAATCTTCCGAGCAAGCTTAGACCGGTGATGAGTTATGTATCTTATACTAAACCTGGAATAGCCAGAGGTCCCCATGAACATATGGAGCAGACCGATATATTCTGCTTTATGGGACCGGGGAATTTTAAGATAAGATTATGGGATAATCGGAAAGATTATGAGACTTATGGTAATTTTATGGAATTAATTGGAGGCAAGGATAATCCCATAATTTTAATTGTACCGCCGGGGATAGTTCATGGATATAAAAATATATCCAAAGAGGAAGCAGGAATGGTTATTAATTACCCGGATAAATTATATCGGGGTTGGGGCAAAAGAGATGTAGCGGATGAGATAAGACATGAAGATAAAGAAGATGAGTTTTATTTAGATTTTATAAGAGAGGATAAATAATTGATGATCTGGCTAATTGGAAATAAGGGAATGTTGGGTAGTGAGGTAGAGAAATTATTGAAGAAAAATAATTTATCTTATATGGCCAGTGACCGGGAGGTTGATATTACTAATTATACCGCTTTAGAGAATTATGGTCAGGGAAAGAAAATAGAATGGGTGATTAACTGCTCCGGCTATACTCAGGTGGATAAGGCAGAGGAAGAAACCAAACAGGTTTTTAAAATCAATCGAGATGGAGTTAAAAATATTGCCTTATATTGTATGAAAAGAAAAGTTAGATTAATTCATATCTCTACTGATTATATATTTGATGGGGATAAAGATGATGTTCGGGGTTATAGGGAGGATGATAAAGCTAATCCCTTAAGTGTTTATGGGAAAAGCAAACTTGCCGGAGAGAAAGAGATTCAAAAGATTTTGGAAGAATATTTTATATTGCGTACAGCTTGGTTATATGGGTTAAATGGACATAACTTTATCTTTACCATGTTAAGGTTATTTCAGAAAAAAGAAAAGGTAGAAGTTATAGATGACCAGCTGGGTTCTCCCACTTATGCGGTGGATTTAGCTGGAGCTATTTTAAAGATAATAGAAGATGATTCGGTTAGTGATGGGGTATATCATTTTACTAATGAAGGTATGACCAGCTGGTATAAATTTGCCCTCAATATTTATGATAAAGCTAAAAGATTAGGATTGATTGAAGGCAATAAGAAAGTAGAGATACAACCTATCAAGACTGAAGATTATCCTACAGCTGCTTTAAGACCAAGATATTCAGTCTTATCCAAAGAGAAGATAAAGAAAGAATTTAACCTAAAGATTAGAGATTGGGATAAGGCATTGGAAGATTTTCTAAGTACATTGTCATTGCGAACAAAGTGAAGCAATCTCGGTTTTTGAGATTGCCACGTCGCTATCGCTCCTCGCAACGACAGTGGTGTATATGTTTTGAGAAATATTTAACAGAGGGGTATTTATGATGAAAAGAAGGTTGAAAAATATTTTAGTGACCGGGGGAGCAGGATTTATCGGAACAAATTTCATTCACTATCTTTTTAAAAATAAATCTTTTGAAGGAAAGATTATTAATGTAGATAAAATAACTTATGCCGGAAATTTAGAGAGCTTGAAAGATGTTGAACAACGTTTTGACAGAGAAAGATATTTCTTTGAAAAAGAAGATATTAATGATTTTGATAAAATAAAAGCGATATTTGATGGTTATGAGATAGATACTGTGGTTCATTTTGCTGCCGAATCTCATGTGGATCGCTCTCTCCATGGTCCCAAAGAATTTTTGCATACCAATGTGATGGGGACTTTTAATTTATTGGAAGTTGCCCGGAAATGCTGGACAGGGGAAGAAAAAGAAGAAAAACTTTTTCATCATATCAGTACTGATGAAGTCTATGGTTCGGTAAAAGAAAAAAAATATTTCCTGGAAAATACCGCTTATCAACCTAATAGTCCCTATTCTGCTTCCAAAGCCTGTTCGGATCATTTAGCCAGAGTCTTCTATAAAACCTATGGATTACCGGTTACTATCTCTAATTGCTCCAATAATTATGGTCCCTACCAATTTCCTGAAAAATTGGTTCCCTTAATGATACTAAATATCCTGGATGAAAAAGTTTTACCGGTTTACGGGGATGGAAAAAATGTCAGGGATTGGTTATATGTGGAAGACCACTGTTCGGCAATCTGGAAGATATTAAATCAAGGGAAAATTGGAGAGACTTACAATATTGGCGGAGAAAATGAATGGGAAAATATCAGATTGGTTTATTTTCTTTGTGAGAAGATAGGACAATTGCAGGGTAAGGATAAGGATTATTACAAGAAGCTGATTACCTTTGTTAAAGACAGGCCCGGACACGACCGGAGATATGCTATCAATTGCGATAAGATTAAACAGGAGTTGGGCTGGAAACAGGAAGTCGATGTTGAAGAAGGATTGGAAATGACCATCAAATGGTATATGAATAATCCGGAATGGGTAGATAGAGTAAAGAGCGGAGAATATAATCATTGGGTAAAGAAAAATTATAAAATGAGATAGAATAGGGAAAGAGAGAGAATAAAGGTTGTTGGTTAGCAATAGAAATATTATTTTAGGTAATTAAGGTTCTTTAGGGGAGAATTTATGCAAAATAAATACTATAAACATTTGCGTATGGTCGGAAAAAGGTTATGGCATCATTATTATCTAAAAAATTGGATTGAATATAAAAAGAATAGGAAACTTTTAGAAAAGGTTAGAGAAAATTTAAAAGATGATACAAATGATAAAAATCCTCTTATTTCTGTTCAAATTTCCACATATAATCGAAGTAATATTTTAACTGAACGCGCAATACCTTCTGTTTTAAGACAAACTTATCAAAATTTTGAAATAATAGTAGTAGGGGATCATTGTACAGATAACACAGAAGAATTAGTTAAAAATTTTAATGATAACCGAATAAAATTTTTTAACCTGCCAAAAAGAGGTTCTTATCCAACTAATCCTATAGACAGATGGAGAGTTGCCGGTGTAGAACCTGCAAATAAAGGTCTTAAATTGTGTACTGGTGACTGGATAGCTCCGTTGGATGACGATGACGAATTTTTTGAAGACCACTTAGAAATATTATTAAATTATGCCATACAAAATGATTTCGAGATGGTTTATGGCGTGGTTCAAATGGAGAAGGAAGCCGGTAAATGGGTAAATGTAGGTTCCTATCCATTAAATTGTGGAGAAATTTGCCATCTTTCAGTATTATATCATTCAAAATTAAAATTCTTTAAACATGATATAAACTCCTGGAAATATGGGGAGCCTGCTGATTGGAATTTGTGGAGAAGAATGAAGAAAGCTGGTGTAAGGATAGGGTTTCTTAACAAAGTTGTAGGGAAACATTATTTGGAAGGAACGCAAAGAGGTGAGTAGAAAATGATTTATATATTAGGTGCCGGTGCAATAGCAAGAAAAACGCTCAATGTTTATAAAGAATTGGGAAAATTTACCGAGATTGGTGGATTGATTGAGGAAAATTGCGAAAGAGGGGATTTGAAAATTCATGCAAAAAGCGTTATAGATGCTTCCATTATTCATAATTTGCCAAAAGATACTCTTTTTATTGGAGCTATGGGTTCTCCAAAAAGAAAAAGATGGATAGAGGAAATAAAAGGGAAAGGATTTAATTTTGATAGGGTAATACATCCTTCTGTTATAATTGGTGACTTTGTAGATATTGGTGAAGGATGCATTATTTTCCCGGGAGTTATTTTATCGTGTGATGCAAAAATAGGACAACATACTACGATTGATGTTGGTAGTACAGTAGGTCACGACTGTAAAATAGGTAATTTTGTTACAATAGGACCGGGAGTTAACATTGCCGGAAACGTAACAATTAATGATGAATGTTGGATTGGTATTGGTGTCAAAATTATTAATAGAGTATCCATTGGGAAGGGTTCTTTTCTCGGAGCGGGCGCTGTTGTGACTAAAGATATACCCGAAAATGTTTTAGCAGTGGGTGTACCCGCTAAGCCAATAAAACAAATAAAGGAATCTGACTGGGAGAGAATGATATAAATATTTTAAAATCATCATAAAATATTGCAATAAGGGATATTTCAATTATAAAGGTATAGTAATGGGAGGTAAAAAAGAATGATAAAAATTACAAAACCAGATCTTCCCGAGCTCGAAGAATATATTAAATATCTAAAAAAGATATGGTCAACCAGGTGGCTGACAAACAACGGTGAATTTGTTCAATTATTAGAAAGAAGGCTGGAAGAATATTTAAAGGTTAAAAATATAATTCTTCTTTCAGATGGAACTTCAGCTCTTCATCTTGCATTAAAAGCATTTAATCTAAAAGGGGAAGTAATTACAACTCCTTTTACTTTTGCCACTTCCACAAATGCAATATTGTGGGAAAGATTAAATCCAATATTTGCTGATATTGATCCCGATACCTATAATATTGATCCCGATGATGTGGAGAAAAAAATAACGGATAAGACCAGTGCGATACTTGCAGTGCATGTATTTGGCAATCCTTGCAATGTTGAAAAGTTACAGAAAATTGCTGATAATTATAAATTAAAATTAATCTATGATGCAGCACATGCTTTTGGTATTGAATACAAAAAACAATCTGTATTAAATTATGGAGATATATCAGTATTGAGTTTTCATGCTACGAAGGTTTTTAATACGATTGAGGGTGGGGCTGCTGTGGCTAAAGATGAAAAAATATTTGAAAAAATAAGATTGTTGAGGAACCATGGCATTAAATCTGAAGAGGCAGTTATACTTCCGGGCATAAATGCAAAGATGAATGAATTTCAGGCAGCAATGGGACTTTGTAATCTTAAAAGTTTTGATGAGAAAATTCAAAGAAGAAAAAGTATTTATAATTATTATAAAAGAAATCTGACTCATACACGGATTAAATTTCAAAAAATAATGGCTTCTAAATATAATTACAGTTATATGCCTATTTTATTGCGAAGTCAATTGGAAAGGGATACAGTCTTTTTAGAACTTATTAAAAATGATATAAAACCGAGAAAATATTTTTATCCCTTAACAGTAAATTATAATTATTTTAAGGATAGAGATGAGGATTTAGTAGAGAAATACCATTTAACCCGAGCTATAGAAATTTCAAATAGAATATTATGTCTTCCTTTGTATCCTGATTTAGAGAGGGATAAGATAGAGAAAATTACGGATATTATAAGAAAAGTACTAATATAGTTATCTTAATTTAAGTAGTTTATGATAGTTTTCAAAAAATAATAAAAAATTATTGATTTACAAAAAATAAATTAAAAATATGAATAAATGGTAATATGATTTTAGATTAATATTTTCATATTAAAGGATAATCAATGAATATTGGTTTCGGATGTATCTGGTTAAAAGATCGAAAGAGGACACGCTCTCACACCGCTTATTCATTGTTTAAATCATTGCGTGAGTTGGATGGTGTTAGTGTCTATGACTTGGATGTCTCCCTTAAAGGAAGTGCATTACTTTTTCATAAATTATCAAATATGATAGTATATCAAGGTAAATTAAAAAGTAAATATAATTTTTCAAAAAGATACTTAAAATCATTGGAAGGAAATCTATTACATAAAGTACAAAAGTTTAAAAATATCGATGTAATCATTGAAACTGCTGACATTGGGGCAATAAAGGAAATTCCTTTTTATCTATATCAGGATCTGAGCATGGATATATTAATCAAGTATTTTCAAGAATATAATCATCCTGCTCCCGGTTGGGAAATATTTGATCTGGACGACCTCTATAAAAGAAAAGAATGGCAAATGAGAATCTATGCTCAATGTGCCGGAGTATTTAGCAAGAGTCAATGGTTAGCCGATAACTTAATAGAAGATACGGGAATATCACCGGAAAAAGTGCATCTTGTTGATGTAGGTATCAATGTAAAACCGGAGTTGACTTCTCATTCTTGCGGTGAAAAAAGTAAACAGGATAAGACTATTTTTTTTGTCGGGAGAGATTTCTTTCGAAAGGGTGGTCATTTGGTGGTAGAAGCATTTAAACTTTTAAGAAAGAATTACTCGAAAAAGTGTAAACTGATTATTGCGGGACCGAAATCCTGGCCTTTAGCAGGCAGGATTCCTGAAGGTGTTCAATTTATCGGTGATGCTTCAAGGGAGAACATCCGGAAGTATTTTCAAACGAGTGATGTTTTTTGTATGCCATCCTATTTTGAAGGAGGGTATGCCATTGTTTTTGCAGAAGCTTTAAGTTTTGGAATTCCCTGTATCGGTCGAAACATACATGGAATGTCAGAGATTATTAAACCGGGCGTTAACGGATATTTATTAAATAATGACAGCATTGATGAACTAACAGAGTTAATCATTAAAGTCATTAAAGATGATAAGATGAAATCAGGCGTTGAAAGCATGTCTAAAAGTTATCAGAATTACTATTTATGGGACAGGGTTGCATCAGATATGGTCGAGGTTATAAAAAAAGATAAGCGTAAAATGAGCTGATAGAAAAACTGTGTCTTAGAAAAGCCAATTTTAGAAAATATCGAATATTAAGAATATACTGATTAAATGACAAGAAAGTTTTGGAAGATGATATCAAAGAATTATTCAAAGGTCGAGAAAAAGAAAAAAAGCCATGGAATTGTACTCAGTATTATTATTGTCAATTGGAATAATAAAAATATATTGCGGGATTGCCTGAATTCTATTTATCATACCCATAATGTTAGCAAGTACGAAATTATCGTGATTGATAATAACTCGGAAGATGGTAGTGTTGAATTAATCAAAAGTGAATTTCCCGATGTAGTGCTATTGGAGAATGACGAAAATCTGGGTTTTGCCAGGGCTAATAATCAGGCAATTAAAATAGCCGGGGGGAATTATATCGTATTATTAAATAATGATATAGTGGTTACAAATAACTATTGTTTTGATAGGATGATAGAATTTGTGGAAAAGAATCCACAGGTAGGTATTCTGGGATGTAAATTATTATATCCTGATGGTACATTACAAAGTTGTGGAGAAAGCTTTCCTTCGGTCTGGAGAACATTTAAGAGTCAAATTCTTTTTACCAAGACATGGAAGAGGCTTGGAAAAAGTAAACAGGGGGATAATCGTTTTAAAAAAGTCGATTTTGTCTGCGGAGCATGCCTGATGACACGGAAAGAAATCCTGGATAAGGTAGGCTTGCTTAAAGAAAAATATTTCATGTATGGGGAAGATGTGGAATTTTGTTATAGAGTACAAAAAGCAGGTTATGATATCGGAGTATTGACTGATGAAAGCATTATTCACTTGCATAGTAAAAGCACTGAAAAAAACTTAACAGAGATGCTCTACCATTCCATTACTAATGATTTAAAGAATATTCGGATGTTGCATCATAGTGATTTGCAGGTATTATTAGTTAAGATATTTCATCTGATGGGAATATTAATGAGAGCTTTTCTGGCAATTTTTAGAAAAGGGAAAAAACCAGGCGATTATCTTAAATTATTTAAAAGACTTTTAGTTAAACAAAATAAATGAATCACTATAACAGGAAATTTAATTGATATGCTATATTAATGGAGAAAAAAAATGAAGAAAGCGTTAATATGTGGAGCTGGCGGTTTTATCGGCAGTCATTTGGTAAAAAGATTAAAGAAAAAGGGTTATTGGATTAGGGGTGTCGATCTAAAGTATCCTGAATTTTTAAAAACCGGAGCTGATGATTTTATAATTGGTGATTTGAGGGATCCGGGAATTTATATTCATGCTGTGGATCAAGCTTTTGATGAAGTATATCAACTAGCTGCAGATATGGGTGGTGCAGGCTATGTCTTTACCGGTCATAATGATGCAGATATTATGCATAATTCTGCTCTTATTAATCTTAATATATTGGATGCCTGTCATAAAAGGAATGTACAAAAAATATTTTATTCTTCTTCCGCCTGTATATATCCCAAATATAATCAGGATGACCCTGATAATCCCAAGACTTCAGAGAAATCTGCCTATCCGGCTTATCCGGATAGTGAATATGGCTGGGAAAAATTATTCAGTGAGCGTTTGTATTTATCATTTCATAGAAATTATCATATAAATGTTCGCATTGCCCGTTTTCATAATATATTTGGTCCGGAAGGAACATGGGAAGGCGGGCGTGAAAAAGCACCTGCTGCTTTCTGTCGAAAAATTGTTGAAGCACAGGATGGTGGGGAAATAGAAATGTGGGGAGACGGAGAACAGACCCGTTCATTTTTATATATTGATGAATGCCTGGAAGGAGTTGACAGGTTAATGAAATCAGAATTTACCGGACCGGTCAATATCGGGTCTGAAGAAATGGTCACCATTAACGAGTTAGCAGAAATTATCATGCATATTGCAGGTAAAAAACTGACCATTAAACATATTAAAGGTCCTTTAGGTGTAAGAGGAAGAAATTCTGATAATCAATTAATCAAAGAAAAATTGGGATGGGCACCAAAGTATTCACTAAAGGAGGGTTTAGGGAAAACATATTTGTGGATACAGGAGCAGATAAAAGAAAAAAAGTCATGAAGCTTGAATGGTATGATAAGGATGCATGAAAAATTTAATAAAAAAGAAATAGATAAACTTGTTATTAAATCATTTCGTACTGTCAATCAATGGGTCAGTAATGATGTTATTAATCGATGTGAAGACGGTTTGGCGGAAATGGATCCCCAAATATCTGTGGCAGGGATTGAAAAGTTTTTTTATTATATCAAGAAAATATTTTCAAATCGTTATGTCCGTTCCAACACCCTTTTTAGATTATTATATCAAGGATCACAGAGTATATTTTCAAAGAAAATAAAGGAATCATTATTTGTCACTTGCATGCCGCCTTATTTATTCGATATTCTCGGATTTTACAAAACCAAAGGTATAAAAATTGCTTTTATCATTGATGCCTGGGAAAGCAGCATAGAATATATTGCCGAAAACATTGACTTGGCTGATATTATTTTAATTGCCTACCAGGATTCGATCCATTTTTTAAGGAAACACTTGTCTTATGAGAAAATGAAAAAGGTATTTCTTTTTCCTAATTTTATTAATCCAAAGGTTTATCCCAATGAATCTAAAGAAAAATTGTATGATATGATACAAGTTGGCAGGAAAAATAATATTTTGCATAAATGGGCAAAAGAATATTCCCGTAAAAAGGGATATTCTTATCTATTTCAAAAAAGAAATCAAAGAGGGATGTACTATCTCGAAAATAGGAATTGGGAAGCAGAAAATTATCAGCTTTCTTATCAAAGTTTAATCAAAGTTTTATCTCAATCAAAAATAGCCCTGGTGTCCCCTCCGGATAGGGCTGACAGTAAAAGAACGGGAAGAATCAGTCCTCTGACCCATCGTTATTTGGAAGTAGCGATGTGTCAGGCTGTTACGGTCGGTTTTACACCTACCGGCGGCGAATATGCCCATTATTTTCCAAAAAATTTTACGATTGTACCGAAAGATTATGGGGAATTTGAGGAAATATGTGACCGATTGATAGATGATAATAATTTAAGAACAGAAATTTCCCATAAAAACCGAAATTATGTGATAGAAAATCATAGTGTTACCGCTCGGTATCGGCAGCTGCAGAAAATCTTAATGAATAATAGAAGCAATAAAACAGAACAAATATTAAATAAAAATTGACGGGTGTTATAGAATATATGTTATTTGATTTATTCGGATACCAATTTCATATTTTTGAAATCCCATTGCTGCTCTTTTTAATGGGTTATTTTATTATTCAATTCGTCTTGGGGAAAGGAAGAATAATTAATGAAATAGATGAAGACAAAAAATACTTTAATCTTTTTTTGATGGGATTTTTTCTACTTTTTGTTTCCAAAATCATTTCCTTCTGGCCGGCTATGGATAAAACCCTGGTGATAAGTGATTTATTGAAATGGGCAGAAATATTAGCTTTTGTGATTTTGGTCTTTAATTTCAAATATTTTAAGTATATTTATTGGATATTGTTTTTAGTCACTTTTTCTCCGGTTCTCATTTCCTTATGGTCTGCCATTGTCAATTTAGATTTCTTCTCAGGATACAGAGTATTTCATGGATATCCCAGTGTATTTACATTAAGCCTATTACTCCCTTTTTCTAAAAAATATTTTTTGGTTGGATTTGTCTGTATTTTCTTAGTCATTGCCAATATATTATCAATTACCAGAGGAGCCTGGGTGGCGATGGTTGTGGTTTTGGGATATTATGTTTGGTTTCGCTTAAAGGGTGATAAAAAAAATGTTTTACGCGTTGCGGGGATAATATTAATTGTGATTTTAGTAGTCATCAGTATTCCCTCAGTAAAAAATAATATTACCAGAAGATTGAGCTATCCCTATTTATTTTTTTCAAAAAGCAATTACAACAGGTCAGGTATGATAGCATTGTGTATTGATATTTTTAAAGAAAACCCAATTATAGGCATCGGTGCAGGAAATTTTGGAAAATATGCTGCAGAAAATCCTTATTTTTATCTGGGGAGATACCTTGAGATACCGGAAAATATGGCTCCTCATGCTTTTTTTCTTCAACTACTTGCGGAAAACGGTATCTTTGGATTTATTGCCATATTAATGATTTTTCTTATATTAGCAAAAGTGCTTTTTGATAAAAAAATATATTTAATGCGCCATGATGATAGTTCTTATATTTTAGGATTAAGGATGTTATACATAGCACTCATGATTCATCTAATTTTTGGTTATGTTGCAGGGGGAGGCAGATTGGTTTTAGGTTTGCTAATGGGTCTTTCTTTGTCATTGTTAAAAAAGAATCATAGTATCGATAGTATCAAGATTTAATTTTGGGGAATATCTATATAAAAATAAGATAACAAAGGAATCATCGTATTTTATAATGAAATTAAATGATAATGCTTTATTTCATAACAATATAAATAAAAAGATTAAAGTACTTGAAGTGATTAATTCTTTAAAAATTGGTGGAGCAGAGCTTCTTTTAAGGAATTTTGTTATTGAGGCAAAGAAAAATAACCAATATACTGTGGATGTATACACACTTTATGCTACCAATGATGCTAAAAATATTGAAGAAATTAAGAAGAAAAATGTTCGTATTTGGACTTTAGATTTAAAAAATAAATATAACCCATCAAGCATAATTAAAATTAAAAATATTATAAAAAGAGAACAATACGATATTGTTCATGTCCATTTATTTCCTTCTAATGCTATAGTTGCTTTGTCTTCATTATTTTTAAAAAAAAGTATAGCTTATTTATTTACTATTCATAGTACTTTTAACAGAAGAAGATCCATCAAAATATTTAAAATAATTGATGGTTTAGTCTATAGCCGGTATGCAAAAATAATTTGCATAAGCAAACAGGTGCAAGATTCTTTAATAAAATGGGTACCAAAAATTAAAGAAAAGATTGAAATTATACCGAATGGTATTCCTATGAATTCAAAATCTAATGATAATCCATTGATGAAAAAATATGATGTATTGTTTGTGGGACGGCTTGTACAACAAAAGGGAATCAATTTTTTGTTAGAAGCGGTGAGTATTTTACAGAAAAAATACAAAAAAATAATTCGGGTTGCCATCGTTGGTGATGGACCTATAAAAAAAGAATTAATTAAAATGTGTGAAGAATTGAAAATAAAGGATTCTGTGGAATTTTTGGGATTTCAAAGAGATGTTGACCAAATCATGAGATCTTCAAGGGTATTGGTATTGCCTTCCCGATGGGAGGGATTTGGGCTGGTACTTTTGGAAGCGATGAAAAATAAGTTACCAATTATTGCTACGAAGGTCGGAGGAATACCTGAAATTATTACCAATGGACATGAAGGAATATTAGTTCCAGCGGAAAATCCTAAAATTTTGGCTGATTCAATTAATCGCGTTCTTGAAAATTCAGAATTGAGAAATCAACTCATTCAGAACGCCTATAAAAAAGTTCAAAGTCATTATTCGATAGAAAAATATGCCCATAATATGTTTAATTTATATTCTAAAATGGTAAGCGATAATCTATAACTGCATCATTAGAAAATAATTTTCTATTAACATTGTTTTAATAAAATAAATTCAAGAGGAATTGTTAGTTTAGTGAAAAAAATTGAGAATCAAGAAGTGAATGAAAATTTATCAAGATCAGGAAAAACCTTACCTCAAAAAATAGCCCAGGGGGGATTTTGGATCTTTTCCCTTAAAATTGCCAGAAAGGCATTTGGTTTAATTAGACTCATTATTATTGGACGTATTCTTGCCCCTTCGGATTTTGGTTTAATGGGAATTGCCTTACTGACTATGTCAGCCATTGAAACATTTTCTCAAACCGGTTATCGGGAAGCATTAATACAGAGGAAAAAGGATGTAAACGCTTATCTTAATACTGCTTGGACCGTATTGATTATCAGGGGACTATTGATTTTTGTCATTATATATTTTGCTGCTCCCTATATAGCCCTCTTTTTTCATACACCGGAAGTTAAACCCATTATTCAGGTATTGGGATTGATAACTTTTTTTCAATCATTTTCAAATATCGGTATTATTTTTTTTCATAAGGAATTAGAATTTAACAAAGTATTTATCTATCATTTTTTAGGTACATTTACTAATTTTTTCGTTGCTGTTATTGCTGCTATCATTTTAAGGAGTGTGTGGGCACTGGTACTTGGCTTGTTTGCGGAAAAGATAGTCAGTCTGTTCGTCAGTTATTTTTTTCATCCCTACAGACCCCGATTAAGTGGTGACATTGAAAAAGCAAAGGAACTTTTTGGTTTTGGAAAATGGATTCTCGGTTCAAGTGCATTGGTATTTATCGGTGAGCATATAGATGATATTTTTGTAGGAAGAGTGCTTAGTGCCACAGCTTTGGGTTTTTATCAAATGGGTTATAGAATTTCAAATATGCTGGAAACTGAAATTACCCAGGTCATATCAAGTGTCACCTTCCCCGGATATGCTAAAATTCAAGATAAAAAGACCAGCTTGAAGAAGGCTTATTTTAAAATTATAAGATTGACGGCTGCCATTTCCATTCCTATCGCTGCAGGGATTGTATTATTAGCACCTGAATTTACCGGGATATTTTTAGGGCAAAAATGGATGCCTATGATTCCGGTCATGCAGTTACTGGCGGTAGCCGGATTAATAAAATCGATTGCTTCCACAGGAAGCCCTTTGTTTAACGGAAGTGGTTATCCGAATTATGAATTTTATATGCAACTGATTAGAGGGCTCACAATTATTATCGTTATTTATCCTCTGATTACATTGATGGGGATTTCCGGAGCGGCCTTAGGTGTGATTATCAGTATTATTGGAATGGTAATAGTCTGGTATCCGTTATCTCAAAGAATCACCGGGTTATCCGGTCGTCAATATCTTGATACCTTTTGGCCCCCTTTGCTTGGCTCGCTATTGATGGCAGGGAGCATCTATATTATTAAATTATATTGGAATCCCTTAGCCCAATCATTGATTACGGCTATATCGGGATTTGCAATTATTGTATTGATGAATATTTTGGTTTATTTGGGAGCACTATTTATCTTACAAAAATATTATCCTCCTTATGATATATTTAGTGAAGTTAAATTTTTCTACAAGTCTTTAACAGGAAAGAAATTATAATAAACAATTTAATGAAAAAATAAGTTATCAATTCATAATTCATTAGATGTAAAAAGGTTTATTCAAATGAAATGTATACAATAGAATATCCTAAAATGAATTGAACTAAATTGAAGTTACGTTAGTAGCTTTCTTAAATGATGTATTGAGGTAGCATAGGAATGAAAGTATGCTTTGTTTTACATTCTTCAAGAAAAGGCGGAGCTGAAAAAGTTAACCTTGAATTAATAGATGGATTAAAAAATAGGGGAATTCAATGTTTTGCAATTTTACCGTCAGATGGTCCACTTATTAAAGAGCTGAAGAAAATCAATGTCCCTTTTAAGGTGATTAAATATAAATGGTGGATGAGAGAAGAAGGTTCTCCACTCTGGAAACGGGTAGGTAGGTTGATTTTAAACCTGATAAAGACAGTTTCTGTGATGAGACAGGTGAAAAAATGGAAAGTCGATGTTGTTTATTCTAACACGATTACCATCTGTGTCGGTGCCTTTGCAGCTAAATTACTACACTTGCCTCATATCTGGCATATTCATGAATTTGGCTATGAAGATTACCGTCTATGTTTTGACTTGGGGGAAAAAATAGCAATGGGGATTATGAATCAATTATCTGATGTCTGTATTGTCAGTTCAAAGGCAGTGATGGAAAAATATAGGAAATTCTTTCCTGATCGAAAAATAAAATTAATCTATTATGCAGTTTGTGTTAGCAATGAGACTTCTTGTGAAATATTAAAAATTAAGAAGCAATTACAGGAAGCATCCGGAATAAAATGTATGATTGTCGGTTCATTGCATAAAGGGAAATATCAGGAAGACGCAATTAGGGCTATTGGAAAATTAATAGATGAGGAAATAGATATACAGCTGTATATTGTTGGGGAAGGTAAATTAAAGTATGGACAATATCTGGAGAGCTTAATTATTAGAGCTGACCTGGAAAATCATGTTCAATTTCTTGGGTATATCGATAATTCTTTCCCGGTAATGCAGCAAGCTGATATTTTGCTGATGTGTTCGAGAAAGGAAGCTTTCGGCAGAGTTACAGTTGAAGGAATGAAAGCGGGAAAACCGGTTATTGGTGCATGTAGTGGAGGAACAAAGGAATTGATTAGAGATCATTATAACGGTTTTTTATATACCTTTGGAGATTATCATGAGCTGGCAGAAAAAGTGAAGTATCTTTACCAAAATCCTGATGAAGCAAGACAAATGGGTGAAAATGGTAAGCAATGGGCTCTGGAGAATTTTAATATTGAACACTATACGGAAGAAGTCTTGACAGTTTTGAGACGACTTATAGATAAAAAGAATAAAAAAGATTCCCTGGTAAAGGAAACAAAGGAATAAGGGAATAAGATGAAATCCAATATTGACTATTTTAAGAAAGATATAAAAGCAAAGAATAACTCAGGCATTTCGATTGCAATGTGTACCTGTAACGGTGAATTATTTCTTTTAGAACAACTTGAAAGCATTGCCAAACAAACTGTCTTACCGAATGAGTTAATTATATGCGATGACCGGTCTACCGACGGGACCTTAAAGATAATTCAGGATTTTCAGAGAAAAACTCCGTTTAATATAAGGATTTATTCGAATAACTCAAAATTGGGCCCTACCAAGAATTTTGAAAAGGTTATTTCCCTGTGTCTTAAAAATATGATTGTGTTATCTGACCAGGATGATTTTTGGTTTCCGAATAAGTTGGAAAAAGTGATCAGAGTATTTAAGAATCAACCGAAAACCGGTTATCTTTTTTCTGATGCCATAATTGTGGATGAAAAATTACATAATAGCAGTTTTACCATATGGGAAAGGATTTCTTTTAATTTCATGCAAAGGAAGGATTATAAACAGGGTCAACAGCTGAAAGTCTTACTGAAACATAATGTTGTGACAGGTGCAACAATGGCCTTTAGAGCAGAATTAAGAAAATTGATTCTGCCAATTCCGGAGCAATGGATTCACGATGCCTGGATTGCTCTATTATTAAGCGCCGCAAACATTAAAGGTACTTTCATTGAGGAGCCCCTCATCAAATATAGGCAGCATTCTAATCAGCTAATTGGAACTAAAGCAATATCTTTTAATAAACAGATACAAAAGGCTTATCTTAACAAATTAGATTATTATGAATTATTATCAAAATCATTTGAAAATGTTGTAAATCGATTACTCTTTATGGATAAATTGAATGCAAATACACAGATATTAATAGAATCCTATATCAATCATTTAAAAAAGCGGCAGATGATTCATGAAATTAAATATTGGAAGCGTTGGTATTGGATATTCAAAGAAGTATTAAATGGTCGTTACAATTGCTTTTCAAATGGCTGGAAAAGTGTGGCTAAGGATCTATTTTTTTGATTCCGGAATGATTTGCTAAAAACCCGGTGAAAGATAATGACTAAGCAAAATAAAATGGATAGAAAAATAAAAGTTGCCCACATTATTGCCCGTATGATTATCGGTGGCGCTGATAAAAATACTTTATTTACGATGGAAGGTTTAGATAAAAATAAGTATGAAGTTGATTTGATAACCGGAGAAGAATTTGATGAAAGCATTTTAAATAAAGTTAAAAATAGTCATTTTGATATTATTCGGATAAAAGAATTAAAATGGAAACTCAATTTCTGGTATGACCCAATAGTTTTAATAAAATTAATTAAACTGATGAGAAAAAATCATTACAATATTGTTCATACCCATACGACAAAAGCAGGTATTTTAGGAAGAATTGCTGCTCGTATCGCTGGAGTACCGATAATTGTGCATGGATTACATGGAAGTACTTTTGAAGCATTTGATAGTGGATTATTAAATTGGCTTTTGTTCCTTTTTGAAAGACTTACTGGCAGATTTACCGATGCTTATATTTCGGTAAGTGGAGTGCTTTCTGAAAAGTATATAGAGAGAGGAATTGGGAAAAAAGAGAATTATCATACGGTATATAGTGGAATGGAATTGGAAGTATTTTATGGGGCGAGAGGGAAAATTGATTGTAGGAAAAAACAGAGAGAATTGGGAATAGATTCGGGGGATTTTGTAATTGGCAATGTAGCAAGGCTAGAGACCAGGAAAGGTCATAAATTTCTTATCGATGCATTTAAGAAAGTGATAAAGGAGCGAAAAGGCTGCCCTTTAAAATTGTTGATTATTGGTGAAGGAAATAAAAGAGAAAATTTAGAAAGTTATGTTAAGGAAGTGAATTTAGAGAAGAAAGTAATTTTTACCGGATACAGAGAAGAT
>Ga0307432_1000443_pt1 | contig 31847 bp, 26 predicted proteins | sample SalMarWE160150MG_FD_202158 | JGI IMG/M metagenome (GOLD analysis project Ga0307432, IMG submission 202158) | Salt marsh sediment microbial communities from the Plum Island Ecosystem LTER, Massachusetts, United States - WE1603-150 | ecosystem: Environmental > Aquatic > Marine > Intertidal zone >...
AAAACGTGCAAGGCGGGTATCAAAGGAAAACGACTCCAAGCCTGCCTGAAGGAGGAATACCTAATCCGAGTCCTCAGCAAAGGAATTTAGATGCGATTGCCCTGGGCCCGGGGGCAATAATGAGAAGGTCATGACACGAAAAACGCAACTTTAAATTATCAACACATTTCGCACACCCCCAGAGGAATCCGTAGCGTCGTCCGAAACTGCATTGGGCTGCGGTGGGCGAATCGTCCGATACTCGATAGGAACACCTATAACTAATTTCCAGACGTGCGAGTGGTACGGCCGCAAGCTTCGCCAACAGATCGCGGCGAAGCGGCAAGCGGCATTTGCGTGACCGGGCGCGTTCAACGTTTTCATGTTGACATGGCGGCGATTATCCAAACAATGCCGCACCCATATGCTTGGTGCGGTCTGTGGGCGGAGGCAGTCAACGCCCAGATCGACCGGGACCCGGCGGCGCGGGCCGGGGTGTGGTTGTGTTGTTTGCGCCGGGGGCGGCATCTGAGCTTGCCCGGCCCGACAACGTAATGGATGTCAAGGCAGTACCCGATGGAGCGGATGCGTCACGTCATTAATGTAAGCCTGGCGGCGATGTTACTCGCGGCCGGTGCGGTCGCGTGCGTGTGGTTGATTCGCACGAAGCCGCTCCATCCACGGCGCAGCGACTTTTCGCGTGCGTTGGAAGTGGCAGTAACGCCCGTCACACCAACCGTGGAGGCAACGCCGATCATCGGTCACGGAACCATCCGGGCCAAGCATCAGGTAAAGATCGTCCCGCAGGTCAGCGGCAAGTTGGTATACGTTCACGAGGATCTGGCCCCGGGCAAGGTCATCCCGAAAGGTGATCTGCTCTTCACGGTCGACCCGACGATCTATGAGGCCCGGGTTCACCAAGCGGAGGCCGAGAATCGCCGACTCGAAGCGTCGCTCAATCGGGCCGACCAGGAGATGGCCAACCTCGACGAGCGCATCGCCAACGCGGAGAAGATGGTCGCGATCGATGAGAAGGATTATCTGACATCGAAGCAGTTGTATGAAGTCGATCAGGTCGGTACGCAGCGCGACGTTGATCTTCTGTACCAGAAGTGGTTGCGTCAGAAGGATGCGCTGATCGAGCTGACAAGCCGGCGGTCCGTAATACCGCACGTGAAGCTGGAGACGCAGGCCCAGCTCGAGGCCAGCAGCGCCCGTCTCAAGCAGATGAGCCACGATCTTGAGAACACCAAAATCTTCTGCCCGTTCGATGCGCGGGTGGAGCTGGTGATGGCCTATCAATCGCAGGTGGTGACCGCGCACTTTTCAATAGCCACGCTGACCGACATGTCCGCGTTCGAGCTTGCGGTCGGGATTGATCCGCGCGAGCTACGATGGCTCGATGACGCAATCCGCCCCCAATCACTGGAGCAGAACCTGGATGTTTCTTCGGGCCCGGAAGTGAAGGTCCGGTGGTTGCTGCACGGCCAGGAGTTTGCGTGGCGCGGCTTTGTCACGCGGTTCGAGCGGGTTGATGAGGCGACTCGAACCGCGCGGCTGGTGGTCGAGATTCGCGATGTGGATATGGTGGCGATCGTGGATGTCGGCGGCGGCGAGTCAAAACCGGCGCTGGCCCTCGGCATGCACTGCCGCGCGGAGCTGCCGGCCAAACCGCTCGAAGGCGCCCTGATGGTTCCACGTCATGCGGTCCATAACAACCGCTGGGTCTATGTATTCGAGCCGGACGCCCAGGCCGATGACGACCAAGTGGGACGGCTCGGTCGGCGAGAGGTGCCGATGCTCCGGTCGGTTGGAGACGTCGTCCTTGTCGATTACAACAGTCGAGAGGGCACGGAGGTATGTGAGCTTGCACCTGGTGAGCGCGTCGTTGTTTCACCGCTTATCAAACCCGTCATAGGGATGAAGATCCGCCTGCGGGACGAGCAGGTGACATCAGCGGCGGCATACCCGAAGGTCTTACCGAACCGCGGGCCTATACCAGCGCGGTTGTCCGCACGACCTGAACGTCGCGACCCGCTTGGATTTGGATCGAGTATTGTGGGTCAGCTTGGTCTGATCCACGGAGATGGTTAGTCATGCAGCTACTCCGCGGTCTCATCGCGGGTGGCGTCCGCAATCCCGTCTTTGTCAACCTTCTGATGGTCTCCATGATGGTCGGCGGTGTCTTCTCCGCGCGGCATATGGTGCGCGAGGCCTTTCCGGAGGTATCACTCGATCATATTGCGATCGAAGTTGTCTATCCCGGCGCCAGCCAGGAGGACGTTGAGCGGGCGATCTGCACGCCGATCGAGGAGTCCGTCCAGGGCCTCGGCGGGGTTCGCGAGGTTTCTTCGTCATCGCACGAGAACTACGGGACGGTCTGGGTGGCATTGCTCGAGGGCGTCGAAGACCCGCAGGCCATCGTCAACGACATCAAGGACCGGGTCGACCAGATCACCACCTTCCCACCCGAAGCTGAGAAACCCATCGTCCGGGAAACGACCATCAGGACGGAGGTCATCAACGTTGCCATCTGCGGAGACATCCCGGAACGTACGCTGAAGCGCTACGCGCAGCAAGTGCGAGATAATCTGGAATCACTGCCGAGCATTTCGCAGATCTCGCTTTCCGGTGTCCGCGACGATGAGATCATCATCGAGATCTCCGAGGAGGCCTTGCACGCCTACAACCTTTCGCTTGCCTGCATCATGGCGGTGGTCGCCAAGAGCAGCCTGGATCTTCCGGCGGGTGTGATCCGTACGGAGGAGGAGGAGTTCACGCTTCGTGTAACCGGTCAGCGGTACGCGGCCCGAGAATATGAGAACCTGGTCGTCCTCGAGCACGGCGACACGGCAGTTCGTCTCGGCGATATCGCCACCGTCCGCGAGGGCTTCGAGGAGACCGTGGTCCGGGGACGGTTCAACGGTCAGCCCGCGGCGATCGTGCAGGTTTTCAAGACACCCAAGGAGGATACGAGCAAGATCGCCCGGATCGTGCGCGAGTACGTGGCCGACCGCCAACCGCACCTGCCGCCGCGCCTTACGATGTCGGTCTGGGCGGACGGGTCGCACGACATCGACAGCCGGATCAACATGCTGGTGGGAAACGGCTTGTGGGGCATCGCCCTGGTCTTCGTGACGTTAATGTTGTTCCTGGAGCTCCGGCTGGCGTTTTGGGTGGCGGTGGGTATTCCCGTTTCGTTCTGCGGGGCGCTGATCGTCATGCACGGCTACGGCGAGACGCTGAACATGATCTCTCTGTTCGCGCTTATCATGGCCTCAGGCATCATCGTCGATGATGCAATCGTCATCTCCGAGAGCGTGCATTCCCGGCGCAGAGCGGGTGACACGCCCGAGCTGGCCTCTATCGAGGGTACGTACCGGATGGCCTTGCCGGTGCTGGGCGCATCGGTTACGACGATCGCGGCCTTTGTCCCGTTGCTCTACGTGGCCGGAGTCATGGGGCGGTTGATCCATGTGATGCCGGTGGTCATGATTGGTGCCATTGTGGCGTCAGCCATCGAGGCTTTCGGCATCCTCCCGTCCCACCTGTGCCGTCGAGATCCGCCGGGCGTGACGGTCAAGCGGCTCGGACCGGGCCGGATGCGGCGCGCGATCGAGGGTCTGGTCGACCGTTTCATCACACGGCGGTATCGGCCGATCTACAGGCTGGCGATACGGTACCGCCTCGTTACGGTCTCGATCGCGTTGGCGATGCTTTTAGTGGTTGCCGGGATGGTGTTCGGAGGGCGCACGCCGTTCGTGTTGCTTCCAAGGGAGGACGGCAACATCATCCGGGCGCGCATCAGGTTTCCGGAGGGGATGCCCGTCACCGTCACCAAACGGACCATCGATCGGTTGGAGGAGGCGGCCCGCCGGCTCAACAACGATCCGGAGCTGACGCCGGCAACGGAGGGTGATCTCGTGCGGCAGATCTATTCGATCACGGGCGAGTTCGCTGATTTCATGTCGGTGCGGGGCAATAACCTGTGTGAGGTCCGCGTCGAGTTGATGCCGGCGGAGCAGCGCCGCCTTCGCGATGAACGGATCATCGAGCGCTGGCGGGAGTCCGTCGGAACGATCCACGACGCGATACAGGTGACACTTGAACGTCAGCCCATCGGCGCGATGGAGCGCCCCATCGAAATCCGACTGCTCGGTCATAATCTTGACGACATGACGGAGGCATCCCGGCGAATTCAGGCGAAACTCCGCGAATTTTCCGGCCTCTACGATGTGCACGATGATCTGATCCCCGGCAAACGAGAGCTGCGCGTCACGCTCAAACCGCAGGCCCGGCCCCTGGGCCTGACGCTCGACGACGTCGCCAGGCAGCTGCGCTACGGATTCTACGGTGGTGAGGCTGTTCGGCTACAGCGCGGACGGGACCAGGTTAAGGTCCGCGTCCGTCTCCCGGAAGACGAACGTCGCTCGATCACTGATCTTGAGAGTGTCCGTATTATGACACCCAGTCACCACGAGGTCCCATTCCTGGAGGTGGTTGACGTCGAATGGGCCCGCGGTTACGCCTTCATCATGCACCAGGACGGCAAGCGTCGAGTGCGTGTGGTGGCCGGATTGAACGAACGACAGGCCAACGCCGAGCATATCCTCCAGACACTCGAAGCGGGTTTCCTGGACGACGTCGTCACCGATTATAATGACCTGACCTATAATCTGGCCGGCAACCGAGAGCTCTTGAACGAATCGCTTGATAGCCTGTTTGACGGCTTTGCGATAGCCATGATCGTGATCTACACGATCCTGGCGGCCATGCTCCGATCGTACGTCCAGCCGGTCGCCATCCTGGTGGCCGTTCCATTCGGCCTGATCGGCGTCGTTGTCGGGCACGCGATCCTGGGATTTGACCTGACGATTATGAGTCTCTTCGGTGTCGTGGCATTGTCAGGCGTCGTCGTGAACGACTCGCTTGTATTGTTGGACGCCGTCAACCGGGGTATTCGAGAGGGCAGGAGCGTCCGTGACGCCGTCTTTGCGGCGGGTGAGCTGAGGTTCCGCGCAGTGACACTGACCTCCCTGACCACCGTAGCGGGTTTGTTGCCGATTCTCACGGAACGCAGCAGCCAGGCTCAATCCGTCAAGCCGATGGCGGTCTCGTTGTGCTTCGGCCTGTTGTTCGCAACGGTCTTGACGCTGTTCGTGGTACCCGCGCTGTATCTGCTTCTTAACGACGTGCGGCGATTGGTGCACTGGCTTCGGTACGGCGGTTCCTATCCGGTGCCGGAACTCGTTGAGGAGGCCGCGCGCGAACTCGCAACGGGCGGTCTTCCAACCACATAGGCGTTTGTCAGCCTGAGTAACGGGGAAACACAATGTGGATCAGACCAGACGGACGAACGCATCGGCTTCGTGGATTGCCCGAACGCGCCAACATGCGTCGCGATGATCCAAGCCACAAACGCTGGCGCGGGGTAATCAGACCCATCGCTTGGGCTGCGGGCTCTGATTCGCGTCGCGTTTCCATGTATGTCGGTTGTGTGCGATATGGATTGGTTGTCTTGGCTCTTGCGTCTGGATTGGTCGGAGGCTGTCGCTCTCCTCTCGACGACCTGCAGGCAGTCCATGATCGCCCGCTAAGCGTGATTGAGACGCTCCCGCGCAAGGAGCGATTCGAGTCGATACCACATGGCATGGCTGTCGTCACCGAGCGAGTCGGCGATCTTCTCCCGGACGGCGTGTTGACACTGGAAGCCGCGCGCCGGGTCGCAGTCCGCGCCAGTCCGGACATCCACGCCGCCTGCGCTCGATTGGAGACCGCTGGGGCCCGGATCGCCGAAGCCCGGTCACAATACCTGCCGACAGTGGCGTTCTCGCACACGTCCGCCAGAACATTCCACACGCCCGCAAGTCGCAATCGGCTCAACATGCTCTTGCAGCCGTCGCAGCCCGTACCCACGGACGTCGAGACGCAGAATCTGGCCGTCACCACGCTGCTCAACGCCATCCGTCGGCCGCTTTTCGGTATGGGCAAGGCGAAGGGAAACATGAATCCATTCAGCGAGCATTCGACCTCGCTGGCGGCGACATGGATGGTGTTCGATGGATTTGTACGTAATGCCCAACTGCTCGCCGCAGAGCATCTGCACACGGCGGCAGCACAATCCCTTGACGATGTCAAGCGGCTCATCATTCAGTCCGTAGATACCGCTTACCATCAGGTGCAGCTCGCCGAGGAGCGGGTGCGCATCGCAAAAGCCGACGAGGCGTTCAGTCGGGACCAACTCGATGAGACAAAGAAGCTGCGCGATAATGGACGGGCGAGCCGGGCGGATGTGAACAACTTCAGGGTGCGAATGCTAGCGGCCCAGGCCAATGTGACCGCTGCGGTCGGGCTATGCGAAACGGGCCGCGTGGTGCTTGCTGAGCTGATAGGTCTTCCCGACGCGACGCTTCCACACGAGTGTACACTATCCCCACTTACAAAGGAGACGGAGGAAGAGATGACTGCACCGGTGGCGGATCCTTGGGTCGATCAGGCGTTGGCGAATCGCCCTGATCTGCGCCAACTCGAGGCGATCCTCAATACCGAAGAGCAAAACGTGCGAGCGGCAAAGGGCCTGTACCGTCCGACCGTCGCGGTCAGCGGCTCGTGGGGCTTCGATCGAAGTTCCAATCTCCGGTACACCGTGCAGGATCAGTCATCCGCCGCCGCAATCGATGTTCGCTGGGAACTGTATACCGGTGGAGCACGTCGCGCGAGGGTTCGTGCCGCGGAGAGCGCGCGGGCCGAGGCGGCGGCGGCACTGAACCGCCTGCGATTGGCCGTTCAGTCCGAGGTCCGTCGCGCCGTAATTGATATCGCCGACGCGCAGCAGCAGATTCGGTTGCAGCGAGAACGTCTGGGAACCGCCGGCGAGAACCGCCGGATTATCCAGGCCGCCTATGTGGCCGGCAAGGAAACCCTCACCCGTCTCAATGAAGCGCAGCGCGATTTCATCGAGGCTGACGCTAACCTGGCACTTGCCCGTATTCGTCTGCGGCAGGCCTGGAGCGACCTGAACGCCGCCGCGACAGAAAGGGGATAAGTCCAATCATTACGGTGGGTGGCATGGGTTCGCTGTAGCGGACCCGTCCTTCCATAAGGACTCCACGGGTCAGCGAAGCCAGCCCGTGCCACCCCCTAAGGTTTTGAAACAAGCTTCATGTGCGATTATCGCGGCTGTTCGCGACCGCAGATAGGAACGTGCGGAAGTTAATAGGATTATCCCCTTTTTGCTCTATTGGCAGAGAACCTGCTGCAGCGTATCCAATCCACCTATAACGTGTTGGGGTACGCCACCCTGAGCCGCGCGCATGTCACGGTAGATCCCGTCGGGGCGCGTGATTTGGATTGTGGTCCAACCGAGGGCGTTTGGAGCTATGAAGTCCTTGGCTGCGTTGTCGGCCACGTACGCGCAATGAGCGGATTCGACACCGAGGCGTTTGGCCATCAGCTCGAATGCACGCGTGTGGGGTTTGGCGTAGTCAGGGCCTAAGTCATCCGTGATGATGATCTCATCGAAGCGGATTCGCAGGTAAAGGGCGTTGATCTTCGCCCATTGTGACTGCGAGGGCCCGTCGGTGATCAGGCCAAGCTTGAACCGGCTGCGAAGGCGTGTCAGCGCATTGTCAGCATCGGAATGCAAAATGATCGTCGGTCGGTGCGCGCGGTAGGTCTCGATCATCCGTTCGACGAGCTGCTCGTCCTCCGGCAATCCGCGCTGAGCAAGAAGTGTATTGAACACACGGCGGCGATGCCGTGAGTCGAACAGGCGCCGCATTTGCGCGGCCGTCTCAACGGGATCGCCGAAACGATCTTCAAACGAGGCGGCGACGGCGGCGAAACCGCTAAAGGCGTAGGCACGCTCCGGGTACAGCGTGTCATCCAGATCGAAAATGAGGGCGTGAATATCACCCGTGTTCATGCAGGACTCGCACATCTGATCCGAGCCCCGAGCGCGAGCGAGGGATTACGCATCGCCATCAAGTGTTCTTTCCAAGCCTCGATGCGTTCGGGACGTAGACCGAGTCATCGAAACGCAGCATGGCGATGTTGTCGCGGAATCCCGTCGAGATGATCCGAGGTCTCTTGCCCAGAAGCTCCGACAGAATCCACTTGGGAAAATCCGCGCCGGCGTGGATGGCCAGGGGGACACCGCCACCGAATCGCGGGTTGATCTCGATCACGCGGATGCGACGGTCCGGCGTCGCGATGCACTGAACCGTAATTACACCTCGACACTCGCCGAGCATTTCAGCCACACGCCGCCCGATGGCCATGATCGCAGGATCCTTGACAATCAGACCCTTGCTGACCTCCCCGCCTCGTACCTCGAGTCGCTTCCGTGGGACGACGCACCGCGGCCTCCCGTCAAAACCCGTGTAAACGTCAAGTGTGTATTCCGCCCCTTCGACGAACTCCTGTACAATGGGATCATGTATGCGGTGACCGAATACGCGAAGCTCATCAAAACTGTAGACTACATAGTTACCCAGTGCTGCGCTTCCGGCCCGCGGTTTGAGGAAATAGGGGAACCGGTGGCGCTTGCGCTTAATTGCCTCACTCCACACCCATGTGGCCGGTGTATCTATTCCGGCAGCCTTCAACGCTCTGTAGGTTGCCATCTTGTCGCTGCAGGTCCCCACGACGGCCTCGGAGGAGATCAACGCATGGCAGCCGAACTCGGCAAACCGGTCAGCCACTGCCGCAACCAGCGAAAGCTCCAGATCAATCAGCGGGATCAACATATCGATCTTTGACCGACGCACCAAGTTAAACAACGCGTCGGTGTAATTGCCGGCTGAGATCGGTGGCAGAATATGGGGTTTGTTCACCCGGTGGATGGCGGGTGAGAGTCGGTTCGCGTCAGCCCCATGAACCTCCAAACGGACGTTGAGGCTTTTAGCTGCCCGCCGGAAGGCGTTAATCAGCTCGAATCGCCGCCCGACGCACGTAAACAGGATGCGCAGGTTCTTCCCTGCCCCGCGTCTGTTTGGCGATGATCTCCCGGTAGAACCCATACTGCGTTTTCGGTGCAACCCAATCGGCCACGTCCTGTGGTCACTGGACCCAGTCGCGTCTGCGGACCCGACTTACGCGTTGCGCTTAGCCATGGCACCCGACCGATAGTCGTGAAACTTGTGAAACACGGTCTATTTCGTGCGAGTGACTATACAACCGGCACCACACCGGTGCCACCAAAGACGTCACTTGGTCCTCGCACCGCGCCGTGCTACTCTGCCGGGGTAATGGACGCGGTCATCCTTAGTATCGGAACGGAGCTTGCGACGGGGCAGCTTATCGACACGAACGCTGCCTGGCTCTCGGCTGAGCTAACCCGCCTGGGTGTGCGGGTGGTGCGTCATGTCACGGTCGGCGACGATCTTGCGCACATCCGAGCGGAGATTATCCAGGCGATCGGAGAGGCGGAGGTCACAATCATCACCGGCGGACTCGGCCCCACTCCCGACGATTTAACCCGACACGCGCTCGCTGAGGCGATTGTTCAGCCGCTTGAGGAGAACGCCCAGGCGTTGGAGCAAATCCGGGGCCTGTTCGAGCGATGGCAGCGGCCCATGCCCAAATCCAACAGGATTCAGGCGATGATCCCCTGCGCCTGCGATGTGATTCCCAATAAGCGTGGGACGGCTCCGGGTATCTGGTACCGCCACGACGACACCGAGCTGTTCGCTCTTCCCGGTGTACCGGCGGAAATGAAGGCCATGTTTGACGCGACGGTTTCGCCAGCGCTCGGCGTGCTGACTGGTGGTGCATGCTGCCGCGAGACTTGCCTGGCGTGCTTCGGGATCAGCGAGGCCAAGATCGGCGAGCTTCTTGGCGACCTAATGGGCCGGGACCGCAATCCGCTGGTCGGCACGACGGCCTCCCACGGAATCATCCGAGTGCGTATCATCGCGTACAGTAAGGACGAATCGGAAGCCGAACGTCTGGCGTCCGCTGATGAGACCGAGATCCAACGACGCCTCGGACGCGCCGTCTTCGGGGAAGGCGACGATACATTGGAGCTGGCGGTTGCGCGCCTGCTTGTGCAACACGGAAAGACTATCGCAACTGCGGAGTCGTGTACGGGCGGCCTGTTGGCCAAACGTTTGACGGACGTGCCGGGCAGCAGCGCGTATTTCATGCGCGGGTATGTCACTTATTCAAACTCAGCCAAAAGCAATCTGCTCGACGTATCGCCGGAGTTGATCGCCTCCGAAGGTGCGGTTAGTGAATCGGTGGCCCGGGCAATGGCGTCCGGTTGCAGGACAGCAGCGGAATCAGACCTCGCCTTGGCTACGACCGGAATCGCCGGGCCGGCGGGCGGGAATCCACCCGTTAAGCCGGTGGGTCTGGTCTACGTTGCGTTGGCGATCTCGACCGGAGTTGAGATTAAGCGGCTGGACCTGGGTGAGCACTTGGACCGCGAGGGGATCCGAGACCGCGCGTGCAGCGCGGCGTTGAATATGCTTCGTCTGCACTTGCTTCAAGGCGTTGGCAAGTGAAGCGCGACGGGGCATGGTCTTGTCGGCACGTAGGCGTAGATCTGCGCGACGGCGAGGGTCGGACCTGTCCGGTAGTGGCATGCCTATTGCAGGTGGCACATTGACGCGCTAGAATCCGCGAACTTGGTCGGTGGATTCGCGGGCCGGCGGCGCGGCGTAGTACGGTCCGCAGGTTAACAGCGCATAGGCTCTAAGATACATGCAAGATAGAACGGTTCACGGCGGCTATTTCCACAACATTTGGAAGACCTTCTATACGATTCTGGTGGGCATGCGTGTCTCGCTGAAGTACTGCTTCGGAAAGACCGTGACGGTTCAATACCCAGACGTGCCGCCGGTTCTACAGCCGAGGTTTCGCGGGTTCCATTTCTACGAAATCGAGAAGTGCATCGCGTGCGATCAGTGCGCAAGAGCGTGCCCGGTTGACTGCATCTACATCGAGAGGAGCGGGCCGCGCAAGATCGACAAGGAATCAGGGGTTGCGGTCGGCGGCGCCATGGTCCGCTATGCGGTTGACTACGCAAAGTGCATGTTCTGCGGATTGTGCGCCGAGACCTGTCCGACACAGTGCATCCACATGGGTAACCTGCACGACATGTCGGGGTACACGCGCAAGGATATGATCGTGGAGTTCACCGAGTTGGCCAGGCAAGGATTACAGACGCCGCAACCACTTTGGATGGTGCGGGATACGGCACCTGTTTGGGCACAGGAACGCAAGAACGAGTGGCTGGCGTATTGTCACTCCGACGACAAGCTGACGGGACAGAACGAATTGCGCCGCCAGAAGATGCTAGAAGCGCTGGTGCCATCTGAGGCCACGAAGAAGGAATAACTGGTCGCGAAGCGGCCCGCCGCGGGGAGAAGTCACTGTGATCTACAACCTGGCCACTGTCGTCCACTCGCTGGTCCTTGGCGTGCAGCTTGTGGAGCCGTCAACTAAGCACTCTGGCACGAACGTCGAGCTGGCAATGGGCCTTTTGCTATTCGCCGTTGCCGGTCTTGTTGTTGGCGTTGGTGGGCTGACGGTTGGACGACTTGTTCGCCCTACGGCACCGCATCCGGAGAAGGCGGCGCCGTACGAGTGCGGTGAGCCGGCGATCGGTGACAGTTGGATACAGTTCGACCTGCGGTTCTACACGGTAGCCCTGGTGTTCATCGTGTTTGACGTTGAGGTTGCCCTCTTGTGGCCTTGGGCGGTGGTATTCAAGGACATGGGCGCCCCGGCGTTCTGGGCGTTTCTGGTCTTTTTCGGGTTGATAGCGATTCCGTTCGTGTACGAATGGAGCTGCGGCTACCTTCAGTGGGTCCGTGCCAGCAGTACACAGGAGCGAGCGGTTCTGGAGGAGACGGACTGAGCAAGCCGTAGGTCGGCCATTGTGGGGCGGCAGGCAGGTTAGAAACTGGAGGTTGTAGAGGATCACGATGAGTTGGATCGACAACCGTCTGGAAGAGGGCGTGATCGTCACGTCGGTGGACTGGGCGATGAACTGGGGCCGGCTGAGCAGCCTGTGGCCTTTGACGTTCGGCCTGGCCTGCTGCGCCATCGAGATGATGGCGACCGGAGCGTCGCGTTTCGACATGGACCGGTTCGGGGCGGGTGCTTTTCGGGCGACGCCCCGGCAGGCGGATCTGATGATCGTTGCAGGCACGGTGACGTACAAGATGGCCAGCCGGCTCAAGCGGCTTTACAACCAGATGCCCGAGCCGAAGTACGTGATGGCCATGGGTGCTTGTACGGTGGGCGGCGGGCCGTACTTCAAGTACGGATACAACGTGGTCAAGGGCGTGGACCTGATCGTACCGGTGGATGTTTACGTCCCCGGTTGTCCGCCGCGCCCCGAAGCGCTGCTGGAAGGACTGATGCGGATACAGGACAAGATCCGCCATCAGACCCGGGCGAAGAACCCCGTGGCCGGGGCGAGGGAAGCGGTTCCAAGCTAGTGCTCCATTGCCCGTCAACTGAAGATTCGGCGGCACGGGTAAGAGCTTTTTCCATGCGTCTTGAGGATGTGCCACACGGGTCCGCCGGAGCGGACCCATGCCACCCTGCGAGGGAAGTAATCCTGGGCTAGATTCGGGTGGCTTGGAGTTCAATGCTGCTGCGACCTTTGGTCCGCGCCGTGTTCCGCGCAGGCGATAGCCTGCGGTTCCGTGAGAGACAGATTGGTGACACCTGAAGAAATCTGTAAACGGTTGCAGGAAAAGTTTGGCGAGACGGTGGTGGAGGCCGCACTGGAGGGCGGGCATCCCCACGTCCGGATCGCCCCGCGATATTGGCCTGAGGTGGCGGTGTTTCTGCGTGACGATTCGCGGCTGGCATTCAACTTCCTGCGATCGGTTTCGTCGCTTGATCTGATCGCCGAGAATCAGCTTGCGTGCATCTACGACATGAATCACATCCCGACGGACGATCCGACGGAACTGATCACCCAAACTCACGAGTTTTCGGTTCGGATCGTGGTGGACCGGGATGATCCCGTGATTCCGTCGGTGGCACACGTCTGGCCGACGGCGAATTGGCACGAGCGGGAGGCGTATGACCTTATGGGCATCCGCTTTGAAGACCATCCCGACCTGCGGCGAATCCTGTGCCCTGAGGATTGGGTTGGTCACGCGCTGCGCAAGGACTATGAGTTCCCGCTCGAGTATCACGGGATACCGGGAACGACGGAGTATGAGATGACGAATCCGCGACATTAGGACGACTAGCACACAGCTGCCTGAGCTTGGCGATGGCTCCAGGCAACGGACAGAGAAATGGCAGATACTGTTCTGGAATCCGCTCCGGATGTTCTCATCGACTACGATCGTAGCGAGCAGGGTGACCTGCAGACCGAGGAGATGCTGGTCAATATGGGGCCTCAGCACCCCGCGACGCACGGTGTGCTTCGCGTTGTCCTCCGTACGGACGGCGAGATCGTGCTCGAGGCCATCCCGCACGTCGGATATCTACACCGCTGCGCCGAGAAGATCGGCGAGAACTTGAGGCCCGCTCAGTTCATCCCGTATACCGACCGGATGGACTATCTGTCGAGCATGAATAACAACCAGGGGTACGCAGTAGCGGTGGAGAAGCTGTGCGGGATCGAGGTTCCACCGCGCGGACAGGCGATTCGTGTGATCTGCGCGGAGCTGAACCGGATTGCATCTCACTTGGTGACGGTCGGCTGCTACGGCCTGGACATGGGGGCCTTTACGCCGTTTACCTGGTGTTTCCGCGAGCGTGAGATGATCCTCGATCTATTCGAGGCGGTCTGTGGGGCGCGCCTGACCTACAGCTATATCACCATCGGAGGTGTTCGTGGGGATCTGCCGGAGGGGTGGATCGCCAGATGCCGGGAGTTTCTGGACTTCCTCGAACCGAAGATCACCGACTACAACGATCTCCTGAGTTACAACCATATTTTCCTGAAGCGCACGTGCAATGTGGGCGTGATATCGCTCGAGGATGCGATCGCGTACGGTCTGACGGGCCCGTGCCTTCGTGGCAGCGGGATCCGGTGGGACCTTCGCAAGGTGCGCCCCTACGACGGCTACGAGAAATATGACTTTGACATACCGATCGCGGTGCCGGGTGGTATGGAAGGTCGCCCCAAGGGCGTCGTCGTCGGGGACAACTGGTGCCGGTACTTCCTGCGCATCCTTGAAATGAGTCAATCCGTTCGGATCATCCGGCAGGCGCTCGACCAACTGCCGGACGGCGAAGTACTGGCGAAGAAAGTTAAGAACCTCAAACTGCCCGATGACGAGGCCTATGCGGAGGTGGAGAATCCGCGCGGTCAGCTCGGGTTTTATGTGCGGGGCGACGGATCGGCGATTCCATATCGGGTTAAGGCGCGTGGCCCGAGCTTTAACAACCTGTCGATCCTCACCCACATTTGCCGGGATATTCTGATCGCGGACATGCCGGCGATCATCGCAAGCATCGACATCGTGTTGGGCGAGGTGGACCGGTAAAGCACGCGACAACAGAAGTGACGATCGGTCACGGTCCCGTTCTTCAACGGATTTAGAAAAGGGCTTTCACAACGGGACCCGGACCGCTAAGATTCGTCGCTCTTTGCAGATGATGACGCCATAAGGAGGCGCGCGGCGGCATAGTGACACAGTTTTCCGTACCATGGATTCCTAGGACAACGCGAACGAACTTCGGCTACCCCGCCATGGCGTTCACGGCGGCGGTTGTGTGGCTGATCGTCGCGGTCGTGCTCTATTGGGTCAGTAGCGCGGCTCTCGAGAGTCACCCAACGGCGATCCTGTTTCTGGTCGTCGGCCCGGTGGTGCTCGCTGCGTTGTCGGTCGCTGCAGGTCTCGCGGTGGCAACATGGCCGATCTGGGTCCCGGTCCTGTTGCGATTGGCACCTATCATCCTGATCGGTGCGGTGATCGCGTCGTGTTTCGGTGTGTGGGCTGTTAATGCGCTGTTCTTGTGGGTGCAGGACGACGTAGTAGCGTCAGCGGTGAACGACCCGGCAGTGGACACATGGTTCGGGTGGCCTCTGACCATCGGCGAAATTACGCAGGCGATGCCCGCTGCAATCCCCGACTGGATAGCACCGCTGGTCTGGCCGCTGCAGTTCCCGCTCTTTCGCGACGTCATTTCGATGACGACGTTGATCATCTTTTTCACCATCGTCCCGGTTTTTGTGATCTGGTGGGAGCGAAAAGTAGCGGGCCGGATTCAATCGCGGCTGGGACCGATGCGCGTTGGCCGGTGGCACGGTTGGGCGCAATCCCCGGCGGACGGGATCAAGCTGATCCTCAAGGAAGATCTCGTACCGAAGGATGCCGACAGGATTCTGTTTCGTCTGGCTCCCTACTTTGCGATCATTCCGAGTGCAGCCGCGTATATGGCGCTTCCGTTCGGCGTGAAGTACGTATTCCGCGATCTCGACATATCGCTGGTGTTCATTATCGCGCTGCTGGCGGTCGAGGTGCACGCCGTGATCCTGGCCGGTTGGGCGTCGAACAACAAATGGAGCATCTACGGCGGGATGCGCGAGGCTTGCCAGATGATCTCGTATGAGATTCCAATGGGGATGGCCCTGCTAATTCCCGTCGTTTGCGCGGGTTCGCTGAGCCTGAAGGAGATTGGGGAGGTTCAATCGGGCGGGTGGTTTACGTGGCTAGCGTTCAGTAACCCGTTCGCGTTTGTCGCTTTCATTGCTTACTTCATAGCGTCTTTGGCGAGCTGCAAGCGGGCTCCGTTTGACTTGCCGGAGGCTGAAAGCGAATTGGTGGCCGGCTTTCTCACGGAGTACTCGGGTTTCCGCTGGGCGCTCTTCTTCTTCGCTGAATACGCAGCGATGTTTGTAGTCTGCGCACTCGCGGTGATTCTGTTCTTGGGTGGATGGAACTCGCCTCTGCCTCTTTCCTGGGGTGACTACGTTATCCGCTGGTTCGGTGACAACTGGGTATCCAAGGGGATCAACGGTGTGCTGTTCAGCGGGCCGGTCTGGTTCGTGGCCAAAGGTGTGTTCTTCCTGTTTGTGCAGTTGTGGATTCGCTGGACTTTACCCCGGATTCGGATCGACCAAGTGCTCTACGCGTGTGTGCAGGTCCTCTTGCCGATGACGATGATTCTGCTGCTCGGGTCAACGCTTTGGGTATGGGCATCGACGTCGGACAGCACGGCATGGATGTGGTTTGATGGGACCGTGAATGTGATTGTCGGGCTGGTTGGTCTGGTCTTTGCCCTGGGCTTTGTGGTCATCGCCGCATACGGATTCTATCACCGGCGACGATTAGTAGGCAATCTGGTGATCGATCCTTTGCCGGGCTCTTAGCGGTTTTTGCGTGGCGTAGTAGTTTTGAGTGGACTGAAGATGGCTTCCAATACTAGGACCGTTACTCCGGTTCTGACGGCCGCAGTCGTGCTGCTGGGAATGGCAAGTTCGGCCGCCCTGGCGGCATCTGGTCCTGGTGCCGCAGCGCCGTCGAGTGTGACCGGCGCGGTTCCACCGGGCGGCATTCTCGAGCCGATCCTCTTTTACATTGTAGCCGCGGTGACAGTAATCTCATCGCTGGGCGTGTGCATTGCCAGAAACATCGTTCGCATGGCCGTCTGGCTGTTCATCGCATTAAGCTGGATCGCGTTTCTGTACTTCCTATTGGCGGCTACATTCCTCGGGGCGATTCAGTTGATCGTTTATGTCGGGGGCACCCTGATCCTACTGATCTTCGGCGTGATGCTCACTAGCAGATCGCCGTGGGTGCGGTTTGACCCGCCGAAGATCGAGATTGCCGCAGCGGCTGTTGTGTGCGGTGCGTTGCTGGTGACGTTATGTATTGTTCTTTGCCGGGCGGTCTGGCCGGCGACGGAAGGCGCGGCTCCCGGAGTCAGTGTAGCCGATTTGGGTCGGGGGCTTCTGACCACGTATCTGGTGCCCTTCGAGGTGGCGGGTGTGCTATTGATGATCGTGATGGTGGGGGCGGCCCACCTTGCGCGACAGGAAAAGAAGTGAAGCATGTTACCGAACGGCTTTATTGAGCAGTATCTCGCCATCGGCTTGACGCACTACCTCGTCGTAGCGGCTGTGCTGTTTTGCTGCGGCATCTTCACGATGATGACTAAGCGAAACGCGATCGGCATCCTGATCGGCGTGGAGCTGGTGCTCAACGCCGCGAGCGTGAACCTGATCGCGTTCGACCGGTATCTCGTTTCACACGAGGTTGACGGGCAGATTACGGCGCTGTTCGTGATCGTCCTTGCCGCGGCGGAGGCGGCGCTGGCGGTTGGAATCTGCATCAATCTTTACAAAAACCTTGCGACGGTCGACGTCGACACGGCCACGAAATTGCAGGGGTAAATTGCGATTGCGGATTGGAGACTGCTGTAAGCTGATTGTTGACTGCTGAGAGCTAATGGGTTCACACACGTACGAAATCCTGCTTGCACTGGGCCTTCTCGCCCCGATGATCGCTTTCTGGCTGCTGGTTTTCTTTGGGCCCAGGATGGGTAAACCTGGAGCCGGTTGGTTCACGGTCGCCCTCGGCATGGGCGTGCCGCTGGTGCTGGCGACCATTGTTCTTATCGGCTGGTGCAATGAGGACCCGGCCTCAAAGGCGGCGCTCACCGAAGGTGCGTTTCGTTTCCACTGGGCCGACCTGGGCGCCGTGCCGGTCACGGTCGGCATCAAGCTCGATTCGCTGACGGTGGCCATGTTCTTCATGGTGGCCATCGTCTCGTTTTTGATCTTCTTCTTCAGCATCGGCTACATGTCCGGCCACAGCGACGAGATCGACGGTAAGAGCAAGTACAGCCGCTTCTTCGCGTACATGTCGTTGTTCGGTTTCAGCATGTTGGGGCTGGTGGCCAGCAGCAGTCTGCTGTTTCTGTACATATGTTGGGAGCTGGTCGGTCTGTGCAGTTATCTGCTGATCGGTTTCTACTTCGATCGGGCATACGCGTCGGCGGCGGGGGTCAAAGCGTTTATCACCAACCGCGTGGGCGATTTCGGATTTCTCATCGGATTGATGCTGGTCTACTTCCAGCTTGGAACACTCGATCTGGAACAAGCAGCTGCGGCTTTTGCCGAGCAGTACGCAATGCATACGGGCATCTTCGCCAGTCACTTTACACTATTCGGCTGGTCGCTGGCGACGATCATGGGGATCGGGCTGTTCTGCGGGGCGATGGGTAAAAGCGCCCAGTTCCCGCTGCACGTGTGGCTGCCGGACGCGATGGCCGGTCCCACACCGGTCAGCGCCTTGATTCATGCGGCGACGATGGTGGCCGCCGGTGTGTATCTGGTCGCTCGCGTGTTCAGGTTGATGACGCCCGAGGCGCTGATGTTCGTCGCGGTGATCGGGTGTTTGACGCTAACGCTTATGGCGCTGGTTGCAATCGTCCAGGTCGATATCAAGAAGTGTCTCGCATATTCCACGCTCTCGCAGCTTGGCTACATGATCTTCGGGATGGGGTGCGGGGCGTGGGTCGCAGCGTTGTTCCATCTGATTACCCACGCGTTCTTCAAAGCGATGCTCTTCCTCTGCTCAGGCCAGGTGATCGAAGGGTGCCACCACGAGCAGGACATGCGGAAGATGGGCGGGCTCTACAAAAAGATGCCCGTCACGTGCTGGACGTTCTTTATCGGCATTCTGGCGATTTCCGGGGCCGGTATTGCGGGGACCGGGATAGGTCTGGGCGGATTCTTCAGCAAAGACGAGATTCTGGCTGTTGCATACGCGCGTTCCTACCAGTGGGACGACTACAGCAAGCATGAGGCACACGGCAACCACGAATCGCATGCGCTTCGCATTCCAAACACGGCGCGTGACGCTCGTCTTGTGGCCTATCATGAACAGGACCAGACGCATACCCGTCAAGCTCAAGCTCAGCGAATGCAACGTCCCGATCCGGTCGATGAGCAGAACCAGATCGAGCACGATCGCCGCCGGGGCCGGACCGACGGCAAGGAACCTTTAGGGGCCGGCGCGATTCGCATTTCACCGCAGCCCACGGGTGAGTATGGCGATCACGAAGCGGCGGCCCACGGTGAAGGCAACGAGGGCATCTTCAAGAACATACCACCTCTGCCGAAGTGGTTGTTCTGGCTGGCGATTGTCACTGCATACGTAACGCCGTTTTACATGATGCGGGCGTGGTGGATGACGTTCATGGGCAAGCCGCGCGACGAGCACGTGTACAAACACGCCCATGAGATCTGGCTGATGTACGTCCCATTGGTTGTGTTAGCAATCGGGACGGTCTTCGCGAGCTACTTCCTTTTCAGGCCTTTGATCGCAGAGAGCGCACCGGACGCCACCGCGGCGGCCATGGTCCTAGCGACCGATGGCCATCTCCATACGGACGCGATCAGTGCCGCGCATCACTGGTTGATGTACGGCGTCGGCGGTGCGTTCATTGTGGGCTTCGTGATCGCGATCGCGATTTACAGCGGTGGCCTGAGAAAGGCGGAAGCGATCAAGCGCACAGCCGGTCTGCTCTATGTGATCCTCGAACACAAATACTTCTTCGACGAGGTGTACAACTTCGTCTTGGTGAAGGGTTGCATTCTGGTCGCGAAGATCGTCCGGCTGATCGACACGTACATTGTCGATCTTCTGTTCGACCTGGCCGCCTTCACCACGGAGCGTCTGGCGGCCTTTTCCGGATTGATCATCGACAACCACGGCGTGGACGGCATCGTAAACGGCGTAGCGAAGACGTCACAGGACATCGGCGGCGTAGCTCGCAGCCCGCAGACCGGGCTGATTCGCAACTACCTTTTGTTCGCAGCCGCCGTGGCGACGGTGGTGTTGATTTGCGTTTTGCTTGCTGGATGGGGATCGACAGTGTCGGTCGCGGCGGCGGCTGAAGTTGCGGTTCCATAGGTTCTCTTTAAGAAGAGGACGCATCAATGGGTATTCTTACATTGCTCGTGTTTCTGCCGGCGATCGGCGGTGTTGTATGTCTGTTCGTACCGAGGCATCAGGTGCGGACGGTGGCTGTCGCCTTCAGCCTCGCCACATTAGTGCTGTCACTCGCGCTGTTCGGCACGTTTTTCGGCGGGACGGGTGAGTCGGCGGAAGCAGTCTTCGGGACACAGTACGGAACGTTGCATGAGGTCGAGCGGGTTACGTGGATTCAGGGGGCGGACTTCACGATTGAGTACTTTCTGGGAATCGACGGGCTGGGCTTCCCGCTCTTTATCCTGACGACGCTCGTTTCCTTCCTGGCGTGCCTGGCGAGCTGGAACTTCGACAAGTGGAAGATCAACAAAGGGCCGCGAGCGTATTTCATCCTGTTTCTGCTTCTGGAAACGGGGATGCTCGGCGTGTTCGTCTCGATGGACTTCTTCCTGTTCTACATCTTCTGGGAAGTGATGCTCCTGCCCATGTACTTCCTGATCGGGGTATGGGGCGGTCCGCGGCGCGAATACGCCGCGATCAAGTTCTTCCTGTTCACGCTTGCCGGTTCGGTGCTGATGCTCATCGCCCTGGTGGCGATGTACTTTTACAGCGATGCCGCCGTCACGGCGGAGATGACCCGTTTGGGCGTGGACGGGGTCGCCAGCGGGTATCGCGGTGAAGACGTGCTGGTCAGTCACGGCACGTTCGATCTGATCGAGCTGGCGATGAACCCGGTGATCCAGAGTCATTTCGCGGCCCAGTCGACGCTTTTTTTGGGTCTGAAGTTCGCGCCGCTGATGTTCATGCTTCTGTTCATCGGATTTGCGATCAAGCTGCCTTCCGTGCCATTCCATACATGGTTACCCGATGCGCATGTCGAAGCGCCGACGCCGATCAGCATGATCCTGGCGGGGATCCTGCTGAAGATGGGCGGTTACGGCTTTTTGCGACTGTGCTATCCGATCTTCCCCACCGGGGGCGAGACGTGGGCGTATCTCCTCGCGGTGGTCGGCGTGGTCAGCATTATCTATGGAGCGTTATGCGCGATGGCGCAGACGGACTTCAAGAAGCTGGTCGCCTACAGTTCCGTGTCGCACATGGGGTATGTTCTGCTGGGTATTGCGGTGATGACGGAGGCCGGTTTTCAGGGGGCGATGTTCCAGATGATCGCTCACGGCATTTCCTCACCCATGTGCTTCTTTTTGGTCGGCGTGATTTACGATCGGGCCCATCATCGTGAGATCAACCGGTTCGGCGGTCTGTGGCTGACGATGCCGAAATACGGCACGTTGGCGACGATCGGATTTTTCGCATCGCTGGGCCTGCCGGGTCTCTGCGGATTCATCGGTGAGGTATGGGTGATTTTGGGAACGTTCGCCGCACGTGATACGTTCCCCTGGGCGGTGCCGATGGCGATCCTGGCCGCCTCGGGCGTGATCCTGACCGCCGGTTATATTCTGTGGCTCATTCGCCGCGTGTACCTCGGGAGGGAGAAGGAAGAACACCTGGGCTTTACGGACGCGAGCGCCCGTGAGACGTTCATTCTCGTTCCCATGGCCGTGCTGGCGATCGTGTTGGGCGTTTTCCCGATGCAGACGGTGTTCAATTTCACCAACGGTACGCTGGATCTGATGTTGGCGCACGTTGCCAATATCCTGGCAGTAGTGCCGTAACGGCGCAGTGCAGGCGTTAGCGAGCCGCGACCTTTAGGTCGCGCGGAGGTCCGCGCAGGCTTTGAGCCTGCGGCTCGGTGACAGTGTGAATACCCGTGCGGGCTTTGAGCCTGCGGCTCGATGTGAACTCAGTGAGGGTTTCTTAAGAGCAACATGTATTTCCTGGCACAAGCGAATCCGTGGGCCGGTATTGAGGTCGGTGAGCAGTTGTTCTACTTTTCGCCGATGATCGCCCTGGTGTGCACGATGCTGGCCGTGGTGGGCTGTCCGGTTATCCTCGGGCGCGGCCCGCGCACAATCGCCGCGATCGCGACGCTGGGTGTCGTCGCAACATTCATTCTGACGTTGCGCGTCGCCGGCGCAGTCAATACCGGCGGCGGGCTCAGCGGCCTGTCAACCCAGCCCGGCGCCGGCATCCTGATCGCGGACAATCTCTCGATCTGTTTTCAGATCGTCCTGCTCATCTTCATGGGCGGCGTGATGTGGCTTTGGTGGCTTGGATCCGCCGAGCACGAGCGCAACGCCCCGGAGTTTTTCATTCTGCTTCTGGGCAGCGCGCTGGGCATGGCGTTGATGGTAAGCACGCAGAACCTGCTGATGATCGTCGTGGCGATCGAGACGGCCTCACTACCAAGCTATGCATTCGTCGGATTTGACAAGCGCGACCGTATCGGAGCTGAGGCTTCGCTGAAGTACATGGTTTTCGGGGCGATCTGCGCCGCGACCATGTTGTACGGCGTCAGTCTGCTATACGGCCTGGTGGGTAGCCTGAACATGGCGGATGTCGCGGCGTACACCACCCAGAACCTCGCCGGTGGGGAAAACCGGGTTCTGTTGAGCGTGGCGTTGATCTGCTTCTTCATCGGAATCGCGTTCAAGATTTCCGCCGTCCCGTTTCACTTCTGGTGTCCCGATGCCTTCGAGGGCGCGAAGATCGAAGTGACGACGTGGCTAAGTGTGGTGAGCAAGGCTGCTGGGCTGGTTCTACTGGCCCGTCTGGCGACCGTGTTCTGTGGGGCCGTGGATTACCCGGTCGAGATGTCACTGATCAGGCCGCTCGCCTGGATAATCGGGATCATGGCGGCGATCACCTGCACGTACGGCAACTTCTGTGCGTACAAGCAACGGAGCGTCAAGCGCCTGCTCGCCTATTCGTCGATCGCCCACGCCGGATACATGCTGATGGCGGTGGCTGTGTTCATCCACCCGTCGGTTCAGGGTCACGAGGCCGGAATAACCGCGCTGCTCGTGTACATCATCATTTACCTGTTCATGAACCTCGGTGCATTTGGGGCAACGGCGCTGGTGGTGTGGGCGACAGGAAGCGACAGCATCGAGTCCTTCAACGGGCTCCGGCGCCGGGCGCCATGGATCGCTGTACCCATGATCATCTGCCTGATGTCGCTGGTGGGCATTCCACCGTTGGCTGGATTCATCGGGAAATGGTGGATCTTGGTCGCCTTGGGCAGCCTCAGCAAGGCAAGTGCGTCGCTGAGCACCCTGGGCTGGGTGTTGATCATCGTCGCCGTTTTGAACACGCTGATCAGCCTGTTCTACTACCTGCGCGTGGTCGTTCAGATGGGCTTGTACGACGACGGAAAGCCGCAAGTCCGCGCCCCGATTGGCGGATTGACTCTGGTCAACATCTGCGCAGTCGTGCTCCTGGCACTGTTTGTACTGGCTCATCCGCTCAAGAAGACGGCGGACCGTTTCTCACGTGATGTGTTCCATGCGGTAGCTGCGTTGCCGCAAGACGCGGGTCCGGTGGCCTCCTCGACGGATAAAACGGACTGATGGACAGACAGGCGATCGTCGACATCCTGAATGAACTGGTAGCCCTGGAGCATCGCAACTTAGCCCGGCGGCTTGTCGAATCAACCCTCTTCGTCTCGCGTCCGTCCGTGGAGGTTTCGCGTGTTGTGGAGCGCATGGCCAAGTCGAGCGAGGAACACGACCGCTGGCTGTCGGAAGTGATCCTGGCGCTTGACGGCGTCCCCGGCGTGCGTCTCGGGGACGTTCACACGGCCGATCTGCACTATCAGGAACTGCACCGCGTGCTGCCGCGTCTGACGGTAGATCTCGAGAACCTAATCCAAAAGTACGCGCTCGCCGTGGATCGCATAGCCGAAGAACCGTTGGCTGCCAACGTCGTCACACGCATCTTGAAGGGTCATAAGCAGGAATTGGCCTCATTGCAGCAGGCGGGCGTCGCGCCGTAGCCCGGTGTGCGGTGCGTCAAAACGCGCCCTGCATCCAGAGAACCACTGCCCCAACAATCCAGCAATACAGCGCAAAATAATGCAACTTCGCGCGCTGGACCATATTGAGCAGAAGCTTCAGGGCAAACACGCCGACCACGAGTGACACGAGACTGCCAACGATGACGGGTCCCGTGGCCTCGGCGGCAAGCTGCTGGGTGGGCAGATAGAGTGCGTCCTTGATCTTCAGAACCGTTCCACCGATTATTGCGGGAACCGCGATGAGGAAGCTGAACTGGGCCGCCCAACGCCGCCGCCATCCGAAATAAGCGGCGACACAGATCGTGGAGCCGCTACGCGATATACCCGGCAGAATCGCCATGGCCTGGGCAACTCCGACCAGCGCCGCTTCCCACCAGTTATAGTCCTTCCAGCCGCGCCGTCCGCGGCGAAGCCCCACAAGAACCGCAAGCAGACTACCCGTAACGATCAGGCATATCCCGATCCAGACCGGTTTGTCGAACGCCGCCTCGAAGGTGCCCCTAAATGCCAGACCAATGACAACAGTCGGCACGGTGGCGGCGACCGCCAGTAGCACGATGCGCCACGCATATCGCTTTTGAGACCACGATCCCCTCGATTCGCGGACAAGTCTGCGCGCAAAACGTCCGGCCGGCGCGGCAAACACGATGATAACGGCGATCAACGTGCCGCAATGGGCCAGAAGATCAAACAGCAGCATCTGCGTACTGTCCGGCTTCAGGCTCAGCCATCGCTGAGTCAAAGCCAGGTGCCCGCTGCTGGAGATGGGCAGGAACTCCGTCAGCCCCTGAATCGCGCCGAGAAGGATGGCCGTTAGGTAATCTAGCTCGCTCACGCCGGCGCACTTTCCTCCAGAATATGGCGAGAACGTATGAGGTATACCAAAGTGGAAAGGGCTGTGATGATAACCGTCAGCCAGACCAGAGTCTTCTTGGTCGGTTCGGCGGCTGTACCCCATACCTCCTCGTGGGCGACGATGAACAGGATCGCGGGCGCAGCGATGCTCTGCATCCACATCTTGAGCTTGCCGTAGAGCGACGCGCCGAAGGATATCCCGATCGATTCGTGGAACCCGCGCAATCCGGTAACCAGCAGTTCCCGCCCCACGATCACCACGACCATCCAAGCGCGGACTTCGGTCACGTTATGACCGGTGCCATCGACGAACGGCTGTCCGGCAAACAAGACGAACGCCCCGCAGACCAATACCTTATCGACCAGCGGATCAAGCACGCGGCCCAGCGCGGTGACCTGCCCCCACTTGCGGGCAAGATATCCGTCCAGGATGTCGGTGACGGCTGCGATAATGAAGATCACCGCCGCTACGTCAAGCATCACGGGCTTGGGTGTCACCTGCGAGTACTGCGAGAGCAGGATAAAGAACACGATGGCCAGCACCAGACGGGCGATCGTGATCTGATTGGGGATGTTCAAAGCCGTTTTCATGCACTTAACACGGGTAGGGCGGTTTGCGTCGGCGTGGCCACCAGATCATAGGTATCGCGGCCGACACAGCGCACCGTCACAAACTCACCAGGCAGCGCCTCGCAGCGCTCGACGTATGTTATGCCATCCACGGTCGGCGCCTGACCCTGATGGCGGGCCACTGTCGTACCGGACTCCATCTGCTCATCAATGAGTACGTCAAAACGCGATCCGATGCGCTGCTCCGCCAGCGCAAAGGCGACTTCCTGCTGGGCGGTCATCAGGGCGTCAACGCGCTTATGCTTGACCCTCTCTGGCAGTTGACTCTTCATGCGACCCGCGGGCGTTTCCGGCTCGCACGAATAGGGGAACACACCGAGCGCGTCAAAGCGGAAATCCCGGATGAAGCGCAGCAGCTCCTCGAATTCCTTGTCGGTCTCACCTGGGAAACCGGCAATGAGCGTCGTTCGAATGGTCACACCGGGAATGCGATCACGAATCTTCTGCAGTAGCCGCTCCGTTGTCGCTCGATCGACTTCGCGATGCATGGCCCGAAGCACGCGATCGCTTATGTGCTGGAGCGGGACGTCGATGTATTTGCAGATGTACTCGCAGTCAGCGATGGCATCGATGATGTCGTCGGTCAGGACCGATGGGTACGCGTACATAAGTCGAATCCAACCGACTCCATCCACGTTATTGAGCCGCCGCAACAGACCGGCCAGACCGACGCCGAATCCGTCCTCGCCCCGTCCGTAACTCGTCGTATCCTGGCCTATGAGAATGAGCTCGACCACGCCGTCGCCGACCAGCTCCCTCGCCTCGGCGAGAATAACATCCGGCGGCTTACAGTGCATCGGTCCGCGGATCGACGGGATCGTGCAGAATGTGCACTTTTGATCGCAACCTTCCGATATTCTCAAATACGAATAGTGACACGGCGTGATACGCAGACGGGCCGTATCAAGCTGCGTGAACGGATGATAGTCGCTCAGGTAAACGTCGACCGCCTGATCCTGCTCAGCATGCTTGCGGCCCAGGACGGCTCGGACAACATCGTCGCGGTTGTTGACACCAACGAGGGCGTCAATACCGTCGATACGCTCAAGGATAGCCTCCTTGTCACGTTGAACCAAACATCCGACGACGACAACGCGCCGGACCTCGCCGTTTGCTTTCCGCTCGACCGCCTCGCGGATGACCTCGTCCGCTTCCGCGCGTGCGGCCTCGAGAAAACCGCACGTGTTAATGACAATCGCGTCCGCGTCTGATTCGTCGGATGTGATGACACAACCGGCCTCCGCCAACTGCCCGAGCATCTTCTCGGAGTCGACGATGTTCTTGACACAGCCGAGCGATACAAATGTCACGCGTACAGGATCAGTCATCGCCTCAGGTCATATTCCGGTCCGCTCTCGCCTGCATACGAGTCTAACAGATATGGCTGTGAATAAAAGGGGCTTCGGGGTGGCGTCAAACAGTGCGCGGTGATATAGCATACAGTGCATAAACCGTCAGAGAAGATGACTGACAGTTGGCTCCGATCGGACAAGCGAAATTATTCGAGGACGGCTCGGACAACGGGAAGTGACACTCATGAGAACGGTTAGAGCAGTTTCTGTTTTTGTGCAACGAGCCGCGGGCTTCAGCCCGTGCGGAATCACCGAGGCAAGCGTTTTTTCCATGAGCCCGAAACCGATACATGAAATCGGGAAATGCTCTAACCTATTTCGTGTGGCAGTCGCCGCGATGTCGATCTTGGCTGCGGGTTGTGGTTCGCCGTCAGGTCCTGATGACGCCGGAGACGGCTTACCGGGAACGATCGTGCAGAGTCAGCCGGGCTTTCTCTACCTCCTCCAGCCGGAGACCGTGTCGACGGAGGAGATTGCTGCACAGCCGTTCACCTGGGTCGTGTTGGAGCCTGGCCGAACGGGCGGTGCCGACGGCGAGTTCACCTCCACTGAGATCGAAACGATCCGCACCGACGGACCGTGCGGCGACAAGATCATTCTGGCCTACCTGAGCATCGGGGAGGCGGAGGATTATCGTGACTATTGGGATCCCGCCTGGGTTGACGACCAGGGGATGCCCCGCGAGGACGTGGCACCGGCGTGGCTGGGCCCGCCGAATCCTAACTTCGACGGCAACTACAAGGTGCGGTATTGGGACCCGGGTTGGCAGGTGGTGATCTATGGTACGGCAGGCGGCGATGACAGGACACCGCTTGACCGCATCATCGATGCCGGTTTCGACGGCGTCTATCTGGACATCATTGATGCCTACGAGTTTTGGAGCAGCACCGAGGGAGGCAATGAACTCACCCGGGCTTTGGCGCGCGGGCGCATGATTACGTGGGTGACGCGCGTATCCGATTATGCGAAGGTCACGCGTGGGGTCAGCACGTTTCTGGTATTCCCTCAAAACGCCGCTGATATCATCCGGACGGATGACGGTGAACTCGACGACCTCAGCGAGGCGTACTTCGCCGCCATCGACGGCATCGGCATCGAGGATCTGTTCTACGATGAAACGACTCCCCAACCCCTTGAGGATGTGCAATACCGGTTGGATCAGCTTGTCGAGTACCGGGATCGCGGAAGAACCATCCTGGTTACCGACTACGTTCTGAGCGAATCGTTCACACCCGCAAGCAGCAACTCGCGAGTTCTCGACTTCTACGAGCGTGCACTGGCCCAGGGATTCATACCCTATGCAGCCGTCGAGGACCGCGACTTGGATGAAGTGGTCATCCTGCCCGCCGAGCTCTGGTCCGTGAGCCAACCGCCCGTCGCGTGCCTCACCCCGAACGACTAGGCGTGAGCGTCAAGTTGGTGGGTAGAGTTTTGATCAGAGCCCGGAGCGCGAGCGACGGGTCGTGAGCAACCCCGGCGGGTGCCCGATCCTCTCCGAGCGTGGGGGACGGACTTTGACTCTGAAGTATCTCGCTGCGCGAATCCGTCCTCCGCTCCCGGAAGGGACGGGGCACCCGTGCGGTCCCGCATGTCGCATACGAGAACGAAACGCAAACAGCTCCGCGCGAATGGATCAGCCCGATGGTGAACATGTACATCGCCGACACCCTCGTCTAGGCCTATGACGCCGATCCCGAAATCCAATCCATGGTCGACGACGTGGGCCACCCGTCCATTTGGTTGTTAAGACTTTTCAGATGTGCGTTCTGAACTCGTAGCCACGAAACGTAATCTTGCCTTCTAGCCACACGCTTAAGGATCCCCCTTGTAGCCATCGAAGCGCAGAAGACCAGAGCGTACGTTGGTGGGGCACCAATCATGGAGATCTGGTTCAAAACAAGCTCCAGAGTCATGCCGGCTGCGATTGCTCCTGTTGAAACCGCCGTCTGCTCTACAGTGTTTGCCAAAAACCTATCTGCGGTCTTAGCTCCCTTATATACGAGAAAAGCGTTAACTAACCCATGAAGTGCTGCAACAGTTACACTTGCGCCAAACAACTGTCCGAAAAGATTCGATAACGCTTCGGGGCCAACATTATCAAATCCTGTCTGAACAACATCCGCTGCTTCAGCAGCAGTAATGTTGATAGGGATGACATTCGCATCTAAGCCGAGTTCAGCACCCCGAGCAGTTACATCTTCTGCAATATTGGCGGGTACAGCAAAGTCTATTGCCTCAACTACTCGATCGCCATCTGTAATCAATCCTCCTTGAGCTAACTTCTGGTTGACATCGTGCATGTGTCTGACGACACCGCCTGCATCACTATACATCTTCACCTGAATGTACTGGGTAGTTCCATCAGTTTGATCAATCGCAACATCCCACGCTTCTTGATTACCAAGTTCTGCAAGACGTGCGTTCAGACCTGCTGCTTGAGCTCCTTGCATAAATTGGTTCTCGCCAATCTGACCTTTGATTTTGTTGATTAAGCCAAAGACAGCGCTGTCTCCATCCTGAAGCTTGTCGAGCAATATGTTACGTACCTCATGATATGAATCAGCCTTCTGCCCCATGAGTTTAGCGAAACCATCAAGAAGCTCTGGAGACACCTGATCGTTTAGTCCGTCACCAACCAATAGGTCCCCTAAAACCACACCTGCTCCGACAGCAGTATGTAGCAGATTCTCTAGCTCTTCTTCTTTGTCCCATCTATCACAAAGTGTTCTGAAGCTTTGCGTCGGACCGCCTGAGTATCTATCATAAAATTCCGCTATAGTTATCATACGTGTCCTCGTTTCACTTGTCCGCAAGCTGTTTCTCAAGCTTCGAGATGCGTTCCAGAGCCTCGTGCAGTTTAGTTGCTAGGAGGTCATTGAACCTATCTTGTTCCGCCAATCGCTCTTGCACAAGTTGATACATTGCCTCCCCGCTTATTTCGTCAAATGTTCTGGAAATCTGGCTTTGAAATGCGTCTACTTTTTCCTTTGCTCCACTTTCTACATATTTACTCTGAACATCAGTGGCTAAATCTTTGGCTTTGCTCACGAGTTGTTCACCGCTATCAGCTTGCTCCTTAACCTTGCTCTTGGTCGCATCTGTCAGACGTTTGAGGGTGTCTTTGGGTCGCCTCATGGCTGTGTCACCTTGGGATGGTATATGTAAGGATGGAGTTCAGAGTCCGCTGATTCGAATAATAGGAGCCCAGGTTCTCCAAATCTGAGGGAGCGAGTGCTTCCCACCCAATGGTGGAGTCCATGATCCTGTTGGCAGCGAGATCGAATCGAGACCCCAGGTTGAAACAACCTGTGCTACCCATCCGCGCACTTCCAGGACCACGATTCGTACCCAAGGGCTTGCCGCGCGGCCCATCGGCTTCTCTAGTCCATTATCATACCCGAAAGCGCCCGAGTTCTGAACCCTACCAGCGGCTGTTGTTCGACGTCCGATAACCCTGACCTCGCCGACTCTCGACTTAGGCAGCCAGGACGCGATCATCAGTTATTGGCGATGGTACTCTAACGACACCGGCGCGACACCCAATACTGACATCTTCGTCGTCGACATCTCCAACAACGGGGGTGGAAACTGGATCAATGTCGAGACGGTGGGCCCGGCCGGGCCGGGTACCTCTGGTAGTTGGATCTACCATGAGTTTCGAGTGAGCGACTTCATCGATCCGACTGCACAGATGCAGCTTCGCTTTGTGGCTTCAGACGAAGGCGACGGCTCGCTCTTAGAGGCGGCCATCGATGATTTCAGCGTATTACGGCTCTGGTGTCGTCCGCAACCGCCTATCCCCACCGTCTCCGAATGGGGTATGGTGGCGATGGCATTGCTGATGCTTACGGCTGGTACGCTGGTGCTCGTACGGCGGTGGGATGTTCAACGATACCAGCAGCCCGAAGCTGACCAACTGCATTCTCTGGGGCGACACCGCGGTGACCACAGGTGACGAGATCTATGACTACGACAGCACGCCAACGGTGACCTACAGCGACGTCGAAGGCGGCTGGCCGGGAACGGGTAACATCGATGCGGATCCGCAGTTCACTGATGGAGACGGACGCCTGGGCGCCGGTTCGCCTTGCATCGACACGGGCGACAACACGGCTGTGATGTTCGGCTCCGACCTCGATGGGAATATCCGCATCGTGGACGGCGACGGCGACGGCGACGCCACACCAACCGTTGATATGGGAGCCTACGAGTTCGGCAGCGTCCCCGATGACTGCAACGAGAACGAGATCCCCGACATGTGCGACCTTGACTGCGACGCATTTGGCGGAGCCTGCAACGTTCCTGACTGTGGACAGAGCAGCGACGACAACGCCAACGGCATCCCAGACGAATGCGACTGCCCGGAACTCGCTGCGCCGGCGACGCCGGCCGGAGAGGCCGGTTATGAAAAGACCCGCTACATCTCGTTCGAGCCGGGCAATCCGGGGATGCAAACAGCGCTGCGCGTGACATTGACCACGCTGCCGAGCGAATTCTCGATCTATGAAGGAACGCAAGTGTGGGTCGGTGAACCGGAGGAGATCTGCGAGAACAGCGGACAGAGCACGCCGCCGCCGGGTGGATGTGGCCCCGCGTGGGTTCCCGGCGGTCCCGCCCTTACGATGTGGTCCGCGAACCTGCAGGCAACCCAGTACTGCTACGACTTCGGCTCAGTCGGACTGCTACACGTGACTGACTGTGAGATCGTTCCTAGTGCGACGTACAACGTGCAGTCCATCGACTGTGCGACTGATCCCGGCAACGAAGCGAACTACTCGGACCCGCTGACGATCAACACGAGCATGTGGGGCGACATCTGCAACACTTACGACGGCACGCACTGGACCGCGCCGAACGGGACCATCGATGTGACACTTGATGTCACCGCGTGTCTGGAGAAGTTCAAGAACGCGTTTGGCGCGCCGATCAAGGCGAGGGCCAACGTCGATCCAAATGTTCCGGGCTGGAAAGTCAATATCTCGACGGACGTTACGCAGATACTCGATGCGTTCAAGGGTCAACCGTATCCGTTAGCCGGTCCGGGCACGTGCCCGCCGTAACGGCGCGAACGTCGATGCCCAGGAGCGATCGGTTACTGGAAAAGGAGTGATTATCCGGTGCCCGTTGTGATGGCGGTGACGGTGGCGCTGGTGTGCCATCCGATTCGAGCCGCCGAATCCGGCTGAGGCCGCACAGGTAGGCGTCAAATTCGTGGTTACCCAGGTGGCATGGGCGATCGACAGCTTGCCCGTGCCA
>Ga0307432_1000444_pt1 | contig 31836 bp, 30 predicted proteins | sample SalMarWE160150MG_FD_202158 | JGI IMG/M metagenome (GOLD analysis project Ga0307432, IMG submission 202158) | Salt marsh sediment microbial communities from the Plum Island Ecosystem LTER, Massachusetts, United States - WE1603-150 | ecosystem: Environmental > Aquatic > Marine > Intertidal zone >...
AGCCCCGTCAACCTCATCCCAGGAGAAGTTGGGGGTAAGGATTATGTTTTGACCGCCGCAGGCTGGTGAGCAGAGGTCAACTATGGGAACCAGGGCGGTCATGAACGTCCTTTCCTCTGACCACTTGCTCAGGAATGGCTTGCAGAGGCAGACCCTTACCTGCCAGTAGTATTCGGTGCCTGACGCTAGACCGTCAACGACAATGCAGGTGTCCGAAGTGCACGGGCAGTCTCCAGGCTCACAAGCACAGTCGCCCACAGCCGCCGTCGGTCCACATACCATACATTCTCCCGGCGCACAGTCCATTTCAAGGGTTACTACCAGCTTCTCGTCGGGGCACTCGGCGCAGTACTTCCAGAGCGATACCTCGTAGCAGTCAGCGCCGCAGAGCGCATTCCAGCTGAGGGTAGCACTGTCGGTTGTTCCCAGCTTCTGCTCGTTAATCGGCATAGCCAGGACGACCGGTGCCGCCAGGGTGTCCTCATAGACCCAGATGTTCTCCGGGTAGGCACCGTACTGCTCAAGAGACCACAGGACATTCTCAGCGCAGCCCTCGTCACTGGTGTCGCAGGTAAGCCACAGGTGCCGTAGCTCTGTACCCTGACCAGAGGGAAACGACCCCTCAATAAGCCCTTCGTACAGTTCCTCAAAGACGACATCATCAGGGTCTTCAGCATCCGGGTTGAGCGAGCGGAACACACCGCAATAGATAGGAATATGCATCCCACCTACTTCCTGCGCATCAGCGACATAGAGGGCGGTGTCGCCAGCAGCGGCTATGCCTGCCGCTTCACCTAGATTGTCACAAAGCACTTCCCACTCCTGGTCTGCCCAGTCCTCATCGGGGTCAATAATGCAGCGGGCTATCCTGTATGAGGCAGCAGCATAGATGATGTGGTTGGTGGCATAGCTGGGGTCAAAGATAACCCAGGTCGGATGCTCTGTAGGATTGAAAAGAGCCTTGCCGACCAGGTCCCAGGTCTCACCGCCGTCCTCGGAGATATAGACCTGAGACTTGTTATCGCCAAGCAGGACGCTGCCCGGGTCTTCATAGCCCGGCTCAAGGGCAAAGAAGTTGGGGAGACCAGCGCCTTCGGGTAGCTCATATTCATCCCACGGTCTGGCGCCATGCCTGGTCGTCTTGAAGACCGCTGGCGTTCCAATACCATAACCGCCGGTAATGACAGTGTCCTCGTCTATTACTATGGCGGCTGTGATTGTATCTCTTGGCGCACACGGGAAAGTCAGCTTGTCCCAGCTACAGCCGGCGTCCGTTGTCCTCCACATTTCAAAGTTACTGTTGGTCACATAGACACAATTGGTGGTGTTGAAGTCGGGGGACACCCGCACCCTCTGTATCTGGTAGGGAGACGTATCAGAACCGGCGATAAAGTTAGCAAACACCCTCTCCCAGTAGGTGCCGTCATAGCGGAACAGGCTCTGGGTATCGTCATAACACTGCTCCTGACAATCAAAACACACATGGCCGTCAAACTCGCCGGGAATATCCCAATAGGTCAGCATAAACATGGTCTCGGAGTCACCGCACACATATCCCGGTGAGTGGTCAATATAAAGCACCGAGTCTATACCGGTGCTAATGAGTGAAATCTGGTTCCAGTATTGCCCGACCTCCTCGCCGCAGGACATGGACACGGCACATTCGGTGCCTATGGTTGCTGCCAGAGCGGTATCCTCATACCAGATGACAGACGTCAGGGTAAATGGCGTGGCATGTGCCCCTGGCCCCCCGCCACCCGTCGGGTCTTTCTCGCTCTCATCCCAGCTCCAGCCGCCGTCAGTGCTGTAGTAGACCTCAGGGCAGCAGAAAGCACCGGCAATCAGTGACGCCTCGTCGGTGTCACCCTTCACATCCAGGCTGAAGATATCCACTGCCTCCTTGCCCTGACAGCCGGTAGAAATGCCCTTAACATTCATGTCCAGGCAACTGCCGTCCATCGCCATGTAGACATCGCCACCGTCACCTCCTAGGCCACAGTAGTCGCAATCAACGACGCCGACAAACAATGTCCCGGTGTCCTCCCAGTCATCGGGGAAGGCAATCCTGGAGGCAAACAGACTGCCGAAATGTTCAGTGCAGTCCCACAGTAGCTCGGCAAACTCGTACCAGCCACAGATGGTGCCTTTGGTATAGATCACCCCGGTGTCGCTGCCATTGCTGACGACGACATAGGTTTCGTGGCTGTCAGCCCAGTCCGGGGCGCAGCCTACGGCTAAAGCGTCGTACCCGCCGCCATGGAAGCACGGCAGGTTCAGGCTGGTCCAGTTAGCCGGGTATCCGGCTTCACCGATGTAGAGGACATCGCCCGGGAAGCAGTCAAAGTTCCCATCACCACCAGGTGGTACAAGATCAACACCATTGGAGTGTTGGCGGGTGCCGATGAAGACAAACGGGTTGTCATCGGCATTATAGGTAACATCAATGCTGGTGATGGGGCAGCTAAAGCTCATGGCGAACTCGTCAGGGCAGGCGGGGCAGCAGCCGTCGCCGCACTCCATACAGCAAGGCGGGATACCGCAGTATCCAGCGAGCGCTGTCTCCAGGGAATCCTGGGCGAGTAAACCCCAGGTATCACCGGCGTCATCGGTCTTATAGACATAGTGACCGTCGGTAACATACAGGGTATCGGCATCAATGCTGGAGGCAGCCATGTCCACTACCCATCCGCCAGGGTAGTTGGTCTCCTCCCAAGTGCGACCGCCATCCCCGGACTTGAACAGCGAGGCGCCGATATCGGTAAACCCTTCAAAGTTGATATCATACATATCGTCGAGTCTTAGCAACCCGAAATCGCCATAGGGTCCGTCAATGTTGAATCCGCAGTCCCCAACGGTAAACCCGCCTTCGGTCACATTGTAGGTATACGGCGGCGTAGGGAAGCTGCCGCCAGTGATGGTCTCAATGGAGCCCTGGAAGCTCAGGTTGGTGGCGGTGATGGTGCCCCTGACGCAAGCACTTCCGGTCACGGCTCCTGCTGTCAGAAGAAAGGCGACGAAGTCGGTGTCGGGACCATCCGGTTCACCAGCGTCCGCATACCCGTTGCTGTTGAGGTCCACAACCCAGTCACCGTCAATGTCGGCGGTTATCGTCCCCGTCTGGCTGGTGCCGAACTGGCTGAAGGTCACCGTGCCATTGGCATTATCAAAAGCGAGGTCGGGAACACAGCGCTGGACGTGAACGTAAAGGGTGCCGTCAATCGCCTCGGTTATCTTGCCGTCTGCGAGTATGCTCGGGTCGTAGAACCAGTCGCCGTCAGCACCCTCAACCGGGTAACTAAACTCGTACCATTCGTTTATCGTCTCTCCCGGGTTGGCAGCAACCGGTGCGGCAAAGCCAATGACCAGAGCCATAGCTATGACCAGGGTCATGCCTACGCCCAATATTTTATGTATTTTATTCCTCATCAACCTTCATTCTCCTTTTAAGATATATTCTTATTCTCCACAAATGAAGACACAACCAACATCCCTTCCTTCTGTGAAGAATAAGGTTACTTTTTGGTTTTCCGTGAGTTCCTGTTAACCTCCCCCTTGGGGACAAATACCCCTCAGGGATTTGACCATAGCATCACCTCCCTTGCTATTACAGGTATACGCCGTCACTATAACACAAAATGTTCATTTGTCAACAGGCGAAGAGGAAATAGCCTCGCCAGAACCATCTACCGCCCCCACAACCGCGGTTACTCCCAAAACCGGCGGGGCCTCCTCATCCGTGCCCATCCCCTTCTTTGGCGTAATTGGTTTTATCTGGCTTATGTCCCTGTTCCGCCGAAGGCGCCGCGTTCAGTACCGCCGGTAACATTGCGTCAGGGCAGGCAATTAGATAAAATTTTGCTGAGCGGCATTTAAGCATCCTCCTGTGCATGACAAAGAGCCTTTTTGTCCTTTCTTTTCTTGTCCATGAGCCCATGTGCTCTTCTGAGGCTAAGCACTCCTGAGGTTGCGGATGATTTCTCTGATTCCGGGTCTTTTCCCATACATGAGCAGGTATGTTCGGAAAATCTTGGTGGTTAATAACAAGACACCAATGATGGAGAGTACCAGCACCGCTATACTGGTACCAAGTTGCCAGGCAGGAATATCACTCACGCCCAGTCTTACCATCACTTCTACGGGAGCTGTGAGAGGGAAGATAGTAAGAACTACCCAAATTGGGTTGTCCGGGAAAAACATGAGCAATGACATGAACCAGAGGGGTGTAAGTGCGGGAACTGTAAGGAGCCCGATTAGTTGTTGTCCTTCGCGCGAATTGGAGCTGATAGCGCCGATACCTGCCGAAAGCACGGCGAATAACAGGTAGCCCAGGATGAAATACACTACAGCCAGAACGAGAAAATTGGCCGGTATTTGTATTGTACTGATAAAGCCACCGATGGATGATGAAGCCAGGCTCAGCAGGCGTGGAATTGAAATTACCCAAACGACTACCTGTACCAGCCCGGCAGCACCAATCCCTAGAATCTTGCCGGTAAGTAACTGCCGGGCGGTAAGCGAGGATAGTAGTATTTCTATCAGGCGATTCTCCTTTTCCTCACCAAGCCCTTGCAGTAGATATGTAGAGGAGAAAATAATGGAGAGAACAAGTAGAACGCTAAAAACAACTGGAATGATAAAGTTCCCGAATCCGCCTTGCTCCGGAGCCACCTCCCCCGTTTCGGTAAGTCTGGTTACCACCAGGTTTAAAGGCGATTCTATCCGGTATACCGTTTCTGGAGGTACTTTCCCCGTCAACAGATTGCTGGTGAGGAAATTTTTTATTACGGTGGCAGTGGCCGGGGGCGTCTCCAGCTGTTTCTCAAGGGTATAACGGTTAATCAACCCGGTTGAAATATAATCTGATGGAATGACAAAATACTCTGAAACGTCGCCGTTAATCAGGGCTACCGTAGCCTCGTCGGGTGTATCGAAGCGGACCAGTTCTATATTCCCATGAGTAGTATAATCGTCAAAGCCGCCAACCTCATCTACATATCCGATGGTGGTTATTTCTACTGCCGGCGGCTCGGCAATTCCTGATATGAGCTGGTAAACTCCTATGGCCAGGAGGGCTCCGAGTGGCACGATAAGGGTCATAATGATAAACCCTTTTCTCTTTACCGTGTGCAGGAATTCATGCCTTAATATCAAAAACGTCTTATTCAAGATTTTTACCCACCACCTTCAGGAATATTTCGTTAAGTGGAGGAGTAGCCACCTCAAAGCGATTGATTACTATCCCAGTACTTACCAATCGCTCCAGAAGCTGCTGAGGAGTCGTATTTCCATCAAGGACCAGCTCAACGTAGCCTTTGTGGATGCGCTTCTCTGTAACTCCCGGCACATCCCCTAGCTTCCCCTCAAACTCCAGGAGAACCGAATTGCTTCTATACCTTGACTTGATTTCAGTCAGATTCCCGTAGAGAACTGTGCGTCCGTGGTTTATCATCAATATGCGGTCGCAGAGCTCCTCTACTTCGTTCATCTGGTGTGTGCTCAGAATCATAGCTTTACCTTGATTCCTCAAGTCAGCGAGCATTCTTTTCAATAACTCGGTGTTAACCGGGTCGAGCCCGGCAAAGGGTTCATCCAGAATAACCAGTTGCGGGTCATGGATGATAGTAACGATGAACTGGATAATCTGTCCCATGCCCCGGCTCAACTCCTCAATCTTCTTTCTCTTATGCGGTAACATACCTGTCTGATTGAGCAGCTCGTCAGCTTTTTCCTCGGCTGGGTGCCTGTCCATACCCTTGAGGGAGGCAAGGTAGATGATAGAATCTATGACAGTCAGCTTTCTGTATAGTCCTCTCTCCTCAGGCAAGTAGCCAAGCTTATTCTTACTAGCTTCACTCAACTTCTCGCCGAGGATTGTCACATCGCCCGAGTCTGGCTTGATGATGTCCATAAGCATCCTGATGGTGGTAGTCTTGCCCGCGCCATTAGGACCAATTAGACCAAATATCTCACCTTGAGCAACGGAGAAGGATAGGTCGTTAACCACGACCTTATCTGCGTAGGACTTGACTATATGATTGACCTCAACTGCAGGCATATTAGGTGCACCCTCTCCAGACGATTTTCATTATAGCACATCAAGATATGTGTCATGTCTGCCTAATAGGTGTAACAAAAAGCCATTTTGTGTATAAACCACATTTATCGTGATTTTCAGCCTCGCCATAAAGGAGACAAAGCCCCTCTTTTTATTTCCCCCTCATGATAGGAATATATATCCCTATTATGGAGAGTCAAAGGGAGGTGAAGCCTCCCTTATATAACCAATTCCCCCTCTCCTTCAAAGGAGAGGGGGATAAAGCGGGTTCCCTGAAAAATCAAAGATTTTTTAGGGTGCATAAAGGGGGTGAGGTAGATACTCTGGTAAATATAGTTATTTGCCGTATCTTCCAACTGTAGGTATAATGTCAGTGGAATAAGCCAAAGAGAGCAGGTGACTGGATGAAGCAATACGGACTGGAGGACATTCACAACCTTGTTTTGCTATCCCACTGTGGGGCAGGTAAGACATCACTGTCAGAAACAATCCTGTTTACTGCCGGGGCAATTAAACGCCTGGGCAAGGTTGATGATGGGACGACTACCTCAGATTATGACCCGGCTGAAGTAAAGCGCAAGATTAGCATTAACCTGGCTATGCTCCCCGGTGAGTGGCAGGGGACCAAGATTAACCTTATTGATACCCCTGGCTATTCTGACTTCGCCGGTGAGGTCAAAGCCGCAATACGGGTTAGCGAGGGGGCAATAATTGTGATATGTGCTGCCTCTGGAGTTGAAGTTGGCTCGGAACAGGTATGGGCATACAGTGAGGAGGCCAGTCTGCCCCGCCTTATCTTTGTTAATAAGATGGACCGCGAGAATGCTGACTTCTACCGAACTTTGCAACAGCTTCAGTCAAAGTTTGGCTCCCGATGCCTTCCCCTCCAGTTACCTATCGGCGCCCAGGATGATTTTCAAGGGATAGTTGACCTGCTGGCAATGAAAAGCTACATCGGCTCTCCAGCTAAGGAGGCTGAAGTGCCTTCATCACTGAAAGACCAGGCCGATTCTTTTCGGGAGAAACTGGTAGAGGCGGTAGCCGAAATTGATGACAGGCTTATTGAGAAGTATCTCGGCGGTGAGGAGCTAAGTCGGGACGAGCTAAGTAATGGCTTACGCCAGGCAGTAGTAACGGGCAAGATTGTGCCTGTTCTAGTTGGTTCAGCGTTAAAGAATATAGGCATTACTTCACTGCTGGACGTTATGTATAGCTATCTGCCATTACCTAAAGAGCGAGAGGTAGTTATCGCTGGCGATTCAGCTAAACAAGTACAGAAGATTGAGCCATCTCAGGAGGCTCCACTAGCGGCTCTGGTGTTTAAAACCAGCGCCGACCCATATGTGGGTAAGCTTACCTACTTTCGGGTTTATATGGGCACCATTGAGAGCAATTCCCAGGTGTGGAATGCTACCCAGGGCGAGGTAGAGCGTATCGGTCAGCTATTTACCCTGAGAGGTAAGACCCAGGAACCGGTGTCTCAGGTCAGGGCTGGAGACATCGGGGCGGTAGCCAAATTGAATGTAACCAGCACCGGAGACACATTGTCTACTCGCGATAAACCAATGCCCATTGCCCCCATTCTATTCCCCGAGCCAGCCTTTAGCGAGGCAGTGCATCCCAAGACTAAGGCTGACCTAGATAAGCTGGGAGCAGCCTTATCCCGGTTGTCTGAGGAAGACCCCACCCTCCATGTGCGCCGGGAGGCTGATACCAATGAGACTATTCTATCGGGGCTGGGTGAGACTCACCTTGAAGTAGCTGCCGAGAAGATGTTGCGTAAATTCGGGGTCGGTGTCAAGCTAGAAACTCCCAGGGTTCCGTATAAAGAGACCATCACCATACCGGCTAAGGCTGAGTATAAGCACAAAAAGCAAACCGGGGGGCACGGTCAATACGGGCATGTCTGCCTGGAGTTGGAACCTCTACCTCGTGGCAGTGGTCGTGAGTTTATTGATAAGGTGGTGGGTGGCGCCATACCCAGGAACTATATTCCAGCCGTAGAGAAGGGGGTTAATGAAGCCGCCCAGGAGGGGGTTCTGGCTGGTTATCCCGTCGTTGACATAAAGACAAGGATATATGATGGCACCTATCACCCGGTTGATTCCTCAGATATATGTTTCAAGATTGCCGGGGCACAGGCGCTAAAGAAGGGATTATCCCAGGGGCAACCTATCCTCCTGGAACCGATAATGAATATTAAAGTTAGCATCCCTGAGGACTTCACCGGTGATATTATCGGCGACCTCAATGCCAAACGAGCCAGAGTATTAGGCATGAACCCTGAAGATGGCCGGAACGTTATCGAGGCTCAAGCACCTCAGGCTGAGATTTTGCGCTATGCTATCGACCTGAAATCAATAACTCAGGGGAGGGGAAGCTTCACCGCTGACTTCAGCCATTACGAAGAGGTCCCACCCCAAATCGCCCAAAAGATTATCGCCGAAAGACAAGCCAGGAAGGCTTAAAAGACCCCTAAAAACTACCTTTTATTCAGCTAGAAGCTCCCTTTATTCAGCCAGGAGTTCCTTGACCTTACTGGTAAAGGCGGGGAGTATCTTTTTCCAGTCGCCGACGACGCCAAAGTGGGCTTGCCTGAAGATGTTGGCTTCGGGGTCTTTATTTATGACCACGATATTTTTAGCCCCGGAACAACCACTTATGTGCTGGCTGGCACCAGAGATACCGACAGCAATATAAAGGTCAGGGGCAACAATCTTACCAGTAAGCCCTACCTGTAATGAGTCCGCTACCCAGCCGTTATCGCAGGGAGGTCGGCTAGCCCCTACCGCCCCTTTCAATATCTTAGCCAGCTCCTCTAATTGCTTAAAACCCTCAGCACCGCCAATGCCTCTACCCCCACTGACTATGACCTCAGCCTCCTCCAGTCTTATCCCCTCTACTTCCTCCCGCACCTTCTCCAGGACTCTGGCTCTTATGGCTGATGCGTCCAAGTCAGCCTCAATAGCAATAACCTCCCCTTGCCTTGAGTCGTCTCGCTCCAGGGGTGACATTGCCTTGGCTCTAACCGTAGCTATCTGAGGATAGGACTGACAGGTGAAGATAGCCTGGGCATTGCCTCCATATACCGGTTTGGTTTGCCACATTAGCTTTGAGTCGGGGTCAATAGCTAGCTCTATGCAGTCGGTAGCAGCCGCCGTGCCCAGCCTGAAGGCTAGCCCGGGGGCCAGGTCGCGACCGATAGAGGTCTGCCCCAGAATGAGAATCTGGGGCATCACCTGCTTGACTACCTTTGCCATAACTGAGACATAGGAATCTGTCTGGTAGTCCTCAAGCAACGGGTCATCAACTACATATACCTTATCAGCACCAAAGGCAATGGCTTCCCGGGCTAAACTGCTTACACCACTGCCTACCAGCACGGCACATAATTCCTGCCCCAGGTCGTCAGCCAGCTTTCGCCCGCAGCCCAATAACTCGGTAGAGATTGCCTTTAGCTTTCCCTCACCACTCTCGGCATAAATAAGAACCCCTTTATATTCAGCCACTAATACTTACCCCTCATAGTGCTTTAGCTTCCCTCAGTTTCAGGGCTAGATTAACCGCCGCTTCCTCGGGACTGTCCCCTTCCGCAACCTCGCATTTACCTTCACGAACTGGCTGGAATAGCTTTAACAGCTGGCTACGTCGGCCGGCGGCACCAACTTGAGAAGACTCAACCCCGATATCGGCTGGTTTCCAGACAACAGGCTCCTTCCTTCTAGCTATCATAATACCCTTAATAGTAGCGTAGCGAGGCTCACCAAGCTCGTTACTTACCGTAATCACGGCCGGCAAAGATACCTCAACCACCTCGTAGCCATCATCGGTTACCCTCTCCACCCTTGCCCTGCCCTCGGTGATGTCTATTTTTCGGGCTAAGGTTACACTGGGCAGCCCCAGGAGCTCAGCGATACCTGAACCTACCTGCCCGGCATCCCAGTCGGAAGCCTCCCGGCCACAAAGGATGAGGTCATAGTCACCCAGCTTCTTGATAGCCATACCCAGGGCATAGGCTGTTGACCAGCTATCACCCTCAGCAAAAGCCTCGTCCTCTAACAGGATAAGCTCATCAGCCCCCATAGCTAACGGTTTTTTAACCACCTCTGGTACCAGGTTTGCCCCCAGGCTTATAGCCGTGATTTTGCCCCCCAGGGCATCCTTGATTCTCAGCGCGGCTTCTACAGCATATTCAGCATAAGGGTCGACTACCGGTGAGACACCGGGCGGGGTCATCATCTTATTGCCAGTGGGGTCAATCTTGAAACTGGCTGGTGGTGCCTCAGGGTCAATAACCTGTTTAACGCAGACAATCACGTTCATCTTATAGCCTGCTCCTTAATCTTAAACTTTTCGCCGGCGGTTGTAGCCCTAAAGGTTAGACTTACCACCCGGTCTATGCCGCTCAAATCGGGTACGACTTCTATCTTAGCCGAAGGGAAGAGGTGAGACAAGAGGGTGGTTACTGCTCTCGCTTGCCCCTGTCCAATCTCCAGAAGCAGACAGCCCTCAGGGCAAAGCCTATCACCCAGCGGCTGGCATAACTGGCGTATCTTTTCCAGTCCGTCCCGACCTCCGTTTAGTGCCAGCCGCGGCTCAAAACCGGCGGGACTTATCCGGGGCAATTCCATTTCCTTAACATAGGGCAGATTAGCTATTATGAGGTCAACAGGCTCAGGTAAAGGGGTAAGCATATCGCCGTGGAGAAGACAAATTCCATCTTCCACCCCGTGTTTCTGGCAGTTAAACAGAGCAACTTTAAGGGCAGAAGCTGATATATCAGTGGCATAGATTTTTGCCTGGGGTAGGTTTAGCGCCAGGCTGATGGCAATAGCCCCACAACCGGTGCCAATTTCAGCGATACTAGACACAGTGCCATTTTGAGCCAGTTCAAGCGCTTTCTCTACCAGCAGCTCGCTTTCCGGTCGGGGAATTAAGACGCTGGGCTCAACATAGAAATCAAGCCCGTAGAACTCACGATGCCCTATTATGTAGGCTGTAGGCTCACCGTTCAGGCGACGCTTAATTAGATGCCAGAAATCTGCCTCTTCTTCAGAGCCTAATTCCTGGTCAAGGTCCAGATATAACTGAACTCGGCTGAGTCTTAAGGCATGCCTTAATAATAGCTCGCACTCTAGGCGAGCCTGTTCAATGTTATTAGCCACCAGAATCCCGCGGGCACGATTAAGAGCCTGTTTCAAGGTCATGCCAGTTGCTTCTCCAACCGTTTCACCTGGTCGCTAGCCGCCAGGGCATCAATAAGCCCATCAAGCTCTCCCTCTAGAATTCGAGGCAGGTTGTGGAGACTCAGACCAATACGGTGGTCGGAAACACGGTCTTGAGGGAAATTATAGGTTCGTATCTTCTCCGCCCGGTCGCCGGTGCCTACCTGGGAACGGCGCTGTCTGGTCACCTCCTCTTCCCTTTTACGCTGCTCTACATCCAGCAGTCGAGCTCGGAGCACCGCCATCGCCTTCGTTTTGTTTCTTAGCTGTGAGCGCTCGTCCTGGCAGGTGGCTACCATACCGGTAGGCAAGTGGGTGATGCGGACAGCGGTGGCTACCTTATTTACATTCTGCCCGCCAGCACCCCGACTATGGAAGATGTCAATCTTCAGGTCATCAGGATTAACCGCCACCTCTACCTCATCCGCCTCGGGGAGAACAGCTACTGTGGCTGTTGAGGTGTGAATTCTACCCGAAGACTCAGTGACAGGCACTCGCTGCACCCGGTGAACTCCCCTCTCATACTTCAGTCGGCTGAAGGCACCTTTGCCCTTTATCTCAAATATGATTTCTTTAAAGCTACCAATACCGCTCTCATTGACATTAATAATGTCAACTCCCCAACCTTTAGACTGGGCATACCGACTGTACATACGGAAGAGGTCAGCAGCAAACAGCCCGGCTTCATCACCACCGGCCCCAGCCCGAATCTCCATAATAATGTCTCTCTCATCACTAGCATCCTTGGGCAAGAGAGCAAATTTTAGCTCCTGAAGCAGATGCTCTAGCTTTGACTCAAGGCTTTCTATCTCTTGCTTGACCAAAGCCACCATATCCTCGTCCAGCTCGCCACTCAGCATCGCCCTTGTTTCTTCCAGCGACTTAGCCGTTGCTTTATACTTCCGGTACTTCGTCACCAAATCCTCAATACTGGCTCTCTCCTGAGCCAGTACCTGTAACTGTTTTGGGTCGGATGCCACCTCAGGCGTGGCTATCTGCCGCTCCAGTTCTTGGTAACGCTGCTCTATTCTGTCCAACTGGTCTAACATGATTTATGTCACCTCGGAATTATTATATCACAGCCCCAAATAGCACTCAAAAACGAACGAGTAAAGGATTATCCCCTTGCCACATCCTAAGTAAAAGTTTGACAACCAGGGTTAATCTTTAATAATATTAATTGATAATAATTTTCAATTATAACTTGAAATGAGATTTTCCGTAAAGAAGATAGCTACCATACTGAGACAACAAGGCTATAAGTTTACTCCCCAACGCCGGGTAGTGATACAGACAGTCGCCTCAAGTCAGGACCATCTTACCCCCGCCACCATATATGAAAGGGTACACCAAGAGCACCCTAATATTGGGCTGGTAACCATCTACCGTACCCTTGATATACTGGCCAAACTGGGGCTTATCTGCGAGTTGCATGCTGGAGGCAGCTGCCGCAGCTATACCACTGGTGCTTCAGAGCACCACCACCATTTGATTTGCTCCAACTGCGGCAAGGTCATTGATTTTAGTGGTTATGACCTTAGTCAATTAGAGCAAAGGCTATCTCTGGAAACCGGGTTCGACATTGAAGACCACCTGCTTGAGTTCGTCGGTCTTTGCCAAGCCTGCCAGAAAGAAGTAAGGTAGTTATTTATTTTTTTAAGTTTTTAATGAAAATATTTTTCAATTAATCATACGAAAAATGCTCAGACGAATAGCCAACGAACTCAAAAGTCATGCCCCGTTCACTGCTCTGGGTGCCGCTACCGGGATTATTATCATGGTGATAATAATCTTTGGTAATTTTCTTTCTCAGGTTGAACAAAATGCTGGCACCGTTTTTTACATCTTGCACCCAGCTCATATTGTTCTGAGTGCCCTGGTAACCACAGCCATGTATAAAAAATATGGTAACGGCAGAATCTGGGCAGCAATTTTAATCGGCTATTTGGGCTCCATCGGCATCGCCACGCTCAGCGATTCAGTAATCCCTTATCTCGGAGAAAACTTACTCGGTCTTGAGAGCAAGGGGATGCACATAGGCTTTATTGAAAAACCTTTATTAACCAATCCCGCAGCGTTTTTGGGTATCGCCATTGGTTACTGGAAACCTACCACCAGATTCCCACACGCTGGACATGTATTGTTAAGCACCTGGGCATCGTTATGGCATGTCTTCTGGGCACTAGGCGAAACAGTAAACTGGGTTATACTTCTTACTATCTTCCTATTTTTATTCCTGGCGGTGTGGCTTCCTTGCTGTACCAGCGATATAGTGTTTCCCCTCCTATTCGTAAGAAGGAAGAAGTTGCCACCCCAACCCACATAGCCTATAATAGCACCTACAACCGGCGATAAGGAGTTGCCTACGAATCTTTCAGTTCAATTAGCACCTAAACATCACTCGGGCTTATTACTAGCCAACCCGGTGATGACCGCCTCGGGCACCTTCGGCTACGGGACAGAATATAGCCACCTGTTTGATATTCAAAAGTTAGGGGCTATTGTATGCAAAGGGACCACTTTTGAGCCCAGAGACGGTAATCCTCAGCCCAGGCTCGCCGAAACAGCTTGTGGCATGCTCAATTCAATTGGACTACAGAATATCGGCATTGAGGCTTTAATTAAACAAAAAGCGTCAATCTGGGCAAGCTGGCGGGTGCCGGTCATTGTTAACATTGCCGGTGAAACTGTTGACGACTACGCCCAACTGGCGGGCAAGCTAAATGGGGTGGCTGGAATTAGCGCTATTGAAGTAAACATTGGTTGCCCTAATATCAAAGCTGGCGGCGCTGAGTTCGGGGCTGACCCCAAATCAGCCGCCACAGTAACTGCCGCCGTCAAAACAGCCACTTCTCTGCCAGTACTGGTCAAGTTAACCCCAAACACCAGTGATATAGCTAAAGTGGCTCTAGCTGTGGCTGAAGCTGGAGCCGATGCCATCTCCTTAATCAACACCATGAAGGGCATGGTCATTGATATCACCCGGCGCCGACCCCTATTAGGCAACATAACTGGAGGTCTATCCGGACCAGCCATCAAACCGGTGGCGTTATATATGGTATATGAGGTAGCCGGAGCAGTGGGGATACCAGTTATTGGCTGCGGTGGCATTGCTACTGCCAGCGATGCCCTAGAGTTTATTATGGCTGGAGCCAGTGCTATCCAGGTAGGCACAGCTAGCTTTACCAACCCTCGCTCCCCTTTCGACGTTTTGCAGGGAATAAAACAATTCATGCAACAAGAGGGGATAACGGATATAACCGAGCTTATTGGTGTCGCCCGAGGCTAGGGCTTGACTTTTTAGTAATTATCATTAATAATAAATCCGCCTAAAAATATGAACCCGCATCGGAAGGGAGGAGTAATATGGCCGAAGTTACTTTACAAATGACCGGGGTTAATAAGTCCTTTGGCGGGGTAAAGGTACTAAAGGACGTGGATTTTGAAGTATATAAAGGCGAAGTCCATGGTCTGGTGGGCGAAAATGGCGCCGGTAAAAGCGTGCTGATGAAAACCTTAATGGGCGTCCATCGCCCTGACAGTGGCAGGTATATTGTCGGTGCTCACGAGGTTAGCTTTCATAGCCCTGCCGAAGCCCAACGTCAACACGTCTCCATGGTTTATCAGGAGTTTGGGCTGGTACAGTATCTCAGCGTAGCCGAAAACATTTTCATGGGCAGGTTGCCTTCAAGGCGAGGCATGATACGACGGGGTAAGGCGTATGAGGAATCAACAAAACTACTGGAGATGCTAGGCAGCGAGGTTTCCCCTCGGGCTTTAATAACCGACCTTAAGGTAGCTGACCAGCAGGAGGTTGAAATTGCCCGGGCACTTTCCTATAACCCGGTGGTCTTTGTCATGGACGAGCCAACCTCCGCTCTATCCCATGACGAAATCCGAGATTTATTCGGCCTCATTAGAAGCTTGCGCGATAAGGGTATGGCAATCGTATATATAAGTCACAAATTGGATGAGGTCTTTGAGATTACCGACCGGGTCACCGTTATCAGAGACGGGGTTATTGTCTCCACCGACAAGACCGATAAAATAACACCCGGTACCCTTATGGAAAGGATGACCGGAAAGAAAATTGCCGCTGAGATTCACCGAGAACCCAGCAAGTACGCCAAACCATCAGAAAATATACTTGAGCTTCACAACCTTGAGGCCAAAGGCTTGTTCTCTGACATTAACCTGACGGTCGGGAAAAAGGAAATTGTCGGCGTGGCTGGGCTTTTAGGCGCCGGCAAAACTGAGCTGGGCAAAGCCCTCTTTGGTGCTTTACCTAAAACCATTCCTATAACCGGGAAATATATATTTAACGGTGAAGAGGTAGATATCAAATCCCTTACCCCCGGTAAAGCCAAGAAAATGGGTATCGGATTTGTCACCGAGGACCGTCACAGTGAAGGGATGATAGCTGAGCAATCCGTCAGTTTTAACATAACCTTACCAGCGTTAAACCGGGTAACCAGGCGGTTTGTGGTAGTAGGCAGAAGGGTGTTAGAGCTGGTTCGGGGTGTCATCAAGACTGTTGTTCTCCGTCCACCTGAACCCGGCAGGTTGGTCAAGCTCCTTAGTGGTGGCAACCAGCAGAAAGTGGTAGTAGGAAAGTGGCTTGCCACTCAAGCGCAACTGTTGATGCTGGATGAGCCAACACGGGGCGTTGATGTCGGGGCACGCGAGGAAATCTACGACGTAATAACCCAACTGGCCAGGGAAGGAATTGGTGTGTTACTTCTTTCCTCGGACTTGAGGGAAATTATGAGGGCTTCTGACCGAATCTTGGTCATGCGCCACGGGCAGATTGTCGCCGAACTTGCTCCCCACGAGACCTCCGAGGAAAAACTGCTGGCAATTGTATTGGGAAAGCAAGCAACCGAAAAAGAGAAAACAACCAAATAATTAGCCTAATCCAATAATTTTTGCCCGGCGAGAAAAGCCTGACGTAAAGCGTCAGGCTTTTTATTTATTTCCCCTTTCTCATCCACCCCGGGGAATACCAATTCACCGGCATAGGTAATATCCAGGACTTTGAACAGGCTCTTTACCGTAGCCAGCGCTGGCTCAAACCCATTGGACACCCTTCTGCCACCCACCGAAACAAATAATCCCTTTCTCTCTCGCCTATTGCCCAGCGGTGGCGTCTTTAGTATATACTTGCGTGCCCATAATGCCTGGCAGCGGTCAACCATTGCCTTGGCCTGAGCCGTTAGCCCCATAAAATGTATCGGCGAAGCCAGAACTAATCGGTCTGCCCACTCCAGCTCCCGGTAAACCATCTGCATGTCATCTTCCACCTGGCACCTGCCTGCCTCCAGACAAGCATCGCAGTGCTGACAGGGAGCAATAGTTAGGTCGTTAAGGATAATAGTTTTGACCTCAGCCCCTCGGCTGGCAGCACCCCTCATAACCTCAGTCAACAATAGGTCAGTGTTACCACCCCGCCGCGGACTACCAGCAATACCAAGAACCTTCAACCAAACCCTCCACTAAATAATGGTGCTTAATGCCTCAAATGCCTTCCTCTCTATTTGAAGGCATTTTACAATACTTGGCTGCACATCAGATAGAAATTCGGGAGTTTTCCCTAAATCTTTTACCGCCTGCCCCATCAAGTTATCTAACTCTACATTAATCTTCGTCATTTCTTCTAAGGCACCTGGACCCTGCTCTTCAAAGAGCCGGTCCTTTTCCCACATTAGCTCCCTCATCCGTTTAAGATTGGGCCAGGAATCAGGCATTAACCCCGCGGCAATCTCACTCCAGACCGCCGCCGATTCCCGCATCATTTCGGCTACTTCTCTCAGGGCTGGCTGGTCTATAACCGAGCTGGCTTCTTCCAGAAACCGGGCATACATTGAGCGGAAGGCGCTGCCACCGGTACCGCCCGTCTCTATATAGATAAAACCATTTATCAGCGCCCCCAATAGATTGATTCCCTTAAACTGCTCGGGCCACTTCACCACCAGCTTTGACCACTTTTCCATCCCCGAAAGTCCAATGTTTTTTATCGGCGGCTTCAGCATACCCTGACAGCACTCCCGAATGCTTTGCTTAATGCCTGGTGCCAAGTCGACCACTGCCGAAGGATAACTTATCTTCAGCAACCTATGTTTAGGCGGGAAGGGAGGAAATTTTGAGCCTCGTGCCCTGGCTAAATCGGCAATACTTACCATTACCGGGTTTCTCCCCCGGTCATAGATATAAACCTCATCCCTTGCCTCATCCAGACCAAAGACGACGAAAACATGCCCGCCAAAGTGAGCCACCTCAGGAATGGCGAAATAAGGCAGGTAAGCCATATCTCCATAAACAACCGCCGGCTCACCACCACCAAGTAGTGCCTTCAGCTCCTCATATCCCCTTTTAGAACTGGAGGTTTCGCTAACCGTCACACCAGCCCCAATTCGGCGGCAGATATTGGTCGGGAAATCGGTGCCTTTTCCATAACGCCCCCCGACAAACGGGCTGGGCATCATCTTCACATACCAGTAGATAAAGCCGATTCCCCCACCTAATCCCAAAAGCATCTCCTCCGACAAGGAAAGCCCATGATAGTCCAGCACCCTCTTCAAAGCAGTGGTCTCACAGTGTTTCCCGACAAATGGTTTGAACCCTTCAAGCATTAACCTTTCGGCCACGGTTATTCCCCCTGTAGTGTATTTTCAATATAGCTCAGGATCTCCTTCTCCCTGGCTGACATAAGGCGCTTCAGTTCAGGCTTATCATCGCTATATCCCAGGAGGTGAAGCACACCATGAATGATAAGAATAGCTACCTCCCTTTTCACCGAATGTCCGTGCTCCTCAGCCTGTATCACCGCTTGAGGGTAGGAAATAATCACTTCACCAAGGTGTAACACCCCGTCAGGGGGTGGAACAAAAGGAGGCAGGTCTCCCCCAGCCGGTAGCATAGAAAAGGCTAGCACATCGGTGGGCTCGTCCCTGCCCAGGTAGCTCCGATTTAGCTCCCGCACCCTTTCCTGACTGGCAATAACCAGACCCAGCTCGGCGCTAGAGCTAACCTCCTGGGCAAGCAGGACTTGCTCAGCTATGCTCCGCAGCCAGCTCACCTCAGGGCACCCCTCAACCCCGGGCTCAATTAAAACATTAATCTCCATATTGGTACGGACAAATCATAGCATAGGGCAGGGTTATTTATAAAATACAGCCAAATGTGATAAAATTATTTTAAATAAACTAATACCGGCTCCACAGAATTGAGGAGGGGTCGCATAGTGGTCTAGTGCGGGCGCCTGCTAAGCGCTTACCCTGGGAAACCGGGGTCGTGGGTTCAAATCCCACCCCCTCCGCCAGCGAAAGTAATGTGCCCATTGACAAGGGGCTTATATTTTAACAATACGGCGGAAGACTATGCTTCAATACTATATCTGGACAATCGGCTGTCAGATGAATAAGGCGGAATCGGAGCGACTGGGCAGCTACCTGGAGCAACTAGGGCATCAGGCGACAGCTACCGCTGACGAGGCCGATTTAATCGTGCTTAATAGCTGCGTGGTGCGCCAGAGTGCCGAGAACCGGGTCATTAACAAGCTCAACGCCCTTAAACCACTAAAAAGGTCACGCCCCAACTTAACCCTGGCGGTTACCGGCTGCCTGGTTAACTCCAAGCTTGACCAGCTCAGGCAAAGCTTCCCCCACGTTGACTACTTTTTCCAGCCGGGAGAATATCCTCCATGGCTGGAAAAACAGGGTAACCTTCACACCATAACACCCTTACATCCCTCACCAACCACCTTCGTGCCCATTATCCAGGGTTGTGATAACTTCTGCTCCTACTGCATTGTCCCCTACCGCCGGGGGCGAGAAAGGAGCCGCCCGCTAGCCGAAATAGTCAGCGAGGTCAAAGAGCTGGTGCGTCGCGGCGTAAGAGAGGTAACCCTGCTGGGACAAAATGTGGACTCATACGGGCATGACCTGCCCCACCAGCCCAGCCTAGCTGACTTACTAATTGAGCTAAATGCTATAGATGGATTAGCCCGCATACGCTTCCTGACTAACCACCCCAAGGACATGAGCCCCGGGCTGATTGAGGCAGTAGCCCGTGGGGATAAAGTCTGTGAGCTAATTAGCCTCCCCGTTCAGTCAGGCAGCAATGAAATCCTGAAAGCAATGAGACGGGGCTATACCATAGACGATTATCGCCACCTTGTAGCACAAATACGAAGCCAGATACCGGGGGTAGCCCTGAGCACCGATGTCATTGTCGGCTTCCCATCAGAAACCGAAGAGCAGTTCCAGCAGACCTTTAACTTGCTCTCCGAGCTAAGGTTTGATACCGTTCATGTCGCCGCCTATTCACCCAGACCGGGGACTATTGCCGCCAGAAAATTTGAGGATAATATCCCCCTAGCTGAGAAACGGGAGCGACTAAATAAGATTGAGCAACTTCAGGCGAGAATTGCCGCTGAAATTAACCGCCAGCTATTAGGCCAGACGGTTGAGGTCCTGGTAGACGGCAGAAAAAAAGGCAAGTGGCAAGGGCGAACCCGAACCGGTAAACTGGTATTCTTTAGTGACACCAATGACTGTCTGGGGCAGCTGGTAACAATCAGAATTGAGAAAACCAGCCCCTGGTCACTACAGGGTAAATTACTATAAATGAGCAATTTCAACGAAATCAAAGAAAAGATAGCCGAACTAAAAAGGGAGCTAGGCGCGGTCATTGTCGCCCATAATTATCAGCGACCCGAGGTTCAGGATATCGCTGACTTTGTCGGCGACTCCCTGGAGCTAGCCCGCCAATGCGTTGAGGTAGATGCCCAGACAATCGTCTTCTGCGGCGTGCGTTTTATGGCGGAAACCGCCGCCATCCTCAACCCTGCCCGCCCTGTCCTGCTGTCAGAAGGTAGCGCTGGCTGCCCACTAGCCGATATGATTAATATTAATGATTTAAGACAATGGAAGCAAAGATACCCCAGGGCAGCAGTCGTCACCTATGTCAATTCATCAGCCGAGGTCAAGGCGGAAAGTGATATTTGCTGCACCTCGGCTAATGGTGTCAAGGTGGTAGAATCAGTAGCCAATAATGACATACTCTTTGTCCCTGACCAGAACCTCGGGCACTTCATTTCAACCCAGACTAAAAAGAATGTTATCCTTTACCCCGGATTTTGCTATGTTCACCACCGCATTAAGCCCGAGCAGGTCAGGATGGCAAAAAGGCTTCACCCTGATGCCCGGGTATTGGTCCACCCTGAGTGCCGACCTGAAGTGGTAGCCCTGGCTGACGCTGCCCTCAGTACCTCACAGATGCTCCGCTATGCCAAGGCATCTTCACATAACAGCTTCATTATTGGCACCGAGGAAGGCATACTTCATGGATTACGCCAGGGGAATCCAGAAAAGTCCTTCTACCTAATCTCCAACGGTCAAATCTGCACCGATATGAAGAAGACAACCCTGGAAATAGTGGCACGAACCATGGAATTAAGGCAGAATATAGTAACTGTCCCCGAAGAGATAAGACTAAAAGCCAAACAAGCCGTTGACCGCATGCTGGCGGTTAGTTAGAGGGGAGTTTAAGAGGGGCGAAGCCCCTCTTAAAATAATCCCTCCCCCTCTCCTTTGAAGGAGAGGGGGATACAGGGGGTGAGGTTGATAAATAGATTTCAATTATCTAATGAACAAATTGATAGCATTATAGACCTTGCCCTGGCTGAGGATATAAGCCACGGTGATATCACCAGCCAGGGGCTAATACCACCTGAGCTCCAGGGAAAGGCATCCATACTGGCTAAGGCAGGAGGGATAATAGCCGGTGGCGAAGTAGCCGGGAGGGTATTTCTCAGGGTTGACCCGTCACTAAAGGTTGAACTGCTGATTCAAGAGGGGACCAGGGTTAAACCCGGAGACATAGTCGCCACCATCTTCGGTAATGTCATAAGCATCCTTAAAGCCGAGCGGGTAGCCCTCAATTTCCTCCAGAGGCTCAGTGGTATTGCTTCACTGACAGCCCAATTTCTAGCCAAAACCAAAGGGCTTGGGGTTAAGATTACCGATACCCGCAAGACCACCCCCGGTCTCAGGTTGCTGGAAAAGTATGCGGTGCGCATCGGCGGCGGACAAAGCCACCGCTTCCACCTCGGCGATGGTATCCTGATTAAGGATAACCACCTGGCGGCACTACGCGCCCTGGGCATGAATATCAAGGATATTGTCGCCAGGGCTAAGCAGAATGCCCCCCAAGGGGTAAAGGTTGAGGTTGAGGTCAGCACTACTCAGGAAGCCCTGGACGCTGCTGAGGCTGGGGCGGATATAATCATGCTGGATAACATGAGCCCTGATGAAATGCGCCGGGTAGTGGACTCGGTTCCCAGCCAGGTTCAGATTGAAGCCTCGGGAGGTATTACCCTAGCCAATGTCCGCACTGTAGCTATGGTCGGGGTTGATTTTATCTCCGTTGGTGCCCTCACCCATTCGGCCAAAGCCTTAGACATCAGCCTTGAGCTTGAGCCCCAGACACTCAAGCTAATATAGGCTTCCTGGCACTAGCCAGGTAACTCTGGCTACCGTCGTCTATCTTAATATCAGTAAACCCAGCCATTGACAGCATAAATTGCATCTCAGGCTCATCAGGAATAGTATCGTTGCCCACGGCTGGGATTTGGCGGTGAAACTCATTAATTATAGCCCGGCTTGAGGTGTGGCAAATCAACAGTCGACCACCGCTTTTGGTTACCCGGTTAATTTCAGCCAGGGCTCTGGGCTTATCTTGAAAGTGGGGAAAGCTGGAGTAGCACACCACAACATCAAAGACCTCCTCAAGCAAAGGCATACTGGTTACATCGGCATGAAGGTAGTCAATATACCCGTTAAAGCCTTTAGCCCGGGCTCGGTTTAACATTTCCTCAGCAAAGTCCAGAGCCACTAATCGTCCCTGGCTTCCAATCCGGCTTAATAGAAAGGGGATGAATACCCCGGTCCCACTGCCGACATCAAGTACTGTAGACCCGGGCTCAATATTCAGGCGCTCAGCCATCAGCTCCAGCCTGGTTGTATCCGTTTCCGAGCTGGTCTCATCCCAGACGGCTGCCCTATGGTTAAAATATGTCCTGATCACTGTTTCTCCTCCACTAGCGGTTTCTTCTGCCACGGCTTCACTTTCCTCTTCGGCGAGAAAAAAGTAGCTATGCCAAATATTGCCGAAGAGGTAATCACTATCGTAGCTCCACTGGGAATATTAAACAGGTAGGACATAAGCAGACCCATCAAACCAGAAAGAACAGCAAAACCGGCGGAAAGGAGAAACATCCGCTTCATGCTGTAAGTAAGCTGGTAGGCAGCCGCCGCTGGATTCAGAATGAGGCTGAAGATAAGTAGCCCGCCGATGGAGCGGAGCGATGCCGTTATCGTCGCCCCGGTTAAAAACAGGATACCATATAACATAACTGTCGCCGGGATACCGACCGAGCGGGCCATATCGCGATGAAAAATGGTGGCTTGAAACTCCTTGTAGAAGAGAAAAACCAGCCCCACCACCACCGCAGCTACTATTCCCAGAAGTATGACGTCGCTCCTGGTATTGGTCAGAATACTACCCCACAGCAATTCCAGGGCCCCTGACTTGGTGCCGGGCATCAGCCCCATAAACAGGAAGGCAAGCCCCAGCATAAGAGAAAAGATGACCCCGACCGAGGTCTCAGGGCTTAGCTCCCCCCGGTCAGCCAGAGGACCAATAACCGCCGCTGATGCCAGACTGACGCCAAAGGCACCTAGCAGAGGGTTAAAGCCCAGCCACAGCCCGAGCAAGGCTCCGGCAAAGGCAGCGTGTGACATGCACACGCCAATAAAGGGCATATGCATTGTCACCACGAAAACGCCTATCGTACCACAGGCAATGCCACCGAGAACGGCGGAAAGGATGGCATTCTGCATGAATTGGTAGCCCAAGATGGACAAATCCAAGTCCGAGACCCCCTTAAATCAAAATAGCTTCTTTTCGCCTCGCCTTCACTGCCGAGAGAGGCATATCATATAACTGGCTGAGGTTATCATCGGTAAGTGCCGCCTCAGGTGAGCCCTCGCCCCAGATAAGCCCCTCTTTCATCAGCACCACCCGGTCACAGGCAACAGGTAAAGAGCTGAGGTCGTGAGTAACAAATAGGGTAGTCAGGTGCCGTGAATCGTGAATTAGCCTTACCAGCTCCAGAATATCCGTTTTCGCCCTCCAGTCTAACGAAGCCGTTGGCTCATCAAGTAAAAATAACTCCGGCTCTTGAGCCAGACAGCGGGCTATGGCGACCCGCTGTTGCTCACCCCCGGACAGGTGTCCAATAGGTCGCCGGGCAAGATGAGTCATGCCCACCAGCTCTAACATCTCATCCACGATTTTCCAGTCGTGCTCGCCCGGTCTCCGGAATAAGCCCAAAAGCCCGTAGCGCCCTATCATCACTACCTCACGAACATTCATTGGCATCCTGGGGTCTATATTTTGGGCCTGGGCTACATAACCAACCTTCTTTCTCAGAAAATGACCACTACCCGGGGTGACGTGATGCCCCAGCACCTGTACCTGCCCGTGGATTAGTTTGCCTAACCCATTGACTATAGTCAGCAGTGTCGTCTTCCCGGCTCCATTGGGACCAACTATACCAACAAACTCTCCCGACTTTACCCTGAGGGATACGCCCCGAAGAGCGATATCCTCCCGGTAAGAAACTACGGCGTTCTCAATATTTATCACGGTATTGTTCATCTCGTTTGCCTTTATTCTGCTACCCACTATTGAGCCATCACCCCCAGTATCAGCTCAACGTTTCGGTCTATGGCTTTCTCCCAGGTCTCAGTGTTATCAAAGCCACCGGGGAAATTGGAAAGTATTATTCGCCGGTAGCCAAGCTCCTCAGCAACTCCCTTCCCGGCATCCTGACCGCTCTGGAGGTTATCAATAATCAGGGTCACGTTTTCGGCTCTACCCGTGTCCACCAGATCTCGTACCACCTGGGGTGTAAGTGAATCGGGGCGGCCATAGGTGGCAACAATATTGAAACCGACCCACTGGACAAACCCAGCCTGCATGTCGGCGCACATAACATTTACCCCAGAAAGGTTGGCTTGATTAAGCCTGCCTTCTACCTCCGCCTCCTTAGCCACAATCGCCTCCTTGTATTCCGTGGCTGATTCCTGGTAAACAGAACAGTCTTCGGCATCCACCTGGCACAAGGCGTCAGTAATAATATCTGTGGCTTCTTTCTGAACGGCTGGTACCATCCAGTTTTGGTTTTCAGTAGTTTGAATATCAAGACTGACTACAGTAAGGTCAGGATTATTGGCTGAGGCGATTAAATCCTGAGCAAACACCTCCCCCTGCCAGCCATGGAGGAGGAAAAGGTCAGCCTCAGCCAGCCTTTGGATATCACCAGGCTTAACATCAAAGTGCCCCGGGCACTGTGCTGGCGGAATAATATTGACCACATCAACCCTGCTGCCTCCCACCCGCTCGGCTATTTGAGCTATCAGGGAGGTGCTGGTAACCACCTTGAGCTTTGATGTGCCCGCCGGTGAACAACCACCCAGTAGTGAAGTAGCGGCAAGACTTAACAACAGAATAGCGGTAACTAGAAGGCTAATTTTTTTCACAGCTAAACCCTCCTAAAATTAATGCAATTTAGTGCACCTGCAACTAATTGCTCCAAGCAGCAAAATTTTTTATTCCCGGCACCTGGAGCACAGACCAAACAAAGCTACATGCTTCATGTTAACCTTAAAATTATATTTTTGCTGAATTTCAGCCCATAGAGGATTTAGGATTGATTCCTCCACATCAATAATTGCCCCGCATTTCTGACAGACCAGGTGATGGTGGTGCCCCTTCCCCATACTGTGATAGCGCACCCGCCCATCACCCATATCTGTCTCGGTTACCAGACCCAGTTCACTTAATAGTTCCAGAGTACGATAAACCGTTGAGATATTCATGTGGGGATAGCGGGCACGAACCTGGAGGTATATCTCCTCAGCGCTGATATGGCTGTCGCTACCTTCAATAGCCGACAATATCATCATTCGTTGAGGTGTCAGCCGATAGCCTAACTCGCTCAGTCGGCTACTCATATCCCTAGACTGCTTCACTTGACCTCCACCTAACAAGCTAAATATTTTATCACAAAAATCAGTTTATTGCAACCATTTGTATTTGCAATCAGTTTCAATAAATTTTATACCTTCTCCCTGCTGTCCAGCAATATTGTTACCGGACCATCGTTATGGATTTCCACCTGCATGTATTGCTGAAACCGCCCGGTTTCCACCTTCAATCCCGTGGCTCGAGCCTGCTCCACAAACCGCCCAAATAGCTCTTCAGCCTCCGCCGGTGGCGCCGCCTCAACAAAGCTGGGACGGCGACCCTTCCTGGTATCAGCCAGGAGGGTAAACTGGCTGACCACCAATAGTTCACCGTTAATATCCAGAGCCGAAAGGTTAAACCTGCCCTCGTCATCAGGGAAAATACGCAGGTTGACCATCTTCGGCACCAGATAGTTTACATCCTTTTCGGTATCGCCGCTGGCTATGCCTACCAAAACCACCAGCCCCCGACCTATCCTGCCTACCACCTCACCGCCAACGCTAACCGATGCCCCGATAACCCTTTGTAACAGCGCCTTCACCCAGCTTCTCCTTTTGCCAAATATTCTATAGTAATAGCTCGACCGAGGCAAATTATGAGGTTGTTTAGCAACCTATCCCCCTGACCCCCTTCCCTTACTAGGGAAGGGAGAGTTGAGGTGAGAGGGGGCTTTGCCCCCTCTCAAAAATCTCTTCCCCCATGATAGGGATATATATCCATATTACGGAGAGTCAAAGGGAGGCGGAGCCTCCCTTATATAACCAATTCCCCCCTATATTAAGAGGGGAAACTAACGGGGCGTCTAAGAGGGGCACCAGCCCCTCTTTCTTTACTTCCCCTTCCCCTTATCAAGGGGAAGGGGATAAAGGGGATAGGGTTAATAAAAATCTAAAGGGGGTGAGGTTAATAACAATCTCTTCTGGATTTTATTGGACTTATAACCAAAAAAGGAGTAAAATTAAACAAAATGAAGGTCTGAGAGAAGTAGAGAATATGTGCTTAGCAGTTACCGTCATACTGTGGGCAACAAAAGAAGCACTGAGCTTAACCGAGCCAGTGCTTCTTAATTATTAAAGGAGGTGTAGTTATGCAGTCAAGTCTGATTGGGAAAATTGACAAGGCCAAGCGCTACGCTCAAGAGACCGACCGAATTACCTTCTCTGAGCTGTCAGTAAACTTCCGGGGAGACAATGACAACTACACTACTGAATATAAAAACGGGAAATGGCATTGCTCCTGCCACTTTTTCTCAAGCTGGGGGCTTTGCAGTCACACTATGGCACTGGAGAGAATCCTGGATAATATGCTACCCGAAGAGGCGCTGACTACGCCACATGTCATCACTCCCTGAGTTTATGGATTGATTCTACCCCACCTTCATCAGCCATCCTGGTAGACAGAAGGAGGCAAAGATAAATTAGATGAAGAAGTTTATCATACCTTTATTAACGGTGATGATGGTGGTGAGTATAATCTTGGTCGGGTGTGCCCCAGCCACACCCCCAGAGCAACCACCAGAAGCACCACCGGAAGAACCGGAATTACCGCCAGAAGAACCAGAACCACCACCGACTGCACTGCCCAAGCCCGGTGTTTGGACGGCTTCAACCGGGGCTAGCGAGTTTACGTTCACGGTCACGGTGAGCCCCGACGGTACAGGCATGCACCAATATACGTACGAGTTCGAAGAATTTGGATGCGGGGGTTACCACGTAGGGAAGCTGACCGGCGACTTTAACCGCACGGAGCCAATACCTATACATCCTCTACCCAGTGGTGCTGAGTTCAGCTTCGTCGATGATCAGGAGGTTTATTCGGGTGAAGACGAAGACCCCCTAACGGGTATACCTGGATGGATCCACATCTACTGGCATATAGTCATTGAGGGCAGGTTTGATGAGACCGGCACGCAGGCTTCTGGCACCTGGGCAATAAGTTCAACAGGGAAGGAGCATACTTTCTCACCAATCTCCTCTCCACCATCGTCAGAAGGGACGGTCTGTCAAGAAGGTACCTGGGAAGCCTCGGCACCGTAGGTGGAATATTAAACAGTGTCTCCTTCCCCCTCAAACAGGCGACTTCGTATCTTTGCCTGCTCGATTGCCTCGGCGACCACAAACAGGGAACCGCTAACGCAGACCAGGTCTTGCCCCCCAGCCATACTTAGCGCCAGGGATAATGCTTCAGGGACAGCCCCTACCGCCTGGACTTCTACCCCGCACCGTCTAAATTCAGCTATAAGTTGCTCTACTGCCATCGCCCGGGGATGACGAGAGCGGGTAACAATCACCTTATCAAACAGGGGCGCCAGTTCCGAGATTATGCCGGCTACGTCCTTGTCCGACGACACCCCCATAACCAGGATAGCCTGGTGAAAGTCAAAGTATTCAACTAGCGACTGCTTTAGCTTCCGAGCTGAGTCAGGGTTATGAGCGCCATCAACTACCAGTAGCGGGTGATGGCTGAGAATCTGGAACCGACCTGGCCAGCTTACCCGTGCCAGACCATTAACGATACTATCCCTGGAAATATTAAAACCCTTCCCTGCCAGAACCTCCAGTGCTGCCACCGCCGTAGCTGCGTTCTCCAGCTGGTAATGACCAAGCAACGGGATGGATAGTTCATAACTACCCAGCTTTCCCTTCACTTGAAGTAATTGTCGCTTTGAATCAAAGCCAAGGCTCTGCCAGACGACATCGCTACCCACCCTGACCAACCCGGTGTCACAATTGAGGCAGGTTTTTTCTATTACCTGAGCCACTTCATCGGGCTGTGGTGAAGCCACTACCATAGAGCCGGGCTTGATAATACCTGCCTTCTCACTAGCCAGTTCAGTCAAAGAGCCACCTAATACATCAGTATGGTCAAAGCTAATCGGGGTGATAATGCCAACCTCGGGCTGGATTACATTGGTGGCATCAAGCCTGCCCCCCAACCCCACCTCCAGCACCTGAAAATCAACCCCCTTTAGCTTGAAGTGGGCAAAGCCCAGTGCCGTTAACAGCTCAAAGGTAGTCAACTCCCCGTAGGTAGCTTTCTCATTTACCGCCTCAACCTCAGGCTTGAGCTTCGCCACCAGAGCCATAAGCTCCTCCTCAGTGATTAATTCGCCGTTAACCCTAAAGCGCTCCCTCAGGTCGTTAAGGTGAGGTGAGGTATAGAGTCCGGTAGTATAACCGGAAGCGGTAAGAGCTGCTGTTACCATAGCCGCTACGCTACCCTTGCCATTGGTGCCGGCAATATGGACTGACTTGGCTGCCAGGTGGGGATTGCCTAAACGAAACAGCAGTTCCTCTACCCGCCTCAGGTCATAATTAACCGCACTGCGCGGGACGTGCATAGTTTCATAGTCAATAAAACTATAGAGGTAATCCAGAGCCTGCTGGTAATTCATTTCTACGAGCCCTATTACATAACTATTGTAAATCAAAACTAACAATAGCTACAAGGGACAAAATGAAATTATTGGACAAAGATATGGACAATGTCTTGACATATGTCTCGATTTATTGTATTATATTTATAGGTGAAATTAAATGGACATTGTCTAGGACAATGTCCAAAAGAGGAGGGATAATAAATGCCCAGGTGGGATGTCAATTTCAACTTGCGACTTGACTCTCAACGCCCGCAAATCGTTTCTCTCAAAGAGAGGGCTTATGCCCTTGCGTCCGTAATTCGCGCCATTCCTATACCTCCCTATACGAAAACAAAGCTGGATGCGCTTAATATACTACGAGCTGTGCGTGGCACCACCGGTATAGAAGGGATAGAGCTAACAGAGGACGAAGTGCGTCAGATAATGGAATCTCCACCGAAAAAGTCTGTTTTGCCACCAAACAGGAGCCGCGAGGAAAAGGAAGCCCGAAATGCTGAAGAGCTAATGTACTATGTGGCTAAAGAACTCAACCGGGATCCTAATCTGCCTCTCACAGAAAAGCTAGTGTGCAAGATTCACGAGATTACTACGAAAGGTATTGACTACCCCGATAACGTACCGGGTAAATATAGAACCCACCTTGTATCCGCTGGCAATTATGTTCCTCCAAGTGGAGAGGATGTTAGAAAACTTATGAGAGAGTTTATAAAATGGTTTAACACGGGTGTTCCAATAGCTTGGGACTCTATCATAAGGGCAATTGTAGCGCACTTTTATGTTGTTAGCATTCATCCCTTCGGGGATGGCAATGGACGAACGGCCCGAGGTGTAGAGAGTTTTTTGCTATACCAAGGTGGAGTGAATGCCCGCGGGTTCTATTCATTAGCAAACTACTACTACCAGCATAGGCATGAATATGTGCAGTTTCTAGATCAAGTTCGCTTCCAGAGCAATGGGGATCTTACGCCATTCATCCTTTTTGCTTTACAGGGTTTAGTGGTGGAATTAGAGGCGGTTCATAATGAGGTTTTGTCAGATGTCAAATTGATTGCCTTTAGGGATTATGCACGGGAGCAGCTTGTGGTACATGGTAAGCTTGGCACGAGAGTTGGAGAACGCATGCTTCGTTTCCTCTTAGCGTTGAGTGAGCAGTCCGTGTCTCTCAAAGCCCTACGAAATGGTGACCATAGGTTAGCCCGCTTCTACCGTAAACTAACAAATAAGACGCTATCCCGAGATCTAAACTTCCTTAAAGTGCACGAGCTTGTAATTATTGATGGCGATGAACTACGAGCAAACCTCGATGTTATGACGCGCTATACTCCTCCGTTTGAGCTTTCAAGGAGACAAAAACCTCTACGCCGGACAATCAGGCAAAGAAGCCGAGGGCGTTAGTATCCATTGACGCTCACCTATAGCGACTGATAACCTTATCACGGGGGATAAAATGGACTTTATTGAAAAGCTAACCAATGCTACTCGCAAAAATAAGAGCTTACTCTGCGTCGGGCTTGACCCTGACCCGAAGCTGATGCCCAAGAAGGTAAGCATCTTTGATTTCAACCAGGCAATTATTGAGGCTACCTCTGATTTGGTATGCGCCTACAAACTCAACCTTGCCTTCTACGAAGCCCTGGATGATAAGGGACTAGATGCCCTGAAGCGGACTATTAAATACATACCAGATGACATTCCCGTCATCGGCGACGCTAAACGGGGCGATATCGGCAATACGGCTAAAGCCTATGCCAAGGCTATTTTTGCTAACCTTAACTTTGATGCCACCACCGTGAATCCCTACCTCGGCTTTGATTCAGTAGAACCCTTTATCCAATATAAAGACAAAGGGGTATTCATCCTGTGCCGGACATCAAATACCGGTGCCCTGGACTTCCAGTCTCTCCGCTGTGAGGCAGAGCCTGACTATCGCCGGCTGTTTGAGCTGGTAGCCCTTAAAGCTAGCCAGTGGAACCTATATGGCAACATCGGACTGGTGGTTGGCGCTACCTATCCCGAGGAACTAAGGCTGATTCGGCAGGCTCACCCCGATATGCCACTCCTGATACCGGGCATTGGTGCCCAGAGGGGAGACCTGGCGTCAGCGGTTCGCTATGGGGTTAATGCTCAAGGCGAGAAGGCGATTATCAGCTCATCACGGCAGATTATCTACGCCTCGTCAGGAAAAGACTTCGCCCAGGCAGCACGGGGGGTGGCTTCATCACTGCGCGACCAGATAAACCAATATCAAGCTCTTTGAGGCAAAAGGAATGGTTATGGAGATAAAGCTGGGTGACGTGGTCCGCCTCAACAAGAAGCACCCCTGTGGCAGCTATGAGTGGCAGGTAGTAAGGCTGGGCGCTGATATTGGCATTAAATGCCTTAAATGCCAGCGCCGTGTCCTCCTTGAGCGCAGTGTCTTTGAGCGTAGAGTTAGAGCCTTTGTTTCCCGAGGTGAGTAATGACTCGCCAGATTATGCATATTGACCTTGATGCCTTCTTTGTCTCAGTGGAGCAGGTAGAAAATCCTGAGCTTAAAGGTAAACCGGTAGTGGTTGGCGGTAGACCTGACCGACGAGGGGTAGTTGCCTCAGCCTCATATGAAGCCCGAGCCTTTGGTCTACATGCCGGTATGCCCCTTACCACCGCCTCTAAGCTTTGCCCCCAGGCTATCTTCATAGAGGGCAGCTTCCCCAAGTATCGCGCGGCTTCACAAAGGTTTATGGCTATCCTGGCTGATTTTTCACCCTATCTTGAGCCGGTGAGCCTTGATGAAGCCTACCTGGATGTAACCGGTTTTGAATCTATCTATGGCTCTATCCATCACATGGCGGTGGCTATTAAAAAGCGGATTAAGGCTGAATTAGGGCTTGGTGCCTCGGTGGGCATCGCTAGCTGTAAGGTAGTAGCCAAGGTTGCCTCCGAACTATCAAAGCCAGATGGACTGCTGGAGGTCGCCGCTGGAGAGGAGCGCTCCTTCCTGTCACCCTTATCCATAACCAAACTGCCCGGAATAGGCAGCAAGACTGAGCGTATATTAAATGGCTTAGGCATAGATACTATAGGCAACCTATCTATTATGCCGTTAA
>Ga0307432_1000452_pt1 | contig 31361 bp, 33 predicted proteins | sample SalMarWE160150MG_FD_202158 | JGI IMG/M metagenome (GOLD analysis project Ga0307432, IMG submission 202158) | Salt marsh sediment microbial communities from the Plum Island Ecosystem LTER, Massachusetts, United States - WE1603-150 | ecosystem: Environmental > Aquatic > Marine > Intertidal zone >...
CGAATCGGCGCAGCAGGCCACGCGGGGCTTCAACATCCATGTTGCAGCTCCTTTCAACAATGATGGTTCGCGTTGTCCGCGAGGCCTCACCAAAACATTTCCGACCTAAGTATCGACCGTACCACCCGCCTCGGACCGAAAAACTCAGATCCCACCAGATAGCACCCGCCCCAGAGCCTCACCAGATATAAATAAGATGCGATTGCCCTGGGTCCGACGTGGCAGGCGGAAAGGCAGGTAGTTATGGCGAGTATCAGCAACGATCCAAACGGACGGCGGCGGATTTTGTTCGTTGACGCCAAAGGCGACCGTAAGACGATTCGGTTGGGCAAGGTTCCACAACGGTACGCGGAAGCCGTCAAGGTTAAGGTCGAAGACCTGGTCTTTGCCACCATCACACGCCACGCCCCGGCGGACGAAACAAGCCGTTGGCTTACCAACTTAGGCCCCGAGCTTTACGACAGGCTGGCCCGCGTGGGGCTGATCAAGCGGCGCGACTCAGCGAAGCTGGGGGCCTTTCTGGCGAACTACATCGAGGGACGGTCCGACGTGAAACCGGCGACGCGGGAGGTCTGGTCGCAAGTAGTTCGCAATCTGCTGGACAGTTTCGGGGACGATCGAGCCCCGCCAACCATCACCGAGGGCGACGCGGAAGATTTCAAGATGTTCCTCATCGCCCAAGGGCTGGCCCCGTTCACGGTTCACGAGCGGCTGCAATTCTCGCGGATGTTTATCCGGGCGGCAAAGCGAAGGGGGTTGATTACCGGCAATCCCTTCGAGGAAATAATCAATCCCGCAGTGATGCTGCCCGATCGGCAATACTTCGTCACCCGTAACGAAACGGAGCGATTGCTTGCGGCGTCTGATTCGACCTGGAGGGCGATCGTAGGACTTTGCCGATACGGGGGCCTACGCTGTCCGAGCGAGGTCCTTTCGTTACGATGGCAGGACGTGAACTGGGAGACGGAGCGGATCGTCGTCCAATCGCCCAAGACCGCGCACCACCCCGGCAAGGACAGCCGGGTGATCCCGATGTTTGTGGAATTGAAGCCGATCTTGGCGGAAGCCTTTGACCTGGCCCCGGACGGTGCGGAATATGTGGTCGATTCCAGTTATCACCAAGCGGCTCAAACCCCAAGCGGCTGGCGAAGCTGCAATATGCGGACCCAGTTTATGCGGATCGTGAAGCGCGCGGGCCTGAAACCCTGGCCTCGGCTGTTCCATGCCATGCGGGGTAGTCGTGAGACGGAACTGGCAAGGGAATATCCGATCCACGTCGTCACATCTTGGTTGGGCAATACGGTCAGTATCGTGGTCAAGCACTACCTGCAAGTGACCGATGACGATTTCGCACGGGCATCGGGAGGCGGCGCAGAATCCGACGCACAAGCGGCGCAGAATACGGCGCAGCACACGTGCGCAAGCAATTGCATGGAGTCGCCAGAGTTGAAGAAAACTCCTATAAATACAGAGTTTGTGCAGCATCAAGCGCTGGTGTGCACGACGGTGCAAGATACAAAATTGGAGACGATGGGACTCGAACCCACGACCTTCGCATTGCGAACGCGACGCTCTCCCAACTGAGCTACGTCCCCGGCGTTACTACAACACGATATCACCCGAGGCGGCGCCGTCAAGAACCGTCGCTTTGCAAACCGGGCGGCGGTCAGGCTCTTCCCGTCATACACGGCTCAGGAGGATCGGTGACGCTCGAACGTACTTTTCAACATTGGCGGCGTAGGTTCGCATGGCCTGGGCGACCGCGGAATCCTCGTCGAGCACCTCTTTGGGGTCCACGAGCATCCCCACGATCTCGAGGCGATAGCGAAAGTCCACCTCGTGCACGATGAACGCTTGAAGCACCGGAGCCTGGCAGCGGATAGCAATGCGTATCGGCCCGGATGGGAACAGCCGTTTCTCACCAAAGATCGTGACCTCTTCCGTCTTCTGGTTCGGGTCGCGGACGCGACTTACATCCATGGTGCTGCCGAGCAAGTAGCCTTCCTTGAAACAGCGATAGATGTCGCGCGGGTAGCTGTCGGCAAAGAGCACTCGCATCCGCCGAAACTCGGGGTAACGTCGGTCGAAGCGGTCCTGTACATAGCGCCTGATGGCGCCCTCGTGGCGGTCACGAACGCCCGCAGTCTTGTAGCCCTTGATGGCCATGAGCATCGCAATGACATGGTGAGCGCCATGATGCGAGAAGGCCAGGTACACGCCGTGCTCGCGCGCCATCGCCTCATCGAGTATCGACCGGTTGCCGATCGACAGGAGTGTCATGGTCTTGTCGCGAGGGATGCAATCGAAAACCAGGTAGAGTAGCTTGTCGCAACGGGTGCGCATGAAAAACTCTCGCGTCGCCCGGCGTCTCTGTCCGGCCCTGAGCTTGTGTCCGAGCGCGCGTTGTAACGTTGCGACGAAGCGTCGCCGCCGTTTGTAGTCGATCAGCCACTCGAGCGTCCCGAGCAAACGCCCGATTTTATACAGCCCCGAGAGAGACACGCCTGCCAGCAGGCACGCGGTCAACACGTGAGCGGCGGTGAACGACACATATTCCCAGCGCGTCAGATCACCGCCGTTGGTCTTGGCCGCTCGCAAAGGTGCACCGGAAGCAACCGAAGAAGTCGTCATGCCGCATCCAGCCGCAAAAGTAAACGCACAACCTTCATCCATCGTCGATCCGCGAAACCACTCGACCGTAGCCGACTTTAGCCGGGCGAGCAGGCGACATCAAGAATCCGCCCAACGTTAACACATCAAAACCCGAGGGCATGTACGACCGGCGAGGAAGGCGTATAGTATGCCACATGTTAAAGATCGATCCATTTGAACTTCACTCGGTCGTAACGGGGACGGTGCGGCTGGACGGCGGCGCGATGTTCGGCGTCGTGCCGAAGGTGTTGTGGGAGGCCGTCACTGACGTCGATGATTCAAACCGCATCCTGCTCAACACGCGGACGCTGCTGGCCGTTGACCGCTCGCAGGGGCGGGTCGTCCTGGTCGATACCGGGTGCGGAGCGAAGTGGTCGCAGGGCAAGGCCGATCGTTTCGCCGTGCGGTATGATCCCCAGGCGGTCCCCAATGCGCTGGCGAGCATCGGGCTGTTCGTTGACGACGTCACCGACGTAGTGATTACACACCTGCACTTCGACCACAACGGAGGGCTTACATACTGGTATGATGAGCCCGATGGCCCGACACGCTCCACCTACCCGAAGGCGCGGCACTGGGTCCACCAGAGACAGTGGGAACACGCGAATCAACCCACAGTTAAGGACAGAGCATCATTTGTGCGCGAGGACTTCGCCGTACTTGCAGAGGAGGGACTCCTGCATATGGTGGAGGGGCATGAGCCTGATCCGCCTTTTGACGGGGCGGCGTGGTTCGTGTCCAACGGACATACGCCGTGCCAGCTCCATCCCGTTTTCGGCACAGGCTCGCAGCGCCTGATGTTTATCGGTGACCTTGTTCCGACTGTCGCGCACCTTCGGCTTGGGTGGGTCATGGCGTACGACTTACATCCCATGACTACGATCGCCGAAAGGGAAACGGTCTATCGCCGATGTCTTGAGAAAGGTCTGCTTCTGGCGTTTCCGCACGATCCAAAGGTCGGTGGAGTTGCAATCGGCGGTACGGTGGAACGCCCGATCGTCGCTCGATCGTTGCCCTTGTAGACTACACCGCGCAGCCGATGTATCTGTGCGCCCGCGCGACGAATGCGTCACACCTAAAGAGAACGCGGAGCCGATTCGAGAATCAGCTCCGCGCACCTTCCATTCTCTTTCATTTGCCCTGCGCTACCGCTCCCACCGAATAAAGGTGGGAGAAGCAACCCAGGTTCCGTCGGTCGTCACCGACCGGAACGACAAACCGCCTACTCGGTGGTCGCGACGACGTCCCCGCTTTCCCACAAATCGAAGACGGCGTCGTTATCAAGGACATATTCCCAGCCGGTATACAAGGCACCGTCCACCAGCACCCTGCCCCACCAGCTGTCCAGGTCCAGGCAGCCACCAAACTGAAGCAGACAACCTGCCATTGTCACCAGCGCAGCGCCCTTCAAAGTCTTCTTGCGCATCGGCTCATCTCCTTTGGCAACCGGTTTGCGATCTCGTTCACCCGAGTAACGCCCGGATGCGGGTGATCAGCAAGAGGCAAACTTGACTCGCCGGGCTACGAACTGCTACTGTTGAGTAGCCTTGCCTTACGCTGCGGGCGTCACGAGAAAGCTGTAGTATCCCCAAACGCCCATCAACGCTGCCGCCGCCGAAATCACGAATCTCCAAATCCAGTCCATCGTATCTCTCTCTTAAAGCAAACCTTTTCAAACCCATCGAGCACAGGAACACCCCGCGCCCGCCAGTAACTACTACTAGTTTTCATCTCCCGCCTTGACGCTACCACACTGCTCGGTATTCCGCGCTCCGAGCTTTTGACCGTCAAAGCCGGTTTCGCTTGGAAAGCTCCTGGCTCATTCCTGCCCCACTCTTCCGCAACGGGTCAATCCGTGACAGCCACCCGATGATCGGGTCGGGATTATGTCACTATCGCCACAATGGGGCAAGCATGATCTTGGAGATCTTTCAGGGAGCTGTTGTTCCTCCCACGTGCCGCAACTCACCGCCGCGCCGCGGGCTACAACACGTAGGCCCTTATCGGGTATTCCCCGCTGCTGGCATTAAGCTTTTCCGCAGCCGCACTCCACCCAATTGCCGTCCGGAGCGAGTGACACATACCGCAGAACCCGAATCTCGCGGTAGCGTCAGCCACCACCAAACCGGGCGAGGACGATCGCAGACCGGCCCAGACTTGTCAAGTCAAGAATATCGAAGAATACAAAATAAGCTCTATTGTTCAACGGCGGCAAGTCATGCTATAATACCATGTTACCCGCTCGACTTCGTTCTGAAGCCCCACGAGTCGGGGGCGCGCCGGTTAGCGTTTCGGCACCGGCGGTGCTATTTGCATAACATACTGAAAAGAATGAGTTTACGGCTGTTCCGGTGCCGTATTGACCGCAGGATCATCGTTGCGGTGCGGGCTCACGGCCAACGGGATTCGGCGTCTTCAACCACGCGATTGTATGCCCCATGACAGACATGACCACAGGTACATTTGAGCCCAATGGAAGGGCTGGAGGTTTTTTACGCTCGCCGGAGGCGAACTACGCAGTTCGGACGGACGACGCGATTGTGCCGCCCAATGTGTGCCGGGCGCTCGGGCTGCGAGGCGGCGAAATGGTTAAGGCGGCTGTCCACAGAGTTCCGGGAAGGCGGGGAGGCCAGGTCGCCCAGGATTGTGATGTCGAATCGATCAACGAGCGTCCCGTCGCCGATTACCTGGAAACAACACCCTTCGAGGAACTCATCGCGATCGATCCGCAGGAACCCGTGCGTTTTGAGATTCCCGATGGGTCGCTGTCAATGCGGATCGTCGACCTGCTTACGCCCATCGGGCTTGGGCAGCGCGGATTGATCGTCGCCCCGCCCCGAACGGGCAAGACGATACTGTTGCAGCAGATGGCGGCTGGGATCTCCACGAATCACCCGGACGTCTATATGATGGTGCTGCTGATCGACGAGCGGCCGGAGGAAGTGACCGATATGCGGCGCACCGTGCACGGCGAGGTCGTGGCAAGCTGCAACGACCACGACATCGCCAGCCACCTCCGCATCGCTCGCCTGATGATTCAGAAAGCAAAGCGGCTTGTCGAGTGCGGGCATGACGTTCTTATTCTTCTTGATTCCCTTACCAGGGTAGGCCGAGCGTTCAACGCGGGCATTCGCGGCGGTGGGCGCATCATGTCGGGTGGGCTCGACATTCGGGCGCTTGCCGAGCCGAAAGCCATCTTCGGCGCCGCTCGTAATGCCGAGGACGGCGGATCGCTCACAATCATCGCCTCGTGCCTGATCGACACCGGAAGCCGCATGGACGAGGTGATCTTCAACGAGTTCAAGGGCACCGGAAACATGGAGATCATGCTCTCGCGCGAGCTGGCCAACCGGCGACTCTGGCCCGCGATCGACCTGAACCGGTCGGGCACGCGAAAAGAGGAGCGGTTGCTCACACCGCAGGCCCTTGAAGTGTCTCACCGAATCCGGCGAACGTTGGTTGACCGGGAGCCGGTGCGCTCGATGGAGATGCTCCTCGACGAGATGCGGAAGTATCCCACCAACGCCGAGTTCATCGCCCGTTTCGCGGAGAGGGCGATGCGGTAGCGCCGGCGTCATCGGCCTCGGTGGAGTCGGGCTTTTCCAATGCCTCGGGGAAGTTGAAGCGCAGGAAGTCGGCGGCGTTGATCAGCAATCCACGATCGGGCGGAGGATCCTTGAAACACTGTATCCACACCGCGGTCCCCGGTGCAACAAACGGAATCTTAAATCCCGAATATCCGACCGACGAAGAACGAGTCCGCTCCTTCTCCGACAGGATTACGAAGTGCGTGAACCCGTGTTCAAGCGTTAGCTCGGAGGCCCGTCGGAGAAGATACTTGTCGACCGTCTCCTCAAGCGTGCTGGTGTTCCCGCGAAAACTCACCGCAAAAACGTCGGTTGAAACCCGGAAATCGGAGTAACCCGAACCCGCTGCTGCGGATTTGTAGGGTGTTGCGCAACCTCCGGAGACCGCCAAAACAGCCAACAAACACCAGATGGCCAAGGACGTTTTTACGAACATCGCAAGGCTCCTTTCATCAGTCGCATTCCACAACATGCCTTGCGGCGACTGGCAATAAGGCGCTCTTCATGTGAACCAACTACAACATGAACCAACTCTGCGGGTCACCATTGTACCAACGGATCGGATTGTGACAAGCTTACCCGAGCAGGATTCGAGCCGATTGTTCGCGGGTGGCAGACGAACAGTCTCCGGCCAAATACTACGGATCGGATTACGCTCCACGCGCTAGCGGGTGGCGTAACCACGGCGGTCAGACCGGCCAATCCGGCCTCTGACGCCTCCGCGACAACGATTCCGGCCCGTTTCCGCGCAGCATCGACATCTGCTCCGACGAATCGCCAGCCTTCGTTCGGTCGCCGTGTCACCCGCGCTGCACCAAGCGGGGGGGGCAATCTTTCGTTATAACGAGCCACGGGGTGTCTCTGGCGGCTTGTCCGCCAGTGCTTGGCAAAGCGTAAGCACGAAAACACAGGCAAATTCCGACGTACCGAGCCCGACCTACCAGACAGGATCAGAGCCGTGACTGTCAAGGAGCGGCGGGTGGCATGGGTAAGCAGCAGCTTACCCGTGGTGATTCCTGAAACACGGGCAAACAAGTTTGCCCATGCCACCCCAGATGGGATGCACTCCTGGACCAACAGCGGCGGCACACCGGCGTTGCAGCAGCCGCCACTCCATGTTATGCTCCCTGTATCTTATCTAACGGCGCCTGACCAAGCCCTTTTACTGGCGCGAGTTTGACCTGTGCAGCAGAGCCCCTGTAATCCGGACACGGCCGGTCTTAAGTCCGATCGACGGGCTTTGAGTGGTGGGTGTTCCGAGCCGCGACCGTCAGGGAGCGGACGATCGGAGATCACCGGAGAGCGAGGAAACCGCTCCCTGACGGTCGCGGCTCAGTTCGGCCAAACCCATCACTTGAGCTGTGACGGGACAGTAGCGCGCCTCTGGCAGACGATCCAGACGCGTGTTATATGGACAGAATACCAAAGTTCCGCATGTTATGCGGATCAAGCTAATTATCGTTAGGCCTAATGCTGTACATTCGTGGAGAGACCGTTGGAATATTCGATTTTCTACTCGTGGCAAAGTGATGTCACGAACGATTGCAACCGGACATTTATCCGGCAAGCACTTGACGATGCTGTTGCATCGCTTGGTGAGGATGCAACGGTCGAAGATTCCCAGCGTGTCGAGTCAGGAATGGAGGGAATCGCAGGGACCCCAGAAGTTGCGACCGTCATGTTTGCACGGATAAAGAAGAGCACCATTTTCATCGGCGACATGTCTTTGGTCGGGACAATCCCGAAGACCGACTCGGATGAGGTTAAACGCGTACCCAATCCTAACGTCTTGCTGGAAATGGGATACGCTGCCGGGACGATCGGATGGGGCCGAGTAATCTGTGTGATGAACGAGCATTTCGGAAAGCGGACGGAATTGCCGTTCGATGTCCGGAATCGACGTTTCCCGATCAACTACTCGCTTGCTCCGGAAGAAAAAGGCCAGAGAGAAAGGGTCAAGAAGGACCTCACTCGGTGTATCAAGTTCGCCATCGAAACAGTGGCGAACAACGAGTATGAGGCCGTCAGTGAGGTCCTCGCCACCCTCGACATCAACTGCCTCAATCTCATGGAAGACCACGGAGGTGCAGACTGCTTCTCTGCTCCTGATCCGAACGTGACAACAGTCGGTGGACGACTTGATACACCTAAGTTTAACGCTGCGGTAATCCGTCTTCTTGACTTGAGGCTTATAGAGGCAAGGGTGGCACCCCAACAAGGTCTGTACGCGTACCATTGGACGTACTTGGGCAAGCAGGTCTTGCTGCGGCTAACGATTCGGAGTGCAAACACGGCCGAACAAGGCGCTGCACCTGGCTGCGGTGGCCCTTAAGGTCTCCGTAAGTATTCAGGCTCTCCCGCCACCGCAGCAGGTGAGCTTGGCCGGGTGTCCATGTCCTTTGGACATGGGGGAGACGATGATATGCGCTCGGTTTCGCATCCCACCTGGTCCGCACAGCGGACCGTACAAGAATGGTGATACTATCCGCGACGATCATCGCCTCCCCCACCTCCAGAGGAGGCGGTCCACTCAGCCAAAGTTCCGCATGTTATGCGGATCAATCCAATTATTGAACCGCGAAGTGTGGGAGCAGAAATGGACAATGTAACGATTTCCCTTATCCCAACTGTCGGCATGATGATTGTTGCGAGCGCAGCCGTTATCTACTGGCGCCGTGTCTCGAGGCTTCAGCTCAGGTGGTTCTGGCTGGGTGCCGGGCTGTGGACCGTCGGGGTGGCCCTGAAGGTGGTCTGTGCTCTGCTCACAAACAAGGCAGTGATCGGGTTCATGAAAGAAACCCTGTCGTATCCGCTCCAAATTCTCGGCGGAGGATTGTTCGTAGGCATTCAGTCCAGTCTGTTCGAGATCGGGCTGACACTCGTGGCCGTTCTCATCTGGCGACAACTCGGGCGTGACGCAAACAGGGCCATCGGAATCGGCATTGGTGCCGGTGCTTTCGAGGCTTTGTTGTTGGGAATCGCTAGTTTTGTTGCCATCCTCGCCTGTCTGTCCGGTCTACCGGGAACCGAGGAGGTCCGCGAAGGAATCGACACGGTGGCGGCAGCAACACCATTGTTCTGGCTTCTTGCCCCCATTGAGAGGACTATCGCAATACTGTGTCATGCTTCTTCTCGTGCACTGGTTCTGTTGGGTGTTACGAAGCAAAGACCCATGTTGGTATTTGGGGGATTTCTGATCTTCACCGTGCTTGATGGTGTTGCGGGAGCAGCACACGTCTCAGGACAGATTGGGAAGATATCGATGTGGTGGATTGAACTTGCCATCCTTCCGTTTGCTTTGATCAGCATCCCTCTCCTTAGATGGTGTTATGCGAGTTGGGCTGAAGGTTCGGATGACGGAATGGAATCAGAAACGAGCCCCCAACAAGGACTTGGAGATGACGCGGTAACCCGAGCACCTTAGCTCAACCGTTGGACGCAGAAATATAGGAAAGGAACATCATGGATCTTCAGACACTCACAACGTTCTTCATGTGGTGCACAATCATAAATGCCGGCCTTTTGATTCTGTGGACAGTGTTCTGTGTGTTCGCCGCGGATTTTGTGTATCGCATGCACAGTAAGTGGTTTCCCATTCCCCGAGAAACCTTCAACGTGGTCATCTACTCGTTCCTCGGGTTGTTCAAAATCGTCTTTCTGGTCTTCAACGTCGTTCCCTACGTGGCTCTGCTGATCGTCGGATGAAATGGAGCATCCAACAAAGTTTATGGGCGGATCAGCAGATCAGCCGGGAGAATGTGTCAGACCCTGTCGGATCTTCTTGACCCGACGAATCGTTGAACGACCATGGCCACGCGAGCGTGGGCCATTCCACCCAGCCGCAAGTCGAAGGCGCGGTGTGTGGCATGGATCAGCAAGGCTGGCCCGTGCGTACGTTGGAGGCCATACCCAAGCCACAGGCGCCGGCATACGTTGCACGTGGGTACTCAACGTGGCTGCACTTCGCTTGGCCATGGCATCCGGCGCGTTGGCTTGACGTTGAGCCGTCTGGTTACGTCCACGCCGAAAACCGCGGCGGCTCCCCTTGCAGTATGCCGATCACGTCGTCCACCACGTCGTTCATTCGCATAAGACCGGTGTGCGTGCGGGCCCCGATGTGAGGCGTGAAGAGCGTGTTCGGGGCGGACATCAGGGGGTGATCCCGGGGCGGCGGCTCCGGATCGAATACGTCGAGAGCCGCACCGGCCAGCCTCCCCGCCGTCAGAGCCCGCGCCAAGGCGTGACCATCGACCACTGCCCCACGGGCTGTGTTGATCAGGATCGCCCCCTTCTTGAACTGAGACAAAGCTCTGTCGTCGATCAGGTGTCGCGTCTTGTCGGTGAGCGGAACGTGCAGGCTGACCATGTCGGCCCGGCGGTAGAGCGGCTCTTTCTCGACGGGGGTGGCGACGAAATCAACGAGTCCCGGATCCACGATGTCGTTGTACAGGATGGTCATCCCGAATCCGTTGCGACACCGACGGGCCACCGCCTTCCCGATCCGCCCCAAACCGACGATCCCCAGCGTCAACTCCCCCACATCAAAACCGAGACACTGCTCGCGGGCCTCATCGAAGCGTCCGCCGCGGACCATCGCATCGCCCAAGGCCACATGCCGTAACAGGGTAATTATCATTCCGACCGTCAGATCAGCGACAGCCTCCGTGGCTGCGCCGGGTGTATAGACCACGGTGATACCGCGCTTACGGGCCGCCTCGACGTCGATGTTCTCGAGCCCCACGCCGCCACGACCGATCACCCGCAGACGGTTCGCCTTCTCAAGCACCGCTCGCGTCACGTGCGCGCGGGTGCGCACCAGCAACGCATCGCAGTCGTGGACCACGTTACTCAGAGCAGCCTCATCACAGGCATCCAAAACGGTGACATGTCCAACGGAGCGAACCCGCTCGACGGCAGCGGGATCGAACGCCTCGGCAAACACGATGTGCAACGACGAATCAGCCATCATGGGCGATGATCTCGCGGTCCGCGCCCGGCGTCAACCGTATGGCGCCGGCGCGGGAGTCATCACCAAGATCGCACAGAAAGAAGTGAAAAGCAGGGATGAGCGGCAGTCCAAACCAGGTGCAGGTATGGCGGGTCCGTCTGCATCCGTTAGGACATAAGCCGGGTTAATGGACCGGCTGAGCCCACAAGGCCGCCAGCAGGAACGCCAGCACAGCCGAGACGATCAACCAGAACCGGTGCGCCCCGATGTGGAAATGTTTCTGGTGAGACGCGATGGTCATTACAATGCCCCCATCTCGATCCGCCCCTGCGAGCGGTCCTCCGACCAACAACCACCCACGCCCGGCGGGAACATGCACCACTCGGCACGCCACTTATTCGGCCCGACGATGAAGCCGCGAAGAGGCGGTGCACCGGCCGGCGTGACCGGAACAAGGCACTCCGCTCCATCGATCCATAGTAAGGATACAACATGGTCGAGGCCGATGCCAAAAAAACCGGCACGAAACCGCTGATCGCTGCTGCGCCATGACCGATCCTCCCTGATCTGGCATCCTGGTTCATCCGTCATCCCGGCCGCCCACCTCTTGCGAACGACTCGTCCTATCCCTCCTATCGGCTCCGGGGAAGCCCGCAATTCCGGTCATGCACGGGTCCGTGACAGTTTAGGTGGGAAGTCAGGCTGTCGACGAAGCAACGCCAGTCTGCGAACCCCGTTCACGGGGGTTTCCCGCCGGAGGCGGGCTCTTGGGCCGGCTCTTCGAGGGCCGGTCAACTTGTGGAATCTTCTTTTTCATCTATGCAGCGCGTTTCAACGTGCTTTCCCATGGCGCCGGTAAGCCCGCTGAAGCGGGCTCGGTGAGGAAGGCGATACATTGGAGCTTGCGGACCAGCCGTAAACCGGCTGGCCTGAAACCCTGCGGGAAACGCCGCTGAAGCGGCGTTTAGCACCGCCGGTTCTGTCACGGACCCGTCATGGACTCTGCCGGCCACGTACGGTAGCAATCGCCGCCCCTTTCAGGTAAACTACTGTTGTGCCGAACCTTGATCCGCTTCAATTCGCAGTCGAACTGGCCCGGATTGCTCACGACAACAAGTCCGAAGACATAATCGCGCTTGATCTACGCGGAATCAGTCCCGTTACGGACTTTGTGGTGATCGCCACCGGCACCTCGGATCGACAGACGCGAGCCGTAGCCGATAGGGTGATCGAGTACGGCAAGAAGGTGGGCGAACGGCCTTTCGGTTTCTCCGGCTATCAAAGCGCTGCGTGGATCCTCCTCGACTACGTGGATGTGGTGTTCCACATTTTCAGCAGGCCTCACCGGGAGTATTACGATCTCGAGCTGCTGTGGGGGGACGCTCCGCGAATCAAGTGGGCGAGATCCGAATCGGCGTAGATTACGCCAGTTCCCGCTTTCCTTATTGAGGAGTTCTTTGGTGAGCAGGGACCAATGTCTGCCACGAGACCGCGCGGGCTTCAAGCCCAAGGTTCGCTTGCGACCAATCGGCAATCTTCATCTGATACTCGTATTGAACGATCTTACTTCTCGTCGCGTTGGATGTCGTATTTCTTGACGCGATAGCGGAGGTTGTCCCGGCTGATGCCCAAAGCCCGGGCCGCCTTGGACTGGTTCCAGTTGTTCTCCCGCAGGGCTTTGACGATCATGGCCCGCTCGTTGCCCCACAGGCTATTCGGCGTGGGAGAGTGTTCCGGTTCGTTGCTGATAATCTCCGGCGGAAGATGCGTCGAGAGCAACTCGGGGCTGTCGCACAGCAGGACGGTTCGCTCGATGACGTTGGCCAGTTCGCGGACGTTGCCCGGCCAATCGTACGTGGTCAGCAGCGCCATGGCTTCGGGCGAGACACTGCGCAGCCCGACGCCCAGGTTGGCGCAGGCCAGCTTGACGAAGTGCTCGACTAACGCCTGGACATCATCGCGTCGTTCCCGCAGCAGCGGTACGTTGATGGGGAAGACGTTGAGGCGGTAGTACAGATCGTCCCGGAACTTGCCGTCGGCCATGGCCTTTTTTAGATTGCGATTGGTAGCGGCAATGATCCGAACATCGCACGAGATCGTTTTCGTACCACCGACGCGCGTAAAGCCGCGTTCCTGAAGCAGCCTGAGCAGCTTCACCTGCGTGGACGCGCTGATGTCACCGATCTCATCCAGCAGCAGCGTGCCGTTGTCCGCCAGCTCAAAGCGCCCCATGTGCTGCGACACCGCACCGGTAAACGCGCCCTTCTCATGACCGAACAGCTCACTCTCCAACAACGTCTCGGGCAGTGCTGCGCAGTTGACCGCCACGAAAGGTTTGTCCGCCCGGTGCGAGGCATTGTGAATGTATTTGGCGAGCACCTCTTTGCCCGTACCCGTCTCGCCGGTAAGCAGCACGGTGGCATTGGAAGGCGCGACGCGATCGGCCAGCTTGAGCATGTGCTTGACCGGTTTGGACGAGCCGATGACGTCGGCCCCGGACAGAACGGAGCCGCGCAGTGCAAGGTTCTCCTTTCGCAGGTTTTCGTGCGCCTGGGCGTTGCGGGCCCCGCAGGCGGCCAGGTTGGCAAAGATGCTCAGCAACTTAAGGTCGCCGTCGTCGAACCGCCCCTCACCCACGTGGTTGAGCACCTCAACGACGCCGATGGTCTCGGACTTATATACCATCGGGGCAGCCATAAGCCCGCGGGTGGTAAAGTCGCTCTGCTCATCGATTCCGCTGAAGAAGTTCGGACTCTGCAACACGTCGTCGACGTTCTCGGCTTGCCCGTTCTCAAGAACCCGTCCGGCGATTCCGAGGTTGGCGTCGAACTCCTTTCCGAGCAGTGCTTTACCTCGCTCGCCGACGGCGGCTGCGAAAATCATTTTGTTGGTGCGCCGATCGAACATCAACACGCTGCTGGCCTCCGCCCGCATGACGCGGGCGGCGTTCCGGGCGATCTGATCGAGTACGGTGTTGAGATCAAGCGTGGAGTTAATCGCTGCCGAGGCTTCCGCCAGGGTGCTCAACGTTTCGGGAGGAAAGCTGTGAGAAGCTAGGTCCATCATGCGCTTAGCAACTGACTCCGGCATCCCGGTCCGTTCGTCACCGACACGACGCGGGAGACCTATTGCAGTATCTCGACATTGTCGCCAATCCGCAAAACGGAAAAGAGTTCTTCCACATGATCATTGGACAGGGCGATACACCCGCCGGTCCAATCCAGGCCGATCCGCCGGCCATGAATCCCAATCCCGCCGCCCAGGGCAGTAGTCCAATCGGGACATCGGCCTGCCGCCAACGCCCTTCGAATACCAGCCGCCTCACCGGGAGAAATGAGTCCGTGAGAGAGACCCCATTCGGCTGTGGCCATATCAGGATAATCAAGGCCGATAAACCGGTGGTAAGGACTGTCGGCATTCTTGGCGACAACACGAAAGACGCCGATCGGCGTTCGACCGTCACCCTTGTGTCGTTTGGGTCCTACGGGAATTGTCCCGAGATCGACCGGGTAACTCCGCACGAGCCGGTCGCCGTCAAGAAGGTGCAGAACCCGCTTCGCCTTGATGATTATAACCCTGGGAGAAGTCAGTGAGACAATCAGCTCGGGCGTGACTGCCGTCCTTTCGCCAATCGCACTGCCGACCGCGATCGTGGTGGAGATGATCAACGCACCGCCCAGGAGGACGCCGAAGCCTATACCCCCTCGGAGGCAATACAAACATTCGTACATCTTTGCCGACCTGGTTATACGACTGTGCTGCCAAAACGAACGTCCCACCAACCGATCCCTCCAAGCTGCGTCGACCGCCCCATAATCACCATATCACGATGTGATCATCTCGGATGCGGGATAACCGAACGGACGACTAATTATGCTGGAACCATGCGACACCGGCTGCGTAAGGATACAATGGTGGCGTGAACGCGCCAACGGACGAACAGCTATTACAGGAGTACCTCAACGGCAAGGCCGCCAGCTTCGAGTTGCTGTTGCGTCGCCACGCGCCGGAGCTTCACCATTTCGTGGCTCGTTTCACGGGGGACTCGATCGTTGCCGAGGATGTGGTTCAGGAAGCGTTTCTCCAGGTGCATAGTTCGGCCGGGGCCTTCGACCCCACCCGGCGGTTCAAGCCCTGGCTCTTCACTATCGCGGCGAACAAGGCACGCGACTATCTCCGGAAGCTCAGTCGGCGACGAGAGGTTCCGTTCGACGCCTTTATCGGAAATGAGAACGAAACGGGGCAGCGTTTCCTCGACCTTCTGTCCGGTGGAGACGTACTACCTCACGAGGACCTGCTTTTGGAAGAGAAACACACGTTCGTGAGAAACATTGTGGAACAGATACCGACGAGATTCTCGGAGGTCTTAATTCTCGCGTATTACCATCGATTCTCCTACAAGGAAATCGCTCAGATCGTGGGCATCCCGCTGGGAACCGTCAAAAGCAGGTTGCACGCCGCGATCGTCTGTTTCGGGCAGCGGTATCGGGAAGCCGTTGCGGAACGTGTCAAAGGCCAGCAGTAGGGATTGGCGCTGCCAGCGGGCGCCGGCGCCACAGGAGGCTAGCCGCGGGTCGATACGGGGTCGCGTGATCGGACAGTCAGACAACCGTGACTATGGAATCCAACAAGCAAAACGCTGACGAGTTGCTTCTCGATTGGCATCTGGATCGGCTCAATGACGAGGACCGATCGCGGGTCGATCAGGAGCTGCGCAGCGATCCCAAGCTTCGGGCCAAGAGTGAACGGCTCGGGCAGATCTTACAACCTCTGGACAACTGGCGCGTCGCTCCAGCCAGCCAGAATCTGGCGGACAAGGTGCTCGCCCACGTGGCGCGATCCGCGGACGTCGCAGGCGTACCTCCGCCTCCTCCCACCGAGGATGAAAGCGGCTTGGTGCGGTTTCCGTTTACATCGCTGCGGGATTTAGTTGCTGTGGCCGCTTGCATCCTGCTGCTTGTCGGCGTGTTCATTCCGGGTGTATCGACGGTGAGAGGCCGGGCGCAGCGTACCGCGTGCGCGAGCAACTTGAGTTCCATCTTTCGGGGTACCAGCACGTACCAGCAGGCCTTTGCCAGTTCCCTACCGTTCGCCGGAAATCTTCCTGGGGCTTCGTGGCTGCCCACCGGCGCTTCTGGAAGGCCGTATGCGTCCAACAGCCGACACCTCTATCTGCTTGTCAAGCTCGGTTACGTCCCGACCCCTGACGACTTTGTCTGCCCGGCCGCCGAGACGGCTGTTCCGATGCGGGTTGACGACCCGAGAGCATTTGACGACTTCCCAAGCACGTGTAATGTCAGTTACGCGGCACTGAATATGGCCGGCCCGGGCCCGAACCTCAAACCCACGATGCCGATCGCGTATATCAGTGACACAAACCCACTCTTCGTGGGGGCGAGGTTCAACGACTTGGTTGATCCCGACCGGACGAACTCACCCGTGCACGGTGGAAAAGGGCAGAACGTGCTGACGCTCGATGGCAGCGCCAAATGGATGACGAAGCCGGTCTACGGTCCTAATCACGACAACCTCTGGCTGATCGACAACATCCGCCACTATACGGGCATCGAGATCCCCACCCGCAAGGATGATGTCCAACTGGTCCCCGGTTTTCCCGCCACCGATCCCGAAGTCTGCCGCACTTTGCAGCAGTAATATCAACACAAGGACGGAATCTGCGTGCGCCGTAGCTGATACCGGTTTCAGTTGAGCACGGGCAGGATCGTACCCGGTGTGGCGGGCGGTGGTGGGGTTGTCTGACCGCTGCGGGATTGGGTGACAAACAGCAGGACGACGATTACGACGATGAGCAGGACGACGGCGACCCAGGTCGCGCGGATGCCGGCGATCCGCGGCGGCTCGTCCCAGATGGGTTCGTGCGCGGGTACGTCGGTCCGATCGACCACGGCGGAGAGCTGCTCGAGTTTGTTGGACGCATCGCGGGCGCCGTCCGGTTTACCCGGCGTCGCGGATCTGGCTTCGGGCGCAGCTCGCTCCGGAGCCTTCCTTTCCGTGCGCTCCGGGCTCTGATCGGCAATCGGCACCTTCGATCCCGTCAACGCTGTAGATTCCGTCGGTTTCGTGGATGCCAACGATTTTGGCGACGGCGGTACGGCAGGCGCCGGCCGGGGTTGATCGAACAGAAGATTGGAGAGGCATGACCGGCAGTAAGTGTCAGTGGCCGACACTTCTTCGTGACAGCTCCAACATCGACCGAAGTACCTGCACAGGCCCGGCGTCTCGACCGCGAATCGCCACTGGTAATCGGTGGACGGTCCGCGAATGATCGAGGTCTCTGTGATCAGCCCGCGGTGGAGCTGGCGAATCACCCGCTCGAGGCTGACGCCGGGGAACGGTCGGACGTGCTCGAGCACGTACCACGGTCCGGCATGGGCCCGCATCTTCTCGATCATCTCCGAACTGAGGTCCTGTCCGCACTGGTCGCATTCGGCAGCATCCCGTTGGACAAGCTGCCCGCAGGTTACGCACGGTCTGGCGTGGCCGTGCCAGACCTCGCTGACGTATGGGCTGAGCGGTCCAATTCCTCGCCGCGCAGCCACCTCCAGCGGATGGTTGCCCGGCGGGAGCTCGGCATCGGAACCTGGCTGCCGGACGGGATCATTTGCGTTAGGGTATTCGGGCTCATCCACGTTGCGTTGCTCCTGCATTTTCCTATTCTACGCACGGGGTTTTGTCCGAACAACCGAGTGTTACTGATCGCAGGTTTAGAGCAAACTCAGCTTTTGTGTAACATGCGTCGTGGTCGATGATTCTCCTGGATAAACGCAGGAGGTTCAAGGCATGAGGCCGTATTCGATGGACCTTCGGGAGCGGATCGTGGCCGCGTGCAACGCCCGGGAGGGCACGCGGGAGCAGATTGCGAAGCGGTTCGGGATCAGCACCTCATGGATTCGCCGGTAGCTGCAGCGGCGATGCGAAACCGGGTCGATTGCTACGTTGCCGCAGAATCCGGGTCGCAAGCGGAAGCTTTCCAGCCGGCAGATGCAGTGACTGAAGCGTTTCGTCAAGAGACGTCCCGGCGCCACCTTGAAGAAGCTAAAAGTGGGATTGGGCGTGAGCATCAGCAATGACGCAATGAAATACGCCATCGTTTTGCCGGACGGAGCCGCGGACGAACCACTCCCACAGCTCGGAGGACGCACCCCGCTCGAGGCCGCCAACATCCCTTATATGGATTGGGTTTCGATGCACGGGCGTCTTGGGCGGGTCGTCACCGTGCCGAAAGGCTACACACCCGGAACCGACGTAGCCACGCTTACGCTCTTCGGCTACGACCCACACGTGTACTACTCCGGTCGAGCCCCGATCGAGGCAGCCGTGAAAGGACTCACCGCCGGGCCAGATGAACTGATCTTCCGTTGCAACTTTGTCACGATCACCGATGGATTGATGAAGGATTTCACGGCGGGGCACATCAGCCAAACGGAAACGGAGCGACTTATTGTCGATTTGAATCGGCACTTCGTGGACGACCCTGTGATGTTTCATGCCGGCGTGTCATACAGGAACCTGATGTTGGCATCGAATGTGCGAGACATGGACGTCGAGTGCAGCCCGCCGCATGACATTCCCAACCAGCCCGTCGCGGACCATTGGCCTCGCGGTACCGGATCGGATCGCATCCGGACCATCATGGACCGCGCCGCCGAAATGCTGAGAGATCACGAGGTGAACCGCATCCGTCGCGAGCGAGGTACGGACCCCGTGACAAACATCTGGCTCTGGGGTCACGGGCGACCAACGAAAATGGAATCCTTCGCCTCGCGATTCGGCTGCACGGGAGCGGTGATCACGGGCGTGGACATCATTCGCGGACTGGCGGTGTCCTGGGGCATGAAGCTTATCGAGGTGCCCGGTGCGACCGGCTACATCGACACCAACTACGCGGGTAAAGGCGCCGCCGCCGTCAGCGCCCTCGATGAACATGACCTCGTCGTCGTGCACGTCGAAGCCCCAGACGAGGCGGGCCACCTCGGCGATGCAGATGCCAAGGTTGAGGCACTCGAACGGATTGATGAACTGATTGTCGGACCGCTGTTGGACAAGCTGCGACGCTGCGGCGAGTGGAAGATGCTCATCGCGCCGGACCACCCGACGCCCGTCACGACGAAGGCGCATTCAGCCATCCCGCCTCCGTTCTGCTTTGCGGGCAGCGCGGTGCAGGCCGTCCAGAAGCGACCCTTCACGGAATCCGCCGCTGCAAACGGGATCATGGTCGATCCGGGGCATGAGCTGATGGAGCTCTTCTTCCGCGCTTAGAGTGTTCTGGTTTTCCGTGTACCCGTGAAGAGGTCGATGCAGGACCCTACGCTCTTGGTTGACGACGCAACGGATGATCTGCTCCGGGCTATGTCTCTTCCGCTTCATCGAGAGTCCTCCCTGCCCCGTCCCGGGGCCTATGGACTCTCATAACCGCTGGATCAACTTATGGGGAGCACGCCACTACGCCTTCCGGGTTGTCAGGAACAACAGGTGGGTCAAACGACCCACCCTACCTCTCTTGAACCGGCTCATCTGCCTGCCGGCAGGCAGGTCTCGCTCGTGGACGCGGCCTGCCTCTCTTTCGCCGGGTGCCACGGGCGGCTTGTCCGCCCGTGCACGGAACCATCGTGCACACAGACACACTGGCAGACAAGCTGCCAGTGGCACCCCGCGCGCAACCGCTCGGTCTCAGGGCGGTGGGCACGAATCACATACTGGAATCGCCGATCCGGACCGGAAACGCGCGTGGCGCGACGGAGGCTCGCCCGCTCCCTCACGGTCGCGGCTCTGATCGGGCGTACCCATCCCGCCGGAAGTGTCTCGCACCCGCTGGCGTGTCCCACAATCCGCCGCGGTTGCACGGGATTGCGGAAGGCGGTACCCTGCGGTCTTCCTGGACTCCTGTAACACTTGCGGACGCGCTGGAGCCGCTTGGCAGTATTGGGAGCCCGGATTTTGCCGGTGGAGGCGGCGAAAGCTGCCCGACCGGTCTTTGATCTGGAATCTATGGTCGGATCAGACACAACAGGAGAAACCGCATGGACACCATGAAGGCTGTGGTCAAGACCAGGCCCGAGTTGGGGGCCGAACTTCAGGACAAGCCCATCCCGAAGCCCGAATCGGACTGGGTGGTCGTCAAGGTGCGGGCGACGAGCATCTGCGGGACCGACGTGCACATCTACAAGTGGGACCCGTGGTCGGCGGATCGCATCGGCGAAAAGGCGCTGCCGCAGATTCTCGGTCACGAGGTGGCCGGCGAGGTCGTCGAGGCCGGGCCGCATTGCAAACGCATTAAGGTCGGCGACTACATCTCCGCCGAGACGCACATATATGATCCGGGCGATCTGACCAGCATGCTCGGCTCCTTCCACGTGGGCAAGAACATGAAGATCCTCGGCGTGGATTTTGACGGTTGCTTCGCCGAATACTTCGCCCTGCCCGAGTCGATCTGCTGGCCCAATGATCGGTCGATCCCGCCGTGGGTGGCCGCCATCCAGGAGCCGCTGGGCAACGCCGCCTACGCCGTGCTTGGTGAGGATGCCGACGTCGCGGGTAAGACGATGGTCATCACCGGTGACGGCCCGATCAGCCTGTTCGCAATCGGCGTCGCCCGAACGTGCGGCGTCGCCAAGATCATCCACTGCGGAAAATACGATTTCAACATGGAGATCGCCCGAAAGATGGGCGCTGACCTTCAGCTTTATACGAACAAGACCTCCGCCGCCGATCGCCTCGAGTTTGTCATGGATCACACCGACGGCAACGGTGTGGACATCGCCCTCGAGATGGTCGGCTCACAGGACTCGGTCGATGACTGCTTCGCCATGGTCAGAAAGGCCGGGCGGATCACGGCCTTCGGCATCGCCGCCGAATCTTCCGTCCCCATCGACTATAACAACGGAATCGTTTTCAAAGGGTGTCAGATACACGGCATCAACGGCCGGAAGATCTTCGACACCTGGTATCGAAACCGGAACCTGCTGGCCAACGGCCGGCTCGACCCGACGCCGGTCATCACCAACATCTTCCCGCTGTCCGAGTTTACGACCGGATTTGACAAGATGATCGAACGGCCGCGCAAAAGTGCCAAGGTCGTGCTGTTCCCCGACAAAGAAGAATACCAGGCGGCCGTCAAGGCGATGGGCAAGAAGTAAACGTCGAAACGTCGAAACGTCAAGAAGTCAAAATGACGGAACGAGAGCCGCGATCGCTAATCCGAGCCGCGATCGCTAATCCGAGCCGCGACCGTGAGGGAGCGGGCAGTTGTAGGTCGGGTCCGCAGACCCGACATGAATGTGAGAGTTGTAGGTCGGGTCCGCAGACCCGACATGAATACTCGAACAGAAAGTAGCAAGGTAGGGCGGGTTCCACCCGCCGGAAAAGAGCGGCGGGCTTTAGCCCGCCCCACATAAGAGGAAACGATCGGAGCAAAACATGTTTGGCAAGATGAAAGATGACCTTCAGCGGGAACTGGCCTCGATTCGTGAGGCCGGTTTGTACAAGGAAGAACGGTTTATTCTGACGCCCCAGGCGGCGGACATACGCGTGGAATACCCGGAAGGCGATCCGCCCAAGGGCGTGATCAACTTCTGCGCGAACAATTACCTGGGCCTCTCGTCCCACCCGAAGGTTATCCAGGCCGCCCGCGACGCGCTCGAGACCCACGGCTACGGCATGAGCAGCGTCCGCTTCATCTGCGGTACGCAGGACATTCACAGAGAATTGGAAGCCAGGATCGCCGCGTTCTTCAAGACGGAGGACACGATCCTCTATGCGGCCTGCTTCGACGCCAACGGCGGGCTGTTCGAGCCGCTCTTCACCAAGGAAGACGCCATCATCACCGACGCCCTCAACCACGCCTCGATCATCGACGGTATCCGCCTGTGCAAGGCCACTCGCTCCATCTACAAGACCAACGACATGGCCGACCTCGAGGACAAGCTCAAGGAAACCCAGAACGCCCGCTACCGCATCATCGCCACGGACGGTGCATTCAGCATGGACGGGACAATCGCTCAGCTTGACAAGATTGTGGCACTAGCCGAGAAGTATGACGCGCTGACCATGGTCGATGACGCTCACTGCACCGGTGTGATCGGCAAGACCGGCCGCGGCTCCACGGAATACTGCGGTGTCATGGGCCGGGTGGACATCATTACGTCAACGCTCGGGAAGGCACTCGGCGGTGCATCCGGCGGGTTTACCACCGGCCGGAGAGAGATCATCGAGCTGTTGCGGCAGCGATCGAGACCATACCTGTTCAGCAACACGGTCTCGTCGATTGTCGTCAAGGCCTCCATCGCGGTGATAGACATGCTCACCGGCAGCACGGAGCTGCGCGACAAGGTCGAAGCCAACACCAAGCGCTTCCGCAAGGGCATGACCGAGGCCGGGTTCGGCATCAAGCCCGGGGATCACCCGATCGTCCCTATCATGCTCTACAACGCGAAGCTCTCGCAGGACATCGCCCGCGACATGTACGCCGAGGGTATCTACGTGATCGGGTTCTACTATCCGGTCGTCGGTAAGGGCCTGGCCCGAATCCGCGTGCAACTGTCCGCCGGCCACGAGTTTAACCACGTGGACAAAGCCATCGAAGCCTTCACCAAGGTCGGCAAGAAGTACGACATCCTCGGCAAGACCAAGGAGCAGATCATCGCCAAGTACGGCGAGTAGGGTGGGCATTGCCCACCACAATTGTATCCATGAAGAGGCTGTTCGGAGCTGTAGGGCAGGTCGTTGTTCCGCGCCAGCGGAACGTTGACCTGCCCCAACGGGGCGGATCATGCCCCCGACCCCTGTTCCGAGCCGCGACCGTGAGGGAGCGGTCAACCGTAGGGTCGGCACCGCTCACTACCGCCCCGCGGCGGCAAAGCGTCAGGCCTACCTCACTTGCTGGCGGGTGTGGGCGTTCTGGTTTATTCGCGTACAATGGTCCCATGTGAGCCATCCCGGCGATAATATGTGAGCCGTTGATGACAGTGCGGCTCTGACATCTTCGAATAAGCAGCGCGGCAAAGGCAAACGCTGTGTGTAACCAAGTTACTCAGTTGAGGTACTTGCGATGATCACGCGCTTCCGAGTTAAGAATTACAAGGCCCTTCGCGACGTGACCTTGGACTTGACGCCGATCCATGTCCTCATCGGCCCGAATGACTCCGGCAAAACAAGCATCCTCGATGCCATCGCCGCCTTGTGCCGGAGTGTCGATCACGAACTGCCGCAAGCTTTCACCGGGCAGTGGAGCGGGACGAATTTAGTTTGGCGAGGCGAAAACGACCTTTTGGTCTCGCTTAGTGTGGCCTTCGATAATAGGGGCGACAGTTACGACTACGATATCACGACCAAGTTCCACCAGGATGCACGCAACGTTCGAATCGCTACCGAGACTTTTGTGGCTGCATCACAGGCACAGCCGGTTGACCTTAGTGTCGCAGGAAATCATTTTTCCCGGGTACGGGGTCTTACATGTGGTTACGAATCAGTGTCCGGGCCTTTGATGGACGCGGCCCGGGCCGTCCACGATGCTCTTGTAGGAGTGCAGGTCTACAGATGGAACCCGCCGTTTCTTGCCTTACCTGTTGCTCCTGATGCCGCGCGCCAATTTCGGATGGAACCATCCGGATTCGGCCTGGCGCTGTGTCTTGACGACATCCTGAGCTACGACCGAAGCCGCTTCACTGAGCTTGAGGAAAGGTTCAGGGAGAGGTTTCCGCACATTACTTCGATCAAGCTTCAGCGGGAGAAGGCCTACCGTGCGCCAACCGATGATCCCGAGCAAGTCCCCATGCTCGCCAAGGCTGACGGGAAAGGGATTTACTTTGAATTCGAGAACGGCGGTGAGTTGGTTCCCGCGTCTCAGGTTTCGGACGGCGTTTTACTGATCCTTGCGTACCTTACGGTATTGTATCTACCGAAACCTCCGCGACTCGTTCTGGTCGAAGAGCCGGAGAACGGTATCCATCCCAAACGTCTTCAGGAAGTATTGAATATCCTGCGCGACCTTGTCAAAGAGCAGGCGCACAGTCAGGTCATCCTCACGACACACTCACCTTATGTTGTTGACCTGTTCGAGCCTGAGGAAGTCAGTCTGTGCCAGATGGGAAAGGACGGCTCCGTGTCTGTTCACCGACTCTCGCAGAGCAAGACGGTCCGTGAGCAGCTTGATGTCTTCACGCTCGGCGAGATCTGGACGGCGGAGGGTGACGAGGCTCTAGCACGGTCAAGCAGACCGGACGAGGCAGAATGATAAAAGCCCTCATCGTGTCCGAGGGTCCCCACGAATCCGGCGGTGCGCTTGAGGTCCTCGTTACCCGGCTGGCCACATCGGAACTCCGATGCGAACCAGAGCGCATGGCCTGCCAGGAGATCCACGCCCATCACGGTAAAGGGCAGGGGTTCTTCAAAAGAGCGATTCGTTGGCTTCTGGAAGCCAGAAAGCGTGGATTCGACGCGCTGATCCTTGTCGTTGACGAAGACGGGCAGTCCGGACGTGTGCGGGACATCGCTGCGGCTCAAGCGTACGAGAATGTCTCGCTCCGGCGGGCGCTCGGCGTTGCGATACGGACTTTCGACGCCTGGATGCTCGCTGATGAGCGTGCCTTGACCACAGTTTTAAGATACCAAGTTGCGCGCCAGCCTGCCCCGGAGAATAATATGGACCCGAAGCAGGCGTGCGCCGATCTGCAGGTGCGAGGCGAACATGGGATGACGCAAACGCAAATGTATGCGGCCGTCGCTGCCCATGTTGACATTGGGACGCTTGAACAGCGGTGCCCACGTGGTTTTGCCCCATTCGCGAAGCGGGTGCGTGGATTGTAGTGACGTAGGTTAGGTCAACAGCTCCGACATTCTTGAGCGAGAGCGAGTAGGTGTTTACGCGTTGGATTGGTGCTGCGGCTGCGATGGGCGGCAGGATCAAGCCCCGGATTTCGAGGATATAGCGGATTACGCGATGGAATGTGGATATGTCGGGTCTGCTGACCCGACCTACGATGCTCGGGGATCGTCGATTCGCAGCATGATGTGAGTGTAATCATGGGTCACAGCGATAACCCGGCGGGACGTCTGTTATTGATTTTGCGTCGAGCCAAAACACTTAAATACGAAGAGAAGAATCTAACCGTTTTCAATGGGTGGGCTCGCGTCTTTGACGTTAACCCGAGTGATAAGGCCCTGGTCTTCCATAGACTGGGATTGCTTTGGCAGCTCCCCCTTGCCGTCGCGACAAGGGTGCGGAGGACTCCGAACATCAATCCCGATGCGTACCTACACTGGTTATCGATGATCGAACGAGTGATCCGGTCGCACCGTTTGGATAGCTCTTGGCGGGAACACATTGACCCAATCCCCGAGGAGGCACTCGGTAGTCTGGAGACATGTAGCGATGCTCTATCGCGCCATTACAATGAGAAATCGATCAATGAGACCCAGCTCAAAGAACTACATACCGACGTGCAAGGACTCTTGACTGACGTCATTGCGGCTGAAATTGCTCCAGGATTGAAGGAGTACATGCTCAAACATCTTGACATGATCGAGCGTGCCATTCAGGATTATCAGTTCCTTGGAGCGGAGCCCCTTGCTACTGCATTTGAAAGCGCAATGGGGTCCGTGTTCATCTCAAAGAAGGTTGCGACTGAAGCAGCTGACACTCCGTTGGGAAAGCGTTTCTGGGATATCTTAGCGAAACTTGCGATGGTCGTGACGATCACGGTGGGCGTACCACAGCTACCTGGAAGAGTTGGTCAGCTGCTGTCCAAGGCTCAAGATTACCAAGCTGCTCCTTCAGATGAGAACCACGGCGGGATCGCGGAACTTGAGCAAGAGGAGTCGGACGCCGAGGAGGAAACGCCCGAGGACCAGTAATCGTAGGTCGGATCATCAGACCCGACATTCTTGAGCGAGGGCGAGTCGGCGTTTACGCGTCGGATTGGTACTGCGCCCGCAATGGGCGGCAGGATCGAAGCCAGGATTTCGAGGATATAGCGGATTACGCAATGGAATAGGGATGTGTCGGGTCTGGGGACCCGACCTACAATGCTTGAAGCCCGCGCGGATAAGGGTAGCGAGTAGGTTGGGCATCGCACCCGGGGTTGGTTGCAATGGCTGATTTTCTCACTGAAAACCAACTTGCTATCGTGTGCGCCCTTATCGGCATAGACCTCACCTTATTCGTGACGTGGTATTTCGAGAAGCGGCGCTTACTACAACTTGACATCAAGGGATCGTTGAAGCGATGCCGGGAAACCGAATCGTGGGACGACAAGAGCGAGCTCAAGCTCTGCCAATGGATGCTCTACGTCGATGAAGATGACCTACACAACGCTGATCTTCTTAAGCTGTACCGTATTCGGAGCAGCATAAGGGACTACTTATACATACATCGGTTTGGTCATGACCCGATTGCGCTGCCCGGAGTAATTGAACGATTCCTGCAAGACGCGGCGGATCGCCTCCGCTATCGGCGTGAGACTACCGTGCGTCACAAAAGAGAGTGAGCGAGCGAGTAGGGTGGGCACCGCCCACCAATCGTAGGTCGGATCGGCAGGTTCAGCTATGTGTCTTGATTCACGAGACGCGGACTACATCCCGCGCGGACATGCGTATGCGAGGTGTTGACCGCGCGTACGAGTTGATTCACGTGCGGCAAGGGGCGCCTCATGCAGTTTCCGGAAAATGGCGATCACCCGGTGGTTTGGATACGCTGGCACTGCGATGTAGCGGTAGAGTCTGGGGGCATTGCCGTTATCGTCGTTGAGTCTGATCGCACGCGTACCCTCACATTGCGCAACACTGCCAGAGACGTAGGCGGCGTCTTCCTGACCTGTCATGCTATGCGATCAGGAAAGCAGTTCCTACGTTTTGTGGCAGAATCCCTGGGTATCAGGGGCTCAGACCAAGTATCCTTCGAACTGTATGAGCAGATCAGGAACGAACTCGCAGGATCAAAGACTCCGCTGTTCTTCGATCGAGCGGAGCTGTTGACAAAGGTTCCGCTACAAATGGTCTTGGAAATCGTAGAGGATTGCCAGATAGGATCCATTCTGAGCTCTAGCTCGCGCGTGCTTCTGGAACGGATTGAACGGGTCGACGAGTCGGAGAAGTTCATGAGTTACTGTTCCTTCTACTGCCCAAATGTCAGACCGACTCGAAAACTGCGAGAACTGCAGAACGCTGCAGGGACCTACGGAGTTCCTCCGACGCTCAAGTTCCCGATACACTAAGTTGCAGGTCAGGTCCGCAGACCCGACATCGTCCCGGTAAGCAACGGTTATCGGGTCAATAGACCCGACATTCTTGAAGAACGGGTTTCATGGCGAGGTACACTCGATCGTTCGTTCCCGGCGGGACTTTCTTCTTCACGCTCGTTACATATCATCGCCGTCCGATCTTCAAGGATGCGCGAGCCAGAGACCTTCTCCACAAAGCCATCGAGGATGTGCGATCGCGCCGCCCTTTCGAGCTTGACGCCGTTGTCCTAATGCCGGACCACATGCACTGTCTTTGGACGCTCCCACCCGGAGACGCAGACTTCTCCGGGTCCGTGACACTTTCGGTGGGATCTGGCTACCGGCTCAGAACCGCGAGTGTGAACGAGCGGTCACGGTGCCAGGCCAACCACCGGACCGCTCCATAACCCTTGACATCGCTGCGCGACGTAAAGGGCAGGCTGTCGCGGTACTGATCTGTCCCATATCGCCCGGCCAGGGGCGCAAAGGCCTTCGCGGCGTGTGGCAACAGCGATTCCGGGAGCACACGATTCGCGATGAGCTCGATTTCGAGCGGCACGTGGATTACATTCATTACAACCCGGCCAAGCACGGGTATGTTGCATGCCCACACTCGTGGGCGTGGTCAAGTTTCGCGCAGTGGGTCGCAAGAGGTGTGTATGATCGGTCTTGGTGTTGCCAATGCGTAAGGCCGCCGGCTATCGTGCCATGCTTTGAGGATCTGGAGGCAACAGCAATTGAATAGCAAGGCTCTCGGGCCGAGCATAAATGAAAGGGTGTCGGGTCTGCGGACTCGGCCTACATGGCTGTGCCCGCCGCTGGTCCGCAGTCCGTAGCGGCCTGCGTCTCGCAGGCCGTGGGCGATAAAGTGGCGTTCTACATCGATTACGGCTGGCGGGGACGCCAGCCGCTACACCTGTCGCGCCCATCGGATTTGCACAGTTGCGGCGGGTGTTTACGATGCCTCATATGGTCTTCGGACGCCTTATCGGTAAAGGCACGCCGCCGTCGGGCGGGTGGAACGTGGTGATCCCGTTCGTTCCTGTGGCGGTTGGGCTATCGCTGGCGATCGTGTTACCCCTAGCCGTAGGGGGGCGGGCTGTGCCCGCCGCTGGTCCGCAGTCCGTAGCGGCCTGCGTCTCGCAGGCCGTGGGTGGTAAAGTGGTGTTCTACGTCGATTACGGCTGGCGGGGACGCCAGCCAGAGCTCCGAAGCACGAAAGGCCGGCAATATCTGCAGCCCAACAGGAAGCCAACGCCAGAGACCGTGAGAGCGTTGGCAACAAGACTGATTCATTGTTTCACTCTAAACTCAAAGCGGCAATAGCAGGAGATAACGAAGCGCTGGCGAGCTTGTTTCACGAATGGAGTCGAGATCGCCTGAGTCATGCTGAGGTCAGAGAACTAGCTAAGGCTGCACTGACCAAGCAGGCCCAAATGCCGCCTCCCCTCAACCTGTCCCAATGGCTCAAACTGCTAAGACGGTTGCGTGAGGAGAATGCGCTTACACCGAAGGAGACACAGCTCTATTACGGGCAGATGAACCTGATCACCATGAAAGTGCGGCCTCAAGTCCGGCAGAGTGACCCGTTTCCTATCCGCTTGCGTCGCTGCAAGCGTGGAGAATGGCTGTTCAAAGGTAGCTTGCAGGGTCTGCGGGTGACCATCGACGGCAAGCTCCTACTTGATGATCCGTACTTTTCACCTGTCGAACAGGATGAGATTCCCAGCATCGCAAACCAGCCGGAAAAGTCCTGTACGGTCGACCTGGCGTCCGACGCGCTTGATAGACAGTTCGACCTTTCGACACTAGCGCCGGGCCCTCATGTCGTCGAGTGCAGTACGACATATCTTCTGGCACTTCCGGTAAGCAGGGATCCGGGAGACATGCGCACGGTCTACTCCCAACAACGGATCCTGTCCGGAGACATGGAGATCCTACCGAGGGACGCACCGCCACCCGTTCGGATCTCTGGCTTGTCTCCCTTCAAGGATTGGCTGGAGACACACATGGCGTTTCCATCGTTGCACGTTCGAGGTCACTCGGACAGGGCCAGCGAAGTAGATGTTCGGATAGCTCCCCCTATGGCGACTGGTCGAGCGTGGAAGGAGGCTGAATACAACGGCGCTTTTGACATGATCCTGCGTATTGGCGGTGTGCAGACTAAGTGCCAAGAGCTTATCAGTGTGAAGGGCTTCCCATTTCAGGTCAATCCTGAAACCGACTGGGTGACTGTGCCAAGGTTCGAAGCTGATCAGATTTCAGTGGTGCTCCGTTCGAACCCAAAGCTTGCCCTCCGTACGGTTGATGTTTTCGAGACGCCGGACGGAGAAGTTGAGTTCGTGGGTGTTCCGGTGGATCGTCGTTCTCCTACCGCGCGGCTTGTAAAACAGCTCCTCGAACATGAGAACGTGTTCCAGCGAGCCGCGGCCGCACGAGCTCTAGGTAAGATGGTCTCCGAAGCCGAGGAAGCAGTCCCTGCATTGTGCACGGCATTGAAGGACACTGAATTTCACGGGCAAGTTAGTAAGGCAGCGGTAGAGGCGCTTGCCGAGCTCGGGGCACTTGCCGCCGAATCCCAGCGGGACGTCATTGGTTTGCTTAACAACACCGATGTCCCGGACCGAGTATGCGCCGAGGCAGCTTGGGCATTGGCAATGATCGGCGCCGATGAGAGTGTCGCAATCCGTGCCCTTTCCAGCGCGTTACGTACGGGGGGCTTGCTGATTCGTTCGCGCGCCCTGGATGCGCTCAATCAGTTTGGCCCTGCCGCGATTCCCGCCATTTCGGACGCACTTGCCGATGAAGATCTCGGGATTAGGAACCGTGCAATACTCGGGCTGGGCCGCAAGGGTGAGGGAGCGATCCCCGTCCTAGTCGACGCCCTCGGCAGACACGCCGCTGACAAGGACGTAATCAGGCTGGTGTGTCGCACACTCTTCGATTTTGGCGAGAAGGCACGTCCCGGCCTCTTGCAGGCTCTTGAGGGCGAGAATGAGGATATCCGAGAGTCTGCGCGCCAGATTCTGCGTGCAATGGACGAAGGAATCCCACCTTAGCTACCATGTTCCGTTTAGTTGGGCGACATGTGGATGTGGGCTTGAGCATGCCCAACATACCTCGACACGTTTTGCGCTTGCAGCGTTTACACGAAGAAGTCTTGCCTGCGTGTTACTGAACGGTCCATTTTTTCAGGAGCTTGTCGTAATACTCACGCCACCACTCGATCGCTCGACGCACGTCGTCCGGTCTGTTGCGGATCGCCAGGTCCCTGAAGTTGTAGACCTCACGAGTCAGTTCCTCAATCTCGATGGTCTCCAGCTTGGGTTCGGGGAGAGGGCCGTGCTGTGATTCCCAGTCTTGGACGGCCTGCCAGGCAGCAGGATCATTGAGCTCAAGTAGCGCTGCGCGAGCCTCGTGAGTCTGCTCGAAGCGACGGTCTCGTAAGTGGTCCAAAAGGACACGCTTGGCCTTCTCCGTACCGATGAAGGCTAATGCGGCTGCAGTGTTAATGCGGTTCAGTGGAACGTAGCTGCCAAGCAAGTCGCCGAGCCTCCGGAGCCCCGCACTCTCGTGGAGCAGATGCAGCAAGAAAGCTGCCAGAGGATGACAGAGATTATTGTCGTCCACCGCGAGAACTCCAAGAAGGCATTTCCAGACACAGTCTGCTGCCGAAGCAGGGCATCTGGATTGGGCCTTCTCACGGGTCTCATCTCCCGCATCCGTTCCCAGCGGCTGGGCGTATTGTCCACCCGTTGGTAGGTGTAGCAAGAGGATCTCACACGCCTGGACACGTGAAGTGGGAGTGAGCCTCTGTTCGCCGCCATTGTGACCACCGGACGGCGTACGGTGACCAACCTGTTGCGAACCGTCTCGGCGCTGGCTCCCGGACATCCTTCGAGCTACCACCGGGTATTCTCGAAACGACGCTGGTCGAGC
>Ga0307432_1000453_pt1 | contig 31304 bp, 9 predicted proteins | sample SalMarWE160150MG_FD_202158 | JGI IMG/M metagenome (GOLD analysis project Ga0307432, IMG submission 202158) | Salt marsh sediment microbial communities from the Plum Island Ecosystem LTER, Massachusetts, United States - WE1603-150 | ecosystem: Environmental > Aquatic > Marine > Intertidal zone >...
GCTCTCGAGCCGCCGGAGCTCCTCGCGTTTCGGGTTTCTGAGTGACATAGCCCTACCTCCTGTGATCGCCAGCAAGCGAAAACAGGATCTCGGAGCGGTGGGACATATGTCAAGAAGGTGCATCTGGCCAATGAGATACATGACCGTCAGGGTCTTACCCGTGCCCGGCTTTCCGTGGAGGAGGATGCCGCGTTTGATGTGCTGACCGGCGGCCTGGAGGGCGGCTTTGTGTTGGGTGAAACGCAATGTCTGGCGCTCGACGCGCGCCAGCAGACCGTCCGGCAAGATGATCCGATCCCGCTCGACGCCGGGCGGCTCGCAAAACTCCACGTGTAGTCCTTCGCTAAACCGCTCGTACGACAGAGACAGCACCCGTCCGCGATAAACGCTGTGCTCGCGCATCGAGCTGCGCAGCGCCGCCAGGAAGCCCTCGGCCACCTCGCGCGATCGCCCCATTACTTCTATGCCGACCTTTCGGTGGAGCCCGTACTCGCGAGCACCGACGATGAACACGGCCAGGGGCTCCCCGTGATCGTTAATCAGGTAGAGACCGAGCTGAACACATGCCAATACTCTGTCGCCCTCAAGCCGGATGTTGGTATATTGCACAGGACCCGGCGCAGGAGCTGATCCACCGTGAAGTCCTCTTTGAACGGGCGCCACCAGGCTCGACAGGCCCGAAGGCATTGAGTAGCGTTCGGCCATGATCCCAAGTACGTCAGCGCTTCGCCCGTCTTGTGAAAGGTAGCCGTCAAGGGCCTTTTGGAGGTTCGGGTGGTCGGAGAGTTCAAACGACTCCTCAACGATCGGTAGCGTACCCAGGTCTGTGTCGAAGTGTGCTTGCAGGCGTTTCCGGAAGTAGGCCTCCTCGGGCGGCGCCTGCGCGGCCATGTTTTCGAGGAATCCCTTGAAAGCCGCTCCAAACTCCTCCAGCGATAATGACGTTCCGTTGCTCATGACCAACCTCCTCCAATAACTCCAACTCGATAGAGATGCGATGCAAGACCATCGTATCCCCACCGTTTACGAACTCTGTCGGCGTTACGATGCTGGCCTTGTTGATTCCCGTGCCGCTTGTTGTCCTCGTGCTGATCGCCTCATCAAACGTCGCAATGCGTCAAGCTGCCGGCACCGTGTTCCTGGTTGCTCGAAGGTCTGCAACCGGTCAGCCGCAGCCGGTCCGGCAACGTCCCCGTTGCTGAGCGGCCTGGTCCACTGCGCGTACCGAATGCGCTGGCTTAGTTCAGTGTCATGCGGCCCCGTCAGGAGCTGAGAACGGGCTGCTTCAATCCCTCCATTCTGCACATCCCACAGGGTAGATGCATTATACGCATCCTGCCCGCGCCGTCAACAGTTATCGGCCGTTTATTTGCTATATGACCCGTTTGGGATCGCTCGGCAAGTCGGCGCGGCCGCACTGGCCGGTGAGGCATACCAGAGCTATCTTCCTGTCCGGTTTCAGTGCATTTGTGGCGGGGCTGATTTTCATGGTTGTTTATTAACTGTACTTTATTCTTGACAGTAAGCACACGGGTCCGATATGTTGCTTCTTTCAGCTATCTTTTTCATTTGTACACGGCAGCGCCGGCGGGACCGGCGAGCGGCAGGGCGCGGACATCGGCACATGAACACTGTCCGGCAGTCATCCGGTTCCATGCTGCGTTGCGGAGGCGGGAGCAAGTGCGTGCTGCAAGGCACATGCGGCCGTGGCGTCATCCCAGCTCTGGGAGCACGATCACTTCCGGCGCGGACAACAAACGATCGTTCGCTCCTGCCAGAATGCTGACACCTCGCGTAGTCCCCACGCGATCCGTGTATGCACGTACGCTGCTGACGACGACAGGCACCCCATATACTGAAAAGCACGGCGCTGAGACTACGACGATCTACACATCTAACATCCCGTTCGGATCCGTGTTCGTGATGTTCGTCAAGCAAGGCGTGCGTGTGAAGCCCACAGGGCGGTGGAAGAGGCCAACGGATGCATGTTACCTGTCGGTGCCGATGCCTCATCGAGCAATGCAAAGCGATGAGCTGAGGCAGGTACGGAGGATAAGGGGCGCCGCGGTTGCTCGAATCGCAACCAGGTGTTTGTTGCAGGTGGGATTATCTGAAAAGAGTACGCGTAATCTGAGGGTCAACAAGGCTCTTTTCTTGTTATAGAGGAGATTGGGACATGATCGCACGATTGTTTTGGATTTTCGGAGTCGTGATGCTTAGCGCGTCGACTGCGCTGGCCCAGTTTGACAGTGGATCGGACGGTTCGGATGGGGCGCTGGACTGCGATGCGCTTATCGCGGCGTATGGTTGTCCGGTTGGCTGCGATCCGTGCGAGGTCGAGATTGACCTCGCGTTGGCGGCAAAGGACACGTGCGGCGCGGGCGGCGATGAACAATGCTATTGGGACAGCCCCAGCCCTGTTGCGGGCCAAGGCGTCTATGACCGCGACCAGTGGGACGTCGTGTTCAAGTACACGACGATCGACATTCCGGCTGGGGTGACGATAACGTTCGGGAATCATCCCAGCCATGCACCAGTAATCTGGCTGGCCTCGGGCGATGTCACGGTCTCCGGGACGGTAAACCTCGACGGCGAGGACGGTGTGTCGACCGATCCAGGTGGACCTTTGACTCTCGCGCAGCCTGGCCCCGGTGGGTTTGCGGGCGGGCAAGCCGGCAGCGATCCAGTCGGACCGCGGCGTTCCGGTGGTTTCGGCCCTGGAGGAGCTGGGCGGGGCACAGAATGTGGATGCGGAGGTGGGTACGCCAGCTACGGGGGTGGCCCTTTCAGTTGTGGCTCATGCCTGGGAGGGCCCGCTTATGGTAGCGAGTACGTTCTGCCATTCATCGGTGGCTCAGGTGGCTCAGGAGCGTCCGTCGGGTATGTGGGTGAAGGCGGTGCGGGTGGCGGTGCGATCCTGATCGCCGCCAGTGGCGACATCACCCTTGCCGAAAACGGGATGGTTGCGGCGTGTGGGGGGGATGGTGGGGCTGGCGGTGGAGGCGGGGGGAGTGGGGGAGCGATTCGATTGATCGCCAACGGGGTGTCCGGGCAGGGACAGTTGAGGGCAACACATGGCATTGGCGCGGGCCCGCCGCCGCTGAATTGGCGGGGCGGCCACGGTGCGCACGGGCGCATGCGTGTGGAGGCGTTCGAGAACACGCTTGAAGACCTTGGGAGTCCTGCGTTCACCGTGGGCACTCCAGCCCCAGTGTTTCCAGATCTTCCTCCAGCGTTGCGCATCACTCAGATAGAGGCGGTGAGCGCGCCAGCCGATCCCAACGGTGGCATTTGGACCACAGACGTCGCGATTGACAGTTGGGATCCCGTGACCATTAGCATAGAGGCGACCAACATACCTGAGGGCACAACCGTCGAGGTTCGTGTCATACCTGAGCGGAGTGACATCATCAGCGTAACATCCACTGCGCTGACCGATGGCGATCCCCCCGACGGAATTCTGACTGCTGAAGCTAGCGTGACGTTTCCCGTCGGGCACTCCGAGGTTCAGTTGAGGGCGAACTGGACGCCGTAAGGCGCGTCCTGTGGCACCGAAAGAGAAGGAGCCCTCAAATGTGGACCATAAGAAAGAGGCGTCGTGTCGTCTTCGCGTTTACGCTGATTGCTGTTGCGGGACTGTCCTCGATAAGCTTAAGGATCAGCGCCGAGCGCATGCCATATTTGACTGGTCGCGACACCCAGACGTTTGATGAGTTCATTTCCCGTTCCATCACTGTGCTAAACCAACCGGTGGCCCAATCGCCAGATGTGGGCGAGGCCTTCTCGCGGGCGGTGACGGTTGTAAACGAGCCGATAGCGTTACCGCCAGACGTTGGCGAGGCCTTCTCGCGGGCTGTGACGGTTGTAAACGAGCCGATGGCACCGCCGCCGGACATGGGTGAGGCCTTGTCGCGGGCCGTGACGGTTTGGAATCCGGCCAGCATCGAGTTGACGCTGGATGTAGGCTACGATGCTGAATTCGTCGCGACTCAATCAACTTACTACAGAGTGACCGTGCCGGAGGGTGAGACCTTGCACGTGTCGCTTGTGACTGCATCGGGAACCGGTCTCACCGAGTTGTTCGTCCGGTTCGGCCAGCATCCCACACGAAGCGAATTCGATTTCTCCCAGGAAATGCGTTTCGTAGCGGATCCGGAAGTCTTTGTTCCTGAAACACAGGCGGGGACATACTACATCCTTGTATACGCCGTCGACGTTCTGAGCCCGCCTGAGTCATACACCATTCTTGCGGAGGTCCGGCCCTTTGAGATCAGCAGCGTGGAGCCATCGAGCGGGAGTGGCGAGGTGACGCTCCGGATCGAGGGTGGGTGCTTCGAGTCTGAAATTCAGGCGACCACACAGTTCACGCTCGTTGCGCCGGACGAGTCCGAGATCGTGCCAGAGAAAGTCATAGGCCAGAACGCCGGGACGGCTTTTGCGACGTTCAATCTCGACCCGGAGACCGTTGCGGCCGGGCTATATGACATCAAAGCGGTCAATCCGGATCAGACCGAGACGGTCTTGGAGGATGCGTTTGAGGTGGTTTCTGGTACAGGACCGGACCTCAGGGCCAGGATCGTAGCACCGGGTTCTGTGCGCTCGTGGTGCCGTTTTGTGGTTCAGGTGGAGTACGCCAACGTTGGCTCAGCCGACATGACGGCCCCGCTCCTTGAGCTCGTGAGCGATCCTCCGCTGGAGGTGGCGTTTCATCCGGACGGCCCATACCAGACGACCCCGATTCGCATGCTGGGTGTCAATCCGAACGGCCCGGCCGGAACGTTACCACCCGGCGCCGCCGGTATCATCACCCTCTACGTCCAAGGAGTCGGCCCAGGGAGTGTGCAACCCGGTTTGCACTGGCTTACCGGCATCGCACACATTGACTGGGAGGCTACAGAGACAGAGGTCCGCCCGCCCGACGTGAGCGATGCCTTGTGGGATATGGTCTGGGAGCGCCTGAAGGTCCACGTTGGGGATACCTGGAGCGACCTAGAGGACGCGATGGGTAGCATCGCGACACGGTTCTGGTCGGATGGCGTGTTGGTCTACAACTTCAGTGAGCTGTTCGCCGAGGAACTGGAGCTGGCGTGGGATGATTACCCGTGCAGGATCTCGGGTGTCCTCGTTCATGCCGAGACTAAACAGCCTCTCGGGGATGTCGAAATCGTGGCATGGAGTGATGCAGATGGTGATGGCAATGCCGACGTTATCTCCGCGATGGTCAGCGATCTGGCGGGAGGCTTCCAGGACACAATCCCGGCTGGGACATACGAGCTTCTTGCCGAAGGATACTACTTTGATCCGCCGATTTTTGTCGAATTGACTACTGATCAGGACGCGCGTTCTCTTGTGCTGCCCGCGATTCCGTTTCCTGAGAGCGCAGTACCGCCAGATCCGCCGGACATACCAGATCGGTATCCCTCTCTCACCAGTGACGGACACGGCAATGTCCAAATGATCTGGAACCGTGGCGCCGAGGTTTGGCATGCGCGCTTTGATGGCGTTTCTTGGGCAGTCACGGGCCCGGTCGGCGTTTCCAATGCCACGGGCCTGAGAGTTGGGCCAGGGCCAGCCATTGAGGGAAGTGACGCCGTAACCATTCTGTGGGAATACGGCTTTGGCAACGAGTCGGAGTTGCTGTACGCCGTCGGTAAACCCGACTTGGTGGAGCCCGACTCATTCATATGGACCGAGCCCAACGTCGTGACCAGCGATACCTATGGCGACAATGGTGCAGCGATGCTTATGACCGAACTGGATGAGCTATTAATCGTCTGGCTTAAGAAAGACTACTCGATCGAAGACGACACCGATCTTTACTATCGAATCGATCCGATCATGCCCTTGAAGTGGCGGGAATGGGAGCAGGATCCTCGGGAGCTTACTCAAAAGCTGTTATTGCGTGACGATCAGTTTGAATGCGGGTTTACAATCAAAGAAGGTACTCTTATACCTGAGGGGGTCCCAGTCATCGGAGGCTGGTTTGGTTTTGAGCTAAACATCTCAGCGTCCGGCGAGGTGGGTTGCACACTGGGCGTCGACCTGGGAGCATCACTTAGCGTTGAGCTTGGGCCACCGAAGGAAAGTCCGGCAGATCCCGACTACAGCGTAGAAGGAAGCGCTGGTGGCAACGCGTCATGGGTGGTGGACAAGAGAGAATGCCGGTACCTATTCGAGAAAGGTCTATTTAACGCTGGATTTAGTTTTACAGGTAAGATCCCGTTGTATCAGATACCTATCAAGGGTCGACTCAGGAAATACGTCCATGCGGTGCTGGGCGCGCAGGTACACGGAGGCTTCAGCGGTGAGATTGGTTACAAAGGGGCCGGATTCCCACGTTGGCCCAATTCTGGCGGATTCGATCTTACCGGCGGTGGTGGTCCTTACGGAGAGATCAAGTTCGGAACCGATCCGAAGGATCCAGTGGCTCACGTTCAGGCAGCAGGTGATTTCACAGTATCTGGTGGCTGGAACAGCGAAGACGGATGGTTCTTGCGATTCTACTGCTTTATGTTTAAGGGCTCAGCGAAAGTCTGGATCTTCAAGTACGACTTCCGGGCGTGTTGGCCGCCTGATTGCCATTCGGACTGTGAGGAACGCCTCCGAGCCTCCATGGAACCTGGAGCCCTCGTAATTCGTTCCTACGGCGACTCCCGGGCCGGTGTAGACGAGTTTGTTGAACTCGTCATCTCGATCGACCCTCTGACCGGAACAGGATCTGCCTATCCCGGCCTCACTGTCATCTCGGACGTAAGCGGTGACCTCTGGAACGACGGTGTGCCATCCGTAACATCAACTCCAGCCGGTGAAATTCTTGCCATTTGGACCAAGGACACAACTGATCCCAATGCGATGCTCGGTCAGGCCATCGTTGTTGGCAGCTACGTGGAGGACACCTGGTCGGCTCCCACCGAACTCACGAGCGCTGCCAACTTTAATAATGGACCACAAGTAGTAGTCGATTCGTCAGGAACACCGATGGCTGTCTGGTCACACGCGTCGGCAGATGGTCTCTCTTTGCAGAATAGCGTTGAGGAGATACTCGACGCCGCAGGCGCTAACGACTTGGTGTACTCGCAGAGGCTAGACGGAAATTGGTCACCAGCCATGCCTCTTGCAGCCATTCCGGGAAGCGATGAAAGCTGTGTTTTAGCTGCCGACCACGCTGGTCGCATACTGGCGGCTTGGATGCACACGGATAGTCCTATGCCTGAAGATGCTGAGGTTAGCATCTACGCTGCGGTGTGGGATGGTGCTGCTTGGAGTACCGCGACGCAGCTTGCAATGGCTCCGGAGTGCCGGACTGTATCGTGTCAGTTTGTGCAAGGGGTCCCGGTAGTCGTATGGGACGCCGACGCGGACGGCGATACGGAAAACACACCACATGATTTGACTCTTTATTACTCCGTACATGACGGAGTGTGGTCGCCCGGCGTGGCAATCCCTAAGTGGAGTCCTCCGGATCGTCCAGTTACCAGGACGACAGACTGCACCGTCGCTCTGGATCAAATACAAGGGAATATACCTACGGATTGCTGCGGAGAGTGTCAGGATAATTCTGATTGTGACGATGAAATCGCGTGCACTGTCGATACCTGTGAACACGTATGTGTAGAGGACGGTGACGATTTGATATGTTGGAAGGATTGTCTTCACACTCCGGACAACACCCAGTGTGATGACGGAGTGTTCTGTAACGGGCAAGAAGCGTGTGATCCTGACTCAGGATGCAGAGACGGCCATCCCCCGTGCCCTCCCAACTCTACCTGCATCGAGTCGGAGGAGAGATGCGGGTGCAGCGAAGACTGGCAATGTGAAGATGGTAATGAATGCACGATTAACGAGTGTGTCGATGGTACTTGTCAGAGCCAGTCTAAGTACTGCGGTGACGCCGATGCATGCACGAGCAACGGATGTAATCCCACGACCGGATGTGTGAGTACGTCGACCGGTGAACCTCACCATCCCCCTATTGGGTCGTGGCAACCGGTTGACCCGAACGAGAAAATCGGTCCGACCGGTTACGGTGAGGACGGTTGGGTTCCGGCTACAGCCACGTTACCGTATACGATCCGGTTCGAGAACCTCGCCAGATCCTGCCTGGGTGGGGAGAACGATGGTGAAGAGTGTGTTGATGATGACGATTGTCCTGACGGAACGTGCGTCGACTCCATCCCGGCCGTGATCGTGTCGGTCACGGATCAATTGAGTGCGAATCTGGACTGGGAGACTTTGAGGCTTGGGGCTATTGGATTCGGGGACACGCTGGTGGTCGTGCCGCCGGATCGGACGCAATATCAGACAGAGGTTGATCTAACTGCGTCGAGCGGCCTCGTTGTGCAGGTCGAGGCTGGAATCGACATCATGACAGGCGAGGTACATTGGTCGCTCACGGCCATCGACCCGGTTACAGGCCAGATACCTGCAGATCCAGACGTCGGTTTCCTGCCACCGAACATCACGCCGCCGGAAGGCGAGGGCTTCGTGACGTTCACAGTCAAACCAAGGCCAGAGGCACCTACCAGTACGACGATCACCAACGGGGCGTCCATTGTCTTCGACTGGAATGACCCGATCGAGACCAATGAGACCGTAAACACGATCGACGCGGATATCCCGGCCAGTTCCATGGACCCGCTTCCACCAGAGATAGTCGGTGAGGGTATCCCGTTGAGCTGGAGCGGTGAGGACCCCACCGGAGGATCGGACCTCGCCCTATTTGCGATCTACATTGCCGTTGATGATGGGCCTTTTGTGCCATTCCTTGGGAGAACCACCGAAACCGAGACGACCTTTACGGGGACACTGGGACACACGTACGCTTTCTACAGTCGGGCAAGTGACAATGTCGGCAACGTCGAGCCGATACCGCTTGAACCGGACGCGGTCACGACGCTGCGCAGCGCCGCATCGCCGATGGCCGAGCCGGTCCCTGCGTCGGACAAGAACCGATTTCTGTCGTTCGCGCCGACCAACGCAGGGCGCGAGACAGCCCTGCGGGTGACGTTAGCTTCTCTGCCGAGTGAGTTCTCAAGCTACGAAGGTACACAGTACTGGGTCGGTGAGCCGTTCGAGATGTGCGAGAACTCCGGGCAAGGGCCCGAAGTCGATCCGGAGAACTGCGGGCCGGCGTGGGTCGGTGGGCCGGTGTTGACGATGTGGTCGGCGAACCTACAGTCGGAACCATACTGCTACGACTTTGGCTCGGTGGGTACGCTGCACGTTACCGACTGCGAGATCGTCCCTGGCGGCACCTACACTGTTGAGGCTATCGACTGTGCCGCGGATCCGGGGAATGAATTGAATTACTCTGTGCCATTGCTGGTTAGTACGAGTTCATGGGGCGACATCTGCAACACTTACGACGGCACGCACTGGACCGCGCCGAACGGCACCATCGATGTGACACTTGATGTCACTGCGTGTTTGGAGAAGTTCAAGAACGCACAAGGTGCGCCGATCAAAGCGCGGTGCGATGTCGATCCGAATGTTCCCGATGGGAAGGTCAATATTACGACGGATGTCACCCGCATCCTCGATGCGTTTCGCGGTTACCCGTATCCCTTCCCCGGCCCGGGCACCTGCCCACCGTAGCGGTGATGCTGATTCGGCCGCTCCCGTCCTCGGAACGATCGTCTTACGCCATCTCCGCAAATACGAAACCGCTGCGCTCCACCTGACCGATGCCATGAAACTCCAACAAGATGAGCTGGGCGGGGAGCACGTGGACACGCTCATGACGATGACTGAATTGGCGGTCGTCTACGTACGGCAGGGACTGTATGATGAGGCAGAGAGACTGATTCTACAGACGCTCAGCGGCAAGCGCGCCCTGCTGGGCGATCGACATGTCGAAACGGCAATCCCGATCAACAAACTGGCCGCCTTGTACCATGCCCAGGGCCGGCATGCCGAAGCGGAACCACTGTATCGGGAAGCCCTGGATTTGCGCCGGGAGATCCACAGCGAGGAGCACCTGGAAACGCTGACCTGGTTAACCAACCTGGCAAACCTGTATCAGGATCAAGGTCGTTACGATCAAGCCGAAGCCATGCATACACAGGCGCTGGAGGTGAGGCGTCGTACTCTTGGTGATGAGAACGTCTATAACCTGTTATCCATGAACGCCCTGGCATAGGTTTACCACAGCAAGAAAGAGTATGAACGGGCGGAGCCGCTGTGGCAGGAGGTTCTGGATACCCGCCGCCGGGCGTTGGGAGAGTAGCACTCGGTAGCTGGCTGAACATCGTGGAGATTGAGTTGAACGTACTGGGCCGCCAGTGCGTGGGAAGACGGATTCTGGACAAGCCAACGCTGGTCGGAGAGGTTGCCGCGTGGGAGGCTCAACGTAACGCCGACCAAGCCAAAGTGAACTGGCGATCTACCACGGCGGCCGATGCCCGGATCAAGCCAAAACGCCGATACCCGAATCTTCAAGCGTGGCAATGCATTAGTCTGAGCCGGTGAACGCTGCCTGCAAGATCGCGAAGTCGCGCAGATCGACATGGCCGTCTCCGTTCAAATCAGCTGGATTGCAGCTCGCCACAGACAGGACGCTCGGGCCCTGGAAGGACGCGCGAAGTATTGAGAAGTCTGCAAGGTCCTTGCGGCCGTCGCTGTTGAAGTCTGCAGTGGCGGGAGTATCGCGCAGGTTGAGCCTGCGAATGACCCCGGCCTGAGCGATTGTAAGCTCCATCACCTGTTGTTCCGGCTCCTGTCCCTGAACCAGAAAGACCTGCACGGTTGACGGGTTGGCACGGTCCAGCACGACGGCGTTTTCGCTCGCAGTCTCGCCGACTGGTACGCTTTCCAGTCGGATTCTGAGTACGAAGCAGTCATCTTCGCCGTGGCAGTCGCTGGCGGCCGTATTGTCGCCCATCTTGTAGCGTCCGACTTCACGGACCTGGCTGTCAACGGTAGCTTTGGCGATGACGGTCACGTCGTCCTGTGCCGACGCGGGATTGTCACCGATGCAGATGTGACCGTACAGGATGACATCTGGCTCGGGTATCCCGGCTGCCACGGCCACCGAGCAGGCGAAGGCTGTCAGGAACGCAACGGTTAGGCTCTTGTACTTCATAGCATGATCTCCTCTATTGACGAGTTCCATTGGGGTTTTCTCGTCTTAACTCCCATAGTATTATTCCCGATTGGAGGTCTCTCAGTACGTGCCACCACCACCTCCACCACCAGCCCCTCCACCACCACTTTCTTCGGGAGACTCAGGTGTAACTAGGAATGGGCCCGCACTTGACCCACTCGCACCACCGCCACCGAGCTCATGTCCGGATTTTGGCACCCTGTTCATCATTTCAGCGTACCTCTTCAGTTCGATGTCATGCCCTGATCCGCTGAACTCAATCGAAGCTCCTCCGAGGGGCGTTTTGAATCCGGACTTTGCGCCAACCGCAACTCCCCCCTCCAATCCTATTTGGAGATGTCCACTGACCGTAATGCAGAAGACGTCAGTACATCCCCGCCCCTTAGCCTCCGCTTTCGCAAGGGCTCCTCCCGCGCTTAGTTCAAGACCTTTCGGGCCGATCTGAAGCTTACCTCCGCCTGTGAAGGTCTCGACTCCCAGTTCTCCAGAATAACCCGTGTCCTTGAGCTCACCGATAGTATCGCTGGTCAGCGCACCCTCGATCGCTGCTTTCAACGCTCCGTTCTCGATTCCGACAAAAACCTTGCCTGTGAGGAGCTTGCTCCTACCGCCGACATTTCCTTGCGGATCTACGAATTTCGTTTCCCTAACGCTCCCTTCCCTCGAGATTATTGGAATCGTGAAGGTTCCGCTAAAGCGGTCATCCAACCCTGTTGGATCAGTGTAGGAGAGCGGGTTGTTCTTGGCGTATGAATAGAGGTTGAGACTCTGGGGGAGTTCGAGCCGCAATTGTTCGACGAGCAGCGGATCGACGCGGGTGAAGCGGGCGAAGGGGCTGTCGTAGTAGCGGGCCTCGAAGTAGTGCAAGCCGGATTCTCTGTCCTGCTCCTTGTCTGTGAACTGATAGTGGGGATCGAACGGCTCACCGCTGTGATGCTCGTAACGTTGGAGGCCGAAGGGGTAGTTGTAGAACTCCGAAGTAAGCTGGCCGTCCGCATCTGTCAACACGCTGGTCGAACCGAGATGGTCGCCGTGGTAGCAGACAATGTCGCCCGGCGGCGTCAGTGGTTGGTCAAGGACAGTCCCGTTGTCCGAAGTAACCCAGTAACCGACACCCGGCGAGGTGCGAGTGACCGTGCTGACGTAATCGGGTGCTCCAGTGTCGAGCAGCCGCCAGCCGCTGCTGCCACCAACATACACCCACACCGACTGGATGCTGGGATGCTGTTCCAGCAACTCGCCGATTTCGCGCGGTGCCAGCCCCGGCAAGCCGATCAAGGCGAATCCGCTGCCGGGAAGATCCACAGTTGTTTCGCTGATCGGGCCGTCGATAAGCAACTCGCCGGGCTCGGCCATGTGGATCCAGTAGCCGTGGTTGGGAAGCAGTTCCACCAGCGTATTGTCGGAGCCGCCAGGCTCGAATCGCGTGTAGCCGCTTCCGTCATGGCCAAAGACAATCCCGTACTTTCCGGCGACACCCGCAAGGACCGTCGAGGGATCTGTCGACTCGGGCACGAGCTGGAAGCTGAACAAATTCCAACCCTTCGCCAGTGGTACACGTTGGCTGACTCGTTCGGGCAGTGGAATGGATCCCTCCACACGGGCCACACGCGCGGTGCCTGCAAACACATACTTTATCAGCTTGCCTTGACGAACCTCGCAAAGCTTGCTCACGTAGGTGGTTTGCTCGCCGTTCACGCGTTTGATCACGCGCCGATCCGCATAGTCATAGAGATATTGAATATCCTGGTCATCTTTGACGACCTTACCGAGACGGTCGTTGAAGTCGTAGACATACCGGTCGCCGTCGCTCAACGTCATGTTGCCGTTGTCATCGTAGGCGTATGTACGCAACCTACTGCCGTCGTACGCTGAGGTGAGCGCGTGTGGTCCGGGTGCATCCCCGGGAGCACGCCCGACGCGGCCCGCAGTGCCCCCTGCCCCACCGCTAAACATCCCGCCGATATTCACGTCGGGATCGACGATGTCCGGGCTTGTCTTCTCGAGCATGTTGCCCAGCCGGTCGTAATCGTATTCGATGACGCCGTAACCAGCCCCTGCGGCGTGGATCAGCCGGTAAGTGTTGTCCAAAAGGAAGCTGGCCGTCTGGTTGCGCGGGTCATCGGATGGCAGCGTGCGACCGTCGGTGATGTCGAGGATGTTGTCCACCTGATCGTAGTCGTAGGACAAGTCCTGGAGGAGTTCGCCTCCGGACTGTGTGGCCAAGCGCGTGAGGCGCAGACGTGGATCATGTGTGTAGTTGGTCACAACGCCGTTAGCGTAGGTGCAAGTAGCCCGCTTTCGGGATGCCTCATAGGTCAACTCGTCGACGAAGCCAGGCACGGCCTCCGCCATCCCGCGTTCGTCATAGCGCCGCCGCACGACACTTCCGTCGGGATAGACGGACTGGTAGAGACGTCCCGCACTGTCGACCAGGCTGAGGGAGGTCCAATCCTCTGTGGTGCCATCGGGCTGCGAGATGCGTTTGATGACGGTTTCGAGCTTGCCGCGAGTGTCAAACCCATGGAAGTCCGCACCTGTCAGGTCCTCGACCCAAGCCAGCTCTCCCCGCACGTTGCGCAACTTGGGATAATCAGGAGACGGTCGGTCATAGTGGTAAGCGACATCCGGCGACACTCCGTAACTCAGTGGAGTCCCGTCGTCGAGATAGTCCTCTGACAGAAGGCGGTTGACTCCGTCATAAGTGTGGACGATCTGCTGCCCTTTGGCGTCGACGGTGCTTAGCACATTACCGACGGCATCGTGAGACCAGGTCGTGTGCCCGCGGTCGCAGTCGTTCATGAAGATCCTGCGACCCAGACCGTCGTAGCGCATGTACTTGATATTGCCGTTGGAGTCTTCGATTTCGGCGAGGAGGTCGGGAAGCGCGTAGCGATACTTAGTCACGAATTCCCCGGAATCGTTCTGGGAGAGAGTCTCGATTTCGTGGACCTCGATCAAGCGTTCGAGACCGTCTGTGATCAGCGTCTTGGGAGTGCCGGCGTGCGGCCCACCCGTGTTGTTGTCTTCACCATCGTACTGAACGACAGTCAGCGGCAGATACTCTGATGTAGCGCGAGCAGTGACACCGTCATCGTCCGGCGGGGAAATCGTCTCGATCACTCGCTCGGGAGCGTCGTAACTGCTGAGCGTTGCCGGAGTGCCCGGGTCGGGCAGCAGCCAGTTGCCACCTTCATCCACGGGCTCACCGAAGTAGGGTTGGTAGACCTTGCAGGGCAGGTTGCGAGTGTTGTATTGCGTTACTCCCCGCATCACGGGACCTCCTACCTCGAAGGTTCCCAGTGTGCGTCCTATACCGTCGAAGTACTGCCGGGTCTCGACGTCGGGTGAATCACCCTCGCGCGTGTGGGTGATAGTGGTGATGCTGCTGACAGGATCGCCAAGGTCGTAGACGTAGGTGGTGGTTGGAGCGTCTTGGTCGTCTCCCGGGACGATCTCCTTCTCCAGGCGCCCGAAAGTGTCGTAAATGTAATTGGTTTCGTTGCCGTTGAAGTCTGTCACGGTCAGCGGCGCGCCGAAGCCATAATGATACTCTGCTGTCACATCGAGGTTGGAACTCCCACCACCCAGGACTATCGTTTCACGCACGGGGAATTTGTGGAGAAGAGGTTCGTATTCGATCCTGCGCTCGTGGCCGTTCCCATCGGGCATTCCGTCGATGCCGATTGTCGCGTTGGGATCGAGCATGATCACCGGGTTTCCGAACTCGTCGAACTGCTGCCGCAACGTATCCACGCTGCCGGCAGGATCGCGGGGATCACCTCGCAGGAACGAGTGCTGGGTGAGTTCTGGCACCGGGCCGCCGGAAATGAGCGACTCGGTGCGATGCAGATTGCCGCGGTCACCAACCTGGCCCAGTGGAAGCCCCTCGAAAGGCAACCCGTCGTAATAGTTGCGCACCTCGGAGACGAAGACCCCATCGGGAGTCCCTTCGCGCTGGAACGTACGGCTCACACGACCGACAATCCAGCGTGCTTCGTTACTCGCGTATTCGTAGCCCGTAAAGAGGTCATCATTGGTGTTGTCCAGATCACCGAGCTTCCATTCAAACAACGTGTTGCCGAGTGGGTCAACGTCAGAACGATTCTCCAGGTGTTTGTGCTCGGCAGAATCGGTTCGGCGCTCGATGACAGACTGTTGCACACGGGTGCTGACGGCCTGACGCACGAGTCGGCCATAGTCGTCGGCCGTGTGGTAACCCTCACTCAGCAAATCACCCAAGCTCCCCCCCGTAGCAGTGCATAGATTTCGGACCTCCCAGGTTGTCTCGATCCTTTCGAACACAACGGAATCGTCTGCGAAGGTGCCATCCTGCATTGGGTCATCCGGAAGTGAGCACGTCTCTTGCCACAGTTCCATCCCCTTGAGCGCTTCCTCCTCCCGACCGGCCCAATTGTCATACTCGTCCGTCTGGCCGTTTCCATCGTTGTCTTCACCGTCGGGGGCGCCGGTGTGGAAGCCATAGCGAGTTACCAGCGTAGGAGCTGTCGTACCGCCAAAACGCTCGTCACCGCGTTGGATCTGTTTGACGAACGCAAAGCCGCGGAATTGCCTCTCGAGGAAATCGTAGTAGCCGTCACGGTAGACGAAATCCGTTATATACACGTCACCATCCGAACCATCATCCGGATAGCCATCGAGATCGATGCCGACCGATGTTTGCGTCTGGGATACAACCGCCACGGGGAATGGAACCGAGGTAGTCCAGGGATTACCGACTTCATAGGCGTCTACGTAGGAGTCCGTGGAACTGCGATAGGAAATCGTCGTACTGCGGCCGTAGCCATTGTCAATGCTCGTAAGCGCGTTGCAATAGGCCGATCCCGCGACCAGCACGCCGATGTCTATGGCACTGATCTTGAAGCCTGGCGGCAGCGTGGAATCGGCGTAGACAAGGTCCGTCGTCCCGTTCCCGTTGATGTCCACCCAACGAGTGGCGGATTCCGACGTTGTGGGCAAGGCGACGATCAGACGCGAACGAGCGAACGTGTTGTCACCCATGTTGAGCCAGAATCGCAGATCCGAGCCAGTGAAACGCTCCACAACCAGATCAGAGAGCCCGTCTCCGTTGATATCCGTGAGCTTCGCTCGGGCGATGTGCTCCTCCTCCAGCGCAGGATCTTCCGGTGGGATCTGCATTTCAACGTACTGGTCGAAGTGGCCGTAACCCATGCTGGCACAGTAGACGACGCTGTTGGCCGTGATTTTCACGGCGTCGTTCAAGCGATCGCCGTTCATGTCGGCCAGTTCGACACCCGGGTCCGCGAAGTTGATGAACTGATAACCATACCAGGCACCATCCGTGAGCACTTCAGGGCTGTAGCGCCCTCCGCCGAGATTGAACCAGACCGAATAGGCGTCATCTTCACTCATGATCACGTCCATTCGCTTATCAAAGTCGAGATCGGACGTGAGGACGGATGCGCCGCTCGAACCGAACGGTGCCGGCGGCGGAGACTGCTCAACTGACATAAAACGTCCGGTAGCCCAGCCCGCCTCCCCCTTGTTGGGAAAGTATTCGACCTGATCCAGCTCAGTTTCAGTAACTACAAGATCGGCAATCCCATCGCCGGTCATGTCAGCAAGGTGGACGTTGGTCTGTGAGAGTTCAAAACCGAAGGCCCGTATATCGTCTGTGCCCGGGGCCAGGTCGATGGGCCCCTCCCACTGGATTGCCTGTTGACCGGGCTTGGACACTCCCACACCAAGGTTGAAGTAGGCCATGTGGCCCGCATCCGTCTCGAGCATGTCCGGAAGACCATCGGCGTTGATGTCAATGAGATCGATTTTGGGATTGTCCACTACCGAACCGGGCTCGCCGGTGGACCCAATGATGTGCTCAGCCGCTGACAGCGGGACTCCCGGATCTCCCATGTCGAAGGTGGCGTACCCGAAAGTGGTAACCGGGAGTGTGCTGACGCCGTCATCGCCGTATTGCGTGATCGTGGTCAGCAGCGACCAGTGTGAATGCGCTCCATAACCCAGGATGTAGCGGCGGATCAGCGTGTCTTGATACATCATGTCTATCCGAGAGACACGCTTCGCTGTCCGCACCTTGAAGCCGCTGCGATAATCGGTCCGCGGGTCAGGTCGGTCCTCATGGAAAACCTTGACCGCGTAATAATGGGTCCACGGCTCGGCGCCCGGTCCGTATCGAATCTCGCTCAGATAGATTTGCCTATCCTCTTCGCTGGGGCGGATGTAGTCGTACTCGATCACATTGCCATGCGTATCCGTCCTTTTCTGGAGGTACCACTGGTAGACCTTGATACCGGTCGTATCAGTCAAGCGACCCTCGGTCGTCAGGCCGAACTCCAGTCTCGTCCCGTTCTTGGTATGAGCCTCCCAATGGTCACCTACTCGAAGGCAGCGGACGTAAGCGCCTTCTATCTTGGCGAGGTAGTAGCCGTTTCCGAGCGGGACCAGCTCTTCACCGCTGCTTCCCAGGAAGCGGTCGGGTTCCCCCGCGGGCGCATCGCTGTAACGAGGAAGCCCCTTATCCGTTTGACGCCGAATCCCTCCGGGACCGAAAGACCAGCCAATGCCGGCGGGACCGAAACCGCGACCGCTGTCGTATTGGAGCAACAGCCCGGGCGTAAGGCCGGCCACTCCCTCCGGTAGAACAAAATTCACCGAGGAACGCGCAGTCCCGGTGTTCAAAGCAGGCTGAAATGCATCGCCCAATCCTTCCAGTGAGCCGGGACCTGTCGGGCGGGAGATCGTATTAGGCGAGACGCCGTTCTTGTCATCGTCTGCCCAAAGCGTATGCGGAACCAGCGCCACCGCGATCACGCAAGCAACTGTTGCCCGCAAGCGAACCGACCTGTGGCCTGTACCTCGAGTCATGATAGACCTCTTACCCGGCTGCATAGGGCCGTCTACTTGGCGACGGTGTTCCCATGCCACCTATTGGCACCTAACGTGGTGTCCTCGTCACCGACAGACTCCGCGTCCTTTCCTAATGGACAGCCGTAGTATCCGTAACTTTTGAGCAACAGCTTGATGTCTCGGACGCCGGTGCCATAGGGGCTCGTGCCGTTGATGAAGACATCCACCCCATCCGCCGGATCGGCACCCTCCAGCTCCGCACCCGGGATGATCAACAGCCATCGCGTGTTCCAGATCGATCGGCCGGTCAGCGTGAAACCGTGATCGCAATCCTCGAACGCCGGACAGTCGCTCGTGGGATAGGCAGCGACGGTAGGAATCAAACGCCGTTTGACCATGGCCGCCGATCCGCCTTGTACGGTGTTCCACGGCATCCAGCCGAGAGTCGCCAGATCGTGGACGTCGCTGAACGGTGCGGGCAGTGTCTGGTCCAGGAGCTGCCATTCCCTGATGGGAGCCACCGGGCACGTTGGCGTACGCATGACGTCGGCGCCCACGGGAACGAGATACACGTTGACCTGCCGGTTCAACGGGAATCCCGGATAGTGGGAGAACCGCACGGCATGTGAGTGCAGCTTGATGGCGAAGTAGCTCGAAGGCAACGTCTCGTCTCCCATTGAGCCCCAGCCGAAGACATTCATTCCCGATTGGACCGTGGTGCTGAATGGAATGACGAGCGCGGGTCCGGGGGGGGCGTCCTGGAGCGGCAGGCAGTACTGGTTGTATTCCTGCAAGGATTCGAGATCCGGCACGACATAACTGGAAAGAACGTTACGCCACTCACTGTCATAGGAGACCGAGTTTGGAATGCGGAAGTTCTCCCAACGCAGGTTGAAGGTACGCTCGAGCTCGGTCGGCGCGTTAAATCCCAATTGCGGTGCCATCACGCCCCAACTGTCCAGCATCTCAGCGAGCTTTCCGGCGAGCCCGTTGCCGGCCATAGGGCCTTCGCCAAGCACGCCCAGCACGCGTTGCTTCACAATATCCGTGAGGAATGCCTGTCCGCCGTCGGCGCTGCCGCCGAGCAGGTTGGTCTCGTAATCATACGCCCGCGCCGCCAGGTATGAGTATCGCGCTGCCAGGTCGAACTGGGCCCGGTATTTCTGCAACGCATCGTTGCGGAATACGCGGAACGCCATGTCCTGGTAGCGATACTGGGTCACCTGCTTTGCGGTCCGCTTCCGGAAGGCGGTTCGCTGTTCCATCAGGCGGGCCCCGCGACCGAGGGCGGCGTGGTAGCGTCCGGTGGCCTGCTTGATGGCCTCTCCCAGCATGTGCAGCTCCAGACGCAAGCCCGGTAGGGACCGGACCAGATTCCGCAGGACCAGGATCTGTTGCTCGACCTGGTAGTTGCCCTGCCATTCGGTGATATCGATCTGTTGTGTGCTGGACGCATCCGCTTGGTCCTGCTGGGCCTTCAGCTCATCCACCTGCGCGGCATCGGCATCTTCTGTCTCGTAGCGAGCGTTAACGGATCCCAATACCCGTATCGCCGAACGGATGGTGCTCGTGATGTCGAATGCGAGACCCGCCGACAGAGGCAGCGCCTCTGCCAGAGCGTTGCCTGCCAGGATCCAATCGTTGGCGACCCGGCGGTACATCAGTTGATCTTTACGATGGTCGCGAATCTCCTCAGCCAGGCTCCGTTGTTTGTCCTGTGCGTAGCGCATGACAGCCAGTGTATGCCTGTTCAAATCGAAGAGTGATTCCAGCAAGTCGGCCTGCATCTCGAGCTGATCAAGTTGCGACTCGTAGTTCTCAAGCGCTTGCAGATAGCGGCCAAGCCCCTGCAGCACCTCGGCTCGTGCGTTCTGGATCTCGCCGGGCTCGAGGCGCGATGATGTCCAGCTCGCAGGCTTGAGCATGCCCAGCCCGTTCGTGGATACGTTGAAGTCGACCACAGTGTCCAACACGACCACCTCGCCCGTGTTGGGATTGACCTGTCGTTCTTTGAACGTTGCCGAAATCGTCGTCGTGCCGGATGTGTCCACACCGATCAGCTCGGACGGTTCGACGTAGTCAAAGTGATAGATGTCGGGGCACTGGGGCTTTCCGAAGAAGTCCAGTGGACATTCGGCTTCGGTATACTTGCCGCCGGGGCCGATGTCCTCTTCGTACGGACGACCAAAGATCTCGATCAGGCGGCTGGTGAAGTCGAGCTCGCGCTCCTCTGTCAAATCAACGAAGTCCTCGGCACTGTCCTGCACTTTGCGTAGCCTCTGGGTGTTTTCGTTGGCGTAGTTGAACACCGTCACGGCGTTGCGCAGGGTGCCCACGGCCCGCTCGAAGATCTGCTCGAAATGAGTCTTGCCCTGCTCGATTTCACTGGGGTTGAGTCCGAACGGCACCACGTTCGCGGCTAGGCCCAGCGGATTGAGCCCGGCGTCGGCCTTATCAAGCGTTGATTGAATCTCCGAGAAAGATGCCACTATCTCGTCCAGCTCCGGAACGGTGGTCCGGTCGATCTTCTTGATGCTGCCCACGTGAGTCGGATCATCGTCCTCGTCGTCCAGCAATGAGTTTGCCACGATCCAGTCGAAATACGCACCCTGACCGGCTCGACGAGCCCATTCTTTGACCCCCCAAGCGCGTCCGACGCATGTGCCGCCCGGGCAGTCGGTGTCATCCCCGCAGAGCTTGTTGTTCCGGGTCCCGCCATCGCATACTCGGATTTCATCGGAATATCCGTTCTGTTGTGTCGGATCCGCGTCGAAGCGTTCGCGGAACGTCAGCGAGGTGACCGCTGCGCCTGTCCGCGCCTTGGCCGCTGCTATCTTGGCGAACCTGCGCTCGTACTCATAGGCGACTTCTATGGGCACCTGGCCGGCGAGAAGCACGTGCTCGGTGGAGACGATCCAGTCGAACACCGGGTGGCGCATAAGCGAGTAGAATCTCTTGGCAGCCGTCAGATAGTGCCCCCAGGCGTCACCGTGACCCTGTGGATAAGCCTCCAGGGCGTCAAGGACGTTGGTGAGCTGGTAGTTGTTCGCGTACGCAATCTTACCAGGGTGAATACCGGGAAGGTCCAGGTTCCATGGCAGCCGGTTGTATGGTGTGCCCAGGATAAAGCCGTCGGCGTCCTTGATCGTGGCGAGCTTCTGGTCCATGCCGCGTAGCAGGGCTAGTTCCTCATGAATGAGGCCTCCCTCCTCCAGGAACTGACCCTGGAAGCAGAAGGCGGCCGACGGGTCAGCGGGCGGAGTGTCGCCGAAGAAACCGATCGTCGGATCGGAGGCATCGGCAAAGGCCTCGTGGCCAAGCAGGGTGTAAAGATCGGCGATCTGCGACGTGATCAGCAGCAAAGCCAGGTTGGCCGGATCGAAGCTGATCCCCTGCTCGATGCTGAACAGTTGAGCCCGATTCCGTACCGTCTCATATACCTGGATCAGACCGAGGTTGTTGATGTTCTCAGGGATGCAGTTCAAGGCGACTGGCGCCTCGAAACGGATTCCTGCCTGCTGGATCATGCTGAAGTAGGTGGTAGCGGCGACATTGTGGAAATCTCTGACGCGCTGGTCGAACGGATTGAGGCCACGGAGGACCCGCTTGATCCAACCCTCGGCCAGCTGCGGTTCGGTCCAGTCGCTGATCATCGTGTCGTCCGTCGTGGGGATCCCGAGTTCGCCAGGCCACTCGTACAACGGATCATTGCAGGACGGCGGATCTGCTTCGTTACATTGGCAACTCCTATAGCCACGATACCGCACGTGCCACCACGTGTCCGCAAGTGTGAAGGGGGAGCTGCCGGCGATGATCACCTCGCGCAAACCCATGCCTTTTTCGTACCCTATTGGCGGGTTGTAGTCGTGCCAGGGCCCTTCTTCCGACTCGGACCACTGCCACTGGAATGCCAGATTCTCAGGTTTTCCACCGCCGTCAACGGAAAGCTGCAGCACTTGCTTCTCATTGAAGGGACACGTCGGTGTCAGCGGGCGGATGAAACCCGGATCCGGTCCACAGTCGACTCTCCACACTTGGACTGTGGGACTGCCTACCGGGTCACAGTCATCGTCATTCTGGAAGGCCAGAACAACCCAGCCTGGTTCGGCAGAGGCATCCGCCGCAGAGACGAACTTCTTGGATGGGTTTGGCAAAGCGCTGTAGAGCTGGTCGTCGGACAGATCCTGGAGCATGTCAATCTTGCCGCGATACGTCGTGTTCTGGCTGAGGGCTTTCAGCTCCTCCGCGTCCCGGTTGCTCATGATCCCCCGGAAGTAGAGGTCGGACCCGTCATACCGGATGCGATCGGGCCACTCCAGTACACCGCCGATCGAACCGCCGAAAAGATGCGGTGGGAGTTTCCTGAAATCGACGTCCCCTGGGAACTCGGCGGCCGGATACTCCACGGAGACTTCATGGGTGGTGTCGATCATCTTGACTCCGACACTGTCGTGCAGGATCTTGAATCTGCCGCACTGGTTGCTCTGGTCGACTACTGTCTCCCCGATCTCGACGGGTCGAGGGCATGTGGGCTGGTCAGGCCAGACGCAGTCCGTCGAAGGCCAGGCTGGCCGATAGACGATCGGGTAAGGTTTCTCGCAGACGCCCCCGCCGCAGTCGCCGTTCGAAGTACAAATCTGGCCTTCCGCTCCGACGCCGGTACCCTCGCAGAAGCCCTTGCCCTCGTCCGTGTAGTGGGCGTAGGGTTCGTATGCGCGCCAGGGTTGACATCCGCCGTCTCTAAACCAATTCTCGAAGAGGAGAATGGCGGCGGCCGAGGGATCTCCGGTCAAAGCGTCCTCTTCCTCGACGGCCCAGATCACACCGGTTCGGTCCACCCAGACACCGTTGTCAGTGCATATCCCAGGTGGCGTGCATGGTGAAGTCGAGGGATGGCATAGTTGGCCGTCGTCAACGCCGCCCACGCACACATGGACTATGGTGGTCAGCGATTCCGCGGGATCGCCCGCTTCGCAGACGGCCGCTCCGAAGTTCGCCGGGTACAGAGGATAGACAATGGGCTTACCCGCAACGACGGGAATACCTGGAACGGCCGAGCAGTCACAGGGCAGCTCTTCGTTGCAGAAATCCCCCTCGTTGACTGCGCCCACGCACATCTGTTTGATGCAATCTGCATGCTCCTGGCACTCGTTACCAGCGTTGACACAGTCCACGGGATTGCAATCGGCGTCGCTCCGGCACGTACTGCCGGGAAGTCCTCCATCCACGCAGACACCGCTCACGCATTCACCCGCGTCGTCCGCCGGACAGTCGGCGACAGTGATACATGGCCCGCCATCACGCGGTCCACCTACACAGACATTCTGGGATCCCCCGACGCAGACACCCGGCATCCCTCCGGGAATTGCGCAGTCGCACTCAGCGGTAATGTACTGGTTGCAGTCGTCCACAACTGAACACGGATCCCCGTTCAGCGGTCCACCGACGCACTGGTCGGCGAGGCATTCACCCTTCTGCGTACAGGTGTCGCCGGGGGATGTGCCTCCCACACAAATACCCTGTGGCGCTGCTATCTCACGGCACCGGCACTCGGCCTCGCCGTCTTCGCAGCAGTCACTCTGGTCCGTACACGGAGTACCATCGGGAACGGATTCAGCGCCTCCCTCGCCGCCTTCGCAGATATTGGCAATGACAGTGGGCAAATTGGTGCAATCACAATCCCCGACACCATCACAGATTCGCCCTTCGGACGATCCGCCGATGCAGCGCGATCGTCCGTCACAGTAGATCGAGCAGTTGGGATCGGTGGTACAGTTACAACCGGGGAGTATAAGTTCACAGGCACAGCTCGGGTCGGTCACATTGCAGGTACAGGCCGGGTCTTCAGAGCTGCAGAAGGCGGCGGCGTCCGGTTGCTCCTCACAGCCGCACGCGGCCGCTTCGAACGTGTATTCCGTATAGTCAAAGGTGACCGGAAGCTCCTCCCCGATGACGCTGTGAACGCCCATACGCCACAGTCCGCAGAACTCGTCTTCCAGGCAGTCGAGGTCACCGTCGCATGGCGTACCGGTGCGCGAGCACTTCGGCTTGCACAGCTCTCCAGGGTCGCAGTCGGCCTCTGAAATACAGGGGTCTCCACTGACCGCGCACACCCACTCCGGATATCGTACCAAGACATAAGGATGACCCGATGGAATCGGAGTGCCCCCACCCGATCGAGCACCCCACGGGTCGTCGTCGCGCACGGCGTAGGCCGTGTACACTCCACCGCTGAGATACACTTCCGCGTGCTCGTCGTTGGGGTTCCAACCGGGAACGGCCGTGTGGACGCCGGGAGTATTGTTGTAATCGTCGAAGGAGCCTCGTGCATAAACATGCGTGTCGGGATCGTCAGGATAGGCGCCGGCGCCCAAACGCGAAGCAATGACGATGTCATCGTCGTTCGGATTGTTCAAGTCGTCCGTCGTCGGCCAAGCGGCGTCGTACTCGACGACCTTGTGAGGCCAGTAGATATTAAGGGGATATTCCCCGTTGATCGTCACATTGTCCACGTAGTGTTCGTTGTTCACGCCGCCGGTTCGGGCCCCGAAGCCGAACCGTGCATCCAAGGAGCCGGGAAGCGCGTAGCCGGCCAACGATGTGTCGAACGCCACTTCCGGCGAGCCGCCCGACGGCGTCACCGTGACTGTCACGTATGTGTCCGTCAACTCGATCACCGCGTGATGCCACTCATCGCTGTTGAGGTCGAAGCTGGGTGTGTAATCAGCCATGACCGGATTCCCGTTGATCCACAGGCTCATGTGGTTGTCGTTTGGATCGCCTTCATTGTTGTACGTGTCGAAAGAGAGGGCCAGGGAAGTGGAACCGGCAGGACCGTCTTCGGCAAACAACGACGACGTGTCGAACGAATCCGTGCCAAGGACCGCGAAGCTCATTCCATCGGCCCCGGTCCCGCCACCGATACGGAAATCAAAGGCGGCTCGGAAGCCCGAGAAAGCCGCGATCGGCCGGTGGAAGACGAGAGAGCCGATTTGGCCGTCCTCCGCCGGCGTCAGGCGCGCCGCCCCGGCGACGATCTCCGCGGCGCCATTCAGCTGATACTGACCGGCGTCGCCTGAAAACGGTGACCGGATCGTCGTGCGGCTACGGCCCTCCTCGAACCACCATACCTCCAATTCATCGTGTACGTCCGAGCTATTGACGGGGATGATCTGCCCGGTCTTCTTGATGGCACCGCACTGGAAATCGCAGAAGTCTTCCGTGCCGCAGGAGATGCCGGGCGGGCAGTCGTTGTCATTCTCGCACGGCGGCGCCCAGCCGTAGATGCACGGAGCAAAGGGTTGTCCATCGTGCAGGTAGCCGAAGGGATATTCCGGCGTCCTTATGTCGTGGTCCAAGTCGTTGATCTGTGTTCCGATGTTCCAGTCGACGGTCATGGTGAGCGGATGAACTACGGGGTCCATATGCTCATACGACGCGACCACCTCGAACTCGACGGCCGCCCGGTCGTTACAGGTCGCGCCGGGCGACGGATCCCTGATGTCAAACCGAACGACGCTGTAGCCGGGATTACTGGCACTGAACCGGCTGTCGTCGGTGCTGCCGCGCGGCGGAGGATCGTTGTTGGGATCGTACCCTATATCATGCATGATCACGGCCGCACAGTACTTGTCCGGATCAGTCGGATCGACCTTAAGATCCACTAGCGGCTCATTGGGCGGATCGGAGGAGTGGATGACGTGGGGCTGCGGGTCCACTGGCCACTCGGCCGTATACAGCCGTGCCGAATGATGCCAGCAGTTGCCCGGTGCGAAGGGTGTCTGATTGTACCAGACCACCTGCAGGTCACTGGCGACGGTTACTCGACGAATCGGCCAGATTTCGAGTTTCTCTTCGGTCCGCTGCCAGGCCGCGTCGGAGCCGTGCTCCTCGACATTGGCGTAGAAGAGCCCCTGGCAATCGGCGCCCTCGGGAACCTCCAGCATTTTACCCACATCGACAGGACCCACGTGCATCCCGTCCACCTGTTCCATGATGTCGATCACTTCCAGGCCCACCAGCGGCCCGCCCGAGCCAAGCGTATACTGAAAGACGATCTTGCCGCTCTCTCGCTTGATCACTTGGACCATACCGCCCGCGACTGCGACATCCTCCGGTCTGCCGCCGCCCGGGTCGTTTTCGTGGTACATGGAGTTGTAGCGGATCGTCCGCTCGAGGCTCGTGCCGATCGTGACCGGCGTATTCACGCCTTCCCAGTTGAGGAAATACTGGACTGGGGCCACGTCGTAGTCAGCCCCGGGGGGTGGCGTGGCTGCGTTGTCGGTCGTCTGATAGACAACAGGATCACCCACTACGCCTCCACCGTCGGCCAACCACTGTATCACGATGGTCTTGCCCGGCTCATTGGCGAAGAGTCGGCCTGGCCCGAACGGATCTCCTCCATCATACACGTTGTCGTAGTAGAACACGGCGGTTGGTGGAAAGACGGAGCCTCCGCAAACACCGGGAGACGCACAGTCCCCGTCTGTATCACACGGATCACCGTCATTTGCGCCGCCCTCACAGAGCAGAGTGCAGGTGCCACCGTCACAGTCGATGTCTGTTTCACATTCTTCGCCGGGGTAACTTCCACCGACGCAGCGATACGGCTGGATTTCCGCGACCGTAGCCGCCAAGTCAGCACCTATGTAGTCGTCGTCCAGTTCGCAGTAGATACCCGGGGCGCAGTCGTCGTCTGTGCTGCACGGGTCACCGTTGCCGGCACAACGTCTTGGTGGCAGCAGCTCCGTGCCCACGCCGAACGCCGGGTCGCACACGTCGCCGAGGCCGTTGTTGTTGTAGTCAGCCTGATTCGGATTGTAGGCGTCGGGGCAGTTGTCGCAGAGGTCACCGACGTCGTCCTGTCCATCGCTGTCATTGTCACCTTGCGATGGCGCGCAGACTCCCCCGCCACACTCCGTCCCCCACGGCGTGCAAACCGTTGCGTACTCCCCGGCTACACAGATGCCCAGGAGGCAACTAGTATCGGTGCAATCCCCGTCCTTCATACAGGGATTGCCGTCTTGACTGTCGCAGACTCCCAGGCCAAAGGCGCAGACCCCGTAACCGGGTGTTGGGTCACAATCGTCGTGCGCGGTGCAGGGCGTGACTGCTCCCGAAATGCAGACGCTCTGCGTTGGAGAGTTGGAAATAAAATGGCAGTTATCACACGCGTCACCCAGCAGGTCGCCGTCTTCGTCAAGCTGATTAGGATTGTCTACAAAATCGCAGTTGTCACAGGCATCGCCCAGCTCGTCGGTATCTCCATTGGCCTGACTGGTATTCGGAGTGTCTGGACAGTTGTCGCACACATCACCAACGTCGTCACTGTCTTCATCGTCCTGGCCGGGGTTGTGATCGTCCGGACAATTGTCGCACACGTTTCCGAGACCATCACTGTCGTTATCTGCCTGGTCAGTGTTTGGGGTGTCTGGGCAGTTGTCGCACACATCGACTACGTTGTCGCCATCCGTGTCATTGCCGACGGTTTGAACGTAGGCGGCCCCGGCGTTGCTGCCTCCTTGATCCTCCCGGTAGGCACCGACCAGGGCGGTGTCATCGGTGGTGGCAACGGCGGCCCCGAAGATGTCAGAAGCTTGTGCGTCGCTGGCCAGGAGCTTCACTCTCTGTACACCGTACGTCCAATCAATGCTCTGGGGACGGAAAAGGAACGCCGCGCCGGCGTCACTGCCGGCCTCATCGTCGCCATGCCCTCCAACGATCACCGAGTTGCCACCGCTGCCGACGGAGTATCCGAAGCGACCGTCTACCGACATCGGAGAGGCTCTCAAGCTCGTTTGGAGATAATAGCGTTTGTGGATGTACGCCGCTCCGGCATTCATTACGGAATACCCCCCCAGGCCGTAGTAATTCTCGTACGGTGCGCCGACAACAACCTGGTAATCGCCGAGCAGATCGGAGTAGCTGATGGCCACGGAATACCCGAACTTGGCCTCCGCCTGAGAGCCGCCGTACATGGTGCCGATCCACTCCCAAGTTCCGCTGGAATTCTCCCGGTACAAGAACGCCCGGCCGGCGTTCGTCCCGGCCGAGTCATCGTCGGGCGCGCCGACGACTGCGTACGTGTACGTGCCGCCGCTCGCTATACCAACGGACCAACCCAGATGGTCGTTTGCTGTACCGGCAAAGGTGTAACCCTTCCGGGACCAGGAGATTGTGCCGCCGGGCATCGTGACATACCGCCTGTAGAAGAACGTGGTCCCGCCGTTTGATGGCCCATACGCCTCGGAATAGGGGACACCGACGACCAACCGAGAGTCGGCGATGGCCACCGAGCGTCCGAAATTGTCATGCGCAACGGCTTGAGTTCCTGCCGTGAGCTTGAACTCCTGGACCCAATTCGTACCGTCGCGATGGAATAAGTAGACGGAGCCTGTGTTGGTTCCCCCGACATCGTCATACGGGGTTCCGATTGCGGCGATGGTTCCGCTTATCGCAACGGAGAACCCGAACTGGTCGCCCTCTGCGTAGTCGCTTGCCATCAGCGAATCTTCGTAGACCCAGGTGTCACCATCGCGCCTGAACACAAATGCTGCACCTGCATTTGGGACTGAGTTGTCTCGGCCAAGGTCCTCCGACGGAGATCCCACCAGCGCAAAGTCACCATCTATGGAGACGCTGTAGCCGAAGTAGTCCCCGTCCTCCGGGTAGTTTTCCATGATCTTGAACTGATCACACTGTCCCAGGGCAGGGATCTGGCCGGCAGCCAGGAATGCGAGTCCGGCGAGCAGTAGCATGCTCAGAGTCGTTCTTGAAGTTGTCATCCGGATATGCTCCCTTCTCTCTATTGGGCGTTAAGCGTGGCAATCTGCGACACGCGTTGAAGTTCGAACCGGCCACCCACGTGCAACGACTCTTTGTGCAGGCCTTCCAAAGTCTCCTCGTAGATACCGCCCAGCAGACTGTCTCCCCAGCCCGGGCGATCCATGCCCGGCGGTGGATTGGCCTCGAACCAGAAAGTCAGATCTCGCGAAACGTCGAAGCACTCGTAATCCAACGCGTCCGGTCCAAGTGGCTCGTCGTCTGCATCGAGACAATCGTGGTCGGGGTGATACTTGTGACGAAACGGATTCAGTGGGTCATTCGGGGAGATGGCAATCGCAGCAACGAGGGCTGTCCCGAAGTCTCCTGCCAGAGTCAGATCACCGTCGAACGAAAACGCCGCCGTGCTCACCCGACGAGCGAACGGCTGGCCGTCCTGCAAGCTGCCGGCCTCCAGCTCGTTCAGCACCCCCTGGGGACATTCCGGTGTGACCAGCACGAACCGACCAGGGGTATCGGTATCGGCATCGCCGGGTTCCCACATTACCGTTACCTCGGTGAGCATCTTGTACTCACCAGCGTCGCTCAAATGAATGATCACGGGGAACATGAACTCAGTCGACGTGGGACGCAGTGCGGTGGTGTCCGATTCAGTACTGCAGTGACCCCCGTCTGGGCAGTCCACAGAGGCCCCGCAAGGCTGGCCGTCGCTCGAACCACCGGCGCAGAAGGCACGGCACATGCCGCCCGGACAATCGGTGACAGTCTCGCACGTTGTGCCGTCGGGGCAGTCGGCGTGCTCCTCGCAGATGATCTGGGTCAGTTCGACTTCCGGTGTTCCCACACAACGCTTCTGGTCCGCGGAGCACTCCTCGCCGTCACTGATTCCGCCGAAACAACGCATGACGCCGGCGAAATCGGGATCCGTCGGATCACCTCCCGTCCAGACGCGTGCCCCCGCACTAACCCACGCAACACGCTCAACCATGACGTGACCGAGATACAGCCCCGGCCGAGCGCTGGCGCCACCGGTCCCGGCGATTGTTCCACTGACGCCACTTGGCACTTGCGCTGTTACGGAAAGCCAGCGGCGAAAGCCGTGACCGTCGGTCACCTCGATGATATGCTGGTACTGTGAACCCTGGCCTTGCTCATCCAACTCCGCGGACGCAAGGCCGGCTCGATCAACACCGAGGCGCAGCGTCGCTCGAGCGCCGGACGCACCAGTTCCACTCAGCGTCCAACCCTGAGTAGTCAGTTCATGCCATTGGAACGCCTGATCGGCCTTCCCTCCGCCTCCGTAGTCCAACCATGACAGCGGTACGGGACCCGCAAGCGCCGGCAGGCCTGGGGGCTCCACCGGCACCGATGCGGAAGAGGCGTTGGTCAGGGTCACCTCACGGGCGGCGGTTGTCAGATTCTCAACCGTGACAGAGTGCTCCAGAAGGCTCTTGCCAAAATCGACGCGTCGCAAGGAACCATTGTCAATCACCACTGGACCGTCGTACTCGACGTCCTGGCCGCTTTTCACCCAAACACCCCGCCCGGGTGTGATGCGGGTGTTCGAAAGATCAGTGATCTGCGACAGCGCTCCGTCAGCCTGCAACTCGTAGATGGCCGTCGCCGTATGCGTCGCCGATGGTGCTAAGTAGGCCTCGAAGGTAGGCGCCGCGTTGGGATCGTCCACGACGTGGAACCCGGCAAGGTTGAAACCCTTTCGCCATCGAGCCCGCGCACCGTTTGGCGTTCCGGTAAGGGTCAAGGTTCCAGGCTCAGTAGCCTTGATCAAATAAACCCTCCCGCCCCTTATCAGCCGGAGCGTGATAGCGACACGCGCAGGATCACTCGGCGGGACCCAGATTCGCCAACCGCTGTCGAGGGCGGGGGCGCACAACGGATCGTTTGGGTCGGGGCAACCCGGTGGTCCTTCAACGAGCGGATCCGGAGCCAGCATCCACACGGCGTCGATCGCGAGATTCGTGAACAGCTCGTCCGCATTCGAAGGCGAAGGATCGACTTCGATGTATATGCTGTTCCAGCCCGGTTCGAGCTGGAAGCTCTGCTCGAGCCACTGAGCGGATGCACTCGAAGCCAGCAGCAGCCAGCTTCCGATGGCCAAGCTCGTAGTGCACGCCCTCGCGCTTAGCACGCACTTCCAGAATCTCACGTATTTCATCATCTCAAACCTCACTTGGAGTTTGCCCGGATCGCTGATTCCCTGCCAGCGCTCCCTGGTCTGTTGCCTGATGTGTTCTTGTATCCGCACTGTTCTTTGGAGAAACATGTAATATCACCTTCCAGCCAAGATCCTCTCAAACGCTGCGAAGTCGTCGAGGTCAACGTGGGAGACGTTATCGAAATCGAACACAGCCTGGCATTGCGCGGTGGCCGATTGAGTCGGCGCCTGAACTCTACCCAGCCGCAGCCACAACGCCGACAGCTTGCACAGCGACAGATAGAAACTGCCCTAAGTGGCCGACTTGGCTGTGCTGATTTATCGGCGTGACACCATCCGCGTCGACGGACATAATGGGCCCATGTCCGAGTATGTGTCCTTAAAGCAGCTTGCCGA
>Ga0307432_1000460_pt1 | contig 30964 bp, 29 predicted proteins | sample SalMarWE160150MG_FD_202158 | JGI IMG/M metagenome (GOLD analysis project Ga0307432, IMG submission 202158) | Salt marsh sediment microbial communities from the Plum Island Ecosystem LTER, Massachusetts, United States - WE1603-150 | ecosystem: Environmental > Aquatic > Marine > Intertidal zone >...
TATGTGGGCAACTTACCCTATGATACGACCGAAGACGAATTAAATCAGGAATTTTCGGCTTACGGAGAAGTAGCGTCGGTCAACATCCTGACCGACAAGATCAGCGGGCGACCTAAGGGATTTGGCTTTGTTGAAATGGCATCAAAGCCCGAGGCCGAAGCTGCAATCGCGGGTCTTAGCGGGAAAATACTAAGAGAGCGGACTATTGTGGTTAATGAAGCCCGTCCTCGCACTGATAGCAGAAGTGGTGGTTCCTATGGTGACAGAAGGGGTGGTGGCTATGGTGGTGATAGAGGTGGCAGATCCGGGGGAGGAAGGCAGCGAAGATATTAAACTATCCGGTCGCCATCTATACTTAATAGTCGTGTTAGTACCTGCGTAACTCCGTAAAGTGTTACTAGCACACCTGTAGCAAATCGGCGTTGGGCTAACCCATTTCACAAGAGTTAAGCAACATGAATATCTATGTGGGTAATTTACCGCTTGAGATGACTGAGGATGAATTGCGACAAGAATTTACAGCTTTCGGACAAGTTATATCTGTAAGTGTCATGAATGACAAGTACATTGGTAGCGGACAAGCGCGTGGATATGGCTTTGTTGAAATGGCCTCAAAGTCTGAAGGCGCAGTTGCAGTTGCCGGTCTCAATGGTAAAACAATAAGGGGCCGGCTTATTGAAGTTGTTGAAGCTCTTCCTCTTTCAGACAACAAAGACAAGAGATCCTCCCATAGCACAAGAGGTAGCCATTTTAGTGCAAAAAGGCAGCGAGGATACCAGGAATATGTTAAATCGCCTGCTTCAAGTAAGAAACATATAACTTTACAAAATTCTATTGAGGAGCTTTAGTGAATTTCGAAACCTTTAATCTTCATCCGAGCGTCATGGCCGGTGTACAGGCGCTCGGTTACGTTACACCCACACCAATCCAGATTAAATCAATCCCACCAATTATGCAGGGGCGTGATGTTATTGGCCTGGCCCAGACCGGAACCGGCAAGACTGCAGCTTTTGCGCTGCCGATTCTGCAGCGTCTACTGCAAGGCCCACGGGGTCGCGTCCGAGCTCTCATAATCTCGCCAACGCGTGAGCTGGCCGAGCAAACATGCGAGGTTACAAATGAATTGGGAAAGCTAACCGGGTTGCGGAGTATCACCATTTACGGCGGGGTGAGCATGGATCAGCAAGTCCAGAGATTACGCAGCGGGATTGAAATAGTTGCTGCCTGTCCCGGCCGTCTGCTCGATCACATTTGGAAGGGTACGATCAATCTATCCCACCTGGAAGTTCTGGTAATCGACGAGGCGGACCGGATGTTTGACATGGGCTTTCTGCCTGACATCCGCAGTATTTTGAGATGTCTGATTGGGCCGCGGCAGACACTCCTTTTCTCAGCTACCATGCCTAATGATATCCAGCGTCTGGTGCAAGAAATCCTGCATGATCCGGTCACGGTACAAATTGGTCACTTGGTACCAGCAACCACGGTGGCACAAGCATTGTATCCTGTAAAGCAGCATCTCAAGACCGCTCTGCTAAAGGAGATATTACGTAAGACCAAAACAGATTCGGTCCTTATCTTTACGCGTACCAAGCACCGCGCTGAACGAGTTGCGCAGCAACTGGTAAAAGCAGGCTATCGGACGGCCTCACTGCAAGGTAACATGTCTCAATACCAGCGTCAGGCCGCGCTGGATGGATTCCGTGCTGGCTCATTTAAGATCCTGGTAGCAACCGACATTGCCGCTCGTGGCATTGATGTTCTGGATATTTCACACGTCGTTAACTACGACATGCCCGAGAGTACGGACGCCTACACTAATCGTATCGGCCGTACGGGACGGGTTAACAAAGAGGGGGATGCGTTAACATTCGTAACAGGTGCAGACTCAGCTATGGTGCGCGCACTTGAGCATCTACTCAACACGCCACTGGAGCGCCGGACGCTGCGCGACTTTGATTACACGGCGTCGGCACCAAACAGCGAATACTTCCGCCGTCCGCGCCAATTATGACGACGTAAAATATGATGGGTCTTAGCCTTTCTTAGTAGTAATTGCTACCGAATATTTAAACTGAATAGATAACACCTATAGAGATAAGACAGCAAATACGCTCATATACGAGAAGATTCTACTACCCACATGCATTATCGCAATGACATAAGAAATATAGCCATTATCGCACATGTTGACCATGGTAAGACCACTATGGTAGATGCTATGCTCAAGCAAAGCAAGATTTTCCGGGATAACCAGATAGTCGGTGAGCTGATAATGGACAGTAATGCCCTCGAGCGTGAAAAAGGGATTACTATTATGTCTAAAAATACGGCCGTGCTCTATAAGGGGGTCAAAATCAATATTATCGATACGCCGGGGCATGCCGATTTCAGCGGAGAGGTAGAGCGCGTCATCAGTATGGCTGACGGTTGTTTGCTTCTGGTGGACTCTGTGGAAGGCCCCATGCCCCAGACCAAGTTCGTACTACGCCAGGCTATGGCAAAGGGTCTGAAATCCATCGTGGTTATCAATAAAATAGATCGAGACAATTCACGGATAGCGGAGGTAATTCGGCTCACCGAGAATCTGTTCCTGGAATTAGCTACCAGTGTTGACCAGCTTGACTTCCAATTATTATGTGCCAGTGCCAGGGAAGGTATCGCTGTGAGCGAACTGGGGAAGAAAGGCAAGGATATCTTTCCTCTCCTTGATTGCATATTGGAAAAAGTTCCCCCGCCTCAAATTAAGAACGGTCCGTTTCAAATGCTGGTTTCTAACCTGGACTATGACAGCTACAAGGGTAGAATAGCCATCGGCAGAATCTGGAGAGGCAGGATCGCTCCTCATGATTCCGTAGCCGTTTTAAGTTCTGATGGCACGGTAACCCACTATGAAATCGGTGAAGTGTTTACTTATCTCGGTCTCAAACGCATGAAGATAGAGGAAGCCGAGGCTGGCGATATAGTGGCTGTGACTGGTCTGGAAGAAGTCAGCATTGGCGATACCATTGCCAGTTTGGACCTGCCTGAAGCTCTACCACGTATAGAGATTGGCGAACCAACGATAGAGATGACCTTCGGAGTAAATACATCACCGTTCAGCGGCCGTGAGGGGCTTTTTTGTACTACCCGCCAGTTGCGGGCACGGCTCCACAGGGAACTGGAAACTAATCTCAGTCTCCGCGTACAGGATACGGATAGCCCCGACACTTTTCTGGTAAAAGGCAGGGGAGAATTGCATCTGGCAATCCTGATTGAGAACATGCGCCGGGAGGGTTATGAATTTGAGGTATCCAGGCCAGAGGCTATCACCAAGATAGTTGACGGCAACCTTGTAGAACCCGTGGAGGTTCTTACTATTGATACCAAAGGTGAATATGTTGGGGTTCTAACCGAAATGCTGAGCAAGCGGCAGGCTCAGCTTACTGATATGCGCAATGATGGGCATGATAACATACGCTTAGAATTTCATATCCCCACAAAAGGACTTATTGGTTTTCGTAGTGCTTTTCTTACCGCTACCCGCGGTGACAGCATCATGAATACCATTTTTCTCGGCTATGAACCATGGCGGGGGAAAATCGTCACGACTCGTGGCGGCGTTCTGGTAGCGTCAGAGCAGGGTATTGCTGTTACCTATGGCCTTAATAACGCTCAGGAGAGAGGCGACACCTTCATCGAACCGGGAACCCCAGTCTACGAAGGTATGATAGTGGGAATGCATGCACGACTGCAGGACATACCCGTCAACGTATGCAAGGAAAAGAAGAAGACCAATATACGCTCGTCTACTTCCGACATTGCCGTGAAGCTGACTCCTACTATTATATTTAGCCTAGAGCAAGCCATTGATTTCATCAATAATGATGAGCTGGTAGAGGTTACCCCCGAGAATATCAGGCTGAGGAAGAAGTTATTGACTAATGCACAAAGGTTGAGGAATATCGCTTCTCTACAGCGAAGCATGAAGTAATAGACTATGGTTTATCGCTAAGATACTTTAAGACTAGAATTGATATCCTAATTCCGACGCTATACAATACGTCATTTCTTTCAGGTTTCCGAATAAGAGATAAGCAACTGCTATAAGGCTGATATAAACTCCTTCTCCTCGAAGAATATCTCGGGAAATGTTCCGAAATACCCATCATAAATACCGCTGAACGGGATCAACTCTCTTCAGATTAGTCATTTCCTAGCACAACATGCCTCGTCACTTTGCAATTCACTAATATCCATTGCTAGAACGCCTCTGATGTTTTAACGGGCATTGGTTTCCTCAGAATCGTTCTAGCCCTTTCCAATTCATCCTTTTTATCCTGAGACCATACGCTCTCTTCTGAGTAACGTAGGGCTGCGCTCATATGTTGTTCTGACGCCAATCATATTATGTATCAAGCCTGAACAGTGAGCCGGGATGTCCCTGCCCGAAGCAATTGGTCGATATCACCTAGACAGAAATTAAGTTCCTAAACATAATGCCACTTTCCAGTGTTCCAAACCAGCATATGCATACACACTTTATCCATTAACTATCATATGCTTTTTAAAAGTTAGTTTAGTTATAAGATACTTGTAATAGGCTATATATGTTTATTATAAATAGTTATGAATATTAATAATCTTTGTAAAGTAGTGATAACTAAAATACATTGACAAATGGCACTAAATATGCTACCATAACCACACTGTGACGACTCTCTCCTACTGTTGAATTCCGGCAGAGAGATGCACAGGTGAGGGGATTTTTAAAAACTCTCGATCGTTTCCTACCGAGGTTGAGTAATGATGCCAGGCGCTGAATCACCTCCGGAATCGCTGCACTTACCTCTAGTCCTGGGAAACTGCTATAGTACACAAGCTTCATTTCTTGTGCTAAGATTACCAACTGGGAGAAGCGGCCTGTGGGGGGCAAGATAGCATGAAACACAATCCCCTTAAAATATTCACATCATTACTGTTGCCAATCGTGATGCTATTGACGATAGCAATAGTATTTCCGATTGCTATCTCTGATTCTGCTGCTGGAGTGCTTGAATCCAAGCCCTACCCCTCTTTGAGTGGCGAGGTTCTTGATCCACTTGCCGATGTAGAGGCAGTGATTTTGAGGGAGGCAAATGATGGAGATTATTGGACAGGAGAGGTTGGGAACCAGTGCGCTTGCGGAAACGGTTGTGGGACTGGAGAGGATCAAAGTATAGGCCTGGGAAACCCGGCGGCAATCTATTGTGAGCGCATGGGCTATGAATACAAGACGGTGGAAACCGGGAACGGGGAGACAGGAATTTGCGTAATGCCAAGTGGCGAAGAACACGATGCCTGGGCTTTTTACAGAGGTGAATGCGGTACAGAGTTCTCCTATTGTGCCCAGAAGGGTTGGCCTGTAGCAGAAGAAGAGGAGAACGATTCTTTTACTACGAAATGTACTACGTGTGTACTACCAGTCGCGGATGTGCCGCACAAAACAGTCTCCGAACTCCTTAATTTGGGCGAGGGGAGTGCAGTAGAGGTCAGTGGGGTCAATTATACTGGCTCCGATGAGGGACGTATCAAGGAAATAAAAGCAGGTCTTCCTGATCATTTTGACTGGAGAGACAAAGACGGAGAGAACTGGATGACTCCAGTCAAGAATCAAGGCGGTTGTGGTAGCTGCTGGGCATTTTCAGCCGTGGGCATTGTGGAGCCGCAGTATAACATCATCTACGGAGACCCAGACCTGGATTTAGACCTCTCCGAACAATACATGGTATCGGACTGTTGCACATCTTGTGGAAGCTGTGGGGGTGGATGGCATGCAACTGCACTTCGATTTACAAGGGACTATGGAATCACCAATGAGGCTTGCTTCCCCTATACCGCAAGCAATTGTCCTTGCTCTAATAGGTGCTCTGATTGGAGCGATAGACTGAAGACGATAGATGAGACGGAACGGGTTTCGAGCGATATAGAAACAATAAAGCAGTATCTGATTGAAAAGGGTCCTCTGTCGGTTGCTATGGGCATAGGAAGAGGCTATGGAGGGCATTTTGACAACGGGATTTATAGATGTACCAATGATTCTGGTAGAAACCACGCCGTTGTAATAGTTGGCTACGACGAAACGGAGGGCTACTGGATTGTCAGGAACAGTTGGGGTTCTAGCTGGAACGGTGATGGGTATTTCAAGGTGGGTTGTGGAGAATGTGCCATAGAGAGCTATGTATACTATGCATATCTTGCCGCAGCCCCACCCACTCCTACGCCTACCCCCACGCCTACGCCCACACCTACGCCTACTCCCACACCCACACCTACACCTACACCTACGCCTATGCCTACACCTACACCTACGCCTATGCCTAGCCCTACACCTAGCCCGACACCGACACCTACGCCCACGCCTACGCCAGACGAGGTTTTCTTCGACAGCTTTGAGGACGGCTCCCTTACCAACTGGGTGCAGGACGCCCAAAACGACTGGTTCTGCTCAACCCAGCGGGCAGTAGAGGGCTCTCACTCCGCCGAAGTTGATGGATGGGCAGTGGATGCCGCTCTGACGCTGAAGGATGCTATCGATCTCAGTTGGACGTCACAGGCTAACCTCACCTTCTCCTGGCTCATTGAAAGCGGGCTTGACACCGGGGAGTACCTGGCGCTCGACCTGTGGAATGGCACAGCATGGAATGAGGTCACCCGCCTGAGAGGAAATGTTGATACAGAGAACGTATGGCACAATGAGGTCATCGACCTCAGTGATTACCTGATAGGGAATTTCAATCTTCGCTTCCGGGGGAAGATGTCTCTTTCGAGTGAGGACGCCAACGTAGATATGGTAACAGTACTACGCACACAACCACCTACGCCTACGCCCACACCCACGCCATCGCCCACTCCCACACCCACGCCATCGCCCACTCCCACACCCACGCCTACGCCTGAACCTACCCCTACGCCCACGCCCACGCCTACGCCTACGCCCGAGCCCACTCCTACGCCCACGCCATCGCCTACGCCCACGCCATCGCCTACGCCCACGCCATCGCCCACGCCTACGCCCACACCATCGCCCACGCCTACACCTGCGCCTACACCCACACCCACGCCTACGCCGGACGAAGTCTTCTTCGACAACTTTGATAGCGGCTCGTTGGCCAATTGGGTGCAGGACGCCCAAAACGACTGGTTCTGCTCCACCCAGCGGGCAGTGGAAGGCTCCCACTCCGCCGAGGTTGACGGTTGGGCACAGGATGCCACCCTGACGCTGAAGGATGCTATCGATCTCAGTGGAACGTCACAGGCTACCCTTACATTCTCCTGGTTAATCGAGAGCGGGCTTGACACCGGGGAGTACCTGGCGCTCGACCTGTGGAATGGCACAGCATGGCATGAGGTCGCCCGCCTCAGGGGAAATGTTGACCTGGAGAATGTATGGCACAATGAGGTCATCGACCTCAGTGATTACCTGATAGGGGACTTCAAGCTTCGCTTCCGGGGTAAGATGTCTCTTTCGAGTGAGGACGCCAACGTAGATGTGGTGAGAATAATGTTGCCCTCAACCCCTTAACTACCATAACAGGTCTTGGCAACTGTCGTTGGTGTCTCATCCTGATGCAGCTTTGGTTGATAATGCAACCCGGTTAAGCTGTCTTCAATATGACTCCAACAGGGCAATGATCGGAGCCCATAACCTCAGGCATTATAAATGCGTTTGAAACTGATTCTAATAGACTGTCAGTTACGAAAAAGTAGTCAAGTCTCCAGCCCACATTCCTTTCCCTTGCTCTGGACTTCAGATCCCACCACGTATACTGATCTGGTTCCTTGGTAAAGTGGCGGAACGTATCAACGTAACCGTGAGCAACAAGCTTATCCATCCACGCTCTCTCTATAGGTAAAAATCCCGAGACTCTTTCATTCTCTTTTGGCCTGGCCAGGTCTATCTCTTTGTGGGCCGTATTGAAATCGCCACAGATGATTAGTTTCTCCCCTATTGCTTTAAGACCTTCCGCACATTGGAGAAAAGCATCATAAAAATCCATCTTGTATTTCAATCGGATCTCATTTTTCTTTCCGTTTGGGTAATAAACGTTCAGCAAAGTGAATTCAGGGTATTTTGCGATTATGACTCTGCCCTCTAGGTCGAACTCTGGAACACCAAAACCATTCCGAACGCTTATTGGCTTATCCCTAGTGAAAGTGGCAACCCCGCTGTAGCCTGTTATTTCTGGGTAGTTCCAATATGCATAATAGCCATGCGGTTCGACCAGGTCTGAATCTAGTTGTTCAGGGTGCGCTTTTGTTTCCTGAACACAAAGAATGTCTGGAGATTCTCTGTCTAGCCATTCTAGCAGGCCTTTTTTTCTTGCTGCTCTGATTCCATTAACATTCCAAGACAGTATCTTGAGTCCTTTCATGCTTATCGCCTCCTCAAACTACTCCGCTTCGAATCTTTGCCTTTGAAACGTGCTCAGCTTGCTGGTATTATAGCATAGTGAGGTTCCTATGAAGTCAGCTGTCCCGGCTAATAATTCTTGTTGTCTCGTATCTAGTGACCTTCGGTATGGTGTATCCACCATCATGGGAGGTGTGCAATGAGGGTATTGTCAATAATGGGAAGTCCGAGGATAGGAGGCAATACCGATTTATTGCTAGACGAGGCTTTGAGAGGAGCGCAAAGTGAGGGAGCGGAGGTTGAGAAGATAATCGTCGACAAGCTCAAAATATCCCCCTGTAAAGAGTATAATGCCTGCCTCAGAGATGGCAACTGCGTCATAAGAGATGACATGGATGACATTTACCCCAAACTTCTCGATGCTGATGTTGTAATAGTTGCTTCGCCCATGTTTTTCTATGGGCTCACCAGTCAGGTCAAGGCACTCATAGACCGTTGTCAGGCGCTGTGGGCACGAAGATACGTCCTTAAGCAAGGCCCGCCGGATTCCGGGCGCAAAGGAGCATTTATCGCTGTGGGTGCCACCAGAGGAAAGCAGTTGTTTGACGGGTCAATATTGACAGTGAAATACTTTTTCCAGGCCATTGGCGTAGAGTATGTCGATGAGCTTCTCGTTTGGGGGGTGGACAGGAAGGGAGATATTAAGAAACACTCCACCACACTGGTGGACGCCTTTGAAATGGGCAGGAGACTAGCCCATAGGTAGTGTGGGCTAAGCGTGGCCTTACCACTATCCTCTCTTTACCGGTCTCTGTACGGCTACACCGCCTGCTCTTCTGACTGTCACTCAAGCTGCCAGAGAGTCTTCGTTGGGAATCACGCAATCAATGCTCCCTATCCTCCCCATTCGCACCGACGGAGTCACTTCCCCGGTCAGCGGTGCCGGGGTTGTCAGACGCCAGCGCACCTAAAACTGCCCTGCTCTCCAGAGCCGCCCTCCTGAACCGTCGCACCTGCGGGAGTACGAGTAGAACGGTGAGTACAAACGAGAGGGAATCGGCAACAGGAAATGAGGCCCAGACACCGTTAAGGCCAAGGAACCGCGGTAATATGAGGACCGCTGGAAGGAAGAATAGCACATTCCGAGAAATCGCAATGATGAAGGCTGGTACGGCTTTGCCGATTGCCTGAAACACCACCGACCCCACCATTTGGAACCCCAGCAGATACATGACGAAGAACACAAGCTTGGCACCATGAGAACCCGTGGACACCAGAGCGCTGTCGGTGGTGAAGATGCGGATAATCGGCGCCGGGAAGAAGAAAACGATGATGAATGAGAGGGCCGCTAGTATGGTCGCTGCGATGGCGGAGATCTCTATGGCCCTGAATGCTCTGTCGTATCGTTCTGCCCCGTAGTTGAATCCGAGCACTGGCTGAAGTCCCTGAGCAATGCTGACGAGCGGCATGAAGAAAAACATGATGATGCGGTGCAGCACACCGAATGCTGCAACAGCGATATCACCACCGTAGGCAACCAGGCTTCTATTCACGAAGACGATGACCAGACTCCCTGCGGTGGTCCTCACGAATGACGATACCCCAATCGCCAGAATCTCTCGCAGCACCGAACGCTCAGGGGCGAGATTGCGAAAAGCGATCCGCACTGAACTCCGATGGCGAAGGTAGTAACTCATCAGATACGCCGCGCTGACCACCTGTGCCAGAACGGTTGCAATGGCGGCACCAGAAACACCCATCCGCAAACCTACGATGAAGACCGCATCAAGGGCGATGTTGAGAACAGCTCCTGCCACCATGGCAATCATAGGGATACGAGCGTTCCCCTCAGCCCGGACAAGGCCGTTTGCCGACATGGCGAAGACCCGGAAAACCGTGCCGAGCAGGATGATGTTGAAGTAGTCCCTGGCAAAGGGGAGAACAGTCTCCGATGCACCGAAGAGCCTGAGCCAGAAGCTACTACCAGACAGGCCAATCACTGTGATCGCGATGCCCAGCACACACACGCAGAGTATAGCATTGCCCAGCGTCCGCTCTGCCCTATTGACGTTTTGAGCCCCGAGTGACCTCGAAATCAGCGAGGCCCCCCCTATGCCTATCATCTGGCCTACACCCATGACCAGCATCTGAACCGGGAAGACGATGGAGAGTCCCGCTATCCCCAAGGAACCGACGGTGCGGCCAATGAAGATGGTATCCACAACGTTGTACAGGGCCATGACGAACATGCCTACACCTGCGGGCAAGGAAAGGCTCCATAGCAGTCTGCCTATTCCCTTGGTGGCGAGCGCTTTCACTCTTTCGTTCTGCATCTGACTACTTCACTCAAGCTTCGAAAATATGTCCCTCAGAGTCCTGAGGGAGGCTGAAAACTCCCGCAACTCCTCGTCTGTGAGACAGGACAGCGCCTCTTTAATGCTGTCTCTTATCGCCACGCTGCGTTGTTCTATCATCGTTGTACCTTTTTCGGTGAGCGCGAGATTGATGCTCCGCCTGTCCGTCGCATCAGGTCGCCTTTCCACCAGCCCCAGTGCCACCATTCTGTCCACCAGTCGCGTCATCTGGGGCGCTGGTACCTCCAATCTGTCGCCAATTGCGGTGACATGCAGCGTTCCGGCTTCATTCAGCGCCTTCATTATGCCGAAATGGAGTGGAGTAATGGACTCGTCGATGCAAGCGAGCGCCGTCTTCAGTAACTTCCTCCGGCTGGCCCTCACCACAAGGGCGGGTACGCTGAACAGGTCATCCGCGAGGGCATCGAGCATTTGGTCCCTCACTGTCAACCTCCTCCAATAGTAGATATTTAATAAGGGCAATAGTTGTATTTGTGAACTATTCTATCGGCGCCTGAAGGTATTGTCAACATATAATCAGTATGGTTTGCGCTATCGATATGTCAGGCAGGTAGAGTGTCCTCGCTCCTTCCTCGATCTAATGCCCTTTGGATGTTCACGCAACGATCGTTCAACAAATCGCTGGTCATTGAGCTTCGCATGGATTGAGGATATACTATGAACTGGAGTAGAAGGAGGTGGCACATGCTGGAAGTGTTTCTGACTGAAGAGCAGAAGAAGCTGAGGGAGGAGGTGCGGGACTTTGTTAAGAGCATCCCGCGGCAGCTACTCCTCGATATGGACGCCGACAAGGTCAGATTCCCCAAGGAGTTCCTGATCGAGGCGGGAAAGAGAAATCTACTCGGGTTGCGGTTCCCACCCCAATACGGTGGCAGGGGGCTGAAGTGGGTGGACGAGATGATCGCCCTTGACGAGGTAAGCAAGCTGGGGATGTCGCTGTCGTGCCTGTACAGCCTGGTCACTATTTGCGGTGAGGCTTTGAACGCCTTTGGAACTGATGCGCAGAAGGAGAAATATCTCAAGCCAACCCTAGAAGGCAGGATGTACTGCGCCGAGGCGCTCACCGAGCCGCGGGGAGGGAGCGATTTCTTCGGCGCCACCACTGTCGCCCGTAAGGAGGGCAGCCACTACGTCCTCAACGGACAGAAGCGATTCATCGTGGGCGCTGAGGGCGCCGACTATTTCGTGTTGTATGCCAACACCAATCCCGGGGCTCCAACACGCGATTCGCTCAGCCTGTTCATCGTGGAGAGGGACATGGGGGTGGATGTAAAGTACGTCTACGGCCTGATGGGTACGCGCGGTGGCGGCGCAGGCCGAATAGTGCTGCGCGATGTGCGGGTGCCAGCGGAGAACCTGGTAGGCGAAGAGAACGCCGGGGGCATGATCTTCTATCAGATGATGATACCGGAGAGGATTGTCAGCGGCACCACCGGCGGCTCCAGAGCGACACTGGAGATTGCGGCGCGCTATGCCGACAAGAGGAAAGCCTTCGGCCAGACGATACGGAGCTTCGAGGCGGTCAGCTTCAAGATAGCCGAGTGCATCACCAAGCTCGACGCCATCAGTGCGTTTACCTACGCGGTGGCCAAGACCCTGGACGAAGGAGTGGGCACCAGAGGCTATCAGAGGCGGCTGGTATCTGAGTTGAAGAAGATGTCCACCGATGTGCAGTGGGAGGTAGTTAACGAAGCCATGCAGATAATGGGCGGCATCGGCTACACCAGCGTCTTTCCGATAGAGCGGGCGATGCGGGATGCCAGGTTGGGCATGATCTGGACCGGGACCGCGGAGGTCATGAACCTTATCATCCAGCACGAGTACTATAAGGAACTACTGGCGAAGGGCGTCGAGGGCCGTGACACAGAGGCCGACGTTGACCTGACCGACGAGGAGATTGCTGAGGAGAAGGTCTACGAGTGAACCGGCGAAGCCCGTAGGGACATTTCCCCGTATATGCTACAGCTTGAGTTCATTCAGGCCGGTGTAGCTGTCGGCATACCGCATCAGTTGCTGCTCGAGCTCGGCTATGACCACCTCTGCCGTGGAGAACACCATCGCCTCCACCAGATGTCCGCCATGGCAACCATCGCGACCGCCAAGCTGAATGTGGATATGCACGATTGTATCTGAATCCTTCAGGGCAACGGAGCCCTGGGCGCAGACGATCTCCAGTGGACCCGCATATTCCACGGTTTCATACATGCCAGGGAGTTGCCTGAGAAAGTTCAGTTTGGCGCTCTCCACAGACCCGATTATTCCCACGACCACTGCCGATGTGATTCCATATTGCATGCAGTAGTTTTTTATCTCTGCGGCGAGTTCTTGCTTAGGCTTGACTCTGAAAACGTGTACTCTTTTAAACAACTTGGTGCCTCCTCTATCGATCGGTATTGGACTTCGCAGCATACTACCGCTGTGTGACGTCTCCTCACTTGGGGAGCAGAGACTATTATAAGGCGCATGGAGGGCTGAGTCGAGGGTCAGGCGGAAGCATTAGGCCCACTTTACACCTGAGGCATCGTATGGTAGCGTTTGCGTCACGACTCTGGCGGTAGCAAAAATGGGCGACACTTAGCAGGCATCGCAACGGCTAAGGGAAGTCCTCACATCGCAATTATTCTGCGTTCTCGCCACGCAGGGCAACGGCCATCCGTTCAGCAACATCGCGTTTGACCCCAGGGTAGCGATGTTGGTGGACAGTCGGTCCAAATCTTCACCATCTATGCCACCGTGCTCTTCTTCGTTCTGATGATGGAGGTCCACAATCAGACGACGAAAAAGACAAACTGGACGGCCTACATCTTCGGTTGCATCGCTGGCATAGTGCCATGGATTGTCATCGCCATCTACTTCAGCAATACAAGAAGATCGGGCCGTGGCGGAACTACCTGCTCGGGGAGAGGATGTACATCATCCCCAAACTGATAGGCAGGTCGGCACTGGCGTGTCATGTTTTCTGTAGCATGCTGCGCACGGTATGACTCGTGCCCGCATGCACGGTTGCGTTCGTTTAGAATCCGACTAGCTTTCCGCTGACAGGTAGTCCCAGAGTTTCATGATGTGGGGTGGGTGCTGCGGTTGAAAGCGGAGGTAGTTGGGCGTGGGATAGCGCAGTATGCCAGAGCGGTGGCCTGCCTCCAGGCCGCTGACCACCTGGTCGACTTTGCTCATAGGGATGGCGACGGCCATTTCGCTATCCTGAGCTGAGCAGTTGATCCGCTCTCCTGGCCCTAGCATTACGAGCTGGCACTCATCCGCGACAATGGGGAGAGCGATGCAGTTGGCACAGCTTGCCCCAGAACTCACGTCGAAGGAGAGCGGTCTTCCCTCTGCGTTTAGTCTACCCTGTATCAGTCTCATCATCTGGGCCGGGCTGCCGTAAACCACGATGACCTGAGGCTCAAAGACGGTTCGCTCCAGAGGGGCTATCAGAACGTGGGTGTAGCGCCCATATTCCAACCGGGGAAGGTTCTGGGCGCTCGCCGCGGCAGTCTCCCTGTCCTGCCCTAATGTCTCGCCGAAGCTGCCGTCAAGCCAGCCTTTCTTGGGGAAGAGGAAGCCGAGGCTCAGGGCTCCCAACGAACAGGTCGAATCTTCCAGAGCCTGGGCTACCACCCAGCCGTAGCGGCGAGCCATGGTGATCGCCTGGCACAGAGCGACCTTGAAGCCGAGGTCACGCATTGGGAGCCTCACTCGCTCCGGAAGCTCGTCCGCTTGGCACATTCGAACGGCTAGGGGAAAGGTCTGAGGCCACAGATAGGTGGTCACCGCTTCATTGATCTCTTTAGGGTTCAATTGTCTTCTCCTTTCACATGGTATTGGGCATGCACAAGCAATTGCATGGTGCCGACTGTCTGTCAGCCGAAGAGTCCTTTCAGTTTCATTTGACAAGACGGTCGAGTAGGTCTAGCAGATCAAGTTCAACCTCGCGCGTCTGGCCTCCCAGCTCGAGGAACCTCCTCATTCGCCTTTGCGCCTCTGCCGTTGCCACGGACTGGTTGAAATAGTGGGCCTCCTTAAGCAAGCCCTGCATCGTGGGCAGTTCGGCGCTGTCAACCGAAGCCTTGGCCAGGGCTATGGCCTCGGCGGGAAAGCTGGCAATGCGATAGGCGAGGCGCTCAATAAAGGGCCCGATTTCATCCAGTGGTAAGGCGCGGTTTATATACCCATAGCGTTCCGCCAGGTCAGCCGGGTAATCATCACAGCCGAGAACAACTTCAAGCGCTCTGGCTCTTCCCATGACTCGGGGCAAGCGCTGCGTCCCGCCTCCGCCGGGGATTATGCCGATCGCGACTTCTGGTTGGCTGAGGACGGCTCGGCCGAGCGCGGCAAACCTCATGTCCAGCGACAGAACGAACTCGCTGCCGCCACCACGGGCACGCCCTTCGATCCTGGCGATGGTAACCTTGGGCATCGTCCTGAATCGATCCACCATGGCATGGAAGAACCCCAGCGTCTCTTCTTTCGGCGGCACTTCAGTGGGGAGCTGCAAGATCACGCCAACGTCGACGTGGGCGATGAAGAAGTCGGGGTTGGCGCTGTCGAACACCACCACCTTGACGCCATCGTCAGTCTCTATCTCCCTGCCGAGCCGGTCTAGCTCCAGCATTAGAGGCAGGTCAAGGAGATTAATAGGTGGGTAGTCGATGGTTACGAACAGCACCCCGCGGTCAAACCGCACCTTCAGGCAACTGTAGCCGTCATAGGCCATAGCATCCTCCTCTCGCTCGCAAGGTAAAAGCAACTAGAGTCTGTCCCTCTCCATCTGTCGAGGGCCTCTGCAGGCATTAACTTGCCAGCCACATGTCAGTTTCCTATGCGTCGCGTGGCTGAGAACCGGCGGCATGTAGATTATTATGCCACATATGCACCTCGGTATTCCAAGTATTTACGCAATGGCCTGGCCACTTTTGTCTGCCGTCACATCAATGACGTTGAAGAACGATCCTCAGATGGTCTTCGTTGCCGTGACCTGCGTCGTGGCGCATCGAAGCGTCTGATTTAAGCGTCTTACCTGCAAGGCGCCGCCGCTTCACCTGTGCGCCGGCGATTGCCATCAATAGCCTCAGCTTCCTGCACGTAGCCAGAGAAAAATGGCCCATACGACAACCTGTGCTCCGCCGGATTCACGGCATGCCATGCTGCGGTATCCCACCTACTGGCCGCTGGGTGGACATCATCTAATCATGTCCCGACAGATCCCGAGTGAAGGTCCGACGCTCCAGTCACCAAGGCTTGGGTGTAGGGATGGGTAGGAGCGGTTATGATCTCGCTCGAGCGCCCTTCCTCGACGATTCTACCATCATGCATGACAGCCATCCTATCGCTGACCTTCCTCGCCACAGCTATATCGTGGGTTATAAATAACATGCTCAGCCCTCGCTGCTCCTGAAGGTTCAGCATCAGTTTCATAATCTTGGCCTGCAGGCTGGGATCGAGGAAGGAAGTGGGCTCATCTGCTATGAGCAGTTTGGGGTCAAGAACGAGGGCGCGGGCTATCGCCACGCGCTGCATCTCACCGCCGCTCAAGTGGTGCGGGTACATGTGCAGGAAATCCTCATTGGTTGGCAACTCTACCTCTCCCATAACTCGAATAGCCTTGCGCTCTCGTTCCTCCTTCGTACCAACCCCTTGAACGTCAAGTGGCTCCCTCACCAGTTCCAGCACGGACAATCGGTGGCTCAGCGATTCGCCGGGGTTTTGGAAGACCATCTGGACCTGCCTAAAGAAGTCCTTGCCCCTGACCGGCACTCCTCTCCCTTCAAGGTACACCTCGCCCTCGTCGACGGGAAGAAGGCCCATGATTGTCTTAGCAAGGGTAGTCTTGCCAGAGCCACTCTCGCCCACCAGAGCCAGGGTCTCACCGCTCTCGATTGTGAGGCTGACCCCGTCTACCGCCCTTCTCGATCCAAAGGACTTGCGCAGCCCCGTAGCGGCAAGCAGGGTTATGATGCCGCCCCGGTGGCATGCCAAGTATCTCCCGTGGGCGAGCGCCAGCAGCGGCTGTTCCGTGCTGCAGACATCTATCGCCTGGGTGCACCGCAGGTGGAATGGGCAACCAGCGGTTTCACGGCTCATCCTCCCCTTTATTCCCTGGAGGTCTTTGACTGTGGTCATATTGGGATATGACCTGAGCAGTGCTCGGGTGTACGGGTGTCTCGGGCGAGACAGCACGTCTGATGCTGGGCCCATCTCCAGGATTATACCAGCGTAGAGCGTGGCCACGCTGTCCGCCAGCTTGGCGGCTGTGGCAATGTCGTGGGTTACCAAGATCAGGGTATGGTCTTTGGCCATGCTCCTCAGCAGTTCGATAATCTCAATTCTGGACGTGGCGTCCAGTGAGGACACTGGCTCATCAAGGATTATGATCTCAGGGTCGTTGGCCAGAGCCATGGCTATCAGCACTCTCTGCTGCTCGCCACCGCTAAGCTGGTGTGGATATGAATCGAACTTGTCTTTGGAGAGGCCGGTTCGTGTCAGCAAACTGCCGGCCCACTCTCGTGCGTCCGACTTGTTCTTCACGCTGTGCTCCACCATTGGTTCCATGACCTGGGCGAGCACCGTATAGACCGGGTTTAGAGTGCTGTTGGCATTTTGGAACACCATGGAGACCCTGTTCCACCTGATTTCTTGCATCGATTCCTCGGACAGCGCGAGTATGTTCTCACCGTCAAGCATAATCTCGCCTCTGATCGTGCCTTCCACCAGTCTCATAATACTTAAGCCCAGGGTGGTCTTCCCAGCACCGGACTCGCCGATTATAGCCAGACATTCGCCAGCGTGCACGTCGAGGTCTATCCCGCTGAGAACGCGGTTGCTCCCATAGCTTACCTGGAGTTCCCTGATGTTAAGCACTAGCTTCACCTCTGAGGCGCGGATCCATCACTGGCTCCATGGAGTGTCCAATGAATGTTACGGATATGATGAGCAGGGAGAGGGCGATGCCCGCCGGAAGGAGCCACCAGACCCACACGTTGAGATAGCTATATTCCAGGGCTTCCCGCATCATAACGCCCCAGCTCACGACGTTGGGGTCGGAGATGCCAATGAAGGCTAGCCCAGCCTCCATGAACACCGCCCTTCTCATGGCGTAGATGAACTCCACCAGCAGGATGGGGCTGAGATCTGGCACTATGTGGCGGTACATCAAATACAACGTGCCTGCGCCGAACGACCGCGCGGCGGCCACATGCATTTTCTCCTTCAGTGAAAGAGCCTGTGCTCTTACTATGCGGGCGCCACCCTGCCAGCCCAACAGCGATAGCAGAACGATTATGGTCCACACGCTGGGCCGCAGGTAGGCAGCCACCAGAATCAAGACGATTATGATGGGGATGACGATGAGAGCGTCCACTATTCTCATCATGATTCTGTCATACATACCACCTATGAGCGCTGCTGATGCCCCTACCGTAGCCCCCAACAGCGTGGAAAGGAGAGCAACAAGGACTCCGATCATCAGCGACGTTCTTGCCCCGTACACCAACTGGCTCCATATGTCTTGCCCCACATGGTTGGTGCCTAGGGGGTGGCTCCAGGATGGGGCTAGAAAGGAATGGACGCTCTGGGCTATGGGATCATAGCCCGCCAGCAACGGGGCGAAAAGAGCCAGCAGCACTATTAGGGCTAGCGCGGTGATTCCGAATATCCCCGCGCTGCTGTGAGTGACTTCCCTCTTGAGGTCAACGTGCATAGCTCACCCTCGGGTCCAGTCTCGAATAGGAAAGGTCCACCATGAAGTTGGCCGCCAGTACAAGCGTGGCCACGAGCAGAAGAACTCCCTGGATGATGGCATAGTCACGGAAAAGCAGGGCCTCATAGGTGAGGTATCCCAGGCCGGGATACGAGAAGACTATCTCAACGAAGAGGGTCCCCGTTACCACTTTGCCAAGCCATATGCCAGTCATCGTTATCACTGGCAGCATGGAGTTGCGCCCTGCATGCCGGTACTTGAGGAGCCGCTGAGAAAGGCCTTTGGCCTTGGCGGTGAGCATGTAAGGCTCCTTGAGTACGGTAATCATTGTGTTCCGGGTGAGCAGATAGCCGCTGGCCAGATGGGCTAGCGTCAGCGAGGCCAGAGGCAGCGCCAGGTGTTTCAGAACATCCAGCACGAGGGCACCTCCCGAAAGGCCGGAGTATGGGCTTATGGCGCCTGCGAGAGGAAGTATGCCCAGAAGCACGCCGAACATCAGAAGCAAGACCATTCCTATGAAGAAATCAGGGAAACCATTGAGAGCCATGAGGCCGGTGAGCATGGTCCGGTCGGTCCTGGTGCCACGGCGCCAGCCTGATTCGATCCCCAGCACCACGCCCAGCACCGTAGAGATGAGCAAAGACAGGCCGACAAGCAATAGAGTCCATGGGAGCCGGCCCAGAATTACATTAACGACTGGAGCATTGTAGTAGTAGGAATAGCCAAGGTCACCGTGGAAGAGGGCTGCGAAGTAGGCACCCAATTGCTGCCACAACGCCTGGTCAAGTGAGAAGCGGTGCACCAGTTCCGCCTGCAGTTGTGGTGACATCTGCACCAGTGCTTCTTTGCCGTAGATAGCCATGAGCGGGTCGCCTGGCATCAGGCGGGGCAGAATGAAATTTAGCGACAGGATGAACAGGAGCGCTATGGCGTACGTGAGCGCATTCCGTTTGCTCAGAATACGCATCTCACTCTCCGCCTTCGAATCGCTCCGTATCATGGGCCGGGCCTGAGCTTGGCGATTTCTCGTCGAGTTCACGCCCTATCCGTATTACCCAATCAGGCATCCTTACGTTGTGTGCACGGTAGTAGTACGGAATGTAGGGCTTTATGTCTATCAAGGGGCTGCCATCAACGGCCTCAAGTCCATCCACTACCAGCACATTGCCTCTGTGCTCGATGAGCTGAACCGCAGTCGCGGAAATGGGGTTGGGTCTAGCCGGGCTGCAGGTGGCGAAGACGCCCGTGAGAGGGAACTCCTTTCTCCCCATTGGATGGACCCTTGTTATCGATCGCGCCTCGTCTGTGACCATGTGGGCCCAGTAAAGCACCATAAGATGCGAGAAACCATCGATGCCATCGAGAATGCCCGTCAGGTCCTCGTCTATCACAAGCTCAACTATGGTACTGCGTTCCTTATGGGCCTTCTTAACCCCAGTCTTCATATTCAGGTCACCCCGCTGTGGAACCAGACTCGGCCGCTTCAACACACTCCTGACAACACCGACACGCCTGAGTCGCATATCAGATGCGTTGCTGGTTCTACCAGATTCACTTGCCCGTTCCATCGTGCCTCCGTACTAGTGGCCCTCATATGACAGAAAGGCCATTTTGTTCAAGGGTAGGGGTATGCCCGACGCGATGCCGCCCTCGGTGTAGAAGAGCTCCACGCTGCCGTCATGGGCCCAGTACCAGTCGGGGTAGTACAGAGTTATCGCCGGAAGCTCTTCAGCATAGATTGCCTGAATCTGCTGCACCGTCTCCAACCTCTGTTCGGAGTCCATCTGGTGAAGCTGGCCTTCCAGAAGCTGGTTCAGCGTCTCGTTGCCGGTGAAGCGAGCGCTGTTGAATCCCTTCCCTGTGATCACCTTGGGCAGTATCGACGGCTCGTAGAGACCGCCATGCCCATAGATCGCCAGGTCGAAGTCCCACGCTTCGACCCTGGCATCGAGCGTCGAGCCTTCTAGCATGACAAGGTCTACTTTCAGGCCAAGGTCTTCTAGCTCCCGTTGAACGAACTGGCCGACCTCCTTGAACCCATACCCGGCTTGGGTGAGCAGTTCCACCTCGACCGACTTGCCATCCTTGGTAAGAGAGCCGTTATCCAGTTCATATCCCAGCGTGGCAAGCAGTTGGTGTGCTATCGTCAGGTCGTACTCGTACATCTCGATATCTGGGTTGTACCACGGGCTGTCGGGCGGGAGCATGCCCGGACTTCCCGGCACGGCATGGCCACGCTGGGTGATTTCCACCAGTTCCTCCCGGTCGATTGCATAGGCGAGAGCCTGCCGAAACTCCCTTGACGAGAATGGTTCCTTGGTGTGGTTAATGATCAGCTTGGCATTCCACGCGTACGGTGAGCACAGGATGGTGAAACCATCAGCCTGCAACTCGTCAACCATCTCAGGTGGGATAGCGGCTGCGTTTGCGCTTCCCTGTCGCAATGCCGTGGGTGCCATCTCTTCGCTCACCCTGTCGAATATGATGCGTTCGACCACTTGCTTGCCCTGATAGTAGCCGTCATAGGCTTGGTATAGATATGTTCCGTGCTCCTTGCTGTAGTCGGCCAGCGTGAACGGCCCGGTGCCGATCACCGCTTGCGGCCCGCTGAAAGCGAGAGGGTCATCCACGGACTCCCACACATGCTCTGGGAGTATGGCCATCGTGCCGGCTACGTCGTTCACGAAGGGAGCGAAGGGTTGTTCCAGATAGAGCTTGATTGAATAGTCATCGATGATCTCCACTTCACTCACGCCGGTCGGCCCAATGAGGGTGACGAAGGGCAGTGGATGCGTCTTGACGTATTCAACGGTGAAAGCAACGTCATCCGCGGTAAAATCCTCGCTATCGTGCCACGTGACCCCCTCCCGCAACTGGAAAAGGTATGCGTTATCGGCCTCAATGTACTCCCAGCTTTCGGCAAGCGCTGGGATGAATCCGTTCTCATCTTTCCACACGAGAGAGTCGAATAGAAGGCTCATTCGCACGTATCCCGGACCCCTGGAGTAGTGGCTGTAGGGCGAGGGATAGCCCCAGTCGCCGGTAGGGTCGGTGACGGTGTAGGTAATCTCCGCCGAGGAACCACCATCACAGGCAGAAGATAGCAGCAGGGGTACTACCAACGCCAGCACAAGCACTGAGAACATCAAAATCCGCTTAGTTTTACTCTGAATCATCGGTACCTCCTTCATATGGTTTATGCGTCTACAACGGGCGGCCTCTAGCCAGCGCGTTTCTCTTAAGCCGAGCCCATGTTTTTAATCAAAGACATTCCATTTCCACCAAGCTCATAATATTCCTGCCCCGAGCATGGGATACACACGGACTTGCCGTCCCTTATCCTGGCGCAGGGTTCCATGACCGACTCACCACATAGTGCGCACTTCACGCTGGCAAAGATTCGAGAGTAGGCGGGGACGTCTACAGTTACGGGATTGACATCGAATAGCTCATCATCGGGGATATCCAGCATTCTGAAAGCGGCCTGCCTCCACAGGTCGCCCAGGCTTCTCTGGTCAGCCTTGGTGCCCCCGCGCTCAACCACCACTTTCTGGAATAACTCAGCAGCCTTGGGCTCATGCTTCTGTAGGAAGTGGCTATCGACTTTGACTGATATCCTCAGCGCCTCTCCGTTCCTCCTGGCTAGCGTGAAAGCCGTCTTACCGTAGTCTCTATAGATGAGAGCATTGTTCCCAAAGCTACAGCCAGTAATGAATTGCACGCCGTCGCTGAAGCAATTGTTGGTTTCTATGATAGCGATTACTTCCTCCATGCCGGTGGACTTAATGCCCAGTTCCTTCACAGCTCGAACAGATGCCTTGACTCCGAAAGCCAAAAAGGGGCAGAAATGACCGTGCAATAGCCCGCTCATTGTTAGTAGCCTTTGCAAATCCCCCGCAGCTATGGCCTGTTCGATTTCATGCCTGGGATTGTGTGGCGCTTGATTCTCCATGATCACTTTTCCTCCTCGCTCTTGGGGCAAGCAATGGTTTTACGGCTTACGGGGTTTCCAGCTCGGCGATTTTCGCTAACCTGACCGCAAGCATTCTCTTACCTTGCACTCCCTTTCCCCCAAGGCATAATTACATTCCTAATGCATGAAGCTCAGTGTTAGTCGCACTTGGATGCAGTTGCAACTGATTGCACCAATACCTAAAAAGAGAGAGACCATTATCCGCTGCAGCTCCGGCAGGTCCCGAAGATCGCCATGTGCTCAAATTCCGCATCGAAGCCATACTTCTGTCCGATCTCATCTCGTAGCCGCTCGAAAACTGACTCATCAATATCCTGGACTTTGCCGCATTTTCGGCACACCAAATGGTGGTGGTGCGCCTTCCCGACCGGGTGATAGATGAGGCGCCCGCCGCCTAAGTCCGTCTCTGCCACCAAACCTAGCTCTTTTAAAAGCTCCAAAGTACGATACACAGTAGAGATGTTGATGTGGGGATACTTGGCATGCGCTTTGGTATGGATTTCTTCGGCGCTGATATGATAATCGGCTCCTTCGATAGCTTCCAGCACGATCATGCGCTGCGGCGTGAGACGGTAGCCTCTCTCCCGCAAGATATCGGAAAGGTTTCTCTTAGCCTTCATTTTCACAAACCCTATTTTGCCATATGATGAATGTTATTGCAATAGCTTGCAAAAGCAATTAATATCAACACTTCAATAGAGGCGTTTTCGACGAGATAAGGCTCTTTGATGAATTGGGAGCCAATCAGGGTGCTCCGTAGGGTATACGGTCCTGGTTGAGCTTTGTACAAATATAAGGTCAGTCGGAAAAAGCGCAAGAGCACCTTATAAAGGCCTAAAAATGTTCCATGAGGTGGGGATGGACTACTGGCTGCGCTGCACGCAAACCGCCCTGCAAAGCCCTACAAGTCTGACAAAGGGAATAGGGAAATGGAGGCTGTTTGACCATTTATTTGCCCAATTTATTGGGCTATTTCGCCTGATACTTTAAAACAGATATTAATGCATCTCAGAGCAGGTGGGTGAGTGCCAGAGCAAATCATGGCTCTCCTGGCGGGAGGTCCGATTCATCGTCCGATTTATCGGACTCTCGCAAAGTGGAGGACTACGATCTGTCGGAGCAATTAGATGAGGGAGACGCTCACCCTCATCATTCGAGGTCGACAGGTCGGCCGTCCTACGGCCCAAGCACAAAACAAGCCGGGAACCTCCGATCCAGGCGTGGTTGGAGCATCTGCTCCAACCTATCCCCTATTTGAGACATCCTCAGAAGGACTTGACATTTAAGGTACGAAGCAATTATATTCCAACTAGCCTGGAAGGAGGTGACACGAATGGCAGAAGCTTACTGCTTCAAATGTAGAGCGAAAAAGGAGATCAAGAATCCTGAGAGGGTTACTCTAAAGAACGGCAGGCCGGCAATTCGAGGGGTGTGCCCTACCTGCGGGACAAAGGTGTTCCGAATCGGCAAGAGCTAATTGATACAGCCTCTGAGCGATACCAAACTATCACATAGGGTTCAGTTCTACTATGGTAGGGGTAGTTTTTCTAGCAGGGCACAAACGTTGATTGTTAGAGCTTTAACGCTCTCTTCCTCGTTTAGGCCGGCGCCCTGTGCGATCTGGCGGGCTAAGTCGGGGGAGAGCAGGTCCGAGGGGTTATGGGAATCGGAGTTGAGGAGGAGCTTGGCTCCTGTAAGTCTAGCCAATTGAGCGATGTGGCCATTAGTAAGCGAGTGTCCCTTCCTGGCGCTGATTTCAAGGAAAATGCCGTTAGCGGCTGCCATTTCGGCTTCTTCAAGAGTAAGCAGGCCAGGGTGTGATAGAATATCAACATAGGGGCACAGAATTGCTGCAGAATTGGTACCCTTTTCTACGGGCTCGGTAATGGACTCGCCGTGAACAACAACCAGCCATGCCCCAAGTTCTTTGGCACGCTTTGCCGCTTCGCAGATCGCTGGAGGAGGGATGTGGGTAAGCTCTACACCTGGGATGGCGATAATATCCCAGTGCTCCCTGGCCAGAGCACAGTCCTCGGCGACTTCTTTAATTATCCGCTCCAGAGAGCCAACGCCGGCATGGTCGGTAATAGCGATAGCCTTGTAGTTTCTTACCTGCGCTCGCCTTATTAGTTCGATTGGCGATAGAGAGCCATCGCTCAAGGTAGAATGAGTGTGAAAATCATAGACCATAACTCACCTCCCTAATAGAATAGGTTTATTATAGAACAGGAGATAAATTTGGGCAATATAAACGTAGCCATTATTGGTGTGGGAAACTGTGCATCATCACTGGTGCAGGGTGTTCACTACTACAGTGAAGCAGCAGAAAATGCGTTGATCCCCGGTTTGATGCATGTCAACCTGGGCGGGTATCACATTAGAGATATTAAATTCGTTGCTGCATTTGATATCGACCGCAAGAAAGTGGGTAAGGACCTTAGCGAAGCGATATATACCCCACCCAACAATACCTTCAAGTTCTGCCAGGTTCCAGCTACCGGGGTGAAGGTATCCCGAGGCATGACCCATGATGGGCTGGGCAAATACCTGTCCGAGATAATCACCAAAGCCCCGGGCCCTACAGATGACATCGTCAGCATTCTCAAAGAGACCGAGACCGATGTGGTGCTCAACTATCTGCCCGTTGGGAGCGAAGAAGCGACGAAATGGTATATCGAGCAGGTGCTTGCCGCTGGTTGTGGCTTTGTCAACTGCATTCCCGTTTTCACTGCTAGGGAGAAATACTGGCAGACTAGGTTTGCCGAGAAGGGACTGCCAATAATAGGCGATGATATAAAGAGTCAGGTTGGGGCGACCATTGTACATCGTGTGCTCACCAACCTTTTTCGAGAACGTGGTGTCAAACTGGAACGGACCTATCAACTAAATTTCGGCGGCAATACCGACTTCCTCAATATGCTTGAGCGTGAGAGATTAGAATCAAAGAAGATATCAAAAACCAATGCGGTAACCTCGCAACTGGATTACAAAATAGCGCCAGATGACATTCATGTTGGTCCTAGCGACTATGTTCCATGGCTTAGCGACCGAAAATGGTGCTACATCCGCATGGAGGGGCGAACCTTTGGTGATGTCCCTCTCAATATAGAGGTGAAGCTTGAGGTATGGGACAGCCCCAATTCTGCTGGGGTTGTAGTGGATGCCATTAGATGCTGCAAGCTGGCTATGGACCGTGGCATCAGCGGGGCACTTGTTGCGCCGTCAGCCTATTTCATGAAATCTCCTCCTATCCAATATAAGGATGATGAAGCACGCAGGATATTGGAGGAGTTCATTGCCGGAGACGATTGATCAAGGGCGTGGATTGAGAGGAACCGAATATGGCCTGGCAGACGTCCATATTCATAGTAGTGTGGGCGATGGCATGGCAAGCATTTCCGAAATCGTCACCTTTGTGCAGGAGAAGACTAGCCTCGATGTCATTGCCATCACCGACCATGATGAGATTGAGGGCAGTTACCAGGCCAGAGAGCTAGCGGCAAAACGTGGTTATCGCTTCGGAGTCATAGTCGGCACGGAGGTGACCACTCTTCATGGGCATCTTCTCGGCCTTTTTATAGAGAGCCCTATCCCATATCTCCAGCCCCTGGAAAATACTATAGAAGCAATTCATAAACAGGGTGGTCTTTGTATCGTGCCTCATCCCATGAGCTGGCTAACTCGAAGTGTTAGCCAGCAGAGCCTGGAGAGGATCATGGCCAGTGATGACTTAAATATCTACCTTGATGGTGTGGAGACGATTAATGCTACGATTGTGGGCCGCATCTCTAATAAAAAGGCGAGGAAGTTCAATAAAAAGTACGGGCTTGCCGAAACAGGGGGCAGTGATGCCCATTTTCTGAAAGCAGTGGGGGGTGCCATCACTCTGTTTCCCGGCAGAACCGCCGAGGAATTTAAAAGAAGCCTTTTAGAGCGGACGACCCAGGCGCGCAATGGTACTCAGGTGAAGTATAGCGATATCGGATTTCTTCAGATAATAAGGCAGCAACGCAAGAGCAGGGGACTCTCTCTTCATGGCATGCTAAGAAACCTCAGGGAAAACTTCCTATGAAGATTGCCCTTGTTTCCCCATATGATTTCGCCTCCCCTGGTGGAGTGGTCGGTCACATATCCCAGCTTTATGAACAATTCATCAAGATGGGGCATTGCGTCAGGATCATTGCTCCTTGCTCTCGTAGCGAGGCTTTTCTGGAGCACAAGGATCTCATCGCGTTGGGTAAGCCTATCCCCGTGCCCTCCGCTGGCTCTATCGCCAGGGTCACCCTGTCGCCACTCCTGTCCTCATCGGTAAGGGCCATACTTGAAAGGGAAAAATTTGATATCGTCCACCTCCACGAGCCACTGGGCTCTACCCTGCCCTTTCTCACACTGTGCGTATCGAAGTCCATCAATGTGGGCACCTTTCATGCCTGTCACCGTGTGCCAAGAGGATACCAAATCGCTAGGCCATTTGCCATCAGGTGGTTTAAGAGGCTCGATGGCAAAATCGCTGTTTCCAAGCCTGCGATGGAGTTCATAAGCAAACACTTCCCTGGCGAGTATGAGATAATTCCCAATGGCATTGACCTAGAGCACTTCTCCGCTGATGTACCCCCCATCGAGGAATTCTGCGACGGGAAGCTGAATATCTTATTCGTTGGTCGACTGGAGAGACGTAAAGGCCTGAAGTATCTCTTGGGTGCCTATAAGCAAGTAAAGAAAGATCTACCCGATACCCGGCTTATTGTGGTAGGACCCGGGGAGCGGCGAGAATATGAAGGGTTGGTGAAGAAAACGAACCTGGAGGACGTGGTCTTCATCGGCTATGTATCCTATGAAGACCTCCCCAGATATTACAAGACATCTGACGTTTTCTGTGCTCCGGCCACTGGGGAAGAGAGCTTTGGCATCGTTCTTTTGGAGGCTATGGCTGCGTCAAAGCCCATCGTTGCTTCAGCGAACGAAGGCTACGCTAGCGTAATGAGCCACGGGGTCGAGGGGCTACTGGTGCCACCTAAAGATGAGAACGCTATTGCTAGCGCCCTTATTACAGTCCTCGGTGATGAATCCTTGCGCCAGGAGATGGGCGCTAGAGGAAGGCTGAACGCAGAAATATACAGTTGGCAGAACATTGCCCAAAGGGTAATGGACTACTATGGTAGCTTGATCGCTAGGCATAGTGCGCAAGCGATGGAACAGGTCTAATAAACTACGGTATAGAGGAGGCTGACTATTACCTGGAAAGATATTCTTCGACCTTCTGAAATCAGCGATAGAGCGCACCGCCTTGCTGATCCCTTGGGTCGGATATTAGCCAAAACGAGAATTCCTCCTAATGCTGTAACCATATTTGGCTTTTTACTGATCATCTTTGTCGCTTGGATTCTATCTGAAGGGCACTTCTTTATTGGTGGCTTCTTGGTGCTCATTGTCAGTTGCTCCGATTTCATCGATGGGGCGATGGCCAGGGCCATGGGGAGGGCCACGAGATTTGGTGCCCTCTTAGACTCCAGCCTGGATCGTTACTCTGAGGCAGTGCTGCTTTTCGGACTTCTTTGGTTCTATGCCATGGAGCAGGCCAGTACGCAGGTGATCCTCATCTTTGCCACTTTAGTAGGCTCGCTAATTGTGAGCTATGTGAGGGCGAGGGCAGAGGGGTTGGGATTGGATGCCGAGGTGGGGATTATGAGGAGGACTTTGAGGATTATTACCCTGTCACTTGGACTTATACTGAGCCCCATCGAACCTGCCCTCCTCGTGATTCTGTGGATACTGGCGATATCTACCAACCTGACGGCGTTGTATCGCCTGTTTCACGTGTGGCGAGTCAGTATAAAGAAGCCTCCACAGCCCCGAGACAATCTGGAGTGAGGTTCCAGCCCTATAACACGGGGCGCAGATAGCGGCGGAGCATGAGATAGATGATGAGAGCCCCCAGGATTGACACCACAATGATGAGAGCTAGGAAGTATACAGAGATGCCCGAACCCCCATCATCAGGGGTTGGCTGGGGCCCAAGCCCAATGCCTTCACGCCACGCGGTATTGAGACCATCCATGTCAAAGCCGTAAAACTCAATCAGGGCATCGTCGTAAGTGCTCCCATCGTGAAATACATTCAGCAGCTCTAATATCTTATGTCTGCCATAGTTATCGACGAGGAACTGCACTACGCTGTAGCTTTCGGCATAGCAAAGCGCCGCCTCATCTGGGTCGGTGGGAAAGCTGCTGGATATGCTGCGCACTGAGAAAAGCGTGTCATTGGTAACTGCCTTATCAAGCTTTTTTTGGAGGTCTGACCGCAACTTTCCCTCGGCATCCATTGCCAAACCTTCATCCAGCCAGGTAGGGAGTTCACCATAGGGGCCAAAGACGTCCTGATGAACCACAAGGTGTCCCAGCTCGTGGGCAATAGCCCTCTTACCCCATGCCAGGTCACCCGGGGAAATCCCGATAGCTATGATGCCATAATCGAAAAAGGCAACACCTCCAGTCCATTCCTGAGGATATACCAAAGCGCCCTGGAGGTCCGATGAACTAGCATAAATGTAGAGCCTAGCTGGCTGTTCCAGGGAAACCCCGATATCATCGGCGAGCTGCACCAGCGCTCCATTAGCAGCATCCAGGAGTTCTTGAGCAAATGAGAAGTCGCCTTCATACCAGAAGAGGGTGATGTCACCGCTGGTCAAGCTGCTCCAGTCATAACGCAGGTCATTGAATTCGACGCTGGCGGGTGAGGTCTCAGACCGTTGACCATCGGCATCCTCAATCAACCACCAGTACTCTACCTCAGCCCCCGGCGGAAGCCCACCTGTCTCCAGCATGTCCCACGTCCAGGTTGCAGTCACCGTCTGGCCTGGTACAAAATCAACATCAACTCGACAACTAACCGGGACCAAGCTTGACCTGCTCACCCTGTACTGAAGATCGACGTCTTTGATCTCAGTGGCAGCCTCTGCCTCTAGAGTGAAAATAATCGATTGAGGAAATTGAGCCTGAGCATTGCTGGATATAACATTTACCCCGTCCTCGGCTAGGCCCCTAAGGGGAACGATAGCAAGCAGAACGAGGGTTAGAATGAGTAAAAAGCACAGCCTCTTCATCCTGTCTCACCAATGGTAGATTTTAAGTATGCCTTGATGAACTCGTCCAGCTCCCCGTCGAGCACTGAGGTGGGGTCGCTGGTTTCATAGCTTGTGCGATGATCCTTCACCATCTTATACGGGTGCAGGACATAGCTTCTGATCTGGTTGCCCCATCCTGCGGCGACATGCTCTCCCTTGAGCCTGGCCTGCTCCTCTGCCCTCTTGGCAATCTCACGTTCCAAGATGCGAGATTGGAGAACCTTCAGCGCGGTTTCCTTATTCTGGTACTGGGAGCGCTCGTTCTGGCAAGTCGCAACCAGCCCCGTGGGAAGATGGGTTATGCGAACGGCAGTACTGGTCTTCTGCACATTCTGGCCCCCATGGCCGCTAGCCCTGTAGAAATCAATTCTCAGATCATCGGGGTCTATCTTGACATCGATGTCTCGCGTCGCCTCAGGCAAGACCTCTACCAGCGCAAAGGAGGTATGGCGTAGATGGGATGCATCGAATGGTGAGATGCGCACCAAACGGTGCACACCACGCTCCGACTTCAGGTAACCGTATGCATACTGACCAGCGACCTCGATAAGAGCGCTCTTTATTCCCGCTTCCTCTCCGCGGGAGACCTCGATTACCTCAGCACGATATCCACGACGCTCCGCCCACCTGAGATACATTCTGAGAAGCATCTCAGCCCAGTCCTGAGCCTCAACGCCTCCAGCGCCGGCGTGAACAGCGAGGAAGGCGTTCCTGTTCTCGTACTCGCCACGGAGCAGCAGGCTGAACTCCAGTTCCTCAAACTCAGTAGAAACCTTATCAATATCAGAGTCGATTTCCTCTGCCCAGGAGAGTTCCTTCTCCTCAGTAGCTAAATCAACTAGCTCGGCAAGCTCAGCAACCTTTCCCTCCAAGCTGCGCCACCTATCCACCTCCCCCTTTAACTCCGAGAGGTGGCGCATCACCTGCTGCGCCCTCTCTTGATCACCCCAGAAATCGGGCTGTGACGACTCTTTTTCTATTTCAACGATCTCCCTTTCTTTACCGGCGATGTCAAAGACGCACCATTACATTGGAGATGTGCTCGCTGAGGTCTTCCAGCCTCTTCTTTTGTTCTTGCATTTTTACTCCTTAAGTTACATCGGTAGCTTACTTTGCTCTTCTTTTGACGGTGCAGGCAATTTCCCTGCGGCAGCTAAGTGAGCGAGGCGAGTTGGCTCGGGGAGGCGATAGCCGTTGCAACAGGCCATCACCCAGTGGAGCGCTGCCTCAAGGTCAACCTTATGCCCGATGGAAACATAAACTGGCTTTACTCTCCGCTTCGTTCTCAGTGCTGCCCCGAGAACCTCATCGCCATCTAAGAGGAGAGCACGAGCGCCAGGTTCTTCCCCCAAATCGCCATGCCGACCACATAAGATTGACTTGGCACACCCTATAGTGGGTATATCAAGGAAAAGCCCCAGATGAG
>Ga0307432_1000466_pt1 | contig 30655 bp, 24 predicted proteins | sample SalMarWE160150MG_FD_202158 | JGI IMG/M metagenome (GOLD analysis project Ga0307432, IMG submission 202158) | Salt marsh sediment microbial communities from the Plum Island Ecosystem LTER, Massachusetts, United States - WE1603-150 | ecosystem: Environmental > Aquatic > Marine > Intertidal zone >...
AAGCAATTTAGGTATCCCTCCTGTACTTGTCATATTTGAAATATGAGTATATTCATGAACGGTGCCAATCCTCCACCAGGAAGGTATACTACCATACCTCGGAACTGGAGGATTAATATATGTATTTAAGTTTATTGAATTCACCAATGGTATAGCATATCCCATAATTGAACCTCCAATATTGTCTATAAATAATAAGGTTCTCCCCGGATCATTATGAGTAAATTCTATAACACTCTCCCTATATGTTTCCAGTAAAGAAAGTTGTTGCAGTGCGCAGTCCTTATAAGATTCATTGGGGTAAATTACCGTAAAATTTTCGGTACTCATCGAATTGCTTGATATCATTATAAAAAACAAAAAAGACATATCTCCTCCTACAAATTTCTGTGAAATACCGTATTAATAATATATTTAACAGTTATTATGTCAAGATAAAAAACTGAAACATCACGCTATCCGCTGACGACATTTCGCTAAATCTGAAATTCAACCCTTATATTTTGTTTTTTAACGATCTAACGATCCCACAACCTAACGAACTAACTTCAAAAAAATGGGTTTACAAATCCCTTCAAACTTATATCTTTAATAATTCAAATGGATACAAATGATAATATTACCAAAGGTGTAAAAGATTTATTAGGAGAACCGAAAAAAGCTATATTGAAGCTATCGACACCTATGATGATTGCAATGCTTGTTCACGCGTTCTACAACATAGCTGATGGATTCTGGGTGGCAGGCTTAGGCGCGGATGCGCTCGCTTCTGTAGGTCTTTTTTTTCCGTTTTTCTTTATAATTATTGCTCTCGGTATGGGAATCGGGGTCGGAGGCAGCTCCGCAATTTCAAGAAGAATCGGAGCAGGAGAAAAAAAGGAGGCGGATAATACAGCAGAACACACACTAATTTTAGGCTTCATCTTATCGATTATTCTAAGTGTATCCGCTTTTCCTTTTATTGATGATATTATGACAGCATTTTGCGGGAACAACGAAAAAGTAGCCGTTATGGCAATCGACTACTCAAAAATCTTTTTTCTGGGAACTCCAATATTAATTTTTTCAAACATTGCAAGCTCCATACTAAGAGGAGAAGGAGACGCAAAAAGAGCCATGTACGGTATCCTTATCGGCTCCATACTTAATATAATACTCGACCCGATATTTATATATTATTTCAAATTAGGTGTCAGCGGTGCCGCGATTGCTTCGGTTTTTTCCATGGCTGTAAGTTCTCTGCTTTATATATACTGGATATTCAGTAAAAAAGACACTTATCTCGATATATCAATAAAGAATTTTAAATACAATAAAAAAATCTTAAGTGAGATTTTGTCTGTTGGTATTCCCTCGACATTAGCACAATTATCCATGTCCATAAGCATGATTGTACTAAATAAAATCGTGGTACTTGTAGGTACAACAGATGGAGTCGCGGTTTTCACAAGTGGCTGGAGAATTATTATGGTAGCAACAACTCCAATACTGGGATTGGCAACAGGAGTTACAGCCGTAACAGGAGCCGCGTTTGGCGCGAGAAATAAAGAAAAATTAAAAATAGCGTATCTATATTCGATTAAGTGGGGAATCTTTGTCGAATTATTCTTAGCTCTTCTTGTCTTTTTCTTCGCAAAAGAGATTTCATATATTTTCACTTATTCAAAGGAAGCAGCAAGAATCTCAGAAGAGCTCGTGAGACTTTTAAAAATCAGCACATTATTTTATTTGGTCGTTCCACCAGGCATTCTAACTTCAGCAATGTTCAGGGGCGTGGGTAAAGGAATGAACTCTCTGGTCGTAAGCATTATTCGAACTTTCCTATTTCAGATACCTTTGGCTTACATACTGGGAGCTCATCTCGGCTGGGGACTGACGGGTGTTTGGTGGGGAATAGTAGGCGGTAACGTAATCGCCACTATTTTTACTTTTACCTGGGGATTTAAAACGGTCAACAGAATTCTTTAAAAAAGGAACCACAGATTACACAGAGCTTTTTTGTTTTAACTTTGGACTTTGGACCTTGGACATAGGACTAACAAACAAATCACTCGTATCTCAAAGCCTTAACAGGGTCCATTTTCGAAGCCTTGTTTGCGGGATACATGCCAAAGAAGACTCCTATTACCACAGCAAAAAAGAAAGCGAGCAAAACAGAACCTGGAGTTACGACAGACTGACCTCCCCGACTTAAGAACCTTGGCCCCATAGTACCGGCGCCAACCATCATATTCCCCACGGTATTGGCGAAAATAAAACCAAAAATGATGCCTAAGATACCTCCGCTTAAACTCACTATCACAGATTCTATTAAAAATTGAATTAAAATATCCACCCTCTTTGCCCCTATTGCTTTTCTTATACCAATTTCTCTTGTTCTCTCAGTAACCGACACAAGCATTATATTCATAATGCCTATTCCGCCAACGATAAGAGAAATCGCGGCAATTCCGGAAAGCATGATTTTAAAAGTACTGGCAGTCTGCTGCACAGTTTCTTTGAATTCCTCCGGATTCCTTACTCTAAAATCTTCGACCTGGTTATGACGCTCGAGAAGCAACTCGGTTACTTTCCTTTCAGAATATTCAGGTGAAACAGTACCGGTAGTCTTAGCCTGAATAGCTCTAACCACATCATCCTCGCCTGTTATCCTCTTTTGTGCTGTAAAAAGAGGAACAAATACACGGTCATCAAAGTCTCTCCACCCAATAGAACCTTTTTCTTCCATAATACCTATTATAGTAAAACGCATATCTTTTATCTTTATCTCTTTTCCTATAGGATCCTCATTTGAGAAAAGCTCATCTTTAATCGTTTTACCTATAACACATACTTTTGACCAAGAATTCAATTCCTCTTCCGTGAAGAATCGTCCATCCTGGACAGCATGATTATTTACAATTTGATAGGACGGAAGGGTTCCGACAGCATCCGTATTCCAATCTTCATCTCTATATTTGACAATTACATCGGTTCTCACTTCCGGAGCTATTTCTATTATAAAATTTAATTCCTCCTTTAAAGAAAGCGCATCATCATAAGTAAGACCTTTAGAACGGCCTCTCCACTCTAGAGCCTGCGCTTTGCTGTCGGGCCTTCTGTAGAAAATGCTGATTACATTCGAGCCCAATTTTTCTATCTGAGAAGTAATGTTCCTTTTTGCTCCTTCCCCAACACCCATAACACCTATAACCGCTCCAACACCAATAATAATACCTAGAACAGTAAGGAAAGAACGAAGTTTATTAGCAAAAAGACCTTTGTATCCTGAAACAAATCCCGAAATAATACTACCCATCAAATTGGCGTCTCCCAAGTTTTCTTCCACAAAGACAGCTTTCTTCTTTAATGATTTCTTTTTTACTGTATCTTCCTCTATTTTACCATCCTTTATTTTGATACTTCTTTCCGCATAATTGGCAACATTAGTATCATGTGTAACCATTATAACGGTTTTACCTTCCTGATGTAGCTTTTCAAAAAGAGCCATTATCTCTTTTCCTGTTTTTGAATCAAGATTACCGGTAGGTTCATCGGCAAATATTATAGAAGGGTTGTTTATAAGAGCTCTCGCGATAGCAACCCTCTGCTGCTCTCCGCCCGAAAGCTCGTTTGGATCGTGATTGGCACGCATCTGGAGTCCAACTACCTTAAGGGCATTCATTGCCCTTTTTCTACGTTCTTCTTCACCAACACCTGAATATAGAAGGGGAAGTTCAACATTATCTAACGCACTTGTTCTTGAAATAAGGTTAAAAGTCTGAAAAACAAAACCAATTTTTTTCTTTCTTATATCGGACAACTCATCATCACTTAGCTTACTTACATCATGTCCTTCAAGGTAATAACTCCCGGAAGTCGGTCTGGAAAGACATCCCAGTATATCCATCATGGTTGTTTTTCCTGAACCTGAGGGACCTATAATCGATAAAAATTCTCCTCTCTCAACTGTAAGCGAAACACCTCTTAAAGCATGCACTTCTACATTACTTCTGCAGTAAGCCTTGGTAATGTTTTTCGCTTCGATTAATCGCATAATATATATTATCTGCCCGGCGAGCGATTACTTCTCATGTTACCGGGTGGGAATCCTCCGTGACCAAATCCTTCCTGAGAAGGAATCATCAACGTATCATTCTCAGCTACACCACTTTTAACTTCGACTTTTACATCATCATCAAGCCCGAGGATAACCTCCTCCGGAATAAATTTACCATCTTTCCTAATAAGAACCATGGTTTTTCCTTCCTTATTTATTACAGCATGCTTTGGTATACATATTACATTTTCAGCTTCTCCTACAATTATATCAAGATCTGCCGTCATACCGGGGCGTATTCTTTCATCCGAATCCAGAATCTCAACTTCAACAGGATAGATTACCAAATTCTGCTCTTCGGTACCTGAAGGAGAGATTTTTCTAACTTTACCCTGGTAAACTTTACCTTTGATTGCATCAAACCCTATTTCAACTCTCTGTCCCTTACCCAGTTTTCCCACATCGACCTCGTTTATATTGGCTTCGACTACCATTTCATTCAAATCTGCAACCGTCATAATACCTGTACCTCCACCACCAAGCGCCTGAGTGCCTGAGGTTATCATTTCTCCCTCTTCAACGTTAACACTTGTTACCATACCTTCCATAGAAGACTTAAGAGTAATATTCTCAATTCCGTCAAGATCAAGATTCTCAACATCTACATTTTCCTCTCCTCCAAGCACCACCCACAACTGTTTTTGTGCAAGCTGAAGCTGGATCTTGCTGTTCTCGTATTGCTTCCGGGCATCCTCAACATCCTGTTCGGAAATAAAACCCTTCTCGTAAAGCGTTTCTTTTCTTTTAAGATCCCTCTCGGCATCTTCCAGATCCAGTTTCTTACTCTTTATGGAAGCTTTCGTCTGCGCTACCTTCTGGGCTTCCTCAGGCTGCGGCTGTATCAAAACCAACTTTTGTCCTAATTTTACCTTGTCACCTTCTTCTACAAATAGTTTTATTACCTCTCCTGCAAGAGCAGATTTGACATCTACTGAAGTAACCGGTTCCACTTTACCGCTCTCAGTAACTTTTTGAACGATGTTATCTCGGCTTGCCTGAACAGTCTTAAATTCCGGTACTTTGTTTTTACTGCCTCCGGCGACAAGGAAAACTATAAGAATAATTACTAAGGCTCCGAGAATACCTCCACCAATAATTATACGTTTCTTCTTAACATTCATTCCGATTCCTCCTTACTATAAAGAACACCGGTCACTTTTTTTAATAAAGCTTCGGCTTCGAGAAAATCATATTTAGAACTGATAAAATTAATCTGCCCTTCGGTTAAAGCGACCTCCGCGTCTATAACCTCTGTTATAGGGGCAAGACCATTTTTATACCTTCCCAGAGCGGCTTCGTAACTTTCCTCGGCGCTCGCGACCTGCCTCTCGGTTAATTCGATTTTCTTAGACGCATTTTCAAGATTAATATGAGCTGATTTAACCTCGAGTTTGACTTCTCTTTGTAAATTTTCATACTCGAGTCTATAGTTATTTAAATCTATATTAGCTTTTCTGATTGCTCTTGACTTTACCCCTCCGTCGAATATAGGGAAACTTAAAACGAGGCCTACACTCCAATCGGAATTATCATCTAAATTTGGCCTGTTTAAAGGTAAATTTTCAAAAGCAAAGCGCTCCGCGTTAAGACTATATCCGCCCGTAAGAGTTAAAGTGGGAAGTCTATTAATCCAGGCTATCATCATATTGTATTTACTGGCGGTGATCGAAGATTCCTGTTGTTTTATATCAGGTCTGTTTGTGTACGCTACGGTTAGGACACTATCAAATCCCGGCACATCTAAATCTTTTAATTCGACTTCCTCAACCGATATAGAGGAGTCCAAATCGAAACCCATTATTTCATTAAGCTCAGCTTTTTTTATCATAAGTTCCCCGTCTGCCTCGTGCAAATCGACTCTGGCTCCTTCCAAAGCTGCTCTTGCTTTAAGTGTATCGGCTCTCGGAACCATCCCCAATTCGAATTGCGCCTTCGAAAAATTAAGCTGGTATTCCTTTTGCTCGAGAGTACCAACTCTCAGTCCCAACATCTGTGAAGCTTTAATAAGGTTATAATACCTGCTTATAACTTCCATAATAAGATTCATCCTCGTTAATCGATATCCTTCTCTCGCCGAAGTTAGATTTGCATCTGTCCTTTCTATATCGAGATAAGTTTTACCGCTGCTAAATGGCTGCATTGAAGCAGAAAGACTAAGGTCATAATGATCTCGATTCCACTCGAACGTATTATACGTTTCGTTAATATAATATCCTCCTTGAAGATTAACATCAGGAACGAAACCCGCTTTCGCGTCCCCCACATCAAGTTCGCTTTTTTTAACACTTCCTTCGGCAACCCGAATAAGAGGTGAATTTTCCAGAGCGATTCGAATACACTGATCAATCGAAAGGGATCCCCGGAGAACCCCCTCTTCCTGTGTTGCCGGGGCACCTAAAACGGTTAAAGAAATCGTGGTAAACAAAAAGATATATTTAAATATTAATTTCAATCCTATTTTTTTACATAAATTTATTCTCATACCATACCCTCCAGGGCAATTATAACCTTTCTTAAACTCTATGCAATGGAATTAAGGGGCAGAATACATAAATATTCTGCCCCTTAAGGACAAGAAGGGTAATTTATTTTCCCATGCGGCGTCCGGATTTATCTCGCCAATCATTCATCCCGGGTTTCCTGTGTTTTTTATCTGAGAACCCTTGAAGAAACATCTTTCTTGCAATCTCTTTTTTATCATCGGGAAGAAGTTTATACATTTCTATTTTCTGCTCTATCCTTTTTCTTGAAATTTTCTGCCTCAGGTTAGATATTTCATCATGTATAGAAAGGATCTTATTCAAATCGAGTTTTTCCTTAAGGAGGACTTTTTCCATTTCCAGTCCTTTCTTCTGTATCTGTGTTCTCAAATCGAGCATCTCTTCTTTATTTTTCAATCGCATTTCTTGCATCTTTTTTAAGATATCTTCATCGAGGTCCCGGAAAATTCCCGCATCGTGATGTCCTCTTCCAATCGACATGCCCTCGCCTTTCATATCTCTATCGTTCCTTTCCCTATCTGCCCGCACGGTCAAAGGTAAGACTAAAGACATAACCATTAAAATCGAGAATACTAACATTGCATACTTTTTCATAATTTCCTCCATTTTTTTAAGGTTAAAATTTATTTTTAAGAAACATCTGTTTATCATTTTATTATCCTTTTTTAGCTCCTTTGTTGATATGACCCAACAAACCAAATAAAGGTTCCAATTTTAACAGAGAATTCAGAAGCCAGGATAAAGAAACAAGTCAAATAGTAAAATGGTCGAATGGTTAAATCGGCATCCCCCCACCCTTTATATTTTTTCCTATTTTACGATTTTTCAATTTAACTATTTAACTGAGATTCGAAGAATCCATGTTATGGACGCAGATTGACAGGATTTTTTTGTTGTTATTTTTATGCCGTGAGCAGTAAGCTGAAAGCTATCTTCCTTACATGTAGAACTTGTAGAAAATTTAGTTTTTGTTTTTACAATCTGACTATTTTTTAACTTAACTATTCAATTGACTCAAAGAATCCTTATTACTATCGACAAATCAACCAATAAACTGTAATGCCTGCAGACATTACAATCATTGTCCGTTAAAAGAATACGAGATGAATTCTTCCACATCCCGCGGGATCACGTAAGGATAGATACTATCAGTAACAGATGATATATAATCAGCACCCCATGAAGAACTTTCGGATTTTACCTTAGAAACATTAAAACCAATAACAAAAAACAGGAAAAAAGCAATAAACAAAGAACTGGTAAAGCTTAATTTCCTTTTTGTTCTTCTGGATTTCTCAGAGAGAACTTTCTTTGCCATTTCTTCACTCCAGAGCTTACTCTGTGCTCTTTTATTAATCTCGTTATCTATTTTATACATAGATTTTCTCCTCATTAAATATTTTTCTTAATTTTTCCTTTCCTCTGTGTACTCTCGATTTAACCGTACCTCTTGAAATAGAAAGCAATTGGGCTATCTGTCTTTCATTAAAACCCTTCATGTATAAATCTATCACATTTACATACTTATCCGGAAGTTTGCCTACCGCAGCGTTAAGCTTTTCAATCAAATCATCTTTTTCTATCTTTTCTGCTATATTGTTCTCTTCTATATTATTCAAATATTGCATATTCCTTTCAACATATTTCTCTCTTCTTCTTTCTCCCGATTTTAATTTTCTATTCATTCTTATCGACTCATTCCTTGCAATTGTAAATAACCATGAAGACAACTTTGACTCTTCCTTAAATTTGTTTTTAATAAGACTCCTATACGCCCTGATATAAGTCTCCTGAACCACATCATCTATAGCGTAATAATATTCGGAAAACAAACTACTTCTTATAGCTTTCAAAACAACACCTTTCGTTTCCTCTACAATAGAGGCAAAAGCCTCCTCATTCATAATTATTTAATGTCTTCTTTCTCTTTAAATCTCGGTTTAGGCTCAAATTCTTCAAGTTTCTTTGCCAGTTTTTCTCGCTGTTCCTTTGTGAGAATAGAATGCATTTTAACTAACCTTTCGGCAACAAAGCTGTCTGTTTCCTTCCTGAACTCTTCTCCCAATGAATGCAATTCTTCCATAAAAGCAATAATTTCTTCTTTCGATAGCGAATCTTTCTGTACCATTTCAACAATCTTTTCTTTGAAAATATCTTTGTGTTTTCTTTCTTTCCTCATCTCAAACTGTTTTTCCATTATTTCTTTTTCCATTTCCTTTAAAGCCGCGACCTGCTCGGCGGATAAATCCAATTTCTTAGCCATCCTATCGATTCTACTATGATCAAATCTATGAAAATCTTTACGGTCACCTTTGTGCGGATGCCTGAACTCTGTTCTACCGTGTTCCCCTTTTGAAGGACTACGGTTACATCCCACGAACAATGCAAATATCATTAAAGATAGTATTAAAAACAAATATTTATTTTTCATTTATCCTCCTTTACAGGTAAGACCTCGCGGGCTCACTATCGGTTCCAATTTTAACACCTCCCCACCCTAAAAAAAATATTATCACACAAAGACACAGAGAACACAAAGAAAAAACAAAAAATCATGTTGTTTAAAGCCCAAAAGCTCATTCTCTTTCCATATTTTTCACTCGTTCCAGGATAGATGGGCGGGCTGCTTCCATCATCTCTCGAAAATCCTCATAACGCATTGTTCTTCCCTCAAAAGTGCGTTTTTCAAGAGCCCCTAAGAAACGGGCTTTGAATTCCTCAAAGTAAGAACCGTAAATGTGATAGCTGTCAGCTATATGGCAGTACCTCCCAACCTTAATATCCCTTCCGGAAATTTCCGAAATTCTTTTTGCTATTCTCGTTTGTAATTGAACCAGCGCGAATATGTTCATAAATGCCGCTTTGTAAGCATCATTTGAACGAAAACGAATATTCATATTGAGGAAAGATTCGTCTCCTTCTTCAGTAATACGGCACCATATACTTTGCAAACAAGCGGGATCATAACATTCATTATCTTCCCAAACTTTCCAGGTTATAGCCTGCGCTCTCCTTGTATAAGGCTTATCCGCCAACTTTTGACACATTATTTCAATTTGATCCAAAGGTTTTACACCTGGGGCATCATACGAGAATAATCGTTTATGATATGTATATTCCCACCGTGTATCTTCGGGATCATCAGGATCACGAATAAGGTGGTCCTTAATACCTTCACACACTTCCATTACATACTCCTGCAAAAACTCGATACCCGCGGGAAAATCTTTATGCAGCATAGGTTCTTTTAAGGGATTCGCAATGGTTATAATCATAGTTGAGTCTTTACTCGGAGGATCATCGGGTTTATCATATTGTGTCTTGATATCACATCCATCTTCGTAAAGGGCAATGAGCGAATTCTCCCAGGCTCTTGCTATACAATCACCTTCCACATGCAAAACAGGTATACCATTTATACTCTTATCCGGTCTTTTATCAGACGCCATACATCACCTCCTGTTGTAATTTTAAAAGAAAATCTCAATTTGTCAATAAATACAATCTTGACAAAACAGATAAAAAGCCTTAAATAGAATATATTTAATGTATGAAAATTATGGATATTAGTAATTACTATAAAGAGATTGAAAATGAACTCAAAAAGAATATTCTTCCTTTCTGGAACAAGACTACCGACAATGAAAACGGAGGATTCTTAGGAAGAATCCTGAATAATGGAGAAATAATAAAAGATTCTCCCAAGTCGGCTGTACTAAACACACGCATACTCTGGACTTATTCCGCCGCATATAAAAAATTTAAAGAAAACTTATATTTTGAACTAGCCAAACGCGCCTATGAATACATAAAAGAATATTTCCGGGATAAGGAAAAAGGGGGCATTTATTGGATGCTCGATTATAAAGGAATCCCAATCGACAGAAAAAAACAAATTTACGCACAGGCTTTCTGCATTTACGCGCTCGCGGAATATTATAAAATCTCCAACGATTCGGAAGTTCTAAATTGGGCAATCGAGATTTTCGAATTAATCGAGAAGCACAGCTTTGATCCGGAATACCCCGGATATTTTGAAGCCTGTGACCGGGAATGGAATCCGACAGAAGAAGTACGTTTAAGCGATAAAGACCAAAACGAAAAGAAAACAATGAACACCCATTTACATGTACTTGAAGGATACGCAAGTCTCCTCTGTATATGGAAGAATAAGAAATTAGAAAAACGATTAGAATTATTAATTAATATATTCCTCGAAAAAATAATCGAACCGGAAACCGGGCACTTCAATCTATTTTTCGATGAAATCTGGAATTTAAAATCTAATATTTTTTCCTATGGTCATGACATCGAAGGAAGCTGGCTGTTATGCGAAGCTGCCGAAATTTTAAATCATAAAGATTTGCTTGAAAAAGTTGAAAAGTCTACTTTACAAACAGCAAATACTGTACTAACGGAAGGAATAGATTTAGATGGAGCTTTGATGAACGAAGGAAAAACAGCGAGAGTAACAGACACAGACAAACACTGGTGGCCGCAGGCAGAAGCAATGGTTGGATTTCTTAACGCCTTTCAAATATCAAACGATAAGAAATTTCTTGAAGCTTCTTACAATTGTTGGGATTTCGTAAAGAAGCATATTGTCGATTCTAAAAACGGCGAATGGTTTTTTAGAGTGAACAGAAAAGGGGAACCTTATTATAATGAAGAAACCAAGCTCGGTCCATGGAAAGCGCCATATCATAATTCAAGAGGATGCCTCGAAATAATAGAAAGGCTTAAAAAATTAAAATAATTATCTTGTAACTTTACTCTTTTCCGGAAACGCCTGTAATATCTTCCACTAATTCTCCTTCTTTATCGAAATGCAACACCTGCTCGATATTGCCGTTTGCGTCATATTTTATACGCATTATTGCGGCTTCCCCGTTCAAGACGTTTTTCAATTCACCGTTTAAATCTAAGAATCTGGTTTCCGTCATTCTTCCCTTTTCATCATACTCCCATTGCAGCATCGCGAATCCGTAAAAAGTTCCTTCCGTTAACTTATCATCCAAATCATAGTATCTACGTTCTATAATGTTATCGTAAGGGCCAAACTCGGATCTGACAATAGCGACTCCCATATTATTTTCGATTAACTCTTCGTCTTTCCCTAAATACCTCATCTCAACCAGATTCCCATTATCATCGAATTTCTTCTGTATAATAAAAGCTCCGTTTGTCATTCCCATTAATTTATCCGCGGCATCGAAATGCCTGATTTCAACCACATTTCCATTAGAATCAAATTTTTGACGTAATACCGCGATACCATTAGCATCTTCTTTTAAATGTCCTTTTGAATCCAAGTAACGCCGCTCGACCATGTTACCTTTATCATCGTATTTGAATTGTCTTTCAAATACTTCATCGGTTCCGGCTATTTGTTTTCCAATACGGTTATAAAAATTTGTTTTTATTCTTCTTCCCTCATCGTCTAAAACCCAAATATATTGCCAAACTCCATAATTATCTGCTATATACTCCCCAAATAAGTTGTAATTCAACTTTTCTCTCGGATATCCATCCTCATTAAAGGGCAAACAGATAGAATTAATACCATTTTGATCCTCGCAAGGCGATTCCTCTGCGTCATAATAGTACCTTTTTTCATGCATTTCAAAAACTTCTATTACTACCCGCGCGACATCCCTGCCGAAAAAAGATTCTCCTTTAAGTTTACCACCCATAAGATGTTCTATTCTTGTAGGATTTCCTTCACCCTCAAAAATAAAACGATAAGATTCTCCCTTCATCCCCATCCTACGCGAAACAGGACAGCTTCCTTTTATATAATATACACCATCTAAACTAATCTGACGATAGTATTTTTCCCTTACCTTAGTTTCACATCCATTAATGAACACCAAAAAAGTTAAAGTAACCAACAATCCGGTTAAGAATGACCTCATTTTTCCCTCCTATATATCCGTTGTATTAAAGTTTTAATACTAATCAATACCTATTTAAATCCTTTAACTACAATACCTCAACCAAATACTTTTATCTACAATTTCGAAAATTCTCCCTAACATCATTCCTTTTCAATATATTTCTATTCGCAAAAAAGACAAGGCTAATAAAAAAATACGGCAGGTAAAACTACCTGCCGCATTTCTTAACTAATCTTTCCTTCTATCTACCTAAAACGCAAGCCCGAGCGAAACCCTGTTCACGAAATCGAAACGGCCAAAATCGTTATACGCGTAATCCAGTTTGATATAGCCCGCATCGATACCGGCACCAACACCGAATGTTTCTTCGTCGTATCCAAACTTATAACCCGCTCTCAGCTTAAGCATCTTCAATAAACTTAACTCTGCTCCCACATGATATCTTTTTGTATAATCCCGGGGATGAACGAGTTCAAAATCCACCAGAAGGGAATAATCCGGATGTTCACCGAGAAGGTCCAGAACATCCATAGCTGCTCCCATTTTAAAGGTCAGGGGCAATTCAAACGCATTATTTCTACCTTCTTCAAACTCATAACTCACCGCGGGCGAAAAATTCACAATGTTCATTCCAAGTCTAAGGCTGTAAAATCCGGGATAAAAAATAGTTCCGATATCATAAACAATTGTATGGGTTGAATTCTCTTCTGCCCAGGTAGAATCTCTCGTTTCAGCATTATCCGTAAATGTGGTTTCTCCTAAATGCTCATACGCGTATCGGGCGTTAGCACCAATCATAAACTTATCAGTCAATCTCCGCGCGTATGTAAGCCCCGCGGCATAAGCTCCGAGATCTAAATTACCTGTCTCTGTATATCCATCCTCTACAGACGGATCATAGATGGTACCTATAACATCTCCATAATTAGTACTGAGCACACTAATACCTACGTTACCAAAAGTGCCAAGATTCGCGACCAGACCAAGAGCCTCCACTGAAGTTTCAGCAATCCAGTTCACCTGACAGAGCGTTAAATCAAACTTCTTGTCCTGCATTTGAGCGATACCCGCCGGGTTGTAGAAAATGGCATCGGCATCATCCCCAATGAACGAAAATGCCTCTCCCATCCCCGCGGCTCTGGCACCGATTTCAACATCCATAAATTTAAACCCTGCCTTCGCAACTTTCGTCACATCCTGATCATTTTCCTCTTGACCATATAAAGCGTAACCAGGGATTAAGAGCATTAAATGTAGTAATATAATAAGCTTTCTCATCTTCCCTCCTACCTTATTATGACAAACTTAACGTTTATACTTTCGTTAGTTTCCTTATCTTCAATATTAGCAATATAGAGACCACTCACAACATGTTGCCCCGGACCTGTCACCTGATATTGTGTGCCGGTCGGATCATCCCAGGCTTCATCTCCCGAACCATCGTCATGAACAATGGTTTTTACCAAATCACCTGAAAAAGTGTAGATTCTGATTGTACATTCCCCGGGCAAATTAAAGAAGTTTATTTTTTCCGATCCTCCCTCATACATCATCTTTCTTGAAGAAATATTATATGGGTTTGGAACCACCCTGATCTGAGACAAAGAATCACCGGTCTGCCTTTTTAAAGAGGCGGCTCCTATTACACCATAAGTATGATTCTGCCATCTTCCGCTTTCAAGCACTTCAGCAGTACCCGTTACTCCGTTTGGATCCCCTACCTCCGGATGAGTTCCATCATCAAACGCGGCAACATAGTAATAATAATCTTCACCACGAACCGCTTCTGTATCACTAAATGTACTTCCACTAGGACCAGTCTCATATATAACTTCCCATTCACCCGCGACACCGTCATTGTTAATTAAAGGCCCCAAACCCTCGCTGCCTACAGAACGATACACTTTGAATCCCGCGAGGTCACCTGGTACATCAGCCTCTTCCTCATACCCCCACTCGATTATAATTTGATCTGCTCCGGAGGTCACCTCTATCGATGGCGGTGGAGGCGGTACGGGAATATCATAGTTATGGTCAAAGTTCCACTGAGCGTTTATCGCGTGCCTTATGACGGAATCAACTGTCGAATACACCCACATATCCTTAATTAAATTTGCGCGATCGCACGCGTAACCGTCATCCTGCCAGCGCCAGGGATTATTTCTGTACACGGGAGGTATATGAATCGTATCCGCCTGGTTGGGTAGATGAGGAGCTGTCAAACTTATATCATCTATACCCAGTGTGTCACCGCTCTGTGTGACGAATGTTATGGAACTATCTTTCCAAGCCTTCCCAAGCTCCCACAGAGATTGCGCGTTAAGACGACCTCCGCAATCCGCCCACACTATTCTGAGGGAATCTCCATAGTCTAAATTGAAGGGACCCATGCTTGCCATGCCTACAGCATGCCAGAAAACTAGTCCATTCTGATTTAGATCATTCCATCTCTCATAACCTCTCAAATCAGGAGGTACCGGATGATAAGTGTTAGGATAAGCGCCCGTCATATTCTCTACATAATCAGTATACTGCGGATCGCTATCTTCTCCGTACTTCATAGCATTATAAACTGTTTCCCAGCTATTCGCTCCGGTTGCCGGATGCAATCCTGAATGACGTTTATATTCAAGATCATCGGGACCCCAATTACCGTGTGTCTTCGGTTGAATTTCGTCGTCGGTCTCGGGATGGTTTTCCGGATCTCCGTTTTCAGCACCCGGACCAGGACCCATTGCTACATCAGAAGAGTTCGGAACATAGAGCATAACCTCTCCACCGGAACTGGCATCATCCAAATAGTCACGCTCCCAGAGGTAACAACCAAGAGGATCACCCTTCCAGGGAGCGCCCCCCGCTCTCTCCCACTCAATAGCCGGGTATGAAATAAGACAACGCACAGAATCTCTCGGCTCATCCCAGTCAGGATAAACTCCGGTCCATGTATACCATTCCGATTTTTTCTCATTTCCATTATTCGGCATCATTTCAAGCTGTCTCATAAAGTATAAACTGTCTAAAGACATTCCTTCTCGTTCTATTTCATCATCCAAATCGATGTTTCCCGAATTTACGATTGTCCAATCATACACGACATATTGATTGTGATGCTTGGAAACCCAAACCAATACTGTCTGGTATATGTCCAATCCCATCCAATTTCTCGCGTGAGACTGAATCATAACATCAGCAGTTCCCCACACTTTATCCGGAGCATAATGGTCTCCTAATGCCGGGAAAGGATCTTCGAGATTAAGTCTATTGGAGACCACAGCCGGAGGATGATACCTGTAATACCTATGTATATTTATACCAAAAGAATCCGGCACCGCAAACTGTACCGTGCTCGCATCTGATGTACCGTAAGGCGATCCACCCAATTTAATGGGAAGGGTTTGACCTGTTTCCGGATCATACCAATTCCTGCAGCCCCACCTGGAACCCGAGTTTCGTATCCAATTTAGTATCCAACCATCATCCACTGTCCCCGCTTCCGATCTTGCCGCGTCAAAATACAACGTCGCCTGAAAATTTCCAAACATTATCTCACTTTGATCTGCAGCATCACTGATTCTCGGCTGAATTTCTGATTGACGAATCCACTTCATATCGCCCATAACCGGCAGAGAGATAAGTGAAGTGGCAATAACCAATATTAAAATTAAACAAGTAAACTTCTTCATTATTATTTCCTCCTTACCTCTTGGTTGATATTAAAAATCAACTTTCACTCCAAAAACGAAAGAACGAGGATTATGGAAAGCAAGATGCGTCAACTCAGGATCATCAATATAGGGTTTATCGTCACTACTGACATCACCGAACTGATCATCTCCAGCTTCCCCTAATTCTTCATAACCTTCTTCATTATAAATGGGCAACCGCAACGAACTGTAATATTTATCCTCATCATCGTCATTAACAAAAGAACCAGAGCCCACATCCAAATATTTCCAATCGAAAAGATTATTTACCTCAGCAAAAACGCTAAGGTTCGTTCCGGCAAAGCTTATCCCCTTCTGAATTCTTGCCTGGACATTTTTCCATGGTTTCCACTGCATATTCAAGTGCTTCCTTTCCGGATCGGTTGGATCTTCATGTAACGGGTCATAGGTAGTATAAGCCCCTGCTTTCCAACTATAGTTAAGACTCAAAGAAATATTGCCAAGTAACAGACCTAAATCTCCCGGAGTCAGGAATTGAATATTAGCTTCCAATATCGGTTGAGCGCGAGGAGCATACTCCAAAGTATCCCACGCACCCTGCGTTGCTTCCTGAAGTAAGCTCTGGTAGTGCTCAGCCTTACCCGTCTGACCATAGGTTCTTACTCTATAGTCATAATTCAACCAGCCTCTTATCCAATTTCCATAGTCTTTACTGATTCTGAAATCTATACCGCGAATATCCTCGATATTAAAAGCTTCAGGTATTTTGTAGCGAGGTGTTTCATCTATACCTATATACTGCACCGCTACAAGCTGATTTGTAACATCTTTATAATAACCCGCGAGGTGAAGTCTAAACATATCACCAATGTTCCAGTCCGTACCCAACTCGTAAGCTCTTGTTAAGCACCAATCCAAATTCGGGTCACCTAAATACTGGATACCCTCATTCAGCGCTCCCCAGAAAATCTGATACATATTATAAGAAGCAGGCAAAGAATAAAAATCACCGTAATTAAAATACAACTTAGCATTTTCCGATATAGGATGTGAAATTCCAAAACGAGGAGCTATTTTCAAATGACCCTCTGCCGGTTCCGTTGCCCCTCTTTCAAGCACCCCATCTCTACCTAACTGTTCTTTGACTGGTCTCGTAAAGTAATAACTATAAGCAGTAGAATCTAAATCAAACCAATCCAAATTGGGATCATTCCAATCAGCTCTTACGCCGACAGTCGCGATAATCCCTTCAAATTCAATTTTATCCTGTATATAAGTACCTCCTCGAATAGGATTGGCTTCCCACTCGACAATCCAATTTTCATGCGGAGACTCCCATCTGTTTTTTTCATAGTAAGTATACATATCGGAATAGTTGTACTCGAAACCTATCTTTATTTCATTGTGAGCGTTAAATTGGTTCGCTAAATCAACTTTAAAATCCCAGGTGTGCGACTTTGACTTATCAACAGCTCCGGAGCAATGCGCGCCCATATGGGATTCATCCGGCTGTACAAGAGCTCCATCAAGAAAATATCCATAAGGGATTTCAGTAACTTCTTTACCACTGGGCAAGGTATATTTTGTAGCAGTATCTCTGGCATCAAATGTCTCATACGCCTTACAATTCCTCAAATTGCTTAAATGAGAAAGCCTTACCGTATAAAAAGTTTTCTCACTTAAGGCATGGTCAAAAGTAACACCCTGCATATTATTATATATGTCATACCGTGGAATAAAAGCAGGATAATACGCCGCGCTTTTATTAACCAATTCACTCCTAAAAGCATCATCTCCACTTGCCAGATAAACTCCACCTGCTCCACTCCTATAACCTGTGCCCTGAACGAAATCGACAAACTGAGCACCGAGATCTCCCGCGTTTAAATTAAGACCATATACACTACCCTCCGCGCCGAGTTCTCCATTCGAGCTAGCCGACAAAGTATTTTGTTCCCCATACATCATATCATAACTTAATTTAATCGACTGAGTAAGATGGGATACCAACTTCAACATTGTATTTTCTTCAATATAATAATCTCTGCTCGACGGAAGCGCGAAAGCCTCTCTGTTTTGCCTGTGAGCAACATAAAAACCCAGATCCCCTAAAGCTCCGCCAATCACGGGAACCGGGCCTCCAAAACCGGCATCTACGTTAAAGTCCGGTTTATCACCATACGTCCCTACTCTCGATTCACCATTGTAATCATCAGGAACCAACTCATCGGCTCCTTCCAATCTATGTGTCCATATAAATTGTTCACGAGCCTGTTCAGGCGTCAACAAAGTATCCGTGCGTGTGGCAGCAATCCACCCATCGGCTTTTATGTTATGATCAAGAATGCCCGTATAATAATCATATAATTCCATATATTCTTCATATAAAGCACTATCTCCCGCGGCCAGAGCATCATCTGCCAGACCCTCAGCATCACCTTGTTTTCCTTTAATGCCTCTTGAGCCTATCCAGCAAAGACTGTCTTTTTGAATAACATAAGCTCTCGCCCAATAATTAGTCGTATCATAAAGAGAGGGACCCTCGTGTTTCAACTGAGCGGGAGTGAAACGGAAATTAATCGCTCCATGATAGTCACCTGAAGGTTCTCTGGTTACAATATTTACCAATCCTGAACGGAGATTCCCATATTCCGCGGCAAACCCCCCCTTAGCAACGTTAAGCTCTTTTACCATACTTAAAGGCGGCATCAGAGCGGGGGTATTCGTACGACCATCCACCAGACTAAGACCATCAGTCATAAAACTAACCTCATCTATACTCCCCCCCCGCACATTCCAACCGCTAACTCCAGCCTGTCGGTTAATATAGTCCCCAATGTCATTAACAAACGGAACAGCTTCTATTTGCGCGCTTTTCGCGGAAATAGTGGAAGAAGAAAGATCCATCTTAATAATTTGCGCTTCAGCCTTCACAGTAACACCTTCTCCTTCTATTACCGCGGCTTTAAGCTCAAACCGCAGCTGTGTCGTATGATCAATGCTTACCTCAACCCCGGTCTGCGTTACTGTCGCATACCCCATCATTCGAACCTGGACATTATAGATATCCGGGGATACTCTTATAATGAAAAAATATCCATCCGGATCAGTCGCGGCTCCCATATTCGTACCTTCGATTACGACATTGGCTCCGGGTAAAGGTTCGCCTGTTTCGGCATCAATAACAACACCCGCGATTTTTCCTGTAACTGCAGCGCTCGCGCTTGGATTAAAGGCTAAAAAAGACAGCATAGCAAGTAGCCCGCCTATAATCCACCTGGGTAACAACTTAGTTCCCCTTCTCCTACTTTTCATTAAAGCCTCCTTTCGTTAGGGTTTACCAAAAGTTTTAAAAACAAAGATTGAAAAAAAACTGAAGATTGAAACGTAATATAATCGAGAACAATATTTCTCTTACTATTTTTTAAAGACTTTATAAAAAAATCAAAAAAACTCAACTTTATTGCGACCCCCCCCTGAACCTCAGGTTAAACAATTTATTAAAAACTTAAATATATTTACTCCGTCAAAAACTCCCCCGGTCTTAACCTTATCATAATTTTAATCTTAAAAATTAATATTAAACGATATATTAATAATTAGTAGTATAATAAAAGAGGATTTTTTGTCAAGGGTAAAATCTCCACCCACAAAAACCGCCAAAAAAAACCTGAGATATCTCTTTGCCTTTAAAATAAATAAACACGATAGAGCTTACAAGCAACAACAAAAAACGAATGGTAAAAACACGGCCTCGCTAAGATTTATAATTAAAACACAAAACACTCAAAGAACACCCCAATACGTCCATTCTTCCCTACGAGGCTGGCAAAGATTTCATTTTGCCACTACCACCTCTCTTTTTTCGGTGGTTGGGGTGGACCTAAGCAATACAATAAAAAAAGGGGTGTGGCGTGGCTTTGTGTCCTTTGTGGTCTTTGTATTTAATATTGTACTTTAGCGGCTTTGTCGCGCTATGTCCTCTGCGGTAAAAAAAGGTAAGGGTAGGGAGGTCAGAAAAAACCTCAGAAAAAACCCTTGACATTAGGTTTTATTTCGTTATATTGTTATCCAGAAGAAAAAGAAGTTTTTTGTAAACAATGTAAAACAAATTAAAAAAAGGGGGGTGTAATTATGCATTTAACTATGAAATTGAAATTTGGTAGGTAAGGCCTTTTCTTCTTTTGTGGAAGATTATAGGAGGGAAGGCCTAAACGTTTTATTATGTTTTTGTTATGTTTTTTTGTTATGTTTGCTTCAATGAAAATCAGCCATTAGAGAATAATAATATAGATAATTTTAATTTAAATGTTTAAGGAGGTTAAGAAGTGAAAAGACTTCCAATTTTAGTAAAAATGTTTTTGTTACTTGTTTGTTTTAGTTTTGTGCTTTCTGCTTATAACTCTGGTTCTACCGTTAATAATACTCTGATGATTCCATACGTAGAATTTTCGCCCGACGTTGACGGTGATATGGACGAAGACTGGGCTTTCCAGGAAGTTGGTATGTTCGTCTATGAAGTGGCTGAGGGTGCTGGTGCTGCTGCGAGTCAAAACGCAAATCACTCCGCACAATATAAAGCTGCATGGAACGCGGATGGTTTTTATTTCTTTGCAGAAGTAATAGATGATAGCATCTACGCAGAAACTGCAACAGTCCATGAGAATGACTGCTTTGAAATCTATTTTGACGGCGGAAACGAAAAAGCCGCATCGTACGACGCCAATGATGTCCAGTGGAGATACGTTTATGGTCTTACAGCCGACTCCTCGGGATGGTGCGACCTGGGCGCGACGGGTGAATGCGAATGGGTTGAAACCCCTAATGGTTATACCTTTGAACTGGCGATCCCTGTTGCGGAACTGGTGAAAGACGAAGCTCCGTTGTTCGACCTTGCAGAAGGTACCGTCATCGGTTGGGAAGTCCAGTGTGCGGACAACGATGGTGATGGTCGTGAAGGTATTATAAAATGGTGGAATATAAGCGGTAACTCCTGGCAGGATCCGGGCCTCTTTGGAACAGCGAAACTTGCCGGAGAGGGTGATCTGGAAGACGAAGTTGTTGGAGATTTTATAGAAGAATTTGAATTTGCTCCTAACCTTGACGGTGAGGATGATGACTGGGAAGGTATCCCTGAAGTTAAGATGAGTATCGCTGAGGGTTTCGACATGCCTAATGGTGGTTACACAGATTTCAACTCATACTATCGTGCTGCGTGGGATGCTGATGCTTTCTATTTCTTTGGAAGAGTAATAGATGATACGGTTTGCCCCGAAGGTAGTGCAAACTCCTATGAGAATGACTGCTTTGAAATCTATTTCGACGGCGGAAACGATAAAGCCGCGTCATACGATGCCAATGATATCCAGTGGAGATACGTTTATGGTATGACGGCAGACTCCGCGGGATGGTGTGACGCTGGTGAACAAGCATGGCTCGAAACTGCCGACGGTTATAACCTTGAACTGGAGATCCCTGTTGCGGAACTGGTGAAAGCCGAAGCTCAGTTGTTCGACCTTGCAGAAGGTACCGTCATCGGTTTTGAAGTCCAAGTCGCAGACAACGATACCGGTGCACGTGACGCTATCGCAAAATGGTGGAATACAGACGGTAACTCCTGGCAGGATCCGGGCCTCTTTGGAACAGTTGAATTGGTTGGAATTGGTGGAAGTTCTGCTCCAGATAAAGACACACTGCACCCGGGAATTTCGGAACCAGCTGCCGCTGGTGTCGATCTTTCCGCTCCTGCAATTATTAGCGGCGTTGCAGATATCTCTTACGTACTTCCAAATGAAGCTGCTGTAAATCTGTCTCTCGTCAACGTGATTGGACAGACAGTTGCAGAGTTGGCTAATGGAGTACAGAGTGCCGGAGTACAGAGTGCGTCTATTAATGCTGCCAGTCTTTCAAACGGTATATATCTGGTAGTACTCGAAGTAGAAGGCACAGTCACCAGCAAAAAAGTATCGGTGATTAAATAATCTTATATCAAGTTATCGATAAAAAAACCCGCGGTAAATTTACCGCGGGTTTTTTTTACAGCAAAACTGTTTCTTAAATATTAACTTTTTCGCAAAGTTTGTTTAAGGGACATTTGCCGCAATCAGGATTTCTCGGAAAACAAATATTTTGACCCAATGTAACCAGAAGATCATTGTAAATAATCCACCACCTCGAAGGCAATTTCTCTCTGAGAGAAAATTCCGTCTCCGTCGGATTTTTTGTTTTAACGTAGCCGAATCTGTTAGATATACGGTTCACATGAGTATCGACACATATCCCGGGCTTTCCAAAACCAACAGTAAGAACCAAATTCGCGGTTTTTCTTCCAACCCCCGGAAGCTTGAGCAATTCATCAAGCGAATCGGGAACTTTTCCACCGTATTCATCTATCAAAATGCGGGCAAGCTCAGGTAACCTCTCAGCCTTTGTATGAAAAAACCCAACCGGGTAAATTAAATCTTTTATTTCTTCAATCGATAGTTTTTGCATTTCATCCGGGGTAGACGCTCTTTTAAATAATTTTTCGGAAGCTTTTCTTGTTACAGCGTCTTTGGTTCTCGCGCTAAGCACGGTTGAAATAAGTATTCGAAAAGTATCTCCCGTCCTGTTTGCTATTTCCGTTACAATGGGAGGCTCCCATTCCCCGTATTTTTCTTTCAAAATTCTTAAAACCTTTTCTATAGTACTGTTGTCCATAGTGGGATTATATTATAACCACAATAAAAGGCAACAGTAAACTTAGATATCAGATACCAGGTACCGGATACCGGTGTGGGCGGGCATTTTAAACTACCTAACGATCTAACGACCTAACCCACCTAACAGTCAAAGGCGTTGGCCTTCGACTAATATTATTCCTTGACATATAAAATCGAATTAGTTATAATAACAAAAAAGGAGGATGTATATGCGTAAACTATTTTTATTGACTTTTTGTCTGTTGCTTATTTCTGGCTGCGGAGGCGGTAGAACAGTAAAAAGAATCGCCACCGATGAAGTTACAGATCTCTCGGGTAGATGGAACGACACGGATTCGAGACTTGTAGCAGAAAGTATGATTTCCGAAATGTTATCCCGCCACTGGGTTATCAAATTTGAACAGGATAAATTAAAAGAACCCGTAGTCATCGTCGGCTCAGTCGTAAACAAGAGCTCTGAACATATAGATGTAGAGGTCTTCATAAAAGATATAGAAAGAGAACTGATAAACTCGGGTAAAGTTAGATTTGTTGCTTCAAAAAATGAAAGAGAAGAAATAAGAGAAGAAAGAATGGATCAACAGATGTACGCTTCCGAGGAAACAGCCAAAAAGCTCGCAGCGGAAGTAGGCGCCGATTACTTTTTAATAGGCTCCCTTTACTCGGTCGAAGATTGGTTCGAAGGAAAGAAGGCTATCCTGTACACGATAAACCTCGAATTAATCAACGTAGAAGAGAATACCAAAGACTGGATAGGAAACAAAAAGATAAAGAAACTTATTGAACAAAGCGGATATAAATGGTAGTGAATGTTTTCTAAACAGTATTTTACTGTTTTACTGTCGTTTTTAATACTGCTTGTTATAAATTGCGCCTACATACAAACACAGGTGAGGCATTATAAAGACATAGAAGAAGATTTTTCCTCCCGTTTTTACAGCAGAGCGGCAGAACGAATAGAAAAAGCCAGAAATGAGGGCAAGTATGAAGGTAAAGACAAAGTCCTGTATTACCTGGATATGGGAATTGCTCTACATTTTGCCGGAAGATACAAAGAGAGCAACGAACATCTTGATAAAGCGGAATTTGCTATCGAGGAAAATTTCACCAAGTCCATTTCAAAGATGTCGATTTCATTCTTATTAAACGATAACGCTCTCGATTATTCCGGAGAAGACTACGAGGATGTCTTTACAAACATCATAAAAACCCTCAATTATATACATTTACAAGAACAAGAAGATGCTATGGTCGAAGTAAGAAGAATAAATTTAAAATTGAACAAACTCCGGGATAAATATTCTAATATGGCAGAACAGCTGAGTGAGAACGAAAAACTTCAGGGAGATGGAACAGACGTTAGTTTCAATCCCGGAGAAACAAATCTCAGATATTCTACTACAGGTAGTTATCTATCTATGCTCGGGTATAAAAGTATGGGGAAATGGGACGACGCCGAGATCGACAGAAAAAAGCTAATTGAAGCTTCTTCAGGCGGGTTGGCAGATTTCTCTAAAGAAGTATTATCAACGACAAGCGATAGCATGATTCCCGTTTATACTCTGTGTTTCACAGGGAAAAGCCCGGTCAAGGTACAATCTACTCTGCTGCTCGATTATGACCCGGATTTAAACATGGCAAGAATTATGCTTCCCGGTAAAAAAAACAGGGAAATCCATTCTTTCAGGTACAAAGGGGATGACGAACTGCATCTAAAATTCGCGGTTCCCACAATTGTAAAAAGAAAAACCAGAATAGACGCTATCAGAACAATCATAGACGGTAAAGCTTACGGAAAAATGTATTTAATCGAAGACCTCGGTCAAATAGCGGAGGAAACTTTTAAGGTCAAAAAACCACTCATTTACCTCAGAGCCGCATTAAGAACCTTAATTAAAGCCGCGATCGACTCTAAAACAAAAGAAAAAATAGATAAGAAATATGAAGAAAAGAATAACGAAGAAAATGAAGAGGATAAAAAACGAGAACTCGAGGAGAGGGGGAAAGATAAACTTATGGCGGGTTTACTTAAATTCGCGGTAGACGCTATAACCGACATAACTGAAAATGCGGACCTGCGATGCTGGAGAACAATGCCCGGAAAAGTTTATGGAGGAAAAATCGACCTTAACCCGGGTGAATATGAAATAGCCTTTGAATATTTAGATAGACATGGCAATGTGATCGATTCGGAGAGAAAAAAACTTTTTGTAAACAAAAATGATTTGAATATAATCGAAGGGGTATCTTACAGATGATTAAAAAGATTTGTTTCATAGTCTTATTATTATCTTTGATTTTCGGGTGCGCTTCAAACACTTCAAAAATAGAATCCAGCAATTTCCCCGAATGGATTGAAAATCCCAATGCCTTATATCCAAAAAGGCTCTATCTGACTGCCGTATCTAGCGGAAGTTACCTCGATGAAGCAAGACAACGTTCTATTGGGACTCTTTCCAACATTTTCTCAGTAAACGTAAAACTCGACAGAAGGATTTTGGAAGCATATTCGGAGAAAAAGAAAGAGGATAAAATGGACTGGGAACATTCTGTAAATCTTGTAAACAGAAGTGTTCTTACGAGTGACAACGAACTTATCAATGTAAGAACGGCAAAAACTTATTTCGATAAAAAGACCGCAACTTTTTATGTCCTCTCCACAATAAGTAAAGCGGAAACGGAAATGTTGTATCTCGAAGAAATACAAAAAAATGATAGGTCTCTCGTAAGCTTTTACAAGGAAGCGAATCTCGCCGAGAACAAAATCGCGAAACTTATCTACCTCAAAAAATGCATGGAGCTGGTTAAAATCGGGGAAGCTCTGCGCTCGATTCATAGAATTCTTTCTCTAATGGATGATACCCCATCCTTACCTGTTCCGAAAGAAAATATACAGATCGAATTACAAGAATTAAAAAACAATATAGTAGCGAAAATAGAAACTTCGGGCAGTGAAGAAGAAAAGCTCTCCGCCTATTTAAGAGAAGTAATCGATCAAATAGGTTTCAGCACTGGAGAACAAAATCCCGATATTATCGTCAAAGGAAATCTCGATATAAAACCTCTCGATTTTCCCAGAGAAGGAGAATTTATTCGATGGGAACTTACTATCGATGTGACAAACGCGATAACGGGCAACACCATGAATACATACACCGCAAGCGCCAGAGAGGGGCACGTTTCTCGTGAATCGGTAAAAGGAAAAGCTCTGGATAAGGTTAAAGAAGAAATCAATAATAACTTCTACGAGGACTTTACATCTTTTTTAAGCGAATCCTACGAGCAAAGATGAAAATTAATCATCTCGATAATCAAAGAAAAGGAAAGATATGTTTTCAATATGTTTAAGAAATTTTTTTATTATACTTTTAATTTTAACAATAACCTGCACAAAGAAGGAACCCAAAACATTAGAAGCTAAAGTAATCGATAAAATCCATGGATTAAACGGTTCGGATAAAGACCCGCAGTCTTTCGCGGCACCCGAAGGGGAACCCCTTCATTTATATCCTCCGAAACTAAAATTATTAAAAATATCCGCGGACACTGTATATCTTACAGTTATAAACGATTTTTATCTAACCCAATCTATGGGAACAACGGGCGCTGAAGAATATATCGTTAACTCGGGAATTTCACTTTTAGAAATTGACGGAATAAATTATGTCGATTACAATTTTAATATGGGAGACCACGCTTACCCGGGCACTTTTTCCAAAACCGGGTACACTGCAAGGGAAGAATAACTCCCACCTCTCACCAAAAAAACAGCTGAACCACAAAGCACACAAAGAGCACAAAGAGAAAAAACTTAGTTTTTGTTTTACTATTCCACGACACCCAAGAGAAACAAAAAAATACATAAATATAAAAAAATGTCATGTTTTATACATTAATTAAGAATAGATTAATTTTTAATTTATCTGCGCTATTTGTTCTATCCTTTGTTTACTATTTTTTGCATAGTTGAATTGTTAAAGAAAAATAAAAAAGGGGTGTGGTGGGCTTTGTGTCCTTTGTGATCTTTGTGGTTCAAAAATCTTTTAAGGGGGGTCTGGGGACATAAGCTTGACAAAGTTTTTTTGTATTATATACTCATTTATGTAATCTAACAATAAAAACCTATTAAAGGAGGAGAAAATGAGAAAATTTTTTGTCATCGCGTTTTTACTTCTAGCAAGTTACTCACTATACGCACTCGATCAGGTAGAAAAAGCAAAACAGTCCGAGGATATTGTTGTAATCGAAACAGACTTCGGGAAAATCCAATTTGGATTATTCCCCGATGCAGCCCCGTTAAATGTCGAGAATATAGTCAAATTAGTCAAGAAAGATTTTTATAATGGTACAACCTTCCACAGAGTTGTCCCTGACTTTGTAATTCAGGGAGGAGACCCACTTACAAAAGACGATAATCCTGCAAATGACGGAACGGGCGGACCGGGTTATTACCTCAAGGATGAATACTCGAAAGATGTAAAACATTTAGAAGGTACTGTAGCTCTCGCTAAAGCCGCGGACGATAGGAACGGGTCTCAGTTTTATATCTGTCTAAAAAAAGTACCTTTTCTCGACGGGAGATATACGATCGTCGGACAGGTTATAGAGGGAATGGATGTGGTTAAAGAAATCGCGAAGGTCAAAACAGATAGAAACGATCGCCCAATCGAAAACGTGACAATGACAAAAGTATACATGAAAGAAAAAGAAGACACAGAAGAAGAATCGGCGGCGGCGGAAGAAAAGATAAAAGAAATTAAAAAGAAGAGCGGCGGTGGCTGCGGCTGCGGAAAATAAGGTAGAAAAACATAAAAGTTTTACGCAAAATTTATAGTGGGGCTAAAATAGCCCCACTATTTTTATATGTGAAAGATATTGGAGAGGGGTGGCCGATTAACTACTCAACTATTCAAACATTCAAAATACCTGCCCATTCCGTACAAACTTCGAACTCTCCGTCTGACCTTTAGAAACACTATCTTCCAAACGACTTAAAAGGGCTCTGCCCCCCACCCATACGGCTTGCCGCCCGCAACGCGGGCTGCCTTTGGCTTCGCCCTCGCTATCGCTCGGACAAAAGCCAAAGACTGGCTTGCTTCCGCAAGCGCAAGCCGTCTTGACCCCACCCCAGCAGTCACAGTCGGTCGGATAATTAATTACAATCTTCATTAACGTATTTTGTCCGTACTTGGGAAAGGTATAAAAAAATTTGACAGTAACCTAAAAAGAATTAATTCAAAAAAGTAATCTTAGTCTTTAGTATTTATTTAAAAAAAATTAAAAATGTCTAAAAAAACAGGTAAAACTTAAGGAGGTTTATACGCTTTGGGTTGAAATATTCTAAATTGTTATTATACTTTTATTTAAGTAAAATGAATGAAGAAATATTTTCTAAATTTTTCAAAATAATAATTTATATTTATTTTGCTTTTACCGGTTTTTTAATTCAAGCAAAAAGCACCCCCACCAAAAATCCTTTATCTGTATCTGAGTATTTACCCATTAGTATTGAAGAGGAAATCTTATTTACAAAAGATTCTTCTGTTATAACAGTTCCTCACTCTTTTGCAGGGAAACGATTACGATTTTTTAATTCGATAGAAATTACTGTTAAAATAAATTCAGAAAAAAATATCAATCTATCTTCAAAAATAAAAGGTATTATCCCACCCGATAACAGTTACTTCTTCACAGAAAGTGTCATTTCTAAAGGAGGTAATCCTTATTTGTTAAGTAGTGATAATTGTATCCATTATTATAAAAATCAAAAGCAAAGGAAGATTAAAATTAAAAAACCGATATCAAAATTTTAGTTGGGACGTCTCAAGGTTTATTTTCTTATGACCTGAATAATTTATCCTCCGATGGGGTTCCAGAAATTTTACAAGAAAGCAAAATAACTTCCATGTATACGAATGAAGATTACGATGTTTGGGGAAGTTTTCAGAACTCAAAAACACAAAAAAGAGGAGTATTTTTGTGCTCCGGTTCCAAATTCGATTTTTACAGTTTATCTGAATTTACACAACTTTTTTTAACAGATACTTGCCATAAAGTTTCTGGAAAACCAGACTACCAAAATATATATAAATTAATAAATGATATTATGTTTGATAAAGTGGGAAACATATGGTTTTCTACAGAAAAAGGGGAAGTATATAGATTCGCAAAAAATACCAGAAGTTTAACTAAAATGTTACCTGTCGCCCTTCCATCCTCAAATATTACCTCTGTTAAATGTTTTGACAATGAGTGGTTTGTAGGTACGGATAACGGTCTTACAACATTTAATGGTATGGAATGGGATCTCCTGAAATGGGAGGAAGTTATAGATATCCAAAAAAGTCATGATGGTAATATGTTTTTGTTGTCAAATTCTAAGATAAAAGACATTAAAAACAATGAGGATATTCCTTTGCTTTTTAGCAAAAATCAGGATATAAAAATAGCGTTAGATAAAAATGAAGTAATCTGGCTAATCCAGGATGGGGTTTTAAAGAGTTATTCTAAAGGATACTGGTTTGAACAGGAGGATGTAAAAAACATTAATGAGAAATTAGAATCTATCCTCTTTGATGGTCATAATCTATGGGTAGGAGGTAATAGATCTTTATATAAAAAAGTTAATGGAGAATGGAAAAAATTTGGATTTCCCGGAAACATTGCTTCAAACCACGCTAAAGTCTTGTGTGCTTACAACGCAGGAATAATAATAGGAACAGATATGTGTTTATTGCATTTCAAAGAAGGGATATTCAAGGAATTAACAGAAAATTCAAGATTTGATATAATTAATGTTAGAAAAGGCATTCATAATGATATATGGTTTCAATTCCGCAATAAACCAATAGAGAATGTGAATTTAGAAACAGGAGAAAGCTTAAATTTTGGTTTATATTACTGGCACTATGATATTGATGATTTTTGTTTGAGGGAAGGGACCTTTGATATAGATATTTTTGGTAATCTGTTAATTGGTGGCGAATGCGGCTTAAGATATTATAACATAAAATACAATAAAATAGACTCTATCGGCAAAAAAGACAAACCTTCTATTGATAAACTAATTTCTTTTCCCGAAATAAAAAGAGAAAAAAATAAGCAAGTATTATCAATAGATGAAGCAAAGGCGGGGGAAATTATTTGGAGATCCCGTGCTGCTTCAGCTTCGTATGAAGCTCTTCCGGTCCTCCATGATGATGCACTCTTGATTCCCGGCTATCTGGGAGATTTATATTGCATGGATTTAGAAACCGGCAAAGAAAATTGGAGAAATATCCTTTCTAAGAAGGAAAATGAAGTGTCTCCAACAACATGCTTAGGAAAAGTATTCATGGCAAACGAAAATTTAAAAATATACGATATTAATAGTGGCAAATTACTCAGCACACTTTCCGATAATCCTTGCGCATTAGGTTCTACAGATTCGTCAGTGGTTTTCTTTGAGAAGAAATCTTTATCTTTTTACGACGCAAGAGATTTCACAAAAAGAAAAGAAATATCTCTGGAATATCATTGGAGCGGAGATTATTGGATTTTATCGGATAGTAACAGAATTTGGCTTTTAGGTAATAAATTGTGGTATTGTTATTCAAAAAAAGGTTTTTTGCTCTGGGAACAAGAAAATTCATATGAACCGCCTCACCACACACGCCCTGCAAGGCCTTTTCTATATAAGGATCTTCTATACTTATCAAGAGGAAACAATTTACTTAAAGTAGACGCCAGTAATGGAATTTTATTAAAAGAATTCAAAAACGAAAAACCGGTTTTTTATCCGTTTGCCTCTAAG
>Ga0307432_1000470_pt1 | contig 30554 bp, 33 predicted proteins | sample SalMarWE160150MG_FD_202158 | JGI IMG/M metagenome (GOLD analysis project Ga0307432, IMG submission 202158) | Salt marsh sediment microbial communities from the Plum Island Ecosystem LTER, Massachusetts, United States - WE1603-150 | ecosystem: Environmental > Aquatic > Marine > Intertidal zone >...
TCATTCTATCCATTGAACTACGGGACCATTATCAGCATCAAAATTAACATCAATACGCAGGTTTTACAACTATTTCCCAAAGATTTCCTATTTTCGCAGTCCGAATAGAGTCAGAAGATGGAAGTCGGAAGTCAGAAGTCGGAAGTCGGAAGTCAGAAGTCGGAAGTCGGAAGTCGGAAGTCGGAAGTCGGAAGTCGGAAGTCGGAAGTCGGAAGTCAGAAGTCAGAAGTCAGAAGTTAAAATAGTAATAATGAATTTTAAATTTGAGAAACTTATAATATGGCAAAAAGCGATGGATTATGGCGAAAATATCTTCTTGCTATCACGTAAATTTCCAAAATATGAACTGTATAATTTAACTTCTCAGATCCGCAGGGCAGTCGATTCAATTGCTTTAAACATTTCAGAAGGATCAATCGGACAATCAAACCTGGAATTTAAAAGATTCATTGGTATAGCTATACGCTCTCTGGCTGAAGTTGTAACCTGCTTGCACAAAGCACATAGAAGAAACTATATTTCTACAGAAGAATTTAATGAACACTACGATACTGCATTTAATTTAATGAATATGTTAGTAGCCTTTAAAGACAAAATAAAATAATATACAACAGACTTCCGACTCCTGACTTCGGACTTCTATCAATAACCATAATAAACCCGTGAACTTCAAAATGGAGTACAATTTCACAGAGATAGAGAAGAAATGGCAGAAATACTGGGAGGAAAACAAGACTTTCATAACTCCGGAAGACTTAACCAATCCAAAGAAATGCTATATACTCGATATGTTCCCTTACCCATCGGGAGCAGGCCTTCATGTTGGACACCCTGAAGGTTACACCGCTACTGATATATACAGCAGGTATAAAAGGATGAAGGGATTTAACATTCTTCACCCAATGGGCTGGGATGCCTTCGGATTGCCTGCTGAACAATATGCCATCCAGACAGGGACACATCCCTCAATTACCACAAAAAACAACTGCGATACTTTCAGACGGCAGATAAAAGAGCTGGGACTGAGCTATGACTGGGAAAAAGAAATAAATACTACCGATCCTCAATATTTCAGGTGGACACAATGGATCTTTATACAATTGTACAATACATGGTTTGATGAGACACTTCAGAAAGGAAGACCAATCTCTGAACTGATAATACCTGAAGAGATTAAAAAACTCGGCGAAAAGGAGGTTCAGAAATATATCGCATCAAAAAGAATTGCCTATTACGAGGATGCCCAGGTATGGTGGTGCCCTGACTGCAGGATAGTATGTGCAAATGAGGAGGTCCTGTATGACGGTTCACATGAGAAATGTGGCAACAGGGTGGAAAAGAAAAACCTAAAACAATGGCTACTCCGAATCCCCCTGTACGCTGAAAGACTGCTATCGGGATTTGAAAAACTCGACTGGCCTGAAGGCATAAAGGAAATGCAACGTAACTGGATCGGAAGATCAACGGGTGCCGAAGTCGATTTCACCATCGACGGCCTGAATGAAAAAATGACAGTCTTTACTACACGTCCTGATACACTATTCGGTGCAACATATATGGTAATTGCCCCTGAATACCCTCTTATCGACTCTATTACAACGGATGAAAACAGGGAAGAAGTAAAAAAATACATAAAAGCAGCATCGCTCAAATCGGATCTCGATCGTACCGATCTGGCAAAAGAAAAAACCGGTGTTTTCACCGGCAGATATGCTGTTAACCCGGTAAATAACAAAAGGATACCTATATGGGTGGCAGATTATGTCCTTACCGGATATGGTACCGGGGCAATAATGGCAGTGCCGGCTCATGATACACGCGATTTTGAATTTGCTGAAAAATTCGACCTCCCGATCGTCTGTATACAGGATCCGGATGTATCAGACCCTGATCAGAAAAAGAGGGTAATTGAAGGGAAGGAGTGCTGGACAGAAGATGGAAAATATATCAATTCAGGTGATAACATAACCGGAATAGATATAAACGGCCTTAACAAGGAAGCAGGTATAGCAAAAATAATAAGATGGCTTGAATCAAAAAATCTGGGAAAGGCAAAAGTCAATTATAAGCTGCGTGACTGGCTTTTCAGCAGACAGAGATACTGGGGTGAACCTTTCCCGGTTATTCACTGGGAAGATGGTGAAATAACCGTTCTTGATGAAAAAGAACTGCCGCTTGAACTTCCGGTACTTGAGAATTATCTGCCTGGTGAAAGCGGGGAGTCACCTCTTGCAAACGCTACAGAATGGCTCTGTGTAACTGATAAATCGGGACGAAAAGGAAGAAGGGAAACAAATACAATGCCTCAGTGGGCAGGATCATGCTGGTATTATCTCCGCTTTATTGATCCATTAAGCGAAGAGAGGATATTTGATCCTGCAAAAGAAAAATACTGGATGCCTGTTGACCTTTATATAGGCGGCGCAGAGCATGCCGTTCTTCACCTTCTCTACAGTCGTTTCTGGCATAAAGTATTGTATGATCTTGGTATTGTCTCAACTGATGAACCTTATTATCGCCTGTTCAACCAGGGAATGATACTGGCATTTGCCTATGAGAATAAGGCAGGGGCAAAAATCTCTGTTGACATGGTGGAAGAGAGGGACGGAAAATTCTACCATACTGAAACCGGAGCCGAACTGAAGCAGATAGTGGCAAAAATGTCAAAATCGCTTAAAAATGTGATTAATCCTGATGATGTAATTGCCAGATATGGAGCTGATTCTCTAAGATTGTATGAGATGTTCATGGGTCCCCTCGAAATAATAAAACCATGGGATGATAAAGGTGTTAAAGGAGTTTTCAATTTTCTGGGAAGAACTTTCAGGTTCTTTTCAAATCCTGAGAATATCACTCCGGGAAAGGAGGACAAAGAAGTATTAAAGGGACTGCATCAGGCTATCAGGAAAGTTGAGGGTGATATCGAAAACATGCGCTTCAATACTGCAATCTCGGCAATGATGATATTCCTGAATATTGCGACCAGGAAGGGACATGTGACAAAAGATACTGCATGCACATTTGCAAAAATCCTTTCTCCTTTTGCACCACACCTGGCTGAAGAACTGTGGAGCCTTCAGGGAAAAGACAAAACTCTTGCCTTCGAACCATGGCCTGAGGTGAATGAGGAATACCTGAAGGAGGATGTATTCGAATATCCTGTTTCATTCAACGGTAAGCTGCGTTTCAAAATCTCACTCCCTGTAAACATGGAAAAAGAGGAGATAATTAAAAGTGTCCTGGCTGATGAGAGGGCAAAAAAATGGCTTGAGACCGGAACTGTAACAAACATTATTGTTGTCCCTAATCGCATTGTAAATGTAGTTATAAAAAGCTGATGATCAACAAAATAAAAATCATATTCATCTTATTTTCAGTCATATTGCCTGTATTCTGCAGATATTTTCCAAAGGATAGCCCGGAGTTGCAGTGTCTTGTTTCAGATACATTACCCGAACAGGAACAAAAAGCACCAAATTACCTCTTCGGAATTCCTGTCGATTCCTTCAATCTTATTTCCGGACATATCAGACCAAATGGTTTCCTGTCGAATATTCTTCTTGAGCATGGTATCAGCATGCAGGAGATTGATCAGCTGGTCAGAAATTCCGAATCTGTCTTTGATGTGAAAACAATAAGGGCAAAAAATAATTATACTCTTTTCTGCGATATCGACTCAACAGCCAGATTAAGGTATCTTGTCTATGAGCATGACCCCACAACTTGTTACATTTTCAGTTTCAATGACTCACTTAATATAACCCCCTACAAAAAGGAGATAAGGAAAATAATAATGTACTCCACCGGTTCTATTCAAACATCTCTCTGGGAATCAATGATCGAAGGAGGATTACATCCCTCACTCGTTAATGAACTCTCTGACATATTTGCCTGGACCGTTGATTTTTTCGGGTTACAGAAGGGAGACAGTTTCAAGGTGATCTATGAGCAGATGTTTATTGAAGATGAATCGCTCGGGGCAGGAAGGATCTATGGAGCACAGTTTAACTGGGCCGGAAAGACAATAACTGCTATTCCTTTTATCCAGGATGGCAGGGAGACCTTTTTCGATGTTGATGGGAATAGTCTCAGAAAAGCCTTTCTCAAAGCTCCTTTAAGGTTTTCAAGGATCTCATCCCGTTTTTCATCCAGCAGGCTTCATCCGATCCTCAGGATACGCCGGCCGCATTATGGAGTTGATTATGCGGCACCTGTGGGAACACCCGTTCATGCTATTGGTGACGGCAGGGTGACTTCTGCCGGGTCAGAAAACGGGGCCGGGAAAATGGTCAGGATCGTTCATAACAGTGTCTATTCAACTGCCTATCTGCATCTAAGCCGGTTTGGACCCGGAATACACAAGGGTGTTTTCGTTAAGCAGGGCGATATTATAGGATTTGTTGGAAGTTCAGGACTTTCAACAGGGCCGCATCTTGACTTCAGAATTTATCAGAACGGATCACCTGTGGATCCGCTGAAAGTTGATGCTCCTCCTGTGGAACCTGTTTCGGATGAGAACAGGGAGAGATTCGAAAAGAATAAAACTGTGATCTTAAGCCTGCTCTCTACTTTTTAGTATCAGCAACAGACTTCTTTAAAAGTTTTTCTATTATCCCCGGGTAATGCTCATATTCAAGAGCATGTACCCTTGTGGCCAGCAATGCGGGAGTATCTGAAGGGGCCACTTTGCATCTGGCCTGAAAAATAATATCCCCCTCATCATAATATTTGTTTACATAATGTATGGTAATACCTGATTCTTTGTCACCATTGGCTATAACTGCTTTATGGACCCTGTCGCCATACATCCCCTTGCCCCCGTAACGGGGAAGCAAAGCCGGGTGGATATTGATAATGCGTTTTTCAAACGTATCAAGAATATTTTCCGGAACCAGCCAGAGAAATCCGGCCAGTACCACAAAATCTATTCTGCTCTTCAGCAATAGCTCCAGTACTTTATCTGAGCTGTATAAGTCATAGTATTCGAAAAAACAGGTTTTTACATCAAGTGCCTCAGCCCTCTTTAAAACAGTGGCTTCACGACGGTTTGACAAAACAAGAGTAACTTTTGCTGTCTTTTTGTTCGAAAAATATTTTATAATATTTTCGGCATTGGTCCCGGAGCCGGATGCCATAATTGCTATATTCTTCATTATGTGATAATTATCACTTTTTGCATTAACTATGGCAAAAATATTAGTAACAAATGTAACAATTTGTTTATCAACATATTAGTCTGCCAAATAAATAAAAAACATGAAATCATTTGAAAAATAAAGTACAAATATATTTCTTTGCATGGTTCAAAAGTATTATTAATTAAAATTTAACATTATGTCAGACATTGCCGCAAGAGTAAAAGAGATTATTGTTGACAAGCTTGGAGTTGATGAATCAGAAGTCACTGCTGAAGCCAGTTTTACTAATGATCTGGGTGCAGACTCTCTTGATACTGTTGAACTGATCATGGAATTCGAAAAAGAATTCAATATTGGAATTCCTGACGATCAGGCAGAGACGATCAGCACCGTTGGTGATGCAATAAAGTACATTGAGGAAAATGCAAAATAATTTTGCATAGCGTATACCCCATTTATGAGACGAGTTGTAGTAACAGGCCTTGGAGCATTAACTCCTTTAGGCAAAGATTTGCGTGAATCCTGGGAAGGACTTAAGAGCGGTATGAGCGGAGCGAATATGATAACCCGCTTTGATACTGAAAAGTTCAAGACCAAATTTGCATGTGAATTAAAGAATTACAACTCGTCTGATTATTTTGACAGAAAAGAGGCAAATAAGATTGATTTATATACACAGTTTGCCTTGATTGCAACTGATGAAGCGGTTAAAGATTCCCGTCTGGACCTTGAAAAGGAGGATAAAGACAGGATAGGAGTAATCTGGGCATCTGGCATTGGAGGACTTGACACCTATTATAAGGCAATAAAGCAACATGTACTGGGAGATGGAACACCCCGGTTCAGTCCCTTTTTCATCCCCAAAATGATAAGTGATATTGCTGCCGGAGTAATTTCGATCAGATATGGTTTCAAAGGTCCTAATTTTGCTACCGTATCAGCATGTGCATCGTCTACAAATGCTATAATTGATGCCATTAACTATATCCGCTGGGGCAAAGCAGACATAATCCTTTCCGGTGGTTCCGAAGCAGCAATAAATGAACCTGGTATAGGGGGTTTCAATTCTATGCAAGCCATATCCACAAACAATGCAGAGTATAAAACTGCTTCAAGACCCTTTGACAAGACCCGTGACGGATTCGTTCTTGGCGAAGGCTCCGGAGCACTTATAATTGAAGAATTAGAACACGCAAAAGCAAGAGGAGCAAGAATATATGCTGAATTCGCCGGTACAGGAATGACGGCCGATGCATACCATGTAACAGCACCGCATCCCGAAGGACTTGGAGCTCGTAATGTGATGCGGCTGGCTATAGAAGATGCCTGCCTTAATCCGGAAGATGTCGACTATATTAATGTCCACGGAACTGCAACACCCCTGGGAGATATTTCTGAAGCCAAAGCTATCATAGATGTATTTGGGGATTATTCATATAATCTTAATATAAGTTCAACAAAATCGATGACAGGACATCTTCTTGGAGCAGCAGGTGCGGTAGAGGCTATTGCATCAATTATGACTATAGTTCATGATATCATTCCTCCTACAATAAATTTCAAAGTGCCAGACCCTGAAATTGATCAAAATCTGAATTTGACTTACAACAAGGCCCAGGTAAGAAAAGTCAATGTGGCTATCAGTAATACATTCGGATTTGGAGGCCATAATGCTTCTGTCGTTATTAAAAAAGCCGAGGTTTAGTGTCGGTGCTTAAAGGAAAATTCAACGGTACATGTATATTAAACAAACGGGTCTTTGGGTCAAACCTGAGTAAGATACTGGGCTTCCGGCCAGGAAACATCCGACTTTATGAAATAGCTTTTATTCACCGCTCAGCATCTTTCACACTTACTGACGGTAAAAAAGTCAACAACGAAAGACTTGAATACCTGGGAGATGCTGTTCTCGATGCTATCCTTTCCGATTTTCTGTTTGTGAAATTTCCCGATGCCGATGAGGGATTCATGACCAAAATAAGGACCAGGATAGTGAACAGGGATGTGCTTAACCAGCTTTCATTATCTATGGGGATCGATAAGATTCTTGTCAGCAAAATAAATTCAGTTTATCCTATCATAAATCTCTATGGCAATGCCCTGGAGGCTCTCATCGGGGCAGTATTCTTAGACAAGGGATTCAAAAATACCAAAAAATTCTTCATAAAGAATGTCCTGGGTAAATATCTTGACCTGGACAATATTATTAATAGTGACACCGATTATAAAAGTCTTGTTTTTGAATGGGTGCAGAAAACTAAGGCAAATCTTGTTTTTACTTATAATGAGGAATATGATTTCGAAATGAAGAAATCAGTGTTTTCAACTATTCTGTTCATTGACAAAAAGGAATTTGGAAATGGCCAGGGAACATCAAAAAAAGAGGCTGAACAGGAAGCATCCAGACTTGCATGGGAAAGAATCAAAGATATTTCAGGTGAATGTGAATAGTATCTTCGATTTTTTCTTATCTTTATGAGTTAGGGTGAATCTATGGGAACCACATCAAAAATCAAGAGGGTACACCTTAGAATAAATGAGGACCGCCAATCATATTTCCTGGGTGTAGTATCAGCAGAACCTGATTATAAGCTATCACTTATTCTTAACAGACACCTCAATATCTCTCTCAAAAATATCTCCCCGGTCATAATTAATGACGAATCCGGTAAAGGGCTGAATTTCAGTAGATTTTCTGACAATTCAGCATCTCCGCATCTTATTTATGATCTGATATCGAACCGATCGGAGAAAATTTTCCTTTTTAAAAAACTGAAAAATATCGACTATATTTTCCAGATCCACGATCCCCAGAATGAAATTGTTATCAGTAATATTATATCAATCCTCCGAGATGATGAATTTATTACAGCGGTATTTAATCTCGATTTGGATCTGATAAAAGACAAGAATTTAAATCACTTATTAATCCATTAGAATATGGAACCCTTGTTTTACAATTTATCGGAAGAGGAGTTTTCAAAAAGCAGAAAAATCCTTTTATGGATATTTGTTTTTTTGTTTTTTGCAGGAGGGTTGGGTATCCTTCTGGCAAGCACTGTTTTTGGTATCCATAAGATTAAACCTTCATTCTCAGCAGCACTATTCGGAATCAGTTTTGTTGTAGGTGTTATTTCTGCTTTTGCCACGATCAAAAGGAAAAATCTCTTCTTCATGATCGACGATGACAAAATAGAATTCCGGTACGGATTAATAAGACCTAAGAAACATACCTTCCTGTGGGAGAATATTAAAGAGCTTGTTATGCCACATAAAGAAAAGAAGGTTAAGCTCAATTTCAAGGACGGAAAATCTTTTGTAATTAACCTTACCTGGCTCCAAAGAAAAAAATCACATCTTATCAGGAAGCATCTTTTCAATACTGCCAAGTATAAAGATATGGATGTAAGAAAGGTACAGCAATTATCACAGGAAGTAAAAAAATAAATAACAGTAATACCTTTTTTCAGAAAGGCCTTACATAAAAAAGAAGTGCCGTCCCGGGCGGGACGGCACTCTCTTTTGATAACCCTAAAACTAACCTAACCTATGAAAAAACCTCTATTTTTTATAAACCAAATTTCATGCCAAATGCTTTACAAAAATATGCACCATATTATTATTAAACAAATAATTTAATGTAAACCGTTGAATATTAACAATATTTTAACAAAAGTTAACTTTATTTCAGGTCTTGTATTCTCAATTGAAATTTCATTATACATATTGTTAAAGAAAGTTAAACAGTAACTTCATAACTGATATACAAGTACTTTTGCATCTATATGAAACGGTTAACTATAGTACTATTGGCAGTTTTTTTCTTCCTGGCGATTTCAGGACTTATCCTTATACAATTATCATGGATACGCAATGCCATTAAAATAACCGATCAGCAATTCCGCCTTAATGCAAACAAAGCTCTTGAAGCTGTTGTTCTTGAACTTGAACAGAAAGAATTAATAGACAGAATTGTCGAAGAAATAGATACAGCAGCTTCTGATCCGGTCACAGCCGTGGTTCCTGCAAACTCTCCGCTTGCAAAAAGACTGCGGATCTACCAGCCCTACTCCGATCTGCTTGATATGTACGGACTTGACAACCCATATGATACTATTACAATAACCAGTTCAGGTCAGAAGATCTATATAACATCTGAAGATACCACATCCTTCCCTGCTGCTGATGCCATTGAAACTTCGGCAGAATCGATAAGTGCCGAGCTTACAGGAAGAGTATCCAATAAAATAATATTCCTTGAGACCATCATGGACAAGATCCTCCATGAAACTCGGGATATAAGCGAAAGAATCGATCCGGGCAACCTGCAATCATTGCTCCGGGAAGAACTTAATAATGCAGGTATTCATCTCGACTTTGAATTTTCAATCCGCTCCGGGCAGTCCGGGATCATATGGAAAACTCCCGGCTTTACTGATGAACCCGGAACCAATAAATTCATCCGGCAACTTTTCCCCAACGACCCTGTCCCCGGACAACATCAGCTGGTAATGTACTGCCTTCAGGAAAAACACTATAAATTCGAAAAGATTGGAAGCCTTGGTCTTCTCTCACTTCTTTTCACCCTGTTATTACTGATTCTTGCTACAGGTACCTTTATCGTGATTTTCCGCCAGAAAAAGATCTCTGAAATCAGGAATGATTTCATAAACAACATGACCCATGAGCTGAAAACACCTATTTCCACAATTTCATTAGCCTCACAGATGATGGCGGATAATACTATCCCGGCTAAAAACAAAAACATTGAAAATCTTTCCAGGGTTATTTCTGATGAAAGCATGCGCCTCAAATTTCATGTAGAGAAGGTCCTGCAGATGGCTATTTTTGAAAATACTAAATTGAAACTTACCCTTGTCAGTATGGATATTCACAATATACTGGACACTGCAATAGATAATTTTGCGCTCCAGATAAACAGCAGAAACGGGAGGATAATTAAAAATTACAAGGCAGAATCGGGATTTGCAAGGATTGATGAGGTGCATTTCCTCAACGCAGTCTCAAACCTGATTGATAATGCCATAAAATATTCGGGAGACAAGCTGGAAATAAATATTTCAACACGAAATACAAAAAAGGGAATAATAATAGCTATTGAGGATAACGGTATAGGAATAAGTAAAGAAAATTTAAAAAGAGTCTATGATAAATTTTACCGTGTCCATTCAGGAAATCTGCATAATGTAAAAGGATTCGGCCTTGGATTAAGTTATGTTAAGAAGATAATAGAAGAACATAACGGGACAATTAAAGTTGAAAGCCAGATTAATAAAGGAACAAAATTTACACTCTCCATTCCTCAAATCTGATAAAAATGAAAAGTATAAAAATTCTTCTCGCTGAGGATGACAGCAATCTTGGTTCCCTGCTTAAAAGCTATCTGGGAGCAAAGCACATGGAAACATCGCTTTTTGAAAATGGTGTAAAAGCTCTTAAATCGTTTTCGGTAAAACACTATGATCTCTGTATCCTTGATATCATGATGCCGGAAATGGACGGACTTACCCTTGCAAGAGAGATCCGAAAGATAAACCCTTTAATACCGGTTATTTTCCTGACAGCAAAAAGCCAGAAGAATGATATTCTTGAGGGCTTCAAAACTGGTGCTGATGATTATATAACAAAACCATTTGTAATGGAGGAGTTGTTGTACCGTATACAGGCAATACTCAAGAGGACAACTGCCACAGTTCAAAATAAGAAGGAAGACAGGTATACAATTGGGAAATATACTTTTGAACCTCTTAAACAATTACTTATAACAGGCGACAATTCAATTAAACTTACAACAAAGGAATCCGAGCTTCTTGAATTATTATGCCGACACAGCAATGAAATTCTTGAAAGGAATTATGCATTGAAATCAATCTGGATCGACGATAACTATTTCAATGCCAGAAGTATGGATGTCTATATAACCAGATTACGAAAATATCTCAAGAAGGATCCGTCGGTTAAGATACTTAATGTTCATGGCAGAGGATATAAACTGATTACCTGAATAACAATGCCCCGGTTCTTAAGAGAAAACCGGGGCAAATTGTTACGTTAGATAATCAGGGTTGATATTATAATATCTGCCCTCTGTTATCTGAAGGCTAATTTAATATATTTTTAGTAATCAACACCATTCCCTGAAAAATTTTCAGAATAAAACATTAAATGTTAATCCAGTTTTAAAACAGCCAGGAATGCCTTCTGCGGCACTTCAACATTCCCTATTTGCCGCATTCTTTTCTTCCCTTTCTTCTGTTTTTCAAGCAGTTTCCTTTTCCTGGTTATATCTCCGCCATAACATTTTGCTGTAACATCTTTTCTGACTGCCTTAACTGTTTCACGGGCTATGATCTTTGCGCCGATAGCAGCCTGTATTGCTATATCAAACTGCTGACGCGGAATCAGTTCCTTAAGCTTAACACACATCTTACGTCCGAAATCGTATGCATGTCCCCTGTAAATAAGTGTTGAAAGAGCGTCAACCATTTCACCATTCAGAAGCAGATCGAGCCTTACAAGATCAGCCTCCTGGTATGATGTGTAATAGTAATCGAATGAAGCATATCCTTTTGAGATACTTTTCAGCTTGTCGTAAAAATCAAAAACTATCTCTGACAGTGGCATTTTAAAAGTTAATTCTACTCTGTCCCTTGTAAGATAAACCTGGTTTTTCAGGGTACCTCTTTTGTCAATGCATAATTTCATGATCGCTCCCACATAATCTGATAATGTTATTACCTGGGCAATTATGTAGGGTTCTTCAATATGCTCTATATGATTAAGAGGGGGAAGGCCTGAAGGATTATGTACATCAATTACCTCTCCTTTTGTAGTAAATACCCTGAATGAAACATTTGGTACAGTCGTAATGACATCCATATCGAATTCCCTGTCAAGACGCTCCTGGATTATCTCCATATGGAGCAGTCCCAGAAATCCGCATCTGAAACCAAAACCAAGAGCTGCCGAAGATTCAGGAATGAATGACAGTGATGCATCGTTAAGCTGAAGTTTTTCAATTGAGTTTCTCAGATCCTCATATTCATCCGCATCAACAGGGTATATTCCGGCAAAAACCATTGGTTTAACCTCTTCAAAACCAGAAATTTCCTTTTCGCACGGATTTTTTACATGTGTTATAGTATCTCCCACCCTTACTTCAGAGGAGATTTTAACACCTGTAATAATATATCCCACATTACCGACACTCAAAAACTCCCTTGGATTTTGTTTAAGCTTCAGCACACCTATTTCTTCTGCATTATATTCATGCCCGGTACTTACGAATTTTACTCTGTCCCATTTATGTATTGTCCCGTTGATAATCTTGAAATAGGCAATTATGCCTCTGAATGAATTAAAGACCGAATCAAATATAAGAGCCTGAAGAGGTGCATCAGGATTGCCGCCGGGGGGAGGTACCTTCTTTACAATATCCTCCATTATCCTGTTAACACCCATTCCCGTTTTAGCACTGGCTTCAATAATATCATCCCGGCTACATCCGACAAGATCAACTATCTGATCTTTAACCTCTTCAGGCATCGCGTTTGCCATATCCATCTTATTGATCACCGGAATTATTTCGAGGTTGTGATCGATGGCCATGTAAAGATTTGAAATTGTCTGGGCTTGAATTCCCTGTGTTGCATCAATTACAAGCAAAGCGCCTTCGCATGAAGCTATTGATCGTGATACTTCATACGAAAAATCCACATGTCCGGGTGTGTCAATAAGATTAAGGAAATAATTTTCTCCTTCGTGAGTGTATTCCATCTGTATTGCATGGCTCTTGATTGTAATGCCTCTTTCTCTCTCCAGTTCCATATTATCAAGAACCTGATCATGGAATTCACGTTCCGCAATTGTATTTGTCTTTTCAAGAAGCCTGTCGGCCAGGGTACTTTTGCCATGGTCGATATGAGCGATGATACAGAAATTACGGATATTGTTCATCAGGAGAGCTAATTCCAAATCAGGTGCAAATATATAAAAATCAAAAATGCCCCCAACCCCCTGAAGGGGATTAAAAACAAAACCGGGTCTGGTACCCGGTTTTCATCAGGAAATATATATTATCGAATCCCTTTAGGGGGCAGGGGGCATTACATCATCCCCGGCATTCCGCCTCCCATTCCCTGGGGTGGAACCGGAGGATTCTCCTCTTTTTCCTCAACAACGACAGCTTCTGTGGTCAGGAACATTCCTGCAACTGATGCTGCATTTTCAAGAGCAACACGGACGACTTTGACAGGATCAATAACCCCTGATGCATAGAGTTTTTCGAAATTATCGGTTTGTGCGTTATATCCATAATCACCTTTCCCGGATTTCACAGTCTGTGCAACAACTGCACCCTCTTTTCCTGAATTAATAGCTATCTGACGTAAGGGTTCTTCAATTGCACGCTTGATAATTTCAATGCCGGTATTCTGGTCCTCATTGTCTCCTTTAAGATTGTTGAGAGCAGAAATAGCACGGATATACGCCACACCTCCACCAGGTACTATGCCCTCCTCAATTGCAGCACGTGTTGCATGCAATGAATCGTCGACGCGGTCCTTCTTCTCTTTCATCTCAACTTCCGAGGCAGCACCTATATAAAGAACTGCAACTCCGCCGGAAAGCTTGGCAAGTCGTTCCTGGAGCTTTTCCTTATCATAATCTGATGTAGTGGTGCTTATCTGCTGTTTGATCTGTCCTATACGGGCTTTGATCATTTCTTTATCGCCGGCACCATTTACTATTGTTGTATTTTCCTTATTTACGGCTATTTTTTCAGCTGTTCCCAGCATATCGAGTGTAGCATGTTCGAGTTTCAGGCCTTTTTCTTCTGAGATAACGGTTCCACCTGTCAGGATGGCAATATCTTCCAGCATCTCTTTCCTTCTGTCACCAAAACCCGGAGCTTTAACTGCACACACTTTCAGTGAACCGCGAAGTCTGTTCACAACCAGTGTAGCAAGAGCCTCACCTTCAATATCCTCTGCAATGATAAGTAAGGGATGACCGGTTTGAGCCGATGATTCAAGTATTGGCAGCATATCCTTCATTGTAGAGACTTTCTTATCATAAATAAGAATCTGGGGATTTTCCAGTTCTGTCTCCATTTTTTCAGCATCCGTTACAAAATAGGCAGAAATGTATCCGCGGTCGAACTGCATACCTTCCACAACTTCAACAGATGTTGTTGTACCTTTTGATTCCTCAACGGTTATAACACCCTCCTTATGTACCTTGCTCATTGCCTCGGCAATCAGCTTACCTATCTCCTTATCATCATTTGCCGAGACCCTGGCGACCTGTTCAATCTTATCAAGATCGTCACCTATTACCTGTGCCTGCGAAGCAAGATGTTTTATTACTTTTTCCACGGCTTTGTCAATACCTCTTTTAATATCCATGGGGTTTGCTCCTGCCGTTACATTCTTAAGACCTACATTGATTATTGACTGGGCAAGCACTGTTGCTGTTGTTGTTCCGTCACCTGCAATTTCTCCGGTTTTTGAAGCAACCTCCTTAACCATTTGAGCACCCATATTTTCAAAGGGATCTGACAGGTCTATTTCTTTTGCTACTGTTACACCGTCTTTTGAAACCAGCGGGGCTCCAAATTTTTTCTCCAGTACAACATTACGGCCTTTCGGTCCAAGTGTTACCTTTACTGCATCAGACAGCTTATCAACACCCTCTTTAAGAAGGGCTCTTGCATCAATATTATATTTAATCTCTTTTCCCATAATGTATAGATTTTTTGGTTTTTAAATTAAGCTATAAAAAGAATATCTGATTGTGAGATAAGCAGATAGTCTTCTCCATCAATAGTAAGTTCCTGTCCTGAATATTTACCATAAAGGACAATGTCACCTTTTTTGACTTCCATCTCCTCATCTTTTTTTGATGCTCCCACGAGCATTATTTTTCCCTGACGGGGTTTCTCTTTTGCAGAATCAGGAATAATAATCCCGCTGGCAGTTTTAGCTTCAGCTTCGTCGGGTTTAACGAGAACCTTTCCTGCCAGAATTTTACCTTTTAATTGTGCCATTTCTATTTAGTTTTAAAGTTAGACTTCTTTAGCCGATTGCCTCTTTAACATATTCTATGCCAAACCAGGAAATATGACATTAAGCAAATAAAAAGTGTCAGTATATGACAAACTGACACTTTTGATATCTTTCACGCTATATATTACTATTCTTCCGATTGCTCCTGACCGGTCGAAGGAGTGGATGTGCCCGGTGGAACTGCAGTAGGAAGTGTAGGTATTGCGTTAGGATCCACAGCGTTATCAATCTGGTTCTGAATTCTTGAACGTTCAGAAGTATCGCCGCGTGGTATTGATGCCGTGGCAACAACACAGAGCAGCAGTATCGCTCCGGCAAGAGTCCAGGTCGATTTCTCAAGGAAATCGGATGTTTTACGTATCCCCATCGACTGTCCTGTCGATGTAAAATTGGCAGCAAGACCGCCTCCCTTGGAATTCTGAACGAGGACAATAAGTACCTGAAGAATACAGGCTATGATAACTAAAACCGAAACAAAAATATAAATTCCCATCTGGCTATTTTTTTATTAACTCTTTCACCTTTTCAATTTGAGATGCAAAGTAACTGCTTTTTTCCGGAAATTTCAAACTTAATTTCTCAAAAATATCTATAGCCCTTGAGTAATAACCCTGACTGGTATATATTTTTGCAAGCGTTTCTGTCACAAATTCTCCCCTTTCTTCTATGAAGGGTTTTGAAATGTCCTCCTGTGGTGCTTCAGATTTTTCTCTGGCAGGTTCAATCCTTGGGTTGGCAAGAATGAATTTATCGATCAGTTCCGACTGTTTTTGTTTCATGCCGAACTGTTCTTCTTCTTCTACATAATGCTGCTCCTCCTTCACTCTTTCTTCATCCGATGAAGTTATATGGTTCTCAGTATCCAGCTCCAGCAGTATCTCTTCCTCCTCGGGAACCGAAAATCCGGGATCCATGAATACTACCTTTTCCTCTTCAGTTTCTGATTCATCATCGAGGAAAAACAGGGAGGCTGCTGAATCTCCGTTATCCGATTCGGTATGAATGAATACAGGCCTTTGTCCGGAGTGAAGTTCATCTTCTCTGGTTTCTTCCGGCATTCCTTCCCTCTCGCTCTTTTCTATTTCATTTATCAGATCCTCACTGTTCTTTGCTGTTTCTATCACAACCTGCTGGCTGTCAGGCACAGCATTATCTGATAAATCTTGAGACTGTATTTCAGGTTCCGGTTCCTTCTTAACCTCTTTTTCTTCTTTAAGAAAATAATATAACACCTCACGGTCGGCAATACGCATGGCGGATCTCCTGAGCTGGTTTTCGAATCTGACATCAGAAGTATTTTGCAGCCCTTTTAATAATAACATATAAGCGCTCTGACAATAGGGGAAAATCTCGATTATCTCATTTACCTCTCCCGTTGCCTGACGATCTGACGGACCGGCATTCTTAATCATTTTCAGGAAATCGCTTCTGTTCATGTTTATTACCAGTTCACAAATGCCTTATTGAATATATCTTCAACCAGGAATTCCACAATTTTGACTGAAAGCTCATCCTCAACGTCGCTCAGATTGCTACTACTGTCATAATCCTCATAACGTGAAAAGGATTGATCATAACTTAACTCAGGATCCACGGCGTTAGTAAATTTCACCTTTACAGTTATTGTAAACCTGTTTGTAGCTGCCCGTGCATCAGCAGCTACTGTTGAAGGCCGTGTATTATACCCGGTAATCTCTCCCTCAAAATTCACATCTCCTATACCATTAACCACGCTGAGGTTTGTTTGTGCCTTACATTTATCTATTAAAGCATCGGTAATATACTGGCTGAGGTTGGGTTGTACCAGGTCAGCTCTGTTCTGAAAATACTGTATGCTTATCGTTTTCACTTCTGGTGATATGCTGGCACCTGTAAATGAATAACTTATCTTACATCCATTCATAATGAGGATGCCGGCAGCAAGTATAAATAACAAAATGATCTTGTTGGGCCGGATAATTCTTATATTACATTTCAATACCATATTCCTTAATCTTTCGGTAGAGGGTCCTTTCAGAAATACCCAGCTCATTAGCTGCCAGTTTACGTTTCCCATTAAATTTTTCGAGGGCTTTCTTTATCATTTCAACCTCTTTATCGGCCAGTGACAGAGATTCTTCAACTATTTCCTCAGTATCCTGTATATCCTCCCGCTCCTTCCTGAGTGCAATATCTGCCTCTGTTTCATCCTTGATATTCGATACTATATTTTCACCTGCTTCCCTGAAAAGATTTTTAATGACCCGTGTGTTTGACTCATCAAATGCAACATCTACTTCTCCCCGTTGCAAGAGATTAAATACCAGTTTTTTAAGGTCGTTCATATCGCTTTTCATGTCGAAAAGGATCTTATACAATATCTCCCGCTCGGAAGAGAATGATTTTTCATCATCCTTTTTTATTACTGCTGGAAGCTTTACTCCATCATAATCAGGAAGATAAGTTTTTAAAACAATAGCTTTTATCTCACGGTCCCTTTCAATTATTGAGATTTGCTCAGTGATATTTTTCAGTTGTCTGACATTACCGGGCCAGGAATAATTCGTTAAAATATTTTTTGCTTCCGAATCAAGCCGGATAGCAGGCATCCTGTATTTTTCAGCAAAATCTACTGCAAATTTCCTGAACAGAAGAAAAATATCATCTCCCCTGTCTCTAAGTGAGGGTATTCTTATAGGAACGGTATTGAGCCTGTAGAAGAGATCTTCTCTGAAGCGCCCTTTTTCAATAGCTTTTTCAACATCTATATTGCTGGCAGCGATCACCCGTACATTCGTTTTCTGTACTTTTGAAGAGCCTACCCTTATAAATTCTCCCATTTCGAGTACTCTCAGGAGTCTGACCTGTGTTGACAATGGCAGTTCAGCCACTTCATCCAGGAAGATTGTTCCTTTGTCGGCGACTTCAAAATATCCTTTTCTGCTATCCGTAGCCCCTGTAAATGAACCTTTTTCGTGTCCAAATAATTCTGAATCAATTGTCCCTTCAGGAATAGCACCACAGTTTACAGCAATATAGGGTCCATGTTTCCTGACGCTATGGTTATGTATCACCTGAGGAAATACCTCTTTCCCGGTACCGCTCTCCCCTGTGATCAGGACGGAAAGGTCAGTCGGTGCAACCTGGACCGCAATGTCAATTGCCCGGTTGAGACCCTCATAATTACCGATAATGCCAAATCTCTGTTTAATATTTTGAAGATCTTTCATATACTCTTTAACGAATGTGCGAATTTAAGATTTTTTTAAAACATTGGGAAATGCATTTTTCGTAAATTCGCTATATGAAATACTATCAGTTTGCCGGTATTATCCCGGCACGTTACGCCTCAAAAAGATTTCCGGGCAAGCCTCTTGCAATGATTGGTGACAAAACAATGGTCCAGCGAGTTTATGAACAGGCATCCAGATCTCTTGATATAGTCTTTGTAGCAACCGACGACATGAGGATTCATGACGCAGTACTTAAATTTGGCGGCAATGCTGTAATGACCTCCTCTGAGCATTATAGCGGTACTGACCGCTGTGCAGAGGCAATTGACAGTATCATGGAACAAACAGGTAAAATAATTGATGTAGTGGTAAACATACAGGGCGATGAACCTTTTATTAAACCGGAACAGATAAACCTTCTGAAATCATGCTTCGAGGACCACAGGGTTGAAATTGCCACTCTTGTAAGAAAAACAGCGGCGGGAGAGGATATCTCTAATCCTAACAATCCAAAGGTTATACTTGATTCAGAAGGAAATGCTATTTACTTCAGCAGAGCTGCAATCCCGTTTATAAGGGATTGCAAACCATCTGAATGGTCAAAAAACCATGTTTTTTTAAAACATATCGGTATCTACGCATACAGAACCGCCACCCTTAAGAAAATAACAAAACTGCCTGAGAGCTCCCTTGAAAAGGCTGAATCACTTGAACAAAACAGATGGATCGAAAACGGATTCAGGATTCGTACTGCAATCACAGATTGGGAGAGTATAAGCATTGATACAACTGACGATTTACAGAGGGTATTGGCACACCCCGAACAATTTCAATGAAAAATAATTAACTTTAGCACAATTTTTGATATAGAAATAAAAACGGTATCTATGAAAAAGAGTCTCCTCTTTATTTTTCTGCTCATTTATACCATAAACCTTCAGGCACAGAAGGATACTGTTAATTATACTTCACCCGAAATAAGGAAGCATGCATTAGCTGAGGCTTCAAATGTAAATATTAATATTTATCCTGTACCCGTCAGGGAAAACCGCTTTACGATCAAAAGCGATAAGGAGATCTCATTTGTGAAGATCACCAATATAATCGGGCAGGACATATTCAGAGCTAAATACAATAATCCTCTGACTTTAATAAAGATTGTTCTCGATAACCCGCAAAGGGGAATGTACCTTGTGACGATCATTTTCAACGATAATTCCAGAGTCGTTAAGAAGATAATGATTGAACAATCTGAATAAAATAAGATTTTAAGTAGTAATAAAGCGGATATTCGGGGGAATTTTCCGCAGTCAAATATAATTTTAAGGGTTATCTCCGGCATTTAGTAAACAATAACTATCATCCGGTTGTTTATTATTACAAAGGGATTATCCTGAATTACGATATATATCATTTTTCAGCCATGGAAGAAGGAAACAGTGTTTTTTCAATCAGGGATCTCGAGAACTTTTCAGGGATTAAAGCTCATACCATAAGGATCTGGGAAAAGAGGTACAATGTTCTTGAACCAGACAGAACTGATTCAAACATAAGAACTTACAATGAATCGGACCTGAAAAAGATATTGAATGTTTCATATCTTAACAGGAATGGTTATAAAATATCACGGATTGCCCGCCTTAATGATGATGAACTTACACATCAGGTGATGAAGGTAAGCAGCAGGAAAGATGACTCAGACCAGAATTTTCAGACAGGTAAGATTCTTATGTCTGCCATAAAGTTTAACGAGGAACATTTCAAAGAGGCTCTTACTCTATATTTAAAAGAGCCTGGTATTGAACAAGCCTATACAAGATATTTCCACCCATTGCTTGAAAAGGCAAGAATCCTCTGGCAGACAGGTAGTTTGTCAAGAGCACAGGAACAGTTTATCAGAAATATTATCAGTCAGATTATAATTATTGAAGATAATAAACTGCCTGCACCTTCAGGTAAAGACAATTCAACCGTGGCAATGATAAATACTTCAGAGAACCTTACAACAGATATTAATTTCTTATTTTACAAGTATATTCTGAAAAAGCGCGGTTTTGATGTAATTTTTACCGGGGGTATTCTTCCTGCATCAGAAGTCATAGAAATATATAAGATTAAACCATTTGATTATCTTATTGTCAATTCCAGTTCTTTTGGCTTTGCCGCAAAAAAAATCTCTTATTTTAAAAATCTGGGTAAATCGCTGATGATCAAAAAAATAATTATAGCCGATTCACCGGGAGAAACTGAACAAGATTATTCTGATAAACTTGCCATCACCAGAGATCCGGCAGGGTTTATTAGTTATATTAATGAACTACGATAACCTGCTTATTTTACCCTGACCAGAACCGGGTCAGCAATATGCAGGGTTGTGGTAAGACCTGATATTTTTACTCTACAAACAATAATAGTTTTTAATTGTTCAAGAAAAGCTTCAACAGGTAATTATATTTTAAAGATTAATGAGATCCGTAAAATATTTCTTTTCGGAAATGAAGCTTAATGACGGTTTTCTTGCGATTATGGTATCAATCTTTTTCAGCATTGTTTCTGCAAATGTTTTCAGATTTTGAGTTGAACCTGAATGAATGCGATGCGACATTGCTTTGGTTATTTTAGCTATCTCCCTGTACAGATCACTGGTATCGGTGTCAAAATAACAGTCTGAAAATGCGTTCCATATATACTCCACGGCTGCTGCTGAGAGATGAAGCATATCATCATCGTAGAAGCGGTAATCACGGAGATCATCCATAACAAGCTCATAAGCAGGGAAATATCCGGGCCTTGAAGAATGTTTTAAAAGCTCTTCAACGGCCAGAAAAAGTACCGATTTACTCACCTGGTTACCATGGGCACTGTCTTTCCAATGCCTGACAGGACTAATTGTGAATACTACCTTTAAATCAGGAAAGAGTGTATTAAGCCTATTAAGTTGAACATCCCACAGGTCAACTATTTCATTTACGGTCAGCAGTTCCTGTGTAAAAAGCGCAGCCGGCAGCTTATGACAATTAGAGACAATCTTACCTGTCTCTTTCCACCTGTAGATCCCTGCGGTACCAAAAGTGACGAAAAGAAAGCTTGCTCCGGACATGAATTCCAGTGCCTTTTTTGACCTTTCATTGATGGTTATCAGTAATTCCTCCGGATCTTCAGAGGTAAAATCGGTATGGTGGTCGAAACTCAGCCAGGTTCCATTCCTATTGTAAAGATCCTCCTGAGTAGATGGAATTCCGTATGTAATTTTATCAAGAGTATTGCATACCGATACCGGATTATATACAGTACCTGCCGGATTTATCAATACTGACAGATGCCCCAGTTCAAATTGCCTGCCTATTGAGGTAGCAAAGCAGGAACCGATAAAAACTACCTTGTCGTCATAAGTGATCTTTATCTCTGAAGGTGATATGCTGAATGTCGTTCTCAGTTCCATTGTCCTCAAATTAATCAGGCAAGTCTATTGTTTATCCAGTTAATCAGGTAAGCAAACACATCATTCTTAAAAGTCTCATTGTGAAGCTCATGATATCCCCCTTCCCATATTTTAAGATCAACTAAAGATGTACCGGAAGCAAACTGGCGGCTTCCTTCAGCGGAACAGATCTGATCATCCGAACCATGCATCAGAAGAAGCGCTGTTTTTAATTCCCGGTCATTTGCCGGCGAATAAGTGCCTGCACTCATGGCACAATGTAAGAGGCTGTTAAACATTGCAACCCACTTTTCGTAACGACGGATATGCCCTCCCAACCCGTGTATTAATATAATATTGGCACGAATAGTATCTGAAGGAATTGATATAAACCCTCTCAAAACCCGGTTGTTCTTAAGCTTTATACTGTATTCCATACTTTTTTCCTTAAAAATAGTAAAGTTGATCTGATTTATCTCCTCTATTTACAGTAATATCTTCTTAAAGTTGCTTCCCGGAAGTTTTTTATTATAAACTGTTATTTAGATGTAATTTGTATTCCAGTCTTCAAATCACATATAACCTCCTCTTTTTATTATTTTTACAAAATGATATTATTTAGAATCAGGCTGAAATATTAAGATTTTAAGATATTAAGATTTGTATATCTTATTTTGTTTGTATAAATTTGTTCCAATTAAAATTTAAGAGCTATGACAACATTTGAATTCAACAGCAATTTAATCGGAATGAAGCCCAATCTTCAAAGGTTTGCCATGAGTCTTACTTCTGATCATGACACTGCTCTTGATCTTGTTCAGGATACTTATCTGAAAGCAATAACCAATAAGGATAAATTTGTTGATTACACAAATCTGAAGGCCTGGGTCTTTACGATTATGAAAAACACCTTTATAAACAATTACAGGCGAAATATAAAGGAAAATACAATTATTGACGGCACTCAGAATCTCTATTATATTAATCAGCCCAATGATAAAGGGAGTATTTCACCCGAATCGAATTATTCCGAAGGTGAGATTGAAAGAGCTATAAATTCACTCGAAGATGAATTCAGGATCCCCTTCAGGATGCATATTGAGGGTTACAAATACAGGGAGATCGCTTATGAACTTGGATTAAAGATTGGAACGGTTAAAAGCCGTATTTTCTTTACACGTCAGAAGCTTATGCAAATACTTAAGGATTATCCGGTATAATACTCATTTTTTAGATTTGGGCAGGTTATATTGCAAGGGCGTAGCATGCTACGTCCTTACTATATTATTTTTTTATTACCCTGAAAATTATTCCGGCAAGTACAAAAAGCAGGAAAATGCCTGAAAAGACCCATGCCCATTTGTTTGGGGTTTTCGACTCTGCGTACATCACGTATGGTTCAGTAAGAAAAAAGCTGGAATTTGTCGGCCATAACAGAACTTTAGTTGAATCGATAAATCCGTTTGTCCCGATTGTTTCTCCGGGCATTATGATGCTGAGTGTGTAAGGCACAAAATCTATCAACACGCAGTCACCGGCAATATCTGCTGCCGAGTCAGCCTCTTCCTGGAATCTCTGGGCATTCTCTTCTCCAATCAACTCTGTCAGGATTATACCGTTTGACCAGAGACTGTCAAATTTTTCATTATTTTCTATTATCATTCTGGCAACCATTTCTTCTTTTTCTTTTAATTTCTCAACAGTCTCATCTAATTCTGGTTTCCCACTAGCCAGTTCCTTAAATTTTGCTATCCATTCCGAGACAAGACTTTTATAAATCCATCTATCTGTCTTAGCATCTACGGTGTCACTTAATGCTATATATTTCGAACTGTCAGGACCTGATAATTTGTCAATAGTTACATTTTCAGGTGAATAGAACCAGTCAAGTTCTTCCTCATTCAGAAAATCCGAAACTGGATATCCGTTTGACATGGTATTTTCAATAATTTCGGCAAATCTGTATTCGGTATTGAACCATTTGAATTTTTTTGTGAATTCTGTTCTTCGTTTAGTCACTCTGTTAGCACTGCTGTCGGCCATATAATCCCTGTTTATCTCATCCACATTTGCAAAGAATTTTTCAGCTCGTTTTATCCATGTTGTATCTCCGTCTTCATCTATCTCAATAGAGTCTCTGACAATCCATGTTGAGTCGAAGGGCACCTGGATATCAGATATTTCAATTTCGCTACCCTCGCTTCTCATCTCAAGGTTCCGCGTTACTGATCCGTCGGGATGCACGATATTTGTTACTATTGTCTCCGGTTCACCGCATGATGTTACCGTAAAGAGCAATATAGAGACTACTGTTTTAATTGATTTTCTTTTCATGATGTTATAGATTTAATTTCTTTTTACTTTTTTCATTCAGCTTGCTTTCCACATAATTTTTTAATTCAGGATCCTCCTCGATCAGTTTGATAAGGTCCCTGTACTTCTCCTCAAGTTCGTTGTATGAATTCATAATCTGGTCAAGTTGTTTTTCAGATATTGTAATGCCCTTTGAAGGCAGTTTCTGTCCTGATAATCTGTAAAACAGTGTTCTTCCTGCATTATCTGCTGATCCTGTAACTATTTGATCTTCAATAAATATTGCCCGGTTATCCAGATTATTGATCCTTTTCAGGATTATAGTCTGCTGGCATGAGAATACAATAATAAGGATCAGTGAGGCGGCGATAAGAGATCTTCTTACCCATCCAATATATACCCATCCGAAAATGAAATCAAGAACATTGAAGGATCTGTCATTTTTCTTCTGTTCCTGCATGATCATGTTCATGACATTCTCTTCCAGGTCACTGGTATTTTGTAAAACAGGTTTGGATCTTTTCAGGATATCCAGGATCTTATCATATTTTGCCTCTTCCCTTTTCATTTCAGATGTGTCTTTTAATCATAACATTTATTTTCACCCTTGCATAATGCAGGTTTGCCTTAATATTTACTTTATTCATCCCGGTTATGAAAGATGTCTCATCCAGTGTCATCTCTTCCAGATCGCACAGAACAAAGACAGCTTTTTGTTTCGGGCTCAAGCTCTCTGTCAGGATTTTTATAACCCGGGCTGTTTCGCTGTTTTCCATCTCACTGACAGACTCTTCTGATATGTGATTTGAAATGAATGCCCATCCTGATTCATCAAATTTGTATTCATTAATCTTCTTTTTTCTTCGCAACTGATCGTAACACTTATTGATGACTATCCGGTATAACCACATTTTATAAGAACTTGCGGATTTTATTTTTCCTATCTTCTGCCACATTGTAATCATTGTTTCCTGTACAATGTCCTTTGCCAGTTCTTCATCACCGAGCATCCTTAAAGCTACCGAGAATGCAAAAGGAGAGGTTATTCCCACCAGTTCCCTGAAATAGCTCAGATTCCCTTTCCTGCACTCTTCTATTATATTATGATCAATCAAGATCCTTTATGTTTTCTAATAATAAGACGTAATTTTGACAGCAAGGTAAAAAACATATACTAATTTTATCAATAAAACAACCATGCAAAAGATAATTACACTCAGGACAGACAAAAAATACGGTCTGTACGATATTACCTCAAATGTACAGGAAGCAATCATGGAAAGCAATGTCAGTAGTGGAATTGCCTCGGTATATGCAAGGGGATCGACTGCCGCGATAATGATTCAGGAAAACTGGGACCAGTCGGTTCAGAATGATGTTATTACCCTGCTTAACAGGTTAATTCCACCGGGTATCTGGGAGCATGATCGCCAGGACAATAATGGTGATTCACATCTTAAGGCAGGACTTATCGGTGCATCGGAAACAATACCGGTTGTAAACGGGAAAGCAGGACTGTCGACATGGCAGAATATTTTTTTCTGTGAGTTTGACGGGCCAAGAAGCCGGAGAGAGGTAGTTGTTACTGTTATTAAAGATAAATAATGTATTTATACCGGCACTTTCAGTCAAACAGAGGACCACAGACTGGAAAATCAAATATTATTGATAACCAGTGGACTTCAGTGCGTCTGAAATGTTTCTCTTAAAATCATCGTATTTTATCCTGCTGAGAGCAGTCTTTTTAAAGAGCTTCTTAAATTGATCTTCTGTAAGTGATTTCCATTCTTTACGGTTCATTCCTGCTATCTTTTCATCAATTATGAATTCCGGATGAGAATTTGGTTTTAAGTTTTTATTCCAGGGGCATACCTCCTGGCACCTGTCACAACCATATACTCTCCCTCCCAGTTTCGGAACAATCTCTTCAGGTATTGGTCTCCTGTTCTCAATAGTCAGGTTCGAAATACATTTCCGGGCATCAATGGTCCTGTTATCATTTATTGCACTGGTCGGACAAGCATCAATGCATAATCTGCAATTACCACAGCAATCACTTTTGAATGGTTCATTGTAATCCAATTCGATATTCAGCATAAGAATGCCTATGAAAAAGTACGAACCGATCTCTTTGTTAATCATTATTGAATGACGGCCCTGCCAGCCCAGACCTGCTTCACTGATCCAGGATTTTTCATGAAGAAATCCTGTATCGGAAAACGCTTCCCCTTCAGTATCCGGAAGTGCCTGTTTCACAAATGCCAGCAGTTTTTCAAGCTTTGGAATAATGACATCATGATAGTCAGTGCCGTATGTATATCTTGAAAGGATGGGAACTCCTTTTTCTTTCTGTTTAATTTCTGAATAATAGCTGATCCCTGTTACTACCAGCGATTTTGTATCCGGGAATACGAGTTCCGGATTAAATCTTTTTTCCGGCTCCCTTTCAAGATAGCCCATCTTATCATTCATACCGGCTTTAAGCCAGGCTTTTAATACAGATCCGTGATCCGTAAGCGCTCGAACCCTTGCTATGCCGCAGATATCAAATCCAAGTTTAAAAGCTTTCGCTTTAATAAGGTCAGACAGATTTTTATTCTTTGCCTTTCCCATTGCTGTTTATTAAAGAAACCCAAGCTCGAGTTTTGCTTCATCGCTCAGCATACTTTTATCCCAGGGAGGATTGAAAGTAAGTTTAATATCACACTCTTTCACTCCTTTTGTACCCATCACCTTATATTTTACCTCCTCGATAAGCTGATCTGCCATAGGGCAGTTGGGTGCAGTAAGAGTCATCAGAATATGAGCTATATTGTCATCATCAACCTCAATATTGTAAACCAGGCCAAGGTCGTAAATATTAACAGGAATCTCAGGGTCATAAATGCTTTTAAGTACTCCCGTTATCCTGGTTTCTATCTCAAGTTGTTCAGAAGCATCCATAGTTTTTCCTGATAATTCATTTTAATTTTTCCTGTCGCCGGCTACCTCATGCCTGTCGCCTGTTGCCTTATATGCCATTGCATACAGTTTCATCTGCCTGATCATTGATAAGAGGCCGTTCGATCTTGTTGGTGAGAGGTTCTGCTTCAATCCTATCCTGTCGATGAAATACAGATCAGCTGAGATTATTTCATCGGGTGTGCGGTCAGTAAGGATTTTTATCAGGAGTGCAATGATGCCCCGTGTAATTAATGCATCACTATCGGCAGTGAATTTGATTTTGCTGCCGTTAAATTCCGGATGAAGCCACACTTTTGACTGGCAGCCATCAATCAGGTAATCCTGCACTTTGAATAGGGGATCAATGTCGGGCAGTTCTTTACCAAAATCTATCAGCAGATCGTATTTATCCATCCAGTCTTCAAAAGCTGAAAACTCATCAATGATAGTATCCTGAACTTCGTTAACTGACATTTTATCTATTTTGAAAACATCTTCAGCACCTTTTCAATTCCCGTGCCAAGAGTTTCAATCTCTTCCCTGGTGTTATAAAAACACATTGATGCTCTGACGGTTCCTTCAATACCGAAACGTTCCATTATCGGCTGGGCGCAATGGGTACCGGTTCGAACGGCAATGCCCAGTTTATCGAGAACCATTCCCGTATCATACTGGTGAATATTTTCAAGCAGGAATGATATAACCGGTATCTTCCTGTCGGAGATCCCGTATATTTTCAGTTCTTTGATTGCAGCGAGTCTTTCCGTTGCATAGGCAAGAAGCTCCCATTCTCTTTTTTCGATATCCTTCAGGCCAATAGACTGTACATAATCAATAGCGGCTCCAAGGCCTATGGCACCTGCAAAATTTGTTGTACCTGCTTCAAATTTAAACGGAAGCTCATTAAAGGTGGTTTTTTCAAATGTCACATTTGCCACCATGTCGCCGCCGCCCTTGTATGGCGGAAGTTCAGAAAGCCATTTTTCTTTGCCATACAACACACCTATTCCTGTTGGAGCGTATATCTTATGGCCTGAAAAAACGTAAAAGTCACAATCCATATCAGTAACATCAACCAGTCCGTGCTGAATACCCTGGGCACCATCAACAAGCACAGGTATATCCATTGAATGAGCGGCTTCGATGATCCTTTTTACAGGAAGAATCGTTCCCAATGCATTAGATACCTGTGTAACGGCAACAATCTTCGTTTTTGGAGAAAGGAGCTTAAGGTATTCATCAAAAAGTATCTCACCGTTATCATTTACCGGTATCACACGGATCTTTGCTCCTTTACGCGCGCACATCATCTGCCACGGTACAATATTGGCATGGTGTTCAAGGTGGCTTATAATGATCTCGTCTCCGTTCTTTATATATCGTTCACCGAATGAAAATGCAATACCGTTTATTGAACCTGTTGTTCCTGATGTAAAAATAATTTCTTCTTTCCGCTGAGCATTTATGAAAGAGCGTACCTTTTCCCTTGCCTCTTCATACTTTTCCGATGCCTGATCGCTCAAGGCATGCACTCCCCGGTGTATATTGCTGTTATAGGTTGTAAACACCTCATTTACAGCGTTTATCACAGACAGAGGTTTCTGTGTTGTGGCACTATTATCGAAATATATAAGCGGTTTATCATATACTTTCCTCCCAAGTATCGGGAAATCGGCTCTTATTTCTGAGATACTTTTCAAAATATTACATATTACCGCATTTAACCATGCAGATGGCACAGCGTGACAGTTCTCCTTTCAGGCGCTGCATTACAAGGTTGTCCATTCTTTCCTGCAGGGCTTTCACTTTGATATTGCGTATCACTTCATGTGCAAATCCGAACATTAGCATCAGTAATGCTTCACGTTTGCTTATTCCCCTTGACTGCATATAGAACAGTGCATCATCATTGAGTCTGCCAACCGTGGCACCATGACTGCATTTGACATCATTGGCATATATTTCAAGCTGCGGTTTTGTGTCCATTTTTGCATCGTCAGTGAGCAGAATATTATTGTTTTTCTGGTAAGCCACTGTTCCCTGGGCATCCTTGTGCACATATATCTTTCCATTGAAGGCTCCTGTTGCCATTTCATCCAGAACACCCTTGAACAACTGGTTACTTTTACAGTTCGGGAATACATGGTCGACATTCACATAATTATCCACGTGCTGCCATTTATCGACAAGAAACAATCCGTACGAATTGCTTTCGGCTCCTTCACCGCCAAGATAGTGATAAGTGTTGTTACGGACGAGTCCTCCGTGAAGTGTTATGTTATTTGAAGATACACTGCTGTTCTTTTCCTGATGAATAAAGGTATGTGTGATCTTGCATGCATTATTGTGCTCATTCTGTACTCGCATAATATCGAAATGAGCATTTTCGCCAACAAATACTTCAGTGACAGCATTTGTAAGGAATTTGTTAGGAGAGAGTGTGTGGTCGCATATTATAAGTGTGAAATCGGCATTATCTTCAACAATTATAAGATTACGGTGCTGGTTGAACATATCCTTATCAGACTGGACAAGGTTGACTACCTGTACCGGCCTGTTAAGAGCCGTTCCTGCAGGGACATATATAAAAACCCCGTCGGAGGCCATGGCTGTATTAAGATGAACCAGTCCGTCATTGTTTCCGTTTAGATATTTTCCATAATGTTTTTCGATTCTGCCGTTGAATTTTTTTGCAGCTTCGTTAAGGCTGCCAATCTGTATGCCGCCGGGCAGTTCCCTTAATTTGCCGTTTATTGTCGGATAAAAGCCATTAAGAAGGACTATCCCATATGTATCAAGATCTGTGACATCGCATCTGAATTCCTCTGCTTTCTCAAAATCTGATTTATCAGGAATAAAATAGTTTTTATATTCGTGCTTAAACCAGGCATCCAGGTTTGTATATTTGTAAGCTTCATTTTTCCGTGTTGGGATTCCTGTTTTAACAAAGTTAGCAATTGCCTCTTCACGAAATGAGTTAATAAAGGGAGCAGAATTTTCCGATATCCTCTTTATGTTATCATCATAAAGGCTTAAATAACGGCCTGAGCTTTCGTAAAGATCATTCATGACAGTTCATTCTTTTCAACACTCTGTTTTATCCAGTCATATCCTTTTGCTTCAAGTTCAAGAGCCAGTTCTTTCCCGGCTGTTTTGACTATTCTGCCATCATACAGTACATGTACAACATCGGGAACAATATAATCAAGAAGTCTCTGGTAATGAGTAATAACTATTGTTGCATTATCAGGTCTTTTAAGCTTATTGACACCGTTAGCGACAATTTTGAGAGCATCAATATCAAGACCTGAATCGGTCTCATCAAGAATTGCCAGTTTCGGTTCGAGCATAGACATCTGAAATATTTCGTTTTTCTTCTTTTCTCCACCTGAAAAACCCTCATTAACAGACCTGTTGGCCAGTTTGGAATCTATCTCAACCA
>Ga0307432_1000475_pt1 | contig 30206 bp, 24 predicted proteins | sample SalMarWE160150MG_FD_202158 | JGI IMG/M metagenome (GOLD analysis project Ga0307432, IMG submission 202158) | Salt marsh sediment microbial communities from the Plum Island Ecosystem LTER, Massachusetts, United States - WE1603-150 | ecosystem: Environmental > Aquatic > Marine > Intertidal zone >...
ACAGGCAAGCATATTGAAACAGGCGATGTTCGATGGGGTCATTACGGTCGCACCAGCTCGCCAGAGTGAGCTAATAAAAATAACTATGAGAAGCACGAAGCCGGGAGAAGCGAAGCAGATTGTGGACGCTTTTATCAAAGCCTATATGGCTGTTGAAGTTACCAGTTCCGCCGAGGGTGAGGACCGAAAACTAACCGTCTTGGAAAACGAACGTAAGGTCCTGGATGAGAAATTGCAAAACGAGCGTGAGACAAGCCGTCAATTGGCAGAGGAGTATGGAACCTCAGATATGACTGACCGCTACGATATGAAATTACAACGTGTTGCAAGTTTGTTAGCCGAACTCACAAAGGTAGAAGCACGCAGAATTAACCTCGAAGCCCAGGTACAATTACTTGAGCAGATGAATAGGCAAACACTCGAGCCAGGCGATTTGCTGAAAATGAGCCAAGACTTCATAAATGAGGACCCAGCTGTAAGGGCACTGACGGGTAATATCATACAATTAGAGCAGGAACTCATCGTTGCCAATCAGACATTGGCCTCTGCGAATCCGGAACTTGAGCACAGGGCTAATTTGTTAGAAGCATTGAAAGCGCGTCTTGAAGAGCACAAGCGGGAGGCGGGCAAAACTTTCGATGATTTGATGACTAATGAACTTGCCAACGCCAGAGACCAACGCCTTATTAACGTACGAACTGAGCTGGAACAAACCGCAGCGTACGAAAAGCGTCTTGGTGAGATACTGGCTAAAGAAGATACCGAAACTATTGGACTCGGCCGCAAGCAACTGACCATTCAGGATTTAGAGGGTCAAAAGAGCTTAACTAAAGAAATGTATGGTACTGTCAGCAGGCGCATTCAAGAACTGGAAATGGAACGAAAGCGCCCTGCAAGGATTTCTGTCGCTTATAATGCTGACATCGCTCACATCCGAGATAAGCGTGTCAAATACACACTGGCCCTTGTACTTGGTGCTATGGCTTGTGGAATGCTCTTAGCTTTTTTGAAAGGTAAAGCAGACCTTAGCTTGTATACACCTGAGGATGTGATTAAACGCATTGGTATCCGAATAATCGGGACTACCACCAGTCCACACACCATCAAAGGAAAACTTCTGCCAAGACAGGTAGCTGAAGATTATCAGACTATTCATGCCAACTTGGGGCTGCTTGATAGCGGCAGAATATCTAAGAAGTTGGTTGTTACAAGCCCAGGGATGCAGGAAGGCAAGACCACTTTTGCCATTAATTTAGCAATAAGTATGTCAAGGTTAGGGAAAAAGGTTCTGTTGATAGATGGTGACTTGAGAAAGCCCGATATTGCAAACTTGCTGAATCTTCCCGAAGGCTATAGAAGCCTACAGGATGTGCTTTTCGGAATGGAATTTGACCAGGCTGTTTGTTCTGTGCCTTCAATTGGTCTGGATGTGCTGGTGGCGGATTCTCGCAATGTGGCTGATGCCTACGAGCTATTGACCCTACGTGGGGCGCGCCAGCATATAAATATTATCAGCCAGAACTACGATCACGTAATTATCGATACTTCTCCTGTATTGGCCTTTCCTGACGTCTTGGTGTGGGCCAAGATTGCAGATGCGGTTATATTGACCAGCAAAGCTGGTCAAACTACAGCTCCGGACCTCAGGGAGGCAACGGAACGGCTAAACCAATTAAATGTCAGGGTGTTGGGCACCGTTCTAAGTAACGTCGAACCTGGTCGTGGTTACTATCATCATGCTTATAACTACTGCACGCAAAATGACCAATCAATGAAAAAAAGCAGGCAAGTTGCCGCAGAGATGCTGCTGGCTATGGAGAAAGAAAAAGATAATACCAATGGAAATGCCAAATAGTGAATTTAGAATGACGAACTTCAATATATTACCATTCGATATTCATTGTTCTTATCTCGTAAATTCACAATTTGAAATTCAGCGCCTGCCATTCGATGCTTATTGTTTCTTAACCGACCTATGAGGGTGATTATCATACACAAAAACAACAACTCCGCATCCGATAGCGGTAACGGTTTACTTCGGTTTGCCTTTTCCAGCGAACCTATCTACAGGGTTATTGTCGATGGAGTAGGCAAAAATTTATGGTTGCTCGGCGGTACGAATGTTGTGGTCGCCATCCCTGAAGGATGGGGCCTTAAACCTTGTCTAAGCGTGCCGAAGATAATGCCTTACGCGGAAAGTGTGCCGACCGGCTTTGATGTCAGAAGAAGGACTATACGAAACTCCTGGTTCGTTGTTTCCAACGGTCGATTTGCCACACAAATTAATAGAGAACTGCTCGATAAGGTATTGACTTGCATTCGGGCAGACGTAGTAGCGGTTAATATCAAACCTGAATCGACAGGCAAACAGGAAAAAGTGCGATTGACAGCCCAAGGGAAAGTGGTAGGTTTCCACAGGTTATATTCTGATTCAGCTGAACTCGCGCCTGTTCCTGCCTATTGGCCCCACCATATCTTCATTAAAACTAATGTTCTTGACCGGTTATTAGCTGGTGGTACTTTGCCTGTTGCTTTTTCCACTTTTTTAGAAAGGTGCCAGTCAAATGCGCTGGAGCTGTGCGCGATAAACATGGGTGGGACCCCATTAGATTTAGAAACGGAGGAGGGATTACTGAATTTTTGTAGAATAAGGCTTTCAGAAATTGAATATTCGAAATTCAAAAATCAAAATTTAAATTCAATATCCCAGGATGTAAGATTTGTCGGAAAAGTGCTATTGGGGAAGAATGTTCAAATTGGTACAAAAGCTGTTGTTGTAGGACCAACTATTATTGCCAATAATGTTAAAATTGCAAAAGGGGCTGTTATCAATTCATCAGTTATTGGCCCGGATGTTTGTGTGCCACGCAATCAACTTGTGCAGAACCTCGTTGTAAGAGCCCACCAGTGCAACTGGAAGCGCCTATCTCGACCCAAAGGTCGAAATTTTAAGCAAACTTACTACCCGAAGGTTGATTTTAACAACAAGCAAGGTGGTGAAACAGCTTTCCGTGCTTGGCCGAGATTTTCTTATGTGGGCGGCTTGAAACGAATTGCTGATTGTTTTGCCGCGATAATAGTGCTAATTCTGTTTGCCCCCGTAATACCTGTTATCGCTATTGCAATAAAATTAAATTCACCTGGTTCGGTATTTTTCAGGGATAAACGCCAAGGACTACATGGTGATATATTCAACTGTTTGAAGTTCAGAACTATGGCTGTTGGGGCGGATAAGATACAGGATAAACTAAGAATCGTAAGTCAGGTCGACGGACCACAGTTCAAGATGGCCGATGACCCACGAATTAGTGCCGTTGGTAGATTTTTACGGGACACATATATCGACGAGGTACCCCAATTCTTTAATGTTCTATTTGGTCAGATGAGCGTTGTTGGTCCAAGACCATCACCCGAAGCGGAGAATACGCTGTGTCCATATTGGCGTGACGCTCGACTATCTGTTCGGCCAGGAATCACGGGACTCTGGCAGGTTTGTAGAACACGCCAACCAATGAAAGACTTTCAGGAATGGATACATTACGATACTAAGTATGTTAGAAATCTGTCACTGAAAATGGATCTATGGATATGTTGGCAAACAATCAGGAAATTAGTCAAGGATTTTGTTAGGCAGTTCTAAGATTCCCGTTTAGCAATCCTGCAGCAAAATACATTTTGCTGCGCTCTGTGTGGAACAGAATAAGAACCTTAAAAATGATAGTATTATGAATGATAGAGGGCAAACATATGGCAAAGAGATACTTTAACTGGAAATTGGCAATTGTTCTGGTAATCGGTATTGTTGTTTTAGGCATAACTGCTATCGGAATGCACCGATGGCAGAGAAGCAGCAGAATCGAACGTGAACTTATCCTTGGCAACAAGGCATACAACGAACACAGGTGGGAAGAAGCGGCGAGAAATCTAGGCTATTGTATCACCGTTGAAAAGGATGATGTGACGGTTTTGCTTAAATACGCTGATGCGCAGCTTAAAATCAGGCCTCTCAAGCAAAACAACGTTCAACAAGCTATAGCAACTTATAGAACTATTTTGAGAACAGACAAGAACAATGCAGAAGCTGCTAAGCAACTTATTGATATATACTTACATATTGGTATGCCCAGCGAGGCCGGATTAGTTGCCAAAAGATTTCTCGACACAAATCAAAGCCCTGAACTTCGCAGAATGTTGGCTGTGGCGCTGGCCAAACAACGAAAGTTCAGGGAAGCGACAACAGAATTGAAGGCCATCATAGCAGAACATCCTGAGCAAATATTGGTCTACGAAACATTAGGTCAGTTTACGCAGCAGCGCCCGGAGGACTTCCCAGGTTCCCCCAGCCATTGGTTTAATGAAGCGGTAAAGAATAATCCGTCCTCAGCCTTGGCTTATATAGTTCGTGCTGGTTTCTATCTTAGAAACATGGATAAGCCCAATGCCTTAGCTGATTTGGAGCAGGCCGAAAAGCAGGATTTATCTGATCTTGTCGTACGATTGCGCCTTGCAAGGGAATTTGTTAATGCAGATGTCTTGGATAAGGCAGAGGAACACCTTGCTGCTGTCCAAATTGCTGAGCCAGCAAGTCAGGACCTTTGGCAAATGTGGGCTCAGCTCGCACTGAAATCACAGTCGAAAGAAAAGACGCGAAAAGTAGCTGAAGCCGGGTTAAAAGAGCTTTCCTCTCAACCCTGGGATTTTATGCCCATAGCCACAGAGCTGTTCATCCTATGTGGCCAACTCGACCGCGCCGCCGACTGTATCTCCGAACTGCGTCAGCAAGATATTACCCCCGCACATGTCGCTTTCTTGGAAGGTTTTTTAGCCAACGAGAAAGGCCGGTTTTATGAAGCCATAAAGTGTTTTCACAAGGCAATGGAATTAGGTGACAGCTCCCCACGCGTTCAGTTAGCGTTGGCGTTAGCCCTGGCTCATGTAGGTGATACCCAATCTGCAATCCGGCAGTTACGCAATCTTGTTTCTGAGTGGCCTAATTTCTTTGACGTACATTTAGCCCTTGCCAGGATGTTAGCTCAGGATGGAAACTGGCCTGAGGCAGCAGAACAAGCTCGTATAGCCACGCAAATTTCTCCAGACAGTCTCAACGTTGCTTTACTGTATTTACAAGCCCGGATACAAATTTTAGCGACACACTCGATAGATAAAGATATTCAATCATGGCAGGGTGTAGAAAAGCAGTTGTCCACCTTGGATAAGACCACTAACGGTGCGCCCGAGGTCAAGCTTGTACAGCTTCGGCTGGCAATGCAACGGGGTAACTTTGACGATGCTAATGAATTTATAGCTCAATTGAAGAAGGACTCTGATTTGCAAAGAATTCAGAAAGAACATCCTTGGCAATTAAGAATTGCCATGGCCGAGGTTGAGTTATTTGTTGCCGAGGGTAAAAAAGATGAGGCAATGTCAGTGCTAAATGAAACAATAAAGGAATTTCCTCAGGCCGTTGAGCCAGTAAGATACCTTGCGATATTGTTGGACCAGCAAGATAATCACGAAAAATGTGAAGCAGTTATTAAAGATGCATTGGTCCGGATTAAGCAGCCTCTGGCCCAACGCGAATTAGGTTTGTTGCTTGCTCGAATTTACACTCAGTGGGGAAAAGGAGATGATGCGTACAAATTCCTTAACACACTTGCACGGAAACTGCCCAATGACATACCCATCAAACGCCAGTTTTTAACGTGCAAACAGATTATCAAGAACGTCGAAAAAGCACAACAAATCGTCAACGACATCAAGGCCCTTGAAGGCGAAGATGGTTGGCAATGGCGATATGAACAAGCAAGAGTTTGGTTTGGCGCCGATGATTTCAAATATCAGTATCCGCAGATTATCGCGCTTCTGCAGGAAAATCTGCTGGCCAATCCGGATGACCAGCTAAGCCGCATGCTCCTTGCAGCAGCATATGAGCGTGCTGGAAGGTTGCAACTGGCGATTTCGACATATCGTGACGCCTTGAGTCGTTCGCCCGAGGACCTCCGCATAATAATCCCTACTGTTGCCGCCCTTTACAGAGCAGAAGAATATGACCAGGCTGAGGATATCCTCAACTATGCTTCCCGAGAAAAACTGTATCACCCACAACTTCAGAAACTGCAATTGCAAAGCTACCTCAGACGCGGTCAGTTAAGTTCAGCCTCAGACATTCTGCAGGGTTTTCTTATTACAGACCCCAATAACCAGACTGCTGTGTTATCTCTCGCATTACTGAATATGCAACAAAATAAATTTGCCGAGGCAGATGAATTACTGGCTAAACTAAAAATTCAGGACCCCAATTCACTGCCGGTAACAGCTGCACAAATTCAGTTGAATATTTATCAAAGCAGACCAAAAGAGGCGTTGAGACTCTGCGAGGAAATAGTAAACAATCTTAAGAATGCATCTGCGTACATTCTTCGTGCTAGAACGTTTGCTTCACTGGGTCAGACTGATAAGGCAATAGAAGACCTTGAGCACGCCACAACTACTGAGCCTAACAATGTCGGGGCATGGGTAGCAAAATGTGAGTTTTACCGTTCTGTAAAACAGCTTGATAAAGCTATTACCAGTATTCAAAAAGCAATGTCTATATTTCCAGATAATCTCGCCATTCAAAAGCGAGCGATTTCGCTCTTCTTAACCTCCGGTAGCCGTGACATTGTGCGCGAAGGTAAGGATATTCTTGATAAAGCCTTGACATCAAAGCCCGAGGATATTGAACTACGCCTGTACAAAGCACGCTCCCTGCTTGCCGAAGGAACAGCTCCGGCTATTGAGCAGGCTACAGGCATACTCCAAGGGATAGCTGAAGACCAGCCTAAGCTCGCCGATGCATGGGCACTTTTGGCTGAAATTTCCCTCAGGCAAGGACAGACAACCAAAGCTATGGATATTGCCTTACGAGGCCTTGCCCATTGCCCTAATGAGGATTTCTTGCTTTTATTAAAGGCCAGGTCGGAGGCAGCGATATCACCAACTTTGGCTATTCCTACTCTTAGAGTGCTGCATGAGGTAGAGCCAAATGATGTTGGCATTGCATTGCGCTTGGCAGACACATACATTGCAGCAAATGAATCTGAAAAAGCTATGAATCTGCTAAGAAAGCAGTTAGGTATTTGTGATGCCTCAACGCGCCGAAGATGTAACATCGCTCTGGCTATTGCCTTGTACAAAAGCGGTGATAAAGATGAAGCAGAAAAACTTTTCTGTTTACTCTTTGAAGCTGCTCCCGATGACCCTACCATATTGTTGGCTCAATCCAGGTTGCTCAAAGATGACCAGCTCTGGGGCCAGCTAAACCAGAAGGTCATCGATTGGTACCAAAAACACCCGGAAGATAGTCATCCGCTGATTACTATTGCCAGAGATTTGGGAAGCACCGAAAACAGCCAAGCTAAAAAAACAGCTGAAGATTTACTTCGCAGAGTCTTGGAATGTGACCCCAATTCCATCTTGGCGATGAAGACACTTGCTATGCTATTACAATTGACCGGTCGTTATGCAGAGTCAGCTGAACTTTACCAGCAGGTTCTTATGCTTGAGCCTGATAATCTAATCGCCATCAATAATCTTGCTTGGATAATGTCCGAGGAGCAAAGCAAGTTCCGACAGGCCCTTGACCTTGCCCAAAGGGGACTCGAGATTGCTCCACAATATATTGACCTTATTGACACCCGCGGTGTCGTGCATTACCGACTCGGTGTATATGACAAAGCCATTCGTGATTTCAAGAGATGTATAGAGTTATATCCGACCGGAATATCATCTGTTGTCGCCTCGTATTTTCATTTAGGAAGGGCCTTAGCAGATCTTGGACAAAAAGACGAAGCCATTGAAAACTTAAAGAAAGCCCTTGATTTGAATACTAAGATTGGGGGTTTATCTGCCGCGGATGTGGTCGAGACGCAACGTCTGCTTCAGGAACAAAGTGAGAAAGGTTAGTATGCTTTTGCCGTCATTGCCGGAACAGAAAGATAAAGGAAAAAGTATTGGCCCTGATGGCTCTTTTTATAAGCAGCCCGACGTTATCTTACTTGATGAAAAGCAGTGGCTGTATATCCAAAGGCGCTATCACATCAGCCCTAGAGAGCTTGAAATAGTGAAACTTGTTTGCCATGGCCTCATCAATGGAGACATTGCAAAGAAGTTAAACATAAAGCCGGGGACTGTAAAAGCGCATTTAAGAAGTATTTTTGGTAAGACTCGTGTAAGGAATAAAATCACAATGCTGTTAAGATTTATGGAGGATGCAAGCAAATTCTTCAGCGAATCTTCCTGTGTTGTTCCTGTTGCTGCTGTAAATGGAGGGACCCCCCACCAAAAAACGACTTCCTCTGGAGAGAAGCTTAAAAAAGAATAGTTTTGCTGGTCATTCGGTTCCCTGCCCATTCAAACCCCACCTGTTTTATCCTCCGACAGTTTGCCTTAAGCAAACGCAAAAACTTGTAGACGAGTTGCATTGTAACACTTTTGGTTTATGCCAAAAGTGGTAATCTAACTGCCTCCGACTCATGCGATTTACATTGGAGATCAAAAAAGTATATTTTTTGGAATAATCAATTTTTTCTCATTTTTTTCTTGACATGCTATTTGTATGTTGGTATAAGGCAACAGTGGCATAGCTTCGAAAGGAGGAGGCTGTCTCCAATTGTGGGGTGGCCAGTAAGTTATGTGCTTAAGGGTGTTCCTCTGTAAAGGGATGGAGGAGGAATCGTGTCAGGCAAAAGGAGTAAATGGTTGTTTTTGTTACTGCCGCTTCTTGTCGTCACTACGGCAAACGCTGCACCAACAATGAACAATCGTATTGTTTGTGCTGTGTCGCAGCTTTCAGATACGCGTACCCACTTAGCGGCACAAACTAGCCAGGTTGCCGAATCCTGCAATTCTTACCTTGGTATTGCCACGGAATTCCTCAAGCCACCCGTCGGTTTTACGAACTCGATGGGTTCACCGTCTATTCACACAAAGGCCTTGCCTGCTGTACCCGGGGCGGTTTTCATGGTTTTAATCGGATTCATTTGCGTTTCACTGGTTAAGGACCGTAAAGCTTGGCTGGCAATCATGGCTGGTCTATTATGGGCAGGCCAAGCTGGGTTTGCCGCTATGCCCCAGTTGGCTTGCCATCTTTGTAGCAAAAAGCAAATCGAACAACAGTCTGCTCCAAACATCACTTACGTATGTGAAAATGAGCGTTGTTACCGTCTGCGTAGTGATATTGAAGATACGCGATACATAAGCCTGCTTTGCCATTTGGCTGGAATACCTGATAGCACAATGTTATTCCTGCAAAACTTGTCCTCAACTTTGTGCGGGGGGCAGGAATCCAGAAAAGTAACGACACAGCTTTACTGCCAATCCAATCTATCTAAAAACACAATTTCATTTCAGTCTCAAGCTGCATTTCTTCCAAAACAACATAGTTTAATTCCACTAACTATCTGTTTGGTTTCAATATTTGAGCAATTTATTTGTTTTTCACCAGCATTCGTTTTTGAAAATCTGCCCCGAGGCCCGCCTGAATCCGCCTGAGATAGACGTTTTTCATCGGCTGTTTAAGTCGGTTAGTACTCAAAAAATTGGAGAGAACAAAAAGGAGAAATAAAGATGAGAAGAATGTTACTTACGTTAGTAGCATGTGCTTTGATGGCCGCACCTGCTCTTGCTGTGCCAAGTCTTGGCTGGTGGGAAAGAGGTGATCCAGGCAGCACATATCAATTGTGGACTTTTGATGATGGCGATAACCCCGCAGAACCTGAGGTTGACCAGAATCCATACGGTATCGCTACAGCCGACATTTACACCACTGGTAACTCCTCGCTTTTCGGATGGTACTCGGACTATCTGAGTCGGCCGGGTGTCTGGGGTGGAAAGCCGGTCAACATGGACCTACTGATTCCCAACCGGATGGCTCCTGACAACTGGAAGGATATCTGGCTCGAGATAGGTCATCGTGGGACGCCGTATATTTCGGTTACGCCAGTTCCAGTCGGTGGTTCAGTGGATCTAATCGTCAAAGATACAGTGCTCGTTGACCCCAATAATATGTGGTATAAGTCGATTTACGCCTGGCACATTACACCCAATCCATACGAGGAATATATTTGCATCAGTGTTACAGGAACTGGCGGGGCTGTAGATTATGTGGGTGTGGATACGATTTGTGTCCCCGCTCCAGGCGCTATTTTGCTTGGCAGTATCGGTGTAGGCCTTGTTGGCTGGCTGAGAAGACGTAGGACCATTTAAAATCGAAGAGCGCACGGTAAGGACAGGGCATTCTGTTCTGCCCGTGGGTTGCTTAATTTGAATAGGAGGATAGATGTGAAAAAGGAAAAGTTACTATTAATGTTATTGGCTGTTGCAGTCCCGATGTTTGTTGTCGGCCCGGCCTGGGCAACACCGTGGTGGAATAGAGGCGACCCCGGCAGTACTCATCAGGCGTGGGCTTTCGTCGGTAGTGACAATCCTGCAACACCTGAAGTTGAGGGCAACCCATACGGTATTGCTTTAGCCACAATTAGCACCGGTGATTTTGAGCCCGACCCACAGTGGTATGACAATCTGCTTGGTCGGCAGGGCGTTTGGCACGCAGAATCTACCGTGGAGATTCTTTTGGAGATTCCCAACCAGGCAGTTTCTAACCCTGAAAAGGAAATCTACCTTGAGATAGATTTTCTCGGTGAATTGAGCAATTTTGCGGCTTACCCTGTCCCGTTTGGCGGTGTGGTAGAACTAATCTCTCAGGAGATAGAAATTGTCGATACCAATTGGAAGAAGTTGACTGCCCTTTGGCGCGTTGAGCCTAATCCGGACCTCGAATTTCTCTGCTATAGTTTTTCCGGTATTGGTGGAGTCGGCGTGGACTATGTGATTGTAGATACTATCTGCGTCCCAGAACCGCTGACGATTTGCCTGCTCGGCCTGGGTGGGCTGCTATTGAGAAGGCGTAGAACGCTGTAATGCGAAGTCGCTCATGGAAAACAAGCCAATGGAGCTTTGCTATTCTATGAGTACGGCTGAAATAAATGGGCCAAGGTTCTTTTAAGACCTTGGCCTTTTCATGTATGTATAATTTTTCTGTTCACCTTTAGGAGTTTATCATTTCTTCAAAGGATGGACTTCGCCAGCTTCCGACCCCATCCCACCAAATGGATATGTAATCAACAATGTCGTTCTTGTCGTGGTTTCTTTCTCTGCATATAGTTATTGCCATATCGCGAAGCGCACGCATACAACTCAGCCCTCCAATTTGCCAGGCGCTGGCGCCTATGTCAACCGCTTCACATTCTGCTTGTTCCGACTCAATTCTATCGGTTAACAACAGTCCGGCGAGCTTCTCAGCCTGTGGCTTTAACACTTGCTGCCAGTGGCGCCGACTCAAATCTTCCTTCGCAAGCACTTCTGCCAACAAACTCTCGCGATCCTTCTGTTTCTTTTCTCGTTGGGCTTTGGCTTGGGCGAGTCGTTTGGCGCGGTGCTTTCGGCTTGCTGGCAATAGCATTTCCAGCAGGCCTGTCACCGGGTCGACAATCACCCAGACCAAAAAGGTTGTCCCCAAAGTCCCAAGTGCAATTACCAGTAGGAATTGACTGATTCTGTTTACACCAGCCATTCCTATCCAGCCTGCCAGACCGCCTATAAAGGGAGCAATCACATAGAGCATCATATAGTAATTCGTGCTGGTTAATGTATGTTCTACTTTTATTTTTTGATTTCTACCAACCCCTCTGAAAACCGCAAACAAATATAGACTAATCAACAGGAAAACTATTAATGCCCCGTGGCCTGATAGGGAGAATACGAGCCACCAATTGACACTTGCTTGTCGCAGAGCTAAAAATAGAATATAGCCAACGCACAGTACAAACCACGCCGTGCCGGCGAGATGAACCAGTTTCAATATTCTTCGCTGACTCATTACCACTACCATTTGATTTCGAATTTAGTAAGCACGGGTAAAAAATACTTAGCTGTGGAAACTTATCTTTGATACCCGCCGGATTGTCCCTGGCCGCCAGCCTGTACAATGTACACTCCGGAAAAAGCTCGTGCAATTGGTCGTACCATCTCCTCTACCTTCATAGCCATTGCCGCTAATACAGTTGGTGGCACAAAGATTATATCACCTTCTTGCAGCAGAACATTCTTGCTGTTATCACCGTGTGCTATCATGCGGTCAAAGTTCACTTCAAAGATTTTAGGCTTAACATTCTTGTCTGACGATGGCCTTATTATTTGGACCCGTTGCACCCAGGCCATAGGATTAGGTTGTGCTTCAGCCAGAGCAGTTAGCACGCTATCACGTCCCGTATAAACTTTCGGCCCGGGTAAATAGACCTGGCCCAAAACGTAAAAGACCTTGCTTCGATACGTAGTAATTCGAACGTTGATCGGCTCGTCGCCTGCCAATGAATAGAGGTCTAAGGTCTTGGCCCGCAGGGTGTTTGCAACCTCTTTAAGAGTTTTACCCGCTACTTCTATCTCGCCCAGAGCCTCAAAGCTTACTTTACCATCTGGCCGAATTTGTTGACGCTGCAAATGGATTTCCGGCACCTTTGAGCAATGTATCTCGATTTCATCTGGTGGCTGCAAAATATAACTCTTTGCAGTTACGTTAACCTCCTGTGGCTTCAGAAATGCTTCTATGTCTTTGCGATGAGACGAAAAGCATCCTGTTAAACTAACCGTGAGTAATGGCAGAATCGCCGTTACTATTGCTTGTGAATATGTCATCACTATCCTCCTTTCGATTGTGGCTTGTGGTTCGCTACTTATACCTACGCCATCTATGCTTGAAAGTAAGCTTATTTTCAATACAAAATAATTACCACTCATTATGTCTTATGTCAAGTTATTTTTCAAATTTTTTTGGATGGCCAAGGAACATCGTATACCCCTGGTGAGGATAAGATGTATGGCCTGGGATTGCTATCAGAAGCTAAGGAAGGCATGAAAGGGCAAGGGGCTGGCCCCTGCCGGCAAAAGCCTGCCCCGAACTGAGGGGTCGAAGGGTTCGATTTGAGATTAAAAAAGGTAAAATACGCCATCCAACATGGAATCAAGCCGGCAGCGAGGATATCTGACGCCACGCCAAAGACCGTGCGAGATTTGAGAGTATCGGGGATTTTCATCAAAGAGTTACCAGCTATCAGGCCTGCTAAGCAGGGAGGTTGAGGAAGGTTTTGGATGTGTTGGTTACGGCTGATGCAAAGTTGTTTAGTTGCATCTGCCTCAAGTCGGCGAGGAACTTTGCGGTATTAATGAGCAGGGCCGGCTCGTTTACCTTCTGCTTTCGCATCGGCTCGGGTGACATATAAGGACAATCGGTTTCCAACATTAGTCTATCAAGCGGTACAGTTGCGGCGGCACGTCGAGTTTTTTCTGCATTTTTGAATGTAACTACGCCGGTGAAAGAGATATAAAAGCCCCTATCAAGTACGATTTTTGCCTGCTCAGCAGAGCCGCTGAAACAATGAAAGACAACACTTTTTACGTCGGTGCTGTAACTTTGCAAAATATCTATCGTTTCATCGAAGGCCTTTCTGCAATGAATAATGACGGGCAGATTGAGGTCGGCGGCAATGTCAAGGTGCTGAGCAAATACACGCTTCTGGTCAGCGTGCAGCGAATGGTTGTAATGATAGTCGAGTCCAGTTTCTCCGATGGCGACAACTTTGGGATTATTGGCGAGCTTTTTCAGCTCTGCGAGCGTATCAGAGGTTACTGTTTTTGCATCGTGGGGATGGATGGCAACGGCTGCGTACAAATTTTCGAATCTTCGAGTGAGCTCAACAGCTTTTTGGTTTTGTTCCGGGTCGGTGCCTACGGTTATCCATGTGGTAACACCTGCGGAGATACTTCGCTCGATAACAGCGTCGATGTCTCGAGCCAAATCATCGAAGGTCAAATGACAATGTGTATCAATAAGCTCCATTTTCCCTAAGGGACAAAGGCGTTTTTGTAATGTTTTAATTTCGGTCGGCTGGTTGGGCCGAGAACTATCGTAACAATATCAAAACGAAAGGGTCGGTTTTCAATATTGTGGGTGGCGAGAAAATAACGGGCGGTTCGAGATAATTTTGTTTGCTTGGCAAATGTAATAGAAGATTCGGGCGTTGTAAAGGACTCGTCAGCTATCGTCCTGACCTCGACGAAGACCAGGATGCCATCAGTGTCAGCCATGACGAGGTCGACTTCGCCGGTCCTGCAGGCAAAGTTGCGAGTGAGTGTTTTTAGGCCCTTTCTTTTCAGGAACCTCTCGCAGCGTTTTTCACCCCATCGGCCGAGGCGTTTTGGGTCGGATAGTAATTTGCGCTTGTTGGAAAACATAAGTTGATTGTAACAAATCAACGTCAAAGCACTCAATAAAATCCATCAAAAAGGCAGCGGGCTGGCATGGAGTTAAATAAAAATGAACCCCTGCCCCACAGGTGGCGTGTCTAAGTATTTTTAAGAATGACTCCCATGTTTATCCAGATGGTTAAATAATTTTTTTATTTTGTGACGGTGTGGTCGCTGTGTCTTTGAGCAAGGCGAACGGCTTTGCCCGTTCTCTTGCGGAGGAAATATAGTTTTGCACGTCTTGTTTTTCCGCTTCTAATCGGCCTGATATCTACAACAGAAGGACAGTGCAGCGGGAAGATTCGCTCGACGCCCTCGTTGCCGACCATTCGGCGGACAGTAAAAGTTTCGTTAATGCCACGGCCTTTGCGAGCAATTACTGTGCCTGTGAATGCTTGAATACGTTCTTTGCCGCCTTCCTTGATGCTGCAACGGACATCCACCACATCGCCCACTTCAAAGTGCGGAATGCTCTTCTTGAGGGATTTGCTTTCAACAGCATCTAACATTTCTGTTTTTGCTATGTTAGAGGTTTTCCTTTTTTGTGCCATAATTACTTGCCTTGAGCGTTTTCGTTAGATTATTCGGAAAGTATTTCGATACCGTTGATCTCCGGGTTTTCTATATTCGGGATGAATCCGATAGTCAGCTTTTCATCAGTTACGGCTACGTGCTTGAATTCCTTGACGATGGCCTTTCCGAAGCCGCCGACCTTAAAGAGGTCAAAGTCCTCAAGGACAGTCTTATTTTTAATGGTTACTGAGAAGATACGCTGTCCGACATCGGTTATCCCTTCGTAGTTTTCGGCGAAGTGTAGCCGGACGGTATATTTGCCATTAGGGACGATGAACTCGTAAGCGTTCATACTATAGCGCTCTGTCTCGTAAATCTTCGGTGCATCGGTGCCGGTCATTTCCAGCTCCCCGTGGTCACTGAGCATTCCGAGGACAGCACCCCACTTCAAACCTTCTTTCATTTCCTGGTCAGAGAGCCATTCGTTTCCTGCCTTGTCAATGTAAGTATCAAAGGCAGCGCAGTTCACACGCAGGACGAATTTTGGTGCCTTGGCCTGCTCCATAGTCTCGCAGCCGGAAAGGGCAAGAAGCGCAGCTGTGATTAGATAACTTACGAAAACCAGTCTTTTAGTCATTGTGTCCATCCTTTCAAAGAACTATAATTTATACGTTATTATTCCACCTGCATTTATCTGAACGAATCATCAAGCACTAAGTAGGTTAATATACCTAACTTAATCAAATGATACAACATTTTTTTTGAGCTAAACAACCCCCAGTGAAACTGGGGGCTAAATATAGATTGCTGAAAAAGCGTTGATTGGTACTAAGAGAACGATACAATAGGCCTTACGATATTTAGAACCTATCCGAATAACCTGGTCGTTATGAGGCCGACAACACCGGCATCGGGCTTTGCAGCCGGCCGCAATAGACTGAGTTATTAGGATAGGCTCTTAGTTTGGAGGCCGTAATCGATGCGGTTGGCGCTGGGACAATTTAACGCTGTAGTAGGTGATTTGGCAGGCAATGCTGAGAAGATGGGTGAAATCTATGCCCAGGCAGTTCGGGCGAAGGTAGATTTGTTAGCTTTTCCGGAATTGGCTGTGTGCGGCTATCCGCCGGAGGACTTGTTATATAAGAGGCATTTTTTAGAGGATAACCGACTGGCCATTGAGGAACTCGCCGGCGATTGCCCGGATATAACGCTCATAGTCGGCTTTGCCGAAAGTTACCAGGGCAATAGTTACAATTCTGCGGCAGTGCTTCAAAACGGCAGAATAAGTAAAATTTATCGAAAGGGTATGCTGCCGAATTTTGGCGTATTCGACGAGCGAAGATACTTCCAAAGCGGGACTGAGCCGGTAGTAATCAATGTAGGCGGGCTGAATATAGCGCTTACAATCTGCTTCGATATCTGGAATATCGAATGGCTTAAAGGATTTTTCAGGGACATCGGCCAAAACGAATTGGTTTTGAATATTTCAGCTTCGCCCTTTCATACAGGCAAGATAAAGAAAAGAGAAGAACTTCTCAGCCGGTGCGCGAAGGAATTTAATTGCGCTGTTTCGTACTGTAATCTGGTGGGCGGCCAGGATGAATTGGTCTTTGACGGCCGAAGTATGTTTGCCGATTCGACTGGTAAGATTGTTGCCAAAGCCGGGGCCTTCGAGGAGGACTTACTGATTGCTGATGTCAGCACCACGGATGGGAGTGTGAAAGTTGAGCCGATAGGACCGGCTGCTGACCAGCCGGTTGATATTATCGATGAAGTATATCAAGCACTTGTGCTCGGGACAAAAGATTACGCACGTAAAAACGGGTTTAAGAAGGCCCTGCTTGGCGTAAGCGGCGGGATAGATTCGGCCGTTACAGCCGCTATCGCCGCTGCTGCGCTTGGAGTTGAAAATGTTGTTTGCGTCTCGATGCCGTCGAAGTTCAACAGCCCGGAAAGCATAAAAGACGCCCGGAAACTGGCAGAAAATCTGGGCGTGGAATTTTTAACCATTCCGATTGAGCCGGTACTTAACCAATTCGACAATGCGCTGGCGACAGCGGATGGCTGGGACAACAAGGGAGTCGCTTATGAGAATCTGCAATCACGAATTCGTGGCGTTATCCTGATGTCGCTGAGCAATAGTACCGGTTCTCTCGTATTGACTACGGGCAATAAAAGTGAGACCTCGGTTGGCTATGCGACTCTTTATGGTGATACGGCTGGTGGATTCGGCATAATAAAAGACGTTCCCAAGACGATGGTCTATAAATTAGCTGAACATATAAATAAGACAGCAGGTCGTCAAAGAATACCAGCCGACGTGATAGGTCGTCCGCCCAGCGCCGAGCTAAGGCCTGGCCAGAAAGATACGGATTCTCTACCGGATTATGACCTGCTCGACGAAATTCTCAAGGGCTACGTTGAAGAAGATAAATCCGCCAGGCAGCTTGTCGAATCAGGTCTGCCGAAAGACGTGGTCTATCAAGTCATCCGTATGGTTGATAAAAACGAATATAAAAGACGGCTCTCCCCTCCGGGTATAAAAATCACACCGAAGGCGTTCGGCAAAGACAGAAGACTGCCGATTACAAACCGCTATAGCGGTTTTGAGGATACGATGTATAGTGCTCCCAGTTGAAATTTCCCGTTCGTTCGCGGATAAGTAACTTTAGAACAACAACTTAATCCGCCTGAGGCGGATTAAAATCTTACTCGCGGGAATTTATTACCCTGAAGGGTATAACTGTTGACTACTTGCTGGATTCTCCGCCGTTAGGCGTCCTATGGAGATACTCGATGCTGGTTACCTGTGAGCGGTTAATTAGTTATTGGTGGGCGGGTTAGGCGAGTGGTTGGTAGAATTTTTGCGGGCGTTGGCCAAGAACGTTTGTTAGCATCCCGAGTTTTTCTATGGAGCACTGGATACAATCGCCCGGCTGGAGAAAATCACCCGTGGCCATAGCGACGCCGGAAGGTGTGCCGGTGGCTATGATGTCAGCGGGCTCGAGTGTCATTATATGGCTTAAGAACGAAACGATATCGGCCACAGGGTAAATCATCTGGGTGGTGTTGGCCTTTTGGCGGACTTTACCGTTGACTGTGAGCTGCATATCGAGATTTTGTACATCCTGAATCTCATCAGCAGTAAGTAAGTATGGCCCCATTGGGCAAAAGCCGTCGGCCCATTTGCCGTTTAGCCAGTCGTAGAATTCGTCCCAGGGGCGTTTGGTTCGGCCTTTAGCGAAAGTTACGCTGCGGGCAGATATGTCGTTGGCGATTGTATAGCCGGCTATGTAATCGATGGCCTCTTTGGGCGAGACGTTTTTGGCCTTTCGGCCAATTACAACGGCAAGCTCGACTTCGTAGTCTATCTGCTCGCTGTAAGCTGGCCAGGGGATTTCGTTATCGGGACCGATTACTACGGTTGGCGGCATAAGGAAGGGTCTGGGCACGGTTGTTTGGCGAGGAGCATCAGACAGGCCAAGTACCAGGCCGGCTTCCTTGATGTGCTCGGAGTAGTTGCCGGCAAGTGCGAGGACTTTATTCGGATGGAGAACGGGTGCAAGCAGCTTGACCTGTTCTGTCGGAGTAAAAGAATCTGCCGATTTGGCCAGCTCTTCAAGGCGGCAGAGGCAATCCGGGCCTCTTTCGAGGATTTGCTTTACGCTGCGGGGTGGATTGGGGCCTGGCCAGATTGACGGGATGTCGATAACTGCACCATCGGTTAGTATTCCGCATGATATTGTCTGATTGCGTAAGTAGGTTATCAGCTTCATAAATCGTTATCAACAGATTAAAACAATCTGCTACTGTCGAGCAGGAAGGTCACGGGCCCATCGTTGATGCAAGTTATGTGCATATGTTTGCCGAAGGCACCTTTCTCGACACCAATACCTTTGTCGGTAATAAGTTCGATTGTCTTTTCGTAAAGCTGCTGAGCTAATTGTGGTTCTGCGGCGGCGTCGAAGCCGGGACGACGGCCCTTTCGGCAATCGCCGTGAAGAGTGAAGTTGCTTACCAATAAGATACTTCCGCCGACATCGAGGACGCTTCGATTCATCTTGCCGGCTTCGTCAGCAAATATGCGCAGGTTTACAAGTTTGTCAGCTATGAATTCGGCGTCCTTTTGCGTATCCGACGCAGCGACGCTGAGATAGACGAGCAAACCTTTGTCAATTTGGCCGATTGTTTGGCCATTGACCTTAACCTTTGACTGCAAAACCCGCTGAATTACCGCTCGCATAGCTATACCTGCTTATAAAACTAAAACCACGGGGCCGATGTTGCCCGTCGAATGTGCAGCTCGTCGATGACAGCGTTGCCCTTATGCGTTACAAGATAGAGGACCAGCTCGGCGATTTCATCGGGTTGCATAAGGTCCTGCTTTTTTATATCCGGGCGGACTTTCTGCAAAAGCTCAGTATCTACGCCGCCAGGGCAGAGTAAATGTACCCGGATATTTGAACGATTGAACTCCTCAGCCAACGATATTGTCATTCCCCGAATAGCGTGCTTCGAGGCGGTGTAGGCACTTTGAAGCGGATATCCCTTGACACTCACAACAGAGGCGATGTTGACGATATATCCTGCTTCGGTTTTTTTTAATAGAGGCAGGGTCTCTCTGCAAAGGATAAACGGTGCACGTGAATTGACAGCAAAGCAGTGGTCCCAGTCTTTCGTTGCGGTCTCTTCTAATTTTGCAGAATGTGTAACACCTGCATTATTAATCAGGATATCGAGTTGGCTGAATTTCCGGCTGGTTACTTTGACGAGGTTTTTGATAGATTCTTCCTCGACCAAATCGGTTACTACAATCTCTGACTTTCCCCCTGCGGCTGTAACCTGGTCGGCGGTTTCCCGGAGTTTGTCGATTGAGCGTGCGGCCAGGACAATCGTTGCGCCCTCTCTGGCTAATGCGATGCTAATGGCTCTTCCTATCCCCCTGCTGGCGCCTGTTACTATTGCGACTTTTGAAGCTAATCGCTTTTTCATTTTGAGCTCCTTCTCAAAATAGTGCTGCGCTTATAAGCGAAGATTGACGTTGCCTTCGATTGGCATTGACGCTGGCAGCAGAGCTTAACGTCGTCGAGAATGAAAGCTGTTCTGGTTATCTTTCTTGCTTAAGCGGTCTTTTCCTCTGTTGACTTGTTATGGCGCTCGACCCCTGGTCTGCCTGTCGTGCGGAGACCTTTGGCTGGGACTGTGTCGGCTGCGCGTGGTTCGTTCTCGTCTTAATTCTCTTCTTTCTTCCTGAAATTTTTCGATGAGTTTATCGAACTGCTGTTGCCTGTTTAGAAGCAGGCCATCAATTGCAGCGGTGGTCTTTTTCGCCCCTTCTTCGACAGTTAGCTTTCGTATGAACATAAGCTCTGCCATTATGTGCTCATGGTTGGCTTTTGCCAGCGGCATTCTGTTGTCAGTTTCTTTTTGTAGCCACTGGCGTGTTTCGCCTGCGCTGTTTTTGTTAAGTTCGTTTAATTCTTCCTGAAGGCCTTCAAAGGCCTTGATAGCGGCTTCAATTCTGTTTGGGTCAGCAAGTGGGTCGGTTTCGGTTTTGGGTTTTGGGGCTGCTGTTGTTTTATCGGGGTCTACATCTGCATCAACGGTTAGCTGATTTGGCGCTGGCATTAATAGAGAAGGGTTGACCGTTATCTCGGCTAAAGTGGTCATTATACCCAAATACGCCGTCAACAAAATTGATAATGAAATAACAAAACGCTTCATAATATGTTCTCCAAAATAGTGTTAATATTAATCAAAACATATTTATTCTTTAAGGTACTATTTAACAAACACATATATGTAAAATTTTATTCCTTAATATTTTAATATCCAGCGTTGGAAATTGTTCAAATTTAATTTATGGCTGTTTGTCTCTTAAACCTCCTCAACACAAGCCATGCCGAACATTTCTGTGATTCTATCAAATTCATCAAGAGAGTGAAATTCGATGATAATCCTGCCTCTTTGGCCATTTTTGCGTGTTTCAATGGTTACTCTTGTGCCCAGTCGGCTGCCGAGCTTGCTCTGAAGGTCCAAGATATGGGGTGGCTTGGAGCGGATGGTCGTTTTTGCCTGGCCGGTGCTCGTGAGATATTTTCTGACGAGCCGTTCGACCTCGCGTACGCTGAGACGCCCGGCCATAGCTCGATTTGCGAGCTTTCGGCGAAGCTCATCGGTGGGCAGGGCGAGCATCGCTCGAGCGTGGCCCATAGTAAGCTGACCCTCGATTAGCATCTGCTTGATTTCGTTAGGCAGGTCAAGTAAACGCAAATAGTTGGCAATAACAGAACGGTCTTCTCCGAGCCGTTGTGCGGCTTCGGCCTGGGTAAGAGTAAAGGTACTTATATAATTCTGATAGGCCTTTGCTCGCTCGATGGGGTTAAGGTCGGCTCTGTGGATGTTTTCTATCAACGCCAGCTCGAGCAATTGCTGGTCGGTTGCCTGGCGAACCAGGGCGGGAATGGTAGTAAGAGAAGCTAATTGAGAGGCTCGGAATCTCCGTTCACCAGCAATTAACTGGAATTTGGGGCCGATTGGTCTGACAACGATAGGTTGTATTACGCCATTGGCTTTGATGGACTCGGCTAAATCTGCCAGCTCCTGCTCGTTGAAGCCCGTTCGTGCCTGATAGGGGTTTGGTGATATATCGTCGATGTTGATTTTCCGAAGTGATTCGCGTAAGTTTTTATCTGATGGGAAGTTAGCAGCTCCGGTATCATCAGACAGTAATTGGTCGACCTCTTCCGGCTCTAATGTTATCGGACTTAAAAGCGATTGAAGCCCCCTGCCGAGATGTCTTGGTTTTTCTCCTTTTTGAGTCATATAAACGCTCCTTCATAATATGGTTAGAGTATCTTGTTCAGCACGAAACCTGAGCACTTGCGGATGCCTTTTCTCTCCGGCTCACGAATATGACCTGTTTACCCCGTTAGAAAAAGCTCTGTCCTTCCCCGCTTCGCCAAAGCCTGCCGCGACGAGCACTGGCACGGCGGGCTACGCGGCGGCGAGTGGGCGGGTCAAAAAATACATAGCGAAGGCGGAGGTTTACCCGCCGCAGGCGGGTTAAAAGCCCCGCCCAAGCTTTCTAACGGGGTTTACATAGACAATCCTTTCTACCGTTCTACCGTTTATCTGGTGTCTAAACGCAAGCATAAATAATACTTCGGAATTTTTGTCATAAATTCTGTAGCTTTGATTGGCTAAAAAACAGCTTTTGCGAAAAAATGTTTCACGTGAAACAATCTCGATGCTTCCTACTTCGCTGAATCAGCGAAGTAGGCAGCTACGGCGGACAAGCGATACTCGATGCTGGATACTCGATGTGTGAATGCGTCAACGAGTGTAAGGGTTAAATTCGAAATTTGAAGCACCCTTGCTTTCGTAGTCCCGAAGGGATGCTGTCGCAGGGTAAAATCGTCCTCGTGGAAACGGGGATCCGCTACAAGTTCAAATTACCAAAACTTGTCTGACCCGCTGCCACGACTTGCCCCCGCAGCTTCTTGCGAAGCAAGAGCGGGGGCAGGGGCAGGCGACATTTATCCGCCGTCCGTGTGGCGGAATCAAGATTCAAATGTTCAAAGCAGAACGACATGTAAACGCAATTTGCAATTAGTCAGGTAGGGGGCTTGAAAAGTTGGTGCTTTGAGAAATGTTTCACGTGAAACGATGAGAAAAAGCAGCAAAATGTTATCGATAGAAATGAGGGATGAGGTAAAGATGCTTCCAGCCGAATTGGGTACACAATATAATAGGTGGACGGGAAAGCAAGTAAATATTAGTTGAAAATATACCAAACAAGATATGCAGATTAAGGTTATCAGAGGAACGTGGGAGTTGGTAGAAGGATATCAGGAGAGCAGGGTATCAGGTTGTCTCGATATAGCAAAAATCGGCTTTGTAATAATCGGGGCGACTGGACTTGAACCAGCGACCTCTTGACCCCCAGTCAAGCGCGCTACCAAACTGCGCCACGCCCCGTATAAGCGATATTGTAATATAGAACTATCAACAGAAACAAGCTGTTTTTGAGCAGAAAAAATTTTTAAAAAAACCTCTTGACAAAGTTAGGCAGGACTAACTATATTGGGGTGAGCATACATAATAAAGAAAAAAACTATGACTGTAACGGAAAGCAACAATTTAAGCGCTTCCTTGGAGGACTATCTCGAGGCGATATTTAATCTTGCCGGCGAGTCGAATGCGGCCCGCAGCAAGGACATCGCCAAACTGCTCAGTGTCTCTAAGTCCTCTGTTACCGGTGCTTTACGGGCTTTGAGGAAAAAGGGATTAGCCAATTATAAACCATACGATTATGTTACGCTTACTGATGTTGGTCAGGAAGCCGCAGCCGAGGTTGTCAGAAAACATAATATCCTTAAGGCCTTTTTCGTCAAAGTGTTAGGCGTTGAAGCAGATATTGCTCAGCAGGCCGCTTGCAAGGCTGAGCACATACTTGGCCCGGAGGTTATCGCAAGACTCTTGTGCTTTATCGAGTTTATCACGCAAAGCGGCAAAAACGGTCATAACCTGGCAGGCGAATTTCAGCAGCTTTGTGAAGACAGGCTGCGAGATAGTGATTTTGCAAGCAAGGAGACAAATAAAGTGGATGACATAGTTGGGCTTAACGAGGTTAAACCGGGCCAAAAAGGCAGAATTGTTAAGATAATTGGCCGAAGTGGCGTGAATAAGCGCATCGCTGATATGGGTGTTGTGCCGGGGACGATTGTAGAAGTTCAAAGAGTCGCGCCATTGGGTGACCCGATAGATGTGAAATTGAAGGGCTATCACCTTTCACTGCGTAAAGAAGAGGCGTCAAAGATTATGGTGAAACTATGAGAAACAAGCCGTTAAGGTCGTTGTCGACAGTCAGGGCCGGAGAAACAGTTAAACTGGCCAGGATAAATGCCGGGCAGGGTTTGAAGAGCCGCCTGACGGCAATGGGACTCGTACCCGATGTGGAAATAACAGTCGTAAGCAGCGGATATCCCGGTCCTTTTGTGATAAGCGTCAAAGATTCCAAAATGATGTTAGGCAGAGGTATGACTCATAAGATTATGATCAGAGAAATCTAATGTTATATTTACTTCTTCAAAGCAAATCTAAAATGTTTTGAAAGACGATATAAGTAATGAATTGGTGGAATCATATCCCAGAGCACATTAATCCCAATATCGTTAAGGTTGGCCCGTTTCAAATACGCTATTATGGATTAATGTATGTTGTTGCCTTCACTATCACATATTTGCTCGTTTTGCACAGATTAAATAGCGAAAGATACGAATACTCAAAAAACACTATACAAACTTATTTTATGTATGCTATTTCGGGAACACTGATTGGAGGAAGACTCGGGTTCGTATTATTTTATGATTTAATTTATTTCATCGAACATCCATTAAAAATAATTTGTCCTTTTGATTACTCAAACGGATTCCGCTACATCGGTTTTTTTGGAATGTCTTATCACGGCGGATTACTTGGAGTGATTTTAGCTTCTTTGTTTTTTTTCTATAAAAACAGATTAAACTTTTGGCATTTTGCAGACTTGGTTTCACCCGCGATTCCCTTAGGATTTACATTTGGCCGGATAGGCAATTTTCTCAATGGAGAACTTTATGGTCGAGTTACATCTGTTCCCTGGGCGATGTATTTTCCCTTAGATACGACTCGTCAATTACGACACCCATCACAGCTCTACGAGGCCTTTTTTGAAGGAATATTTCTTTTCATAATTCTTTGGAGTATAAGGAAAAAGAGGTATTTCGATGGTTTTCACTTCTGCTTGTATATCATCAGCTATGGAATAGTTCGGTTTTGCATTGAATTCGTAAGAGAACCAAATCCCGGGCTGGGATCCATATGGCATGTTTTCACAATGGGACAGATTCTTTGCATTGTTATGGTATTGGGCGGCACTTTTGTTATGTTGATAAGAAAACAATCACCAAAAATATCGTCGGAGTATAATGGCAATCAATAGAGAGATACAATATGGTTGACAAGCAGAAAATAACGGTAGCATTAGCCGGAAATCCCAACAGCGGCAAGACCTCCATATTCAATATGCTTACCGGTGCCCATCAGCACGTCGGCAATTACCCCGGCGTAACGGTTGAGAAAAAAGAGGGATTGTGCAAATACGCCGGATACGAAATTGCAGTTGTGGACCTGCCGGGGACGTACAGCTTAACGGCTTATTCGATTGAAGAACTTATTACCCGCAACTTTATAATCGATGAGCAGCCAGACGTTGTGGTTGACATCGTGGATGCTTCCAATATTGAGCGCAATTTGTATCTGGCAACTCAGCTTATCGAAATGGATGTGCCTCTGGTTTTAGCGTTCAATATGAGCGACATTGCCGAACAAAGAGGATTAGTATTTGATATTGAGCAATTAGCCGGGCTTTTGGAAGCGAGGATAGTTCCAACCGTAGGCAATAAAGGCAAAGGTAAAACAGAGCTGCTTAACGCCATTATCGAAACAGCCTGGCAGGGAAAGACTGTACGCACTCATAAAGTAAATTACGGAGGAGAAATTGAAGCCGAACTGGCAAAAATAGAAGCACTTATAACAAACAATGAGCAGCAACTAGCGCAAAAGTACGATTCCAGATGGCTGGCGGTTAAATTGCTGGAGCAGGATAGTGACATAACAAAGAAAATTCATAACAAAGAAATTCTTGAGACTGTGATTACCAGCATCGAGCATTTAAGAACTATTTTTGGTGATGAGCCGGAAATCATAATTGCTGACCGACGGTACGGTTTCATATCGGGTGCGTGTGAGGAATCTATTAAGAGCTCGGTAGAGTTGCGACATACGAACAGCGATATAGCAGACAGGGTGATTCTTAATCGTGTTTTGGGCCTGCCTATTTTTCTTTTGTTAATGTATTTAGTATTCAAACTTACCTTCTGGGTCGGCGACCCACTTATGGGGTGGGCTGAAAACTTCTTCGGTTGGGCGGCGGATACGGTAGCCGGTTTTTGGCCGGTCGGGGCTGAGAGTCCGGTCAAGTCCCTCCTGGTTGACGGCGTAATAGGCGGTGTCGGGGGTGTGCTTGTGTTTTTGCCTAATATACTATTATTGTTTTTGGCGATTGCGCTCCTTGAAGATTCCGGCTATATGGCCCGAGCGGCCTTTATTATGGACCGTATAATGCACAAAATTGGATTGCACGGTAAGAGCTTTATTCCGATGCTGATTGGTTTTGGCTGTTCTGTACCTGCTATTATGGCTACTCGCGTGTTGGAAAACCGCCGCAACCGTCTGACTACCATCATGGTAATACCGCTTATGAGTTGTGGTGCCCGGCTTCCGATATATGCCCTGATTATACCGGCGTTCTTCGCACCAAAGTGGCATGGGCTTATGTTATGGCTGATTTATATGATTGGCATTGCCCTGGCTATTATTTGCGCCAAGCTACTACGCTTAACGCTATTTAGAGGAGAAACCACGCCATTTGTTATGGAACTGCCGCCTTATCGAATTCCAACTATCAAAGGCATTTTTATCCATATGTGGGAGCGTGTCTGGCTATATGTGAAAAAAGCGGGCACGATAATCCTTGTCATATCGATTATACTCTGGGCGGCAGCCAGTTATCCAAAGCTGAGTGAAGAGTCCCTCGCTTCTCTGGATGAAGAAAAGTTGCAGGAAGCTGAGCTTACGCATTCTGTTGCCGGGCGTGTAGGCAGGGCTCTGGAGCCTGTTATCCGGCCTTTGGGCTTTGATTGGAGAATCGGTACAGCACTTATCGGTGCTCTGGGGGCCAAGGAGGTCTTTGTGGCACAAATGGGAATTATGTATTCGTTAGGAGAGGTTGATGAGGAATCCAAGGCGTTAAGAGCAGAATTGCAGGCAAGGTATTCACCTTTAGTTGGCTTTTGCATTATGCTTTTCAGTCTGATTAGTGCCCCGTGTATCGCAACATTGGCTATATGTAGGCGGGAAACGAATTCCTGGTTCTGGGCGTTATTTCAATTTTTCGGCCTGACCGCCTTGGCTTATGGAGTAACTTTTGCCGTTTATCAAATCGGCACCTTGATAATGTGAGAATTAGACCCAGAGGGAGGGAGTTAAAAGTGAACTAAAGTGCCTAAAGTGTAAAGTTGTGGTATCACTTCGCGATGATATATTAATTGTTAGACACGGATTTCACAGAGGACGGAGGACAGAAGACTGAAGACAGACGAGAAACGATGGATTCTCGATGCTAGATACTTGATTCTCAAAACTACTTAAGTAATTACGCAAATACTTAAGTACTATTTGAATGCTGCAGGTTTGGAGACTGCGGTTGGTTTGTGATTCGTGACCCGTGGCTCGTTAATTGGCCGCGAAAAGCCTGCCCTGAGCGTAGTCGAAGGGGCACAAAAAGATTTTTGCCACTAAGACGCAAAGGCGCTAAGAAAATCGCGGCGGACAAGTTGTGTCCAATACTACTCTGCGAAGCGCCACTTCGATGCGAAGCACGAGTTCAATGCATAACGAGTAATTTCACCCGCCAACGAATTTGGTCGTGTGCAACACTCTGTTAGTCAAAAATCCTATTACTTCATGTAAAAAGTTCTTTCTTAATCTTTCTCCAACCTTGCTCCGGCGTGACAGGTAGCCGTAGATTGGAAAAGTTTCTTTCTGCAATCTCGTTAAATATTGCCTTGGTCCCTTTATCATCGAGATTCAACTCTTGTATTAAATCCACCACCTTGCTAAGCACTCCAGGAGCTAAGAATGCATCCTTTTCGTTAAATGGAGGGAACTCTTTCAATAGAGCACGATCCCGGATGCCGCTTATATTATTTGGACCATTTACATCTAGATACAGAACTTCTAAGTATATTGCTAGGGCCGGTGATGTTTTTGATTCGGCACGCAAGATTTCCGCCATCTGAAATTTTGCATTTCGGTATAGGCCCCAGTTCGCATTATTGGCATGAGTCATTAATTCCTTATTTAATAGCGACCATCTGATGTCATTTTCACTAGGTTCGCGTCCAAACTTCTTTGCTAGAAACCTTCGTTCATTTTCTATTATTCGCTTGTTCTCAAGAAACTCGGCATGGGTACCATTTACAATTGACCATTGTTCCTTAAGTAATTCTGTTTGATCTTTTGTTACAAGTACTTTCTTGCCATCTTTTGGTCTAGTACGAACGTAAATAAAGTTATTGCAACTTGGGCATTTTTTCTTTCGCCCCGGCTTTTTTTCGAGTGTGTTATTGCAATACGGGCATACTGCATCAACATTCCCCACAGCCTGGAACCTGCGCTTTCTGAGAAAGATCCAGATGGAATGCAAAACACCCATATTTTTGCCTTATACAGTTTCGCCTAAAATAATAGTATCCAACACGATTCAGTCCGTGAGACAGGTAAAGCCGCCATCTCACGGGTTAAACACTGATTTTATCCGCCTGCGGCGGATTTATGCCACCATTATAAACATTCCCGTTGTGAAGCAAAGCTCGTTCTATATCACCAAAGATGATAACTTCATAAATCATAGACGTGACGAAAGGAGCGACCTGCTCAATGCCGTTGTTTATAGCTACTCTGATTTTACATTATCGAAAATCTCAACACCCAACATATGTTTCAATGGAATAAGATGATCAGGAAAAGCATTTTCCAAAACAAGGATAGCCCTTGCTTTTTGGGGAAGTTGCTGCGATGCCTGATACGCTTCAAGTACTGCTTGATATTTAACGCACTGAAAGATTCCTCTAATTATGTCAGCTTCGATTGAAATGTGAGACTTTACTTCAACACCTACCCAAATGTCTTTATAGACAAAAAAGACATCAAGGCTATCACCGGAAGGCAAGGGATACTCAATTTGACCTTTAGGCGTGCTCTTGTGCAAAAGGACTATATCAGGGTGGTTAGCCACATAATTTTTAAGCTTCTTATGGTGTTCACTTTCACCTCCCGCTTGAAAATGCGCCGCTTTCTGCAAGGGGTCTTTTAAGCTAATTGGTGCGGGCTTAAGAGAAAAAACCTTTAATATATCCTGCCAGTTGGGATACGCGAAAATCTTTTGTAGTTCTGCTTCGACTAGACGTCTTTTTTGTTTATTAGGTAGTTTACCGAAATTTTCTTTGTCGGTTATAAACCACCCCACCCCTTTCCCTGGCAGACCAGTATTTTTATTAATGACCAAACATTGTATGGGCGGAATTTCCTTTTGCCATTCTTTTGATAAATCTTTTAAAGTCTGGCCTATGCTTCCTAATACGTAATTCAAATTCCTTGGGTTGGACATTTTTAATTCTAAAGCCAAGTCTGAATAAAATATTGGTGTATTCGCATGCGCTTGCCGGACAAGAATTGGTAATGCAGTGCGGGCTCTTTGTTGATAAAGCTTATCCCCAGATATTGGTAATGCGACTTTTGCAGTTTCCATATTCTATTTCCTGCGAACGCCGTGTCTCATTCGCACAGCTTGCCGCGTTCACTTCAGCGTTTTGTTATCGGTTGTTTCCTTTATGACCATTGCCACGAACTTCCAGAAAAATCCATTCGAATATGCCGAACTCGGGAGTCCGCTTCATATCTTTGTATATATTTTTGCCCCATTTTCCAAGCATCAATCGCCCGCTTTTGTTTGGCGCGATATGCATTGTCATAATGTTCGAGACTTAACAAAAATAGATCGGCGCAGTTGGAGGACTCTACATAGATTGCTATCCACGGTTCGGCTGCGAATGCCTTGCAGGCATCAATGACCTTTTGTCTATCGTTCTTCCCTTTCTGATACGAGAATATATTAACAGAGGTGGTCTCGGTACCTTTTATCCTTGTTCTAGACTTCACCGAAATACCAAGTCGCTTCCCTATCTGTGAATTGTAGGCAAGTACATCAATCCCAGTATGGTCAACTATAGTAACCTCGAAACCCGACCGGGACAGCCAATTGCATAAGAGAGCCTCACCAAAATTACCGATGATCTTTTGATGGCGTGTGCTCTTCATTATCTCCATATTGATTTAACCGACAATATAATACTATACAACACTTTTTACGATTTATTATTGTCTTTCTCTGTGATCTCTGTGCAATAATTTGTATTCCGTATCTCGTGAAGCGTATTTCGTAATTCTGTGTAAATCGGTGTTAATCTGTGGCTAAACAAAACTTTCTATTTTTTCCTTACATATCTTATTTGTCAATTTCTGTAATACCTTCACCCTCTCGGCTATATATTCAATTTCGATTTTTTCTCGCGGCTGTTTTCCTCAAAGAAACTAGAACCTATCCCAAAACCTCAATTTTTGAGTTAATGTGAGCCGATATATGGTTTATGGACCTTACAAACAAACAGTGGCAACGGATTGCGGAATTC
>Ga0307432_1000476_pt1 | contig 30163 bp, 21 predicted proteins | sample SalMarWE160150MG_FD_202158 | JGI IMG/M metagenome (GOLD analysis project Ga0307432, IMG submission 202158) | Salt marsh sediment microbial communities from the Plum Island Ecosystem LTER, Massachusetts, United States - WE1603-150 | ecosystem: Environmental > Aquatic > Marine > Intertidal zone >...
CACCCTACTCAACAGAGCCTTCATAGCTATGGCTATTGCCGCCGGCGTGACCTGCCTCATCACGGATGTAGCCAGGGTTCGTCCCATGGTTCGGGCGGCTGACCTTGTCCTGGGTCGTGATAAGCACGCCCGGCGCTATATTGGAGCCTACCGCCAGCGCCAGAAGCCGGGGAAGTAATAACTACTGGGGAAGGGGGGATTTGAACCCCCACGCCTTGCGGCACATGATCCTAAGTCATGCTCGTCTGCCAATTCCGACACTTCCCCCAATTACAAAAGCTTGTAAAATAGTATAATAAAAATGAAGCCCTGTCAAAGCTAACAGGGCTTCACTGCTATGCCCGGTCTGATGCAGTCATAATCAGCTATCAGACCACATTCTACCCATTTCGGGGAGCGGTGATAATACCACCACCCCCCCCTATCCTACAGCTAATCAGCCGACAACACTTCTATGCAGGCACCCACCACCAAGGCTCCCACCACTCAGGCAGTGCGAAGGGGGTCCGGCTCTCAAAGTTCTTCATCTCCGCCTCGGAGATGGCAAAGTCAAACAAGCCGAGCTCACCCATGAAATCAGACACGCACTTTTCCTTCTGCCAGCCGGTAAGCGGGCGGACTTTCCCCCAATGCCACCACCACGAGTAGTAAGCTCCGCTCCAGGTAATCTCCAGGGTGTATTTGCCCAGGTTACACTCGCCAATAATGAGCTCAGGGGGGGCGCCCGTAACCCCAGCGATAACCTCGGTGATACTGACCTGCCACACCTCATGCGGGCTGAGCACCCCAAGCTCACTCTCCACATTACAGGGTATCATTATCCCTGCGTAGTCAGCCCAGTCCTGGGGCGTGCCCTCAAAGATAACCTCCTCAGCATACCAGCCGCAGCAGGCGTCTTCACCGGCGATGAGCGCCACCCACTCTATAGTCAGGTACTGCTCGCAGTTGGGGTTGGTAACGATGAACTGGGTATCCCACCATTGCTCCTGGTACCAATAAGGTTCATATAAATAATCATCATATCCCATCTCGCCGACGCCGATGAGCTTGTTGCCGCCCACATCCTCATGCTCAAAAGGAAAACCATTGGCATAGACCAGACCGCCAACACCCACCGCCAGGGCTAATGTTACCGCCAGACCAATCATAATTATTTTCTTCTTCTTACTCACCCTTCACCTCCTGTTATTAGATTGGATTCCACTACCCTCTCCCCTAATCTCAAAGCTAATCAGCAGAACAACACTTCTAATCAAGCCCGTTCAACCACCACCCAGGCAGTGAGAAGGGGGTCCGGCTCTCAAAGTTCTTCATCTCCGCCTCGGAGATGGCAAAGTCAAAACCTATCTGCGCCCCAAAGAAATCAGACACGCACTTTTCCTTCTGCCAGCCGGTAAGCGGGCGGACCCTCCCCCGATACCACCACCAGCCCGTGGTGTAGCCAGTGCTACTCCAGGTAATCTCCAGGGTGTATTTGCTCAGGTCAAGCTCATAAGGGGAGTAGTCGAGAAGCTCGGCGATGCTGACCTGCCACACCTCATGCGGGCTGAGCACCCCAAGCTCACTCTCCACATTACCGGGTATGTCTATATACCCCACGGTATAGTCATACCAGTCCTGGGGCGTGCCCTCAAAGATAACGTCCTCAGCATACCAGTAAGGACCGTCGCCGCCCACGGAAGGATAAACATCCTCACCGGCGATGAGCGCCACCCACTCTATGGTCAGGTCCTGCTCGCAGTTGGGGTTGGTAACAATGAAGTGGGTATCCCACCATTGTTCTTGGAACCAATAGCCGTCATACACATCATATCCCATCTCGCCGACGCCGATAAGCTTGTTTCCGCCCACATCCTCATGGGGGCCAAGACCAAAATTAGCAAAGGCTAGGCCGCCAACAGTCATTACCAAAGCTACGGTTACCGCCACCGCCACCATAATTATTTTCCTCTTCTTACTCACCTGTCACCTCCTGTTATTAGATTAGTTAATTTACTCTTCGCCATCTGGCGAAAATAGTAGGCAAAGCCTAGCACAACCACTTTTATTTGTCAATACCCTGAGATTATTTATAACGGGTGAGGGGTTAGTAGACAACCTCAATACTTAGAAGTTATTTAGCAACCTATCCCCCTAACCCCCTTCCCTTGATAAGGGAAGGGGGAGTGTAGGTAAGAGAGGGGCTTCGCCCCTCTCTAAAATCTCTTCCCCCATGATAGGAATATGTACCCTATTATGGAGAGTCAAAGGGAGGCTTATAAGGGAGGGGGATAAAGGGGGTGGGTTAATAAATATCTAAATCTAGAGGGGGTGAGGTTAATAAACAACAATCTCATACCTAAACGTTGACAAAGACCACGATTGAGGCTAGGATTTGTCGTGGAAAGATACCCTCGCGGTTAACCGGATGAACTATTTTGCCTACGGCTTTAATCTGAACCGAAAGCAGATGCGGGAACGCTGCCCCGACAGCAAGCCCATGTCCATCGCCACCCTCCATCACTATAAGCTGGTATTTGTCGGCTGGTCGAGGCAATGGCGGGGTGGAGTGGCCAGCATCAGACCGTTCCGGGGGGAGAGGGTGCTGGGGGCTATCTATGAAGTCTCGGACCGGGACCTGAGGCGGCTGGACAGCGACGAGGGTTATCCCGGCGACTCCAACCGATTGAATGTTACCGTATTTACCGAAAACAATAAGCTGATAGAAGCCGTAACCTACATCAAAGCCAGGCAATCAGAAGAAACACCGCCTTCGCCGGAGTATCTAGCCATCATCCAGCAGGGCTGTAAAGATTGGGGACTGGTGTGATTCGGCTCACTGAGGTTAAGAAAGACACTAATATAAATAAGGAAGAGCAAATAAAAAGGAGGCAGGTTATGGCTGTCAAAGCCGCATTTGTCGCCATGGCGCCTGAGGCTGATGCCGAGAGGCATAGAACTACCATCAAAACCCCCAAGCTTGAACTTATCTCAGTCGTAGCTGACCTGGGGAATTTTGACCAGGTAGTTGATGTCTGCCGGAAGCTGGTTCAAAATGAAGGCGTCCAGGTTCTCATCCTTTGCCCCGGCTTCTCCCACCAGGAGGTGGCGGAGGTAGCCAACGCCGTCGGTGACGGAGTCCCGATAAATGTAGCCCGGGGGGACACGCCGAGTGTCAACCTAAGCCGCCGCATTTTTAAGGAGGCGGGGTGGTAGCCAGAAGAGCACCAGGGGGCAGTAAATTGTATCTTCTATATTCTTACTGATATGCCTCTTTGTTTCAGGTATTGCTTAGCCTGTGAAATTGAGATTTCACCAAAATGGAAGATTGAAGCTGCTAAAACCGCCGATGCTTTGCCGATTACCACCGCCTCATAGAGATGCTCCAGCTTGCCGGCACCTCCTGAAGCGGTAACCGGAATGCCGACGGCTTCGGCTGCGGCTCTGGTCATCTCTAAATCATAGCCTTCCCTGGTGCCATCAGCATCCTTGCTGGTGAGCAAAATCTCACCAGCCCCCAGTTCCTCTACCCTCTTTGCCCAGTCAACAATGGCTATGCCAGTAGCCTCGCTGCCACTCTTAACCACCACCTCCAGCCGGGGAGGACCACTGCCCGGTGGATTCTTCCTGCCATCAATGGCTACCACGAGCCTCTCCTTACCAAATTTCTCAGCCGCCATCTTTATAAGCTCAGGCTCCCTGACCGCGGCTGTATTTATAGAAACCTTGTCCACACCAAGGTCAAGTAACGCCTTCATATCCTCAAGGCTGCCGATACCACCGCCGACAGCGAAGGGAACAGTAGTCACCTCGCTGACCTTCTTGACCCACTCCAGTCTTGTCTTCCTATTTTCTACAGTGGCAAAGATATCAAGGAAAACAAGCTCATCAGCACCTTCGCGGCAATAAGCGGCGGCGGCTTCTACCGGGTCGCGGGCATCCCTAAGGTTGACAAATTTTACCCCTTTGACCACTCTGCCATCCTTGACATCCAAGCAGGGTATGATTTTTACCTCTTTCATCTCACAGCTCCTTAAAGTTGATTAAATTTTGGTGGTCCACCACGGTGCTCATAGCCAGGTAATAGGAAAACGTTTACCTAATTACACCGCAACTGATTATTGTTGTCAAGACCTGATAAATCTTGACTACAAGTTTGTCTTGGGCTAAAGTTGAAATAGTGAAAAATTCAATTCTAATGCCTACCAACAGGAGGTGGGGTCGCTGAAAGCAGTTATTCTGGTTGGTGGCGAGGGTACACGGCTACACCCGCTCACCTATGAGATACCTAAGGCCATGGTGCCGGTACTGAATCGGCCCTTCCTGGAACATACCATCGCTTATCTTAAGAACTACAAGGTTAAGGATATCATTCTGGCATTGAGCTATCTCCCCGAGGCTATTCAGAATTACTTTGGGGACGGCAGTAACTCAGGGGTGAAGCTGAACTATGCCGTGGAAGATAATCCACTGGGCACGGCCGGGGCAGTAAAGAATGCGGAACGATACTTAACCAGCACCTTTGTCGTCCTCAATGGGGACGTCTTCACCGACATTGATATCGCCGATATGCTCGCCTTTCATCGGGGCAAAGGGGCAAAGGCAACCATAGGCCTGACGTGGGTGGATGACCCCCGTGCCTTCGGGATAGTTGAAACCGAGAGTGATGGAAGGGTCAGGCGCTTCATAGAAAAACCCAGCCCTGCCCAAGTAACCACCAACTGGATAAACGCCGGCGTTTACCTCCTTGAGCCGGAAGTTTTAGAGCACGTGCCACCAAATACTCACTACATGTTTGGGAAGGAGCTGTTTCCGCTCCTCCTTAAGCTTGGTGAGCCGGTCTATGGTTTTCCATCCAGCGGCTACTTTCTTGATATGGGAACGCCGGGGAACTACCTTCGCCTGAATTGCGACCTTTTGTTGTTGAAAGCCAAAAGTGCCCTCATTGGCGGTTTAAATCGGGAGGGGGTAGGCTGCGACAAGGAGGTTATTATCCATCCTTCAGCCGAGGTAGTAGGACCAGCCGTAATCGGCAGCAGATGCCGAATAGACCAAAAAGCATGCATTAAGGGACCGGTGGTTATGGGGGCAGATTGCTATATAGGAGAGGGCGCTAATATAGAGGTGGCTGTCCTGTGGCGGGGGGTTAATATTGGTGCCGGTGTCACTCTTAAACAGTGTATTCTGGGCACTAATACCAAGATAGAGGACAATGAACAGGTTATTAACGCTGTGGTCACTTCCGACAAAGCGCAGGTTGTCCTGATTGAAGGTAGTTACGGTTGATAATGGTAGCCCCAGTAGTCATTATTGGCACTACGGGGTAGTTAGATTGGGGCGGTAGCAACTACTGTCGTACCCTTGCCCAGCTTAGACTTCAGCTTTAAGTTACCGCCAAGCAACTGTACCCGCTCTTGCATTCCAGCCAAGCCAAGCTTACCGGTATGGGGTAAGTCACCCAGGCTTTCTGGAAGCTCAAAACCTATGCCATCATCACTGATAGTAACCCGGGCTTTCTGCTTCTCGAACTCGACTTTAACCTCAGCCTTTGAGGCCTGGGCGTGCTTGGCTACGTTCCTCAACGCCTCCTGAACAATGCGGAAAAGTATTAACTCCGCTTCCTGAGAGAACCTCCGCACATCACCAACCACCTCCAAAGTAGTCTCAACCCCGTATTCCTTCTTGAGCTCACCAGTCACCCACTCCAGCGCCGGAAGTAAACCCAAATCGTCAAGAATGGAGGGTCTTAGGTCACGACTGAAGCGACGCACCTCCCGCAATACATCCCTGATCTGCTCATAGAAACCCCATAGAGCCTTAGCTTCTCTTACCGGCAGTTTTGCCTTGTCACCAAGCAAGTTCTCCAACTGATGAAGCAGGGCAATAAGAGTTTGAGCAGTGCTATCATGGAGCTCACGAGCGATACGTCTACGCTCTTCTTCCTGAGCTCGGGTAATCTCCTGCAGGTAATAACGCAGGTTTTCCTGCATTCGCTTTTCTTCAGTGATGTCTCTGGCAATGTTTTGGAAGGCTATAAGCTGACCATTGCTGAAGATTGGGCTGGTAGTTAACCTCAGGATGGCTTCAGTCTCATCCTTTCTGATGAGGTGCTGTTCGTAGGGCTGAGCTACAGCCTCGCCTTTAACCAACCGGCGGCGAACCTCTTTAGCCAAGCGCAAGCCTTCTTCAGAAAGGAGAGTTTTCACATTCCCCTTAGCCAGCTCTTCAGCACTAAGTCCGGTGAGCTTTTCGGCGGCTTTGTTTGCCTTTATAATGTTGCCCTTTAAATCGTGGACCCAAATAGCATCAGGGGCAACCTCAAATAGCTCTCTATAGCTTCTCTCTGACTCTTGCAGTGCTTCCTCCGTCCTTTTCTTCTCAGTTATGTCACGCCTTAAATCGACAAATTTTACTATTTCTCCACTTTCATCAAATATCGGAGAGCTCTTTATGGAGAAGTACCTGCCAAACCGCTCTTCATACCGCTCTATTGATTCTACCTGTCTGGTCTCCAATGTGCGCCGGCAAGGACACCCTGCCTCGGGACAATCGGTGCCGCTAATGATTTCATAACACTTTTTCCCAATTACTTCCTCCCGGCTCTTTCCCAGAAGCGCTAATCCACTATCACTTATGTTTTCTATGTTGTAATCTCTATCAATAATCAACATAACATCTTCCAGGGCATTGAATGAACCACGCCACTTTTCCTCCTCGGCTTTCAGCAAAGTATCGGTCACCCGAATGCGCTCTTGCTCCCTGCGGTGCACCTGAAATAACAGGTTCACTGCAGCCCCGATGCCGATAACAGCACCCGTCTCAAACAAAGCATCAGCCGGGTTCGGGGAGATTAAAATAGCCCGGGGTAACATAACCCCCAAAGCCACCACCAGGCTAGCTATCCCCCCCCTTATGCCAAAGGCAAAACCGGCATAGATTATAGGTACGAGCAAATAAACCCGCTCTATTGTGTGGCGGGTTAGCCCTAGAAATGAGGAGGGTGCTTCCCAACCCCAAAAAGGTAGCTGCTGGGGGTAGTGAAGAATTATGCCAGCAACAAATAACCCGACAACAAGCCAGAAACGAGGGTTACGTAAAACCCTTAGTACTGGATTTAATAAATATGGAGCCATATACCCAACCTATCCTGATACCCAGAGCGACAGAGAGTCAAGCTAACTCTTCCAATGTGAACCAGCCCTTCTTCATAGCCCGTATTACTGCCTCGGTGCGAGAGCCTACTCCCAATTTATTAAAAATATTCCCTAGATGACTCTCAATAGTACGCACACTGAGATGCAATTCCTCAGCGATGTCACTATTACTCATTCCTCTAGCCGCCATCTTGAGTATGGCGATTTCCCGCATAGTGAGCAAATCCAAGGCGCATTCTCCAGTCAGCTCAACCTTGGTGTGCCTTAACCGCTCCATTACCTTGCGAGCCACGGCTGGATGAAGCACGGCTTCCCCCTTATGCACGGTCTGAATAGCACTGATGAGTTCCCGGCTACTCACATCCTTTAACAAGTAGCCGGCAGCACCTGCCTCTAACAGGGGGAAAATATATTGTTCATAATCATAGGCAGTAAGTATTAATACCACCGCCGAAGGCTGAAGCGCCTTGATTTGCCTGGTAGCTTCAATACCATTGAGCTTGGGCATGGAGATGTCCATAACAATAACGTCAGGTTTTAGCTGACCCACCATTTGTACCGCCTCCTCACCGTCACCAGCCTCACCAACGACCTCAAAATTTGCCTCACGCTCAAGGAACTGTCGGATACTCTCCCGTACCACTACATGGTTCTCAGCCAGGAGGATAGTAATCTTTTTCATTAAACGTCCTTCATGCTACCAGCTAATCCACACTTTTTAGCCCGGCTACATTTAATCTTAAACCACCTGGCAACTTTCTTCAATAGGGTAAACCCGGGAAAACATTTCCCGGCTGGGGGAAACCACGAACAGGGAGTGGTTGAAATCCCCGAGAAGTTCAACCTTTTCTATGAGGTTTCCCGTAGGCTAAAAATAGGCATCACACGGATGTAGTTATTGCCTAACTATAGTTAACTTGAACTAAATCAGCAGTGTAAAGGAGGAAATGAAATGGGGGTGAGAGCATATCTACTAGTTGATGTTGCCGATGACATGGAGCAGCAGGAGTTTATCACTACCCTCAGAGAGCTGGAGGAGATGCCCGGGGTGGACTTTGTCGACCCTGTTATTGGCTCTCGTGACATGGTGATTATGGTGGACGCCCCGGTGACAGTGGAGGCGATAGCGAGCAAGATTCGAGCCAAGAAGTGGGTCAAGGACTTAGAGATTCTGAGAATCGTCAGCATGTTTGAGCGCCACCGGGTATCCAAGAGGGAGCTTCTCAAGGCATTAAGCCGTAGTGGTGTGTAGTCTCATGCTTCACCTAAATCTACGGGGCTACGAGGCAAACTAAGCAGAAGGAGATAACATGGTTATTGAAGCTAGCGCCAGGGAGAAACCCAGCTTCGTCGTGATTGATGCCATAGTCCACAAACACAATGTGGAAGCCGGGGCGGTGATACCAGTCCTCCAAGAGATTCAAGAAACCTACGGCTATGTGCCCCCGGTAGCTATACAACGCATAGCCGAGAACATGAATGTCCCGGCTAGTGAGGTATTTGGCATAGTTACCTTCTATGCCCAGTTTAGGCTCCAGCCTCTGGGTAAGAACCTAATTAAGGTTTGTCATGGCACTGCCTGTCATCTGTGTGGTACCGAAACGGTGGCTGAGAGACTATCCCAGGTTACCGGTGCCAAGGAGGGAGAGACCAGCCAGGACGGTATGTTCACCGTAGAGCGAGTGGCTTGTCTCGGCTGTTGCAGCTTGGCTCCCTGCATAATGGTCAATGGTGAAACTTACGGGCGACTTACTCCTGAAGCTATTGACAAGATAGTGAATGAAATTCGGAAAAAAGAAGCAAAAGAAGTACCGGCTCCAGTAGGCTAAGCCTACAGACACAAATAGGAGAGATTTATGTCCTGGGCAAGAGACAAAAGTTGGCTAATAAAGGTAGGGCTCGCCTCCTGTGGCATAGCCGCTGGAGGCAGAAAGGTATATGATGCTTTAAGCACCCAGCTTGGTGCCAGGGGACTGGATGTGAAGCTGAAGCAAACTGGGTGTATGGGTATGTGCTACAACGAGGTATTGGTTGAGGTCTTGTCCCCCCAGAAAGAGCGCATATTCTACGGCAAGGTAACCCCGGAGAAGGTTGAACGGATAATCAGTGAACACATTATTGGCGGTAAGCCCGTTACCGAGTGGGTTATACCAGAAGAAGAAATAAACAGCTTTTTAGCTAAACAAACGAGGATTGTGCTCCGAAACTGCGGCATAATTGACCCCGAGTCTATTGATGATTATTTAGCTGCCGACGGCTACCAGGCAATAGACCAGATATTGCGCAGTATGTCACCCCAGGAGGTAGTCAGTGAAGTCACTAATTCCGGCTTGAGGGGAAGAGGTGGCGCCGGATTCCCTACCGGCATCAAATGGGGCTTCGCCCGAAAGTCGGCTGATAGACAAAAATACATAATTTGTAACGCTGATGAAGGTGACCCCGGGGCATTTATGGATAGAAGTGTTCTGGAAAGTGACCCTCACAGTGTTATTGAAGGGATGCTGATAGCTGGCTATGCCGTCGGAGCCTCGGAGGGCTATATTTACGTAAGAGCCGAGTATCCGCTGGCAATTCAGCGATTAGAGATAGCTCTAGCTCAGGCCAGGGAGGCAGGGTTTATCGGTGAGAGTATCCTGGGCTATAATTTTGACTTTGATATAAAAATTAGGCAGGGGGCAGGTGCTTTTGTCTGCGGGGAGGAAACGGCTCTCATCATGTCCATAGAGGGACGGCGGGGAATGCCCCGATTCCGCCCTCCCTTCCCTGCCCAGTCAGGCTTATGGGGCAAACCCACCACTATTAATAATGTAGAGACTTTAGCTAATGTACCCTGGATTATTCTCCATGGTGCCGATGCCTATAATATCTACGGCACCGAGAAAAGCAAGGGGACCAAGGTCTTCGCCCTGGCGGGTAAGGTAGCTCATGGTGGGCTAATAGAAGTCCCCATGGGTATAACCTTGAGGGAGATTGTCTTTGACATCGGTGGTGGAACCTCAACCGGGCTAGAATTCAAAGCCATCCAGATAGGAGGACCGTCTGGTGGTGTTATTCCCGCCAGTTTAGCCGATACCCGCGTAGATTATGAGTCGGTAACTGAGACCGGTGCCATCATGGGCTCGGGCGGATTAATAGTAATGGATGAAAGTAGTTGCGTAGTAGACGTAACTAAGTTCTTCCTCAATTTCACCCAGGCTGAATCCTGCGGCAAGTGCACCTTTTGCCGGGTAGGAACCTTGCGTATGCTTGAGATTTTGCAGCGAATTACCGAAGGTAACGGCAAAGAGGGGGACATAGAACTCCTTGAGGAATTAGCTCAGAATGTAAAGAGGGCTTCGTTGTGCGGGCTGGGACAGACGGCACCTAACCCGGTATTAACCACGGTTAAGTACTTCCGTGATGAATATGAAGCCCATATCTATGAGAAGAAATGTCCCGCCAAGAAATGTCCGGCCTTAATTACCTACGAGATTATCCCGGAGAAATGCCCCGGGTGCGGGCTTTGTACTAAATATTGCCCTACTGGAGCTATCTCGGGAGAGAAAAAGAAGCCTTATGTTATTGATAATGAAAAGTGTATTCGCTGTGGATTATGTATGAAAGTGTGTCGTCTTGATGCCGTATCTGTCCACTAGGGAGAAAGAAATGCCTAAGGTCGCGTTTACATTAAACGGGGAAAAGGTTGAAGTCGAAGTCGGAACCACCATCCTAGAGGCGGCGGAACAGAATGGAGTCAAGATACCTACTCTATGCCACGACCCTCGTCTGAAACCGGCCGCCGCCTGTCGTCTCTGTCTGGTAGAGGTGGACGGGAGTGGCGGGCCAACGCCGGCATGTATCACACCGGTAACAAAAGGCATGGTGGTGAGGACAAAAACCGATGACCTCATTAACATTCGCCGAATGGCTTTGGAACTACTTCTCTCCGACCACTATGGTGATTGTGTTGCTCCCTGTAAGCTTGCCTGCCCGGCGGGAATTGATATTCAGGGCTATATTAGCCTCATTGCCAATGGTCAGTATAGAGAAGCGTTAAAATTAATCAGGGAGTCTAACCCCCTGCCCCTTGTCTGCGGGCGAGTATGCCCCCGCTTCTGTGAAATCAAATGCCGCCGGAATTTGGTGGATGAGCCGGTAGCTATAAACGCCCTAAAGCGGTTTGCCGCCGATTATGACCAGAATAACGGAAATCCTGATATACCTAAGCCTAAACCAGCTACAGGGCACAAAGTGGCTATTGTCGGTGGAGGTCCTGCCGGCTTATCAGCCGCCTATTACCTTGCCCTTGAGGGGCATGAGGTAACAATCCTGGACGCCAATCCCGAGCTCGGTGGAATGATGAAATACGGCATTCCAGAATATCGCCTCCCCAAAGCAGTCCTAGATAAGGAAATAGCTATTATCGCCAATCTATGCCGTCAAATTCGCGGCAATGTCTCTCTGGGCACAGATTTTACCATTGAAAGTCTGAAGACCATGGGTTATGAAGCCATCTTTATTGCCCTTGGTGCTCAAGCCAACCAGAAGATGAAAATTAAGGGAGAAGACTTGCCCGGTGTTCTTTCCGGGATAGGATTCCTAGGAGATGTAGCCTTGGGCAAGAAGGTAACACTAGGCGAGAAGGTAGCCGTTATCGGGGGTGGTAATACCGCCATAGATGCTGCCCGAACTGCCCTGCGGCTAGGGGCAGGTGAGATAACCGTTGTTTATCGCCGGTCAAGAAATGAAATGCCAGCTAATGAGGAAGAAGTAGCGCAGGCGGAGCAAGAAGGAATCGGAATCCAATTTTTAGCCGCCCCAGTAAGGATAAACCCCCGGAATGGTAAGGTTGACTCCATGGAATGCATCAGAATGGTTCTGGGAGAGCCTGACAGTTCAGGCAGGCGACGGCCAGAGCCAATAGCTGGCTCAGAATTCACCATTAAAGTAGACACAGTAATTATGGCTATTGGTCAGACGCTGGACACTTCCAGCCTTGACCAGGATGGTCAGGTAGAGCTCAACCGCAGAGGATACATCAACACCAATGAGGAAACAATGGAAACCTCCACGAAAGGGGTATTCGCTGGTGGTGACTGTACTTCCGGCCCGGCTACGGTAGTGGAAGCGGTCGCCGCCGGACGAAGAGCAGCAATTTCCATAAACCAATACCTCAGCGGCCAGCAAATTGCCCCCGAGACAAAACCTTATAATTGTAGCAAGGGCGAGTTAGCTGAGATTGACATCACCGACTATGAGCAGGTAGAGCGTATCCCAAGAACTGAAATGCCCGTCCTCGACCCAGAAGAGCGGAAGGGGAACTTTGCCGAGATTGAGCTTGGGTTCACCGAGGAAATGGCTAAACATGAGGCCGGGCGCTGTCTAGCCTGCGGCTGCCAGGATGTATTTGAGTGCCGGTTACGAGAGCTGGCCACTGAGTATCAGGTAAACGGCACTCACTATGCTGGCCGTAAGCGCCACCTGCCCATAAATGAGAACGAGCACCCACATATCCTGAGAGACCAAAACAAATGTATATTGTGTGGGCGTTGTGTCAGAATATGCGACGAGGTCCAGGGTATCGGTGCCCTAGGCTTTACTAACCGCGGCTTTGGCACCAAGATTGAGCCAGCCCTTGGTATGCCTCTATGCGAAACGAACTGCGAATCCTGCGGGCAGTGTATCTCTACCTGCCCTACTGGAGCTTTAACCCCCAAAGTTCACTTACCTAAGCCAGGGCCCTGGAAACTTGAGACTGTGGCTACTACCTGTCCCTACTGCGGTATCGGCTGTAACCTAGAATTGAATATTATCGGGGATAAAATAGTAAAAGTTACCTCCCCGGTTAATAGCCCGGTAAATAATGGTAACCTGTGCAAGAAAGGTGCCTTTAACCCTTGCTCTCTTGACGACTTAAAGCGGCTCAAAACGCCCCTTATTAAACGAAATGGCGACTTAATTGAAGCCAGTTGGGATGAAGCCATAGCCCTAGCCAGTGGAGGTCTGAGACAAATCAGGGAGCGAAGTGGCGGCGAGAGGCTGGCTGTCCTGTCATCCCCCCAACTAACTAATGAAGAGAACTATCTAGCTCAAAAGCTGGCTCGGGTAGCCTTAGGGACTAATAATATAGGCAGTCTAAGCATCCCGGTGGTGAGTGAAGAGCTGGCACGGAGTTTGGGCAAAAATGCTTCCACCTGTTCTTATAACGACATTCTAACCAGCGACCTTATCCTCGCCTTCGGCAGTGACCTCACTGAGGAATATCCAATAATCGCGCTAAAGGTCAGGGAGGCGGTAGCCAAGGGAAGCAAACTGGTTACATTTAATCACCGCGCCACAAGAATGGACCCCCTAGCCAACATCACTCTGAAGGTTAATCCCAGAACGAGCATTGGACTGCTTAGAGCGATGCTGAACTATATCCTCTCTTACGGGCTCGCTGATTATGATTTTGTTCGCTTCCGAACCACTGGCCTGGAAAGCCTTGCCCAGGAGGTGAGAAAATATCCGTTAGAAAAGCTCGCCGACACACTCTGGATAAAACCAGCCAGAATTATTGAAGCCGTCCACCTTTATATTCGAGCCCAAAGACCGGTAATAATAGTCAATGCTGATACCATCACCCCCGCCGAGCTCACCCTAATCAGCAACCTGGCCTTAATCACCGGCAATGTAGGGCGAAGTGGTGCCGGGATAATAGCTCTCCACACCGCTGGTAACGCCCAGGGGCTGATTGACATGGGGGTGAGCTCAAAATACCTCCCCGGCCAGCAACCAATCACTGATGCAGCTGTCAGACAGAAGTTTGAAGCGGCCTGGGGTAAGCCCATACCTGGTGAGGAGGGCAGAGACGCGATTGCCATTATTCAAGGGATAGAGGCAGGGCACATCCAGAGCATCCTCGCTTTAGGTGGCGACGCTACCGGAAAAATAGGAAATGCCATATTTGAAGCCCCGATTTTCTCCGTGCTTATTGATACTGTGTTCCCGGAAACGCCGCCATATCCTGATGTAATTCTGCCCGGAGCCAACTTCACCGAAAGCAAGGGCACCTACACCAATTGCGAACGCCGAATTCAACACCTGCGCCGGGCTATCTCCCCACCAGCGGGTAAGGAGAACTGGGAGATTATCTCAGCGTTATCAACCTGCCTAGGCTATCCAATGAATTATCCCACAGTTTCCAGCATCTATAGAGAAATCGCCAAACTGGCTCCTATGGTTAAGGCAGGGAAAGGAAGGCAATGGCCGTTCCTTAATAATGGCCGATTTAATTTTGAGGATGGTCTAGGTCGACTTCGGCTTGTTGAACCCGAGAATTATGAAATCCTGGAAGCCTTGACCAGCCTGCCCTAAAGGCAAACTCACCCCTCATGAAGTAAATTAAGCATAGCTGTGTGAACCCTTCCGTTGGAGAACAGCAGGTCACTGGTCTCTAACTTCCACGGGTTACCCTTAAAATCAGTTACCTCTCCTCCTGCCTCTTGAACCAACAGAACCCCGGGGGCAACATCCCACGGTTCAATCTTAGTGCTGAAGTAGGCCTCCCCCTTCCCGGCTGCCACCCAGGCTGTTTCCAAGCCAGCTGAGCCAAGCTTGCGCACATCCGTTACTTCCGGGTAAACCTTGGCTAAGAGCCGGCCAGTTCTCAATCTATCCCTTTCCCCACCTTCGCAGTAAAACAGATAACTTTGCCCAAGGTTAGAAATTTCCGAGACATGGATTCTTCTTTGATTGAGGTAGGCTCCGTTCCCCTTTTCGGCCAAATAGAATTCCCTAATTGCTGGGGCGTAGACTGTGCCTAAAAGAAGTTCTCCCCGGTGCATCACAGCTAGACAAACTGAAAACAGAGGATTTGAACCAGCAAAACCACTGGTGCCATCCAGAGAATCTACAATCCAAAGCCAGTCGGGGTCGCCTTTTAACAGGCCGCTCTCCTCAGTCAGAAGGCTGTGTTGCGGATACCTCTTCCTGATTTCCCGGACAATCAGCTCATCAACCATCTTGTCATATTTGGTTACAGCTTCTTTAACTGAACAACGCATTTTGAGCAGCTGTTCATCTTCTCCAAAATGGGCAAGTAATATATCACCTGCCCGCCTGGCTAAATTTTCGATAAAACCTATCATTAAAGAACCCTCACTCTTGCCAGGTTGGATTATAGCACAGGCTCTGCCCTATGGATATACCAACCCGGCAACAGTTGGCTTTCCGCAACCAGGTCACCCCACGAAAAGACTAGCCTGACATCACCAAACTAAGCTATAATTGGTGTTGAACAGAGGATAAGAATTGAAACAACACTGAAGGTGCTGACGGATATGACCCCTCAGCCCCTGGTGCCGTGGAGCTAGCCAGGAGGCTGGTTGGAAGGTAAATGTAAACCATAAACAAAGGAGTCAAGAGAATGTTTAGGCTGGATAATAAGGTAGCCATCGTAACCGGAGCCGCCGGTGGTATTGGTCGAGCCTGTGCCGAACTAGTGGCTGCCAGCGGGGCAAAGGTGGCTTTAGTGGATTATCGACCCGACCACCTGGCAGAAGCAACCAAAAAGGTGCAAGAGAAAGGCATTGCCCAGGGTTATCAGCTAGATGTAACCAATATACCGGCAATTGCCCTCACCGTCAGCCGCATCAGGCAGGAGCTAGGTGAAGTGGACATTCTTGTCTGCAGTGCTGGCACTAACATTCCCAAGCTGGCTCAAGAGGTCACCGAGGCTGACTGGGATACTATCCTCTCAATCAATACCAAGGGACTATTCTTTTGCAATCAGGCGGTAGCCGTCCAGTCAATGATACCACGTAAGACCGGAGCCATTGTGAACATCGCTTCAATATTCAGTCTCGTTGGTGGGCCGAAGCGGGCTCCTTATTGCGCCAGCAAGGGGGGAGTGGCTCAGCTAACCCGCGCTGAAGCCATCGATTGGGCACCATATAATATTCGCGTAAACGCAGTCGCCCCCACCTTCGTCCTAACCGATATGACCAGGGGTTATTTAAGTGACCCGGAATTCAAAGCCTACGTATTAGACAACACCCCTCTTCACCGTCTGGCAACAGTTGACGATGTAGCCGCCGCCACCTGCTTTCTAGCCAGTGATGAGGCCAAGATGATTACCGGTGTTGTCCTCCCGGTAGATGCCGGGTGGACGGTTCATTGATTTAAAGCTGATAGACTCGGACTAAACCTGTTATAATAGAGCCAGGAAATAGCCAGCGGTCATCAAATTAAGCTTAAATGGAGAGGTAGCAAAGACAACCGTGGGTAAGACATTAGCCGAAAAAATACTGAGCACCAAGTCGGGGAGTGAAGCCAAGGCGGGGGATATTGTTATTGCTAAGGTAGATTTGGTTTTCGTTCAGGATGTTACCGGTCCCTTAGCGGTAAGGCAATTCCAAGCCGCCGGATTTAAGCATCCAGCCAATTCCCTGAAGTTTGCTTTCTTTCTTGACCACGCCGCCCCCAGTCCAAGTTATGAGCTGTCCAATGACCACAAGCTCCTGCGTGACTTTGCCCGGGAGACTGGTAGTTGGCTTTATGATGTTGGCCAAGGTGTCTGCCACCAAATAGTGGCTGAATCTCTAGCCAAGCCGGGTGATTTAATTGTTGGCGCTGACTCCCATACCGTAACGGCTGGGGGGCTGGGGGCTTTTGCCTCGGGGATGGGCTCCACCGACATCGCTGTTACCCTCGGACTAGGTAAAACCTGGCTCCGGGTACCGGAAAGTATTAAGGTAATACTCTCAGGTCGGTTCCCTGATGGTGTCTATGGCAAAGACCTGGTTCTTCACCTCATCGGGCGGATTGGAGCTGATGGCGCTACCTATAAAGCCCTTGAATTCAGCGGTGATGCCATAAGCAATATGAGTATCCCGGAACGCCTTACCGTAGCTAACATGGCGGTTGAAGCCGGGGCTAAGGTCGGACTTTTCCCGGCTGATAAGGTAACCGGGAACTATCTGTCAGCCCAAGGGAGGAAGGCAGATTATCAATCACTCTCCCCTGACGGGGACGCCGTCTATGAACAAACCGTTAATATAAGTCTGGCTGAGCTTGAGCCGACAGTAGCCAAACCCCACACCGTGGATAACATTGCTCTGGCTAAAGAACTTAAGGGGACCAAAATCCATCAGGTATTTATCGGTACCTGCACCAATGGCCGCCGGGACGACCTAGCCGTAGCCGCCAGGATTCTAAAGGGGAAGAAGATTCAACCCGAGACCAGGCTATTAATTGCCCCGGCATCACGGGGGGTACTGATGGCAGCTATAAAGGCGGGCTATATCCAGACCCTGCTTGAAGCTGGAGCTATTATCTTGCCACCGGGGTGTGGGCCCTGCCTCGGTCTGCACCAGGGTGTACTGGCAGCCGGAGAGACTTGCCTGTCCACGGCTAATCGCAATTTCAGGGGTAGAATGGGTAACCCTGAGTCATTTATATATCTGGGCAGCCCGGCTACGGCGGCAGCTACTGCCCTTAACGGCGAAATCACCGACCCTAGAGAGGTGATATAGATGCTTACTGGCAGAGCCTTCAAGTCTGGCGATAACATCTCTACTGACTACATCATACCGGGTAGATTTGCCCACCTGAGAAGTAATCTTCCTGAGCTGGCCAAGCATGTTATGGAGGATGCTGACCCAACCTTTGCCGCCAGAGTGAAGCTTGGAGACTTTATAGTTGCTGGCACTAACTTCGGGCTTGGTTCCAGTCGAGAGCATGCGCCTCTGGTGATTAAGATGGCCGGGGTGAGTGCCATATTGGCTAAGTCAGTAGCCCGGATATTCTTCCGCAATGCCATTAACCTCGGACTTCCAGTGCTCCTATGCCAGACCGATAGTATTAACGACGGTGATAAGTTAGAGATAGACCTTAAAGCCGGCACTATCCGGGATATGACCAATGGCAACCAGTTGAAGTTTAGCCCAATCCCTGAGATAATGCTGCATATCCTTGACGAAGGCGGGCTTTTGCCTTACATCCAGAAGCACGGTGATTTCAAATTATGACCACCGGTAACTAAAAAGAGCGAGAAGGAATACATTTTAATGGCTTACCGAATTACTCTTATCCCCGGTGATGGCGTCGGTCCTGAGGTGACCGAGGCTACCAGAAGAGTCCTGGAAGCGACCGGGGTTAGTTTTGACTGGGAATTAGTCTACATGGGGAGCAGGGCTCAAAACACAGTGGGCACACTACTTCCCGAATCCACACTGGAATCGGTTAGAAGCAACAAGGTTGCTCTCAAAGGTCCAGTTACGACACCGGTAGGCTCGGGCTTTAGAAGCGTTAATGTCGCCCTGCGTAAGAAATTGGGGCTTTATGCCTGCCTGCGTCCGTGTAAGACCTACCCTGGGGCGCCATCACTCTACAAAGATGTAGACATCGTTATTGTCCGAGAAAATACGGAGGACCTCTATAGCGGTATTGAGTTTGAGAGGGGAACCCCTGAGGCAGCCAGATTAATAAAGCTTATCTCGGAAACTAAAGGTGAGACTGTAAGAGAGGACTCGGGATTAAGCCTGAAGGTAATCTCTGAGATGGGCAGCCGAAGAATTGCCAAATTTGCCTTTGAATATGCTCGCACCCACCACCGGAAAAAGGTAACGGCAGTGCACAAAGCCAACATTATGAAATTCTCCGACGGGCTATTTCTGTCGGCAGCCCGAGAGGTAGCCCAGGAATACCCTGATATTGAGTTTGAGGATAGAATCGTGGATAACATGAGCATGCAGCTGGTGCGAAAGCCACACCAATTTGATGTCGTGGTCACGCCTAACCTTTACGGCGACCTGATTTCTGACCTGTGTGCCGGTCTCATCGGGGGACTAGGACTAGCCCCCGGGGCTAACTTAAGCAACGAAATAGCTGTGTTTGAAGCCGCACACGGCAGCGCCCCCAAATATGCCGGGCTAAACAAGGTTAACCCTATGGCTATGATACTCTCCGGCGTAATGATGCTCCATCACCTTGGGGAAGAGAAAAGTGCTGACAGATTAGAAAAGGCGGTAGCCGAAGTTATTGCCGAGGGTAAAAATGTTACCTATGACCTTAAACCAGAGGCACCCGATACCGCAGTTGGCACCTCCCAGGTGGCTGACGCGGTAATAGCAAAGCTTGGCCGCCACTAGCTCATATCTACCGCTGACCAGCATACCCTTTTAACTATGGCTAAACATTGTGCTATAATAAACCTACCTCGGTTTAAAATCATTCATGCTCTCATTATGTTAAGTAGAGCGGAGGCGATTGATGGGTAAAATATATCTCATTGACGTAACCAATCGAGATGGTGTGCAAACAGCCAAGCTTGGTTTATCCAAGCTAGAAAAGACATTAATAAACGTTTACCTGAATGAGATGGGCATCTTTCAGTCTGAGTTTGGCTTTCCCACCACGCATCACGAGTCAGCCTACCTCCAGGCTAATCTGGAACTGGCTGAGATGGGAGTGTTGCACCCCATTCGTTTGGAAGGTTGGATAAGAGCCATAGCTCAGGATGTGGAAACTGCGTTTAACTTAGTCCCGGATATCAAGCACCTCAATCTGTCTATTTCCACATCAGACCAGATGATATCCGGTAAATTTCTGGGCAAAAAAACCAAGGAAGATATACTAATACTGATGGCGGAGGCTGTTGATGCCGCCAAATCCTACGGGGCGGAAAGTATCGGGGTAAATGCTGAGGACGCTTCACGGACAGACCTGGACTTCATCATCAAATTCGGTTTAGCCGCTAAAGAGCACGGGGCTGACAGGCTAAGATACTGTGACACCCTTGGCTATGATAACCCCTTTACCATTTATGAAACGGTGAAAAAGCTGGCGGAGAACACAGGGATGCCAATCGAGCTTCACTGCCACGGTGACCTGGGAATGGCGGTAGCCAATTCTATCGCCGGGGCTAAAGGAGCTATAGACGGAGGGCAAGATGCTTACATTAACACCACCCTCAATGGAATTGGGGAAAGAGCGGGCAATGCTGACCTGCTGGCAGTCGTTCTGGCCATCACCAAGTCCAAGGGTTTTGCCGAAGAATATCAGCTGGGGAATGAGATTGATTTATCAAAATCATGGGAAATAGCCAAGTTCGCCAGCTACGCATTTGGAGTCCCTATTCCCATAAATCAGCCGGGCGTGGGGGCTAACGCCTTTGCTCACTCTTCCGGTATCCACGCCGATGGAGTAATAAAGGACCCAGAGACCTATGAGCTATATGGCTATCAGGAATTGGGGCGAGGCGAACCAGTACAAGTTGAAACCGGTAGAGAAATTATTACCGGGCAATATAGTGGTATATCCGGTTTTAGACATGTAATGCGTAGCATAATGGACGGGACGGAGGGCAAAATGGCAGTGCTGTTCCACGATGATAAAGAAGCCCGAGAGATTCTGGAACTGGTAAGATATGCTAATGTCGAAGCCCAGAAGCCGCTTGTCGAGGACGAACTGATGTTTATCGCCAAATATCCAGCAATTGCCAAGAAACTCCTAACCCTGAAGCCCCTGGATTACTACAACCGACAGGCTTAGCTCGCTAACTGAAGGCAGCTATTGTCCTCACTCATCATCCCGACCACCCTCAGGTACACCGGGTAAGATTGCTTTTCCAGTGTCAATGAGGTTGCACATCGTGACGGATTGTTACCCCGAATAACCGGACTTGATGCTGGCGATAAGCAGCATAAAATTTCCATAAAAATCCCCTGATTTGTTAGCCAAGGTATTGACAAATCAAAATAATTGGTATATGCTCACTTCACACCGCTTTCGCCAAATGGCGAAGCTATTAGGCCGTGCGGTGAAATAGCTAATACTCACTCTACCAGAAAGGGGTGAAATAAGGTAAAGGAGGTGGTCGCTATAGAAAAAGTTATGAAGAATTCATTTAAGCGACTTCCGATAAAGGAGGTTCATAAGTTGAAAAGAAAAGGTTTGAGTATCTTATTTGTTGTGGTGCTGATTTCGTCACTGATGGGGTCGCTGGCACTGGCACCAGCCCCATCCCCCCTGGTCAGCGAGGCTCAGGCAGCCCCGGGTGGTTCTACGGTTACCACTCCGGACAATGAATTCCACTTCAGTCAGGGGGCAACAAATTGTTCGGTAGTCATTATGAAGTGGACGGAGGATAATACCACTGCCGGGACGTTAAATGGTCTCACGGCTATCCTGATTGAAGAAGGTGCAGCCACTCTCGCTTGTGCCGATATTGGACTTGAGTGGACATATGGCGGCGAACCCCCAACGGGATGGCAGTCAGGTGGAATAGACTGCACCGACGACGAGACAGTAGCCCTCGGTTACGACGTGGAATATGTCATGGGAGCCCCAGGAGGCTCTGAACTGCCTCCTGGTGACACGGTGACCTGGATTAAGGCTTTCGCCAACCGAGAGCTGGATGCGTTTGATGGCGAGGTGATAGTATTCCAGGACGAAGAGGGCGGCACTGACAGGCACTATGACGAGGGAACTGATACCGTGCTCACCGAGGTCGTTGTTTCGTCAGAGGTAATGTATACCGCCGAGCTGTTGGGCTCAACGCCAGATTTCTGGAGCTCAATTAACGGTGCTGTTGGTGCTGCTGACCCGGGTGATACCGTTATCGTCCATCCCGGAACCTATGAGGAACCGGTGATTGAGATAGATAAGTCGCTGACGCTGGAGTCGGCTTCGGGAGACTGGAGTGATACCATTATTGACAACGTCTCTACCCCAGAGATTGAGATTGTGGGTCCCTTCAGTCCGTTTAGCGGGCATGCCGTGATTGACGGCTTTACCATTACTGGTGGTGACCTGGCTGGCATCTATATTAGTGATGGTCTGGCTCACGGGGGCACGGTTACCGTCAGTAACTGCTTCATCCACGACAATGGCGACGGTATACTCGCTGATGGCGACCTTGACGGCGGTATCTTCATTGACGACTGCATTATCACCGAGAATGGTCCCTCTTCAGACGGTATCTTCCTGTATAATGTTATAGGCACGGTGGAGGTTACCGATAGCGTTATCGGAGGGTGGTACGGCAAGGGCCCTGGTGACGAAACCGAATACAGCTATGAGGGTAACTGGGACGACGGCATAGAAATTTGGGAAATTGCCGACACCGGGACTGTCGTCATCGACAACAACAAGATTGTGGACAACGGAGATAACGGCATCTATGTAGCTGGTCCGACCTCGGTCAATGGTGAGCTGACTATCACCGATAACATCATCGGCGCCTATGACTATGGTCTTGAGCCAACCGGTTACTTTAGTGGTAACGGCGTCGATGGTATTGAGATTAGACATGTAGGCGTTGATGGTATTGTCACCATTGACGGCAACAAGATAGCCGAGAACAATTACGACGGTATTGATTTTGGCGCAGCGTTCCCTATCTCCGGCACGGTGGTCATCAACGACAACATTATCGGCGCCTGGACTCAGGTTGAGGATGAGAACTATTATGTATATGACGGCAACTACCACGGTGAGGGAATATATGTCTGGGAGGTGGACAGCGACGGCTCGCTGACCATCACCAACAACAAGATTGCCGATAATGGTTGGGGTGACACCGGGATATGGATTGAGACCACCTCTGGTGATACCACCATCTCGGGGAACGATGTTGGCGAGTGGACTGATGACACCGTCCCCGGTGGACCGGTTACCTACGATGGTAACTACGGTCCGGGCATACAAGTTAACAACGTTCCTGGTGGCAGCCTGACCATCGGACCCGATAACACCGTTATTGGCAACACCCTGTTTGGTATTTATATTGCGAATAATAGCAATGGTGATGGTGAAGTTACCATTAACGATAATTTCATTGACGATAATGGCACCGGCGGCGATGGGATATGCCTCAGCTATGTAGATTACGCCACCGTTAGCGGTAACACCATCACCAGGCATATAGAAGACACCAGTATGCTAGCCGGGGTTTGGCTAGATTGGTCCAACTGCAATGCCATCGTCAACAATACCATCACCGGTAACCGGATTGGCGTCTTTATAAACGAGTATTCCACACGTAATGGTGTTGTCGGCAATGTTATCTCTGACAACACACTGGATGGTATCTGGGTTGACGGCGACTATAATGACATACTGAGGAATGTTATCTCAGGCAATAAGGGTGCTGTCAGTGACCATCCCTTATGCGGTATTTTCCTCGGCTCTGGTGCTGAGGATAATGTTATCTACTACAACAACATCACCGAAAACACCGATGTTGGCTCCTACGGGGTGTATAACAATAGAACTGAGGATGTTGACGCTCGCTGGAACTGGTGGGGCGGTGATGACACTCATCTTCCCGAATCCTATGGTCCGTTTCATGGCGGCACCAACCCCTATGGCGAGGGCGATGCCGTATCCAGCTATGTTCTATACGAGCCGTGGGAAACCACAGCCTACCCCTATGACACCGACCCGACGGATACGCCGTGGGATACTACCGGACCCGATATTGATATGGCGGTGGCTACCCCCGATATGCTCTCCATCTACACCGCCCTGAGCGAGATAACCGGTTCATCGTGGACAGCGGAAAGTCCATTTAGCCTCGGTCCGTGTGATGGCGACAGCCGGTACTGTGTTATTACCAGTGACGTTGACGCTGAGGTACCTCGTGGCGTCAGGTATGTTACCATTGACCTCGCCGATGGCGTGGAACAGCTTCTGGGCGGAACCAAGCTGGAAGACATATTACCGCCCGCGGTGGTAGAGGCCTGGGAACAGGCTGGTGTACTGAAGCTGTGTAACGGCTCCTTCTGTTGCGAGACGGTATGGACTACCAGTGTAGGCCTAGAATGGTGTCTGACACAGTTGCTAACCTCCCTTGGTGAGGAGCAGTTCTTCCTGATGCTGGAACCGGGCGAGCTTGAGGTCCCGGTAACGGTAACCGACTGGGCAGGCAACCAGACCCAGACTACTATTGACATAGCCATTGTTGACGAGCAGTTACCGGTAGGCGAAGGCTGGAACCTGAGGTCAACCCCGATAAACCTGGGCATCAACGACTGGGAGCACCTGACCGCTCTGGGCGATGGACTGGACTATGACACCGCCATCAGGTGGAACAGCGAGCTCCAGACCTGGGAGCAGTTAACCGATGGCGGACTACTCCGTGGCGGCGTGATTGTCGGTGATGCCATCCTCAGACCTCTGGATGCTATAGCCATTAAGGCGAGCAACTTTGATTCCCTGGGGCTGATATTTAACCGCAATACCACGGCTGCCCCGAGCCTGGGCGTACACGAAGGCTGGAACCTGATTGGTCTGGCGGTAAGCCCACCCCACGACCCGTTTATGCCGGTAAATGATGCCCTGATATCCATTGAGGAGATTTCTCCCGACGGCACCCGCGGCTACATCATCGTTGACAGCCCGAGGCAGTACGTTGAGGTTGAGAAGGAATATAAGTGCGCCGACTGCTGTGGCTCCATCTGGTACGACTGGTATTTCGGACAGGAAGACTGGGAGTACCTGCACCACGGTGCCGAAGCCGTGCCGCCAATACCCAATATGACCGTTGGCGGCGGCTACTGGGTATTTATGGAGAGAGACGATACCCTGGCTGGCTTCAGCAACACCCCAGTATTCCTCAGCCTGACCCTGGAGCAGCACGAAGACCTTGACTGCGTCCCACGCTATCCGGGCACCACCATGACAGAATACCACGACTGGATGGACAACTGTTACATACCGGTACCGGAGTGCGCGGCTGGTCTCCAGTGGAGCTACATCACATATAAGGGTGAGTTTACCCTTGACGATGTCTTCACCTTCTACGAAGAGGAGATGCCCGAGGTCTGTGACTGGCAGTTCGCCGGAAAGGGATTTGATCCAACTGTTAATGGCTATTCCTCTGGTTACATTGCCTTCTGGAAACACATCGGATTGCCCAGTGAACCCTACACTATGATGTGCAATATAGAGATTGAGGTTAACGCTGGCAGTCCTGACTACCTATACATAAACTACGCACCGTTTGATATTCCCACCTGCCCCGGCACCAACCTGATAATGTGGGAGACCTGGTACGACGGCGGCATGTGTCCATATCTGGAGTTCAAGGGCAATGCCACCATAGAGGAAGCGGTTGAGTTCTATGTTGAGGCTATGGCCAAGCTACAGTGGGAAGTCGTGGGGACGTGCTCCATGTGCGACATGAGGTATAAACTCCTCTTCACAAAGCCGGAAAATGACTGTGGCGATGATATCATGTTGCTCTTGTGGGTGGACATCTACAATCTTGACCCAGAAATAGAGTCAGGCATCATCCAGGTGGAGATAAACCGCGACTGGCAGCCCGCTGGGGAGCCACTTCCGTCACTCTCAGTCTGGTGCCCATCGTACGGAGACCCTGACTACTGCTGCCTGCCGTCCTACCCGGACACCACCATGGTCTACTATGAAGACTGGATGGACGACTGTGACATAGGGCTACCGGAGTGCGTGGCTGGTCTCCAGTGGAGCCTGCGCATATATGAGGGAGAGTTTACCATTGACGAATTCTTCAACTTCTACGAGGAGGAGATGCCCGAGGTCTGTGACTGGCAGTTCGCCGGCGAAGGAATAGTGTACGAAGATGCTGGTGACGCTGAAGGCTACATCGGTTTCTGGAAAGAGGGTGAGTTCTCCGGCGTGCCCTACTACACCATGGTAGCCGGCATGTGGGCTGAGGTTAATGCTGACGGTGACGACTACATCTATATGCTGTATGTGCCGTTTGATATTCCGACCTGCCCCGGCACCAACCTGATAGTCTGGGAGACCGTGCTCAACGTGCTCATGGACTACATGGGTGAGCCAGTACTTAGCCCGCTCATGCTGGAGTTCAAGGGCAATGCCACCATAGAGGAAGCGGTTGAGTTCTATGTTGAGGCTATGGCCGAGCTACAGTGGGAAGTCGAGGGCACATGCTCCATGTGCGATATGAGGTATAAACTCCTCTTCTCAAAGCCAGAATTTTACTGTGAACAGCCGGGCACTTTGCTCTTGTGGGTGGACATCTACAATCTTGACCCAGAAATAGAGTCAGGCATCATCCAGGTGAAGATAAACCGCGACTGGCAGCCCATTGAGGAGCCAATTCCGTCACTCTCAGTCTGGTGCCCATCGTACGGAGACCTTTGTTGCATCCCACCCTACCCGGACACCACCATGGTAGAATACTACGACTGGATGGACGAGGAGTTCTGCGCCATGATGACACCAGAGTTAGCCTGCATTGGCGGTCTCCAGTGGAGCATAAGCAGATATGAGGGAGAGTTTATCCTTGCTGACTTCTTCAACTTCTACGAGGAGGAGATGCCCAGGGTCTGTGACTGGCAGTTCGTCGACAAAGCAATAGTGTACCAAGATGCTTATGGCGCTGAAGGTTACATTGCTTTCTGGAAACACATCCCATACGATCCCCAGGGAGAACCACCCTACACCTTGATAGCCGGCATGTGGGCTGAGGTTGATGCTGACGGTCCCGACTACATCTATGTGCTGTATGCGCCGTTTGATATTCCGACCTGCCCCGGCACCAACATGATAGTCTGGGAGACCGTGGTCAACGTGCTCATGTACTACTTCGGTGAGCCAGTACCTCCACTCATGCTGGAGTTCAAGGGCAGTGCCACCGTAGACGAAGCCCTGGCGTTCTACGTTGAGGCTATGGCCAAGCTACAGTGGGAAGCCATAGACAGCGGTGTGGATGGAAATATCTACTACACCGTGTTTGAGAAGCCGATAATACTCTGTGGCGGGCCCATCATGTTGCACTGCGACGTCGTCATCTATGAAATGGCTCCGGACATCATCTTTGTCGAGATATACCGCTACTTCTGGGATGTCATACCTTTGCCGTAACTAGGAATTGGGGAGGGTGCTTTGGTACCCTCCCCAATTTGGATAGAGGTGCGAAGTGAAAATAATGAGATTAGCTATAGCAGCTAGCCTGCTGATACCGTTACTTGCCAGCAGTGCTGCCTTTGCCGAGGCACCAATGTATCCCCACTTCTTCTACGGCTCAGTGCAGGTCTATGCCGAGGATGACATGAGCGACATCGTAGATGCCCTGGAAGGTACAGTGATAACGGCTGAGGTAGGTGGTGAGGTTAAGGGGAGCCTGACGACGACTATACCCGGTCAGTATGGCGGACCGTCCGGCGGTGACCCCAAACTCATGGTCCAGGATACCATTCCCAGCCTCAGTGAGATTACCTTCTATGTTGATGGGTATCTCGCCGAGGAAGTAAGGGTAAAAGAGGAGGGTGAGGACTGGAAGGATGTTGACCCCGAGTGGGTGGCTACCTTCCATAGCGGTGAGGTATGGGGGCTGGACTTAACGGCTAAGCTACCAGCACCTCAACCACCACCCCCACCTCCTGGTGGTGGAGGAGGACCACCCGGTCTATTACCACTCTACATTGATGTTGACATGATGGGTGACGTTACTTCCTACCGGATAACTGACAATGGGTGTCTGCGGGAAGAGATTCTGGTTACCTCAGACGACGGTAAGGTAACCCTGAATGCCGAATTTGGAGTCTGTATCCTGTGCGATGGTGAAGAATTAATAGATGAAATAACCATAACCGAGGTAACCGACCCACCACCCCTACCCGAAGATGCCAATATCATCGGTCTAGCCTACGACTTTGACCCTGACTGTGCTGAATTTTCCGAAGCGATAACCATAATCTATACCTATGACCAGGATGATATCCCCGATGGTGTAGCTGAAGAGGATTTGCTTTTGGCTTACTACGATGAGGACCTCGGGGAATGGGTGGTATTAGACAGCGATGTTGACGCTGACGACAACACCATTGAGGTTGATATAAGACATTTCACCAATTTTGCCATACTTGGCTTTGTTACCCCTCCACCACCGCCTGCCTTCTCGGTATCAAACCTATCTGTCCAGCCGGCAGAGGTTCAACCCGAAGAGACAGTAACTATCACATTATCGGCGACTAATAGCGGCGGCAGGGAAGGTAACTACAGGGTAACCTTAAAGATAGACGGGGTAAAGGAGACAGAAAAGATTGTAACCCTGGCTCCTGACCGTAGCCAGGAGGTTATTTTTACCGTAACCAGAGCCGACCCCGGCAGCTACTCGGTAGATGTCAACGGTCTTCCTGGTTCCTTTACCGTTAAACCAGCCCCACCCGCACCACCAGAAGTGCCTCCAACTCCACCACCTGGGCCACCAATAGCACCTCCGACAGGAATCAACTGGGCTATCGTGGGACCCATTATCGCTGTGGGCATCTTTTTAGCTATATTCCTACCGCTGAGAAGGAGAAGAGGGGCCGTCTGAACTGTGTGAACAACTGAACATACCGACCTCCCCGCCAATATAGGGGGGAGGTCTTTGGTTAATTATGGGAGATAATAGCCGGGGCATCTTCAATCTTTCTGGCTCAGTCCCCACTCAGGTCACAATGGTTAATGCCCACCCAAAATCCCCCCCGCTGTTTTAGCAGCCCGGTTGGCTAATATGGACTGACCAAGCAAGGCACAAGATAGCGTTTTGTGCAATTCCAGAAAACATGCCCAAAGGTGTAGCACTTCTCCAGTGATATTTGTATAGTCAAGCCTATTTTGGCCTGCTACTCATACCTGAGCGCTTCGACAGGATTGAGGCGGGCAGGATGCCGCGCCGGTAAGAATCCAAAAAGTAAACCAATGCCGATAGACACTGAGACGGCAAGGTATATGATGTTTCACAGAGTTTCCTGTGGAAGAGAGGGGTTCATCAGGTCCTGCATCGTGCTGGATGTGACCTGACCGAGGCCTTAAAAGAAGCTCCCCATGGCCCTGAGATATTAAACAAGTTCCCTGTAGTGGGAGAACTAGTAGATTCCGGGTGAATCTAGTACTAGCCAAGTATATTAGCGTATGGAGACTGAGGGGTTTCTGGTAGGCCGTACAGGTCTCGAACCTGTGACACCCTGATTAAAAGATACAAGAGGTATGTCCCTCAGAGTAAAACCAAGTAATCCTGAGTGGCTTTATATCTTCAGTTTAGCTTCGGTTTATCCTCTCTAGTAAATTCTGATAATTCCTGATGTTTGCAAGTTTGTCAGCAAAAATGTTAGCAAAAAAGCGCAGTACAACATACAGCGCACACCTATTACACATTTCGATGTTTTGTTAATTAGCAGTCTCGCAATTGAGTAGGCCTCCTTTAACGTTTAAGGGCTTGAACTATCGTTGACCAAAGTGGGTAGCTGTTCTACAATGCGTTAAAGCAATAACCAAGACAATGCTATGAACATTGAGGTATTTATTGAAGGAATTCCTACTGGACTTGAGGGGGGGTCTACAAGGATTACCTGAGCGTGGCATCTCCCTCTGTGGGTTCAAATGTTGCCTATTTCTCTGACTTGGGTTCGAAAGAAGGTGAGGAAGACATTAGAGCTTCAGTCAAGAGGAAAGTTGCTTGTAGTGCCTCTGTAGGGCAAAGCGAAAAGCATTCTTTGCAGTTCCAGCACTCCTTAGAGGCTATCTCTGGAATGAAAGCTACCTCTCGTCTTACTCCTCTGTCAACAAATCCAATAGCGTTCTTCTTTTTGACCTCAGCACAGTATCTTACACATAGACCGCAAAGAATGCAGAATGAAGGCTCTTTTTCGAAACGAACTTCCCTTACTCCATATTCTTGAGCTAAATCCTGCAACACCCCGGCTTCTGGAGCATGAGCTAGCATCAGCTCCAAAAGCATTTTGCGAATTTTGATTACCTTCTCAGACCTGGTTCTTACTACCAAATTTTCTTCAACTGGGTAAAGGCAGGCAGCAACGAGACGTGTCCTACCGCGAGTTTCTATTTCTACTGTGCAAATTCGGCAAGCCCCATAAGGTTCTAATTTCTCGTGGTAACAAAGCGTAGGAATATTTATTCCCACAGTTCGTGCTGCTTCCAAAATGGTCATCCCTTCTTTTGCTTTAACTTCTCTGCCATCAATCTGTAAAAGGATTTCACTCATCTTTCTTTACTCTCTCTGACTATAATTCTTGCTTCTTCGCTGGGTGTTTCTTCTCCTTGATGTGTGC